>Ga0299914_10000026_pt1 | contig 103918 bp, 92 predicted proteins | sample RVTome_10_FD_201361 | JGI IMG/M metagenome (GOLD analysis project Ga0299914, IMG submission 201361) | Soil microbial communities from uranium-contaminated site in the Upper Colorado River Basin, Wyoming, United States - RVT153D57 (version 2) ... | reverse complement strand
TGCTCTGACGCCGCAACCCACACGCCCGAATCGCCGCTGCCCGACGGCCCCCACACCTTCCGGGTAAGGGCGACCGACCAGGCCGGCAACCAGGCCGTGGCGACCCGCGACTTCGAGGTCGACACGGCCATCCCGGCTCCGCCGACCCTGGACGCGACCGCGCCTGTCTCGCCGGCCAATGAGAACGCACCGCGCGTTTCCGGCACGGCGCAGGCCGGCACCACCGTGAGTCTCTACGAGACCCCCGATTGCTCCGGCGCCGCGCTTGCCGTCGGTGGCGCCGCCGAGCTCGAATCCGGTGGGATCGAGATCGCGGTTGCAGATGACTCGACGACCGAGCTCCGCGCGACCGCCACTGCGCCCCCAGACAACGTCTCCTCCTGCTCGGCCCCGCTGACCTACGTCGAGGACTCGACTGCGCCGACGACGCAGATCGATTCTGGCCCGCCGTCGATCTCCAGCTCATCGACTGCCAAATTCACCTTCTCCGGCGACGATCCGGGCGGCACTGGCGTCCCCCTCTTCCAGTGCCGCCTCGATTCCGCCAGCGAGGAAGCGTGGGAGGTCTGCGAATCGCCCGAGACCTTCAGCTCGCTCTCCGACGGGCCGCACAAATTCGAAGTCCGGGCGATCGACGCCGCCGGCAACGTCGACCTCGAGCTCAACGACTGGATCTGGACCGTCGACACCAGCGAGCCGGAGGACGAGGGAGATTCCAGCTCGACGTCGAGCTCGGCGCCCGCCCCCGCTCCCGCACCGGCTCCCACGCCGCCCCCGCCCGCCCAGTTCGTGCGCATTGCCTACAACACCAAGGCGGGCACCGCCCAGCTCTTCTTCACCGTCCCCGGGCCCGGGCTGCTCACCGCCCGCGCGCCCGAATACAACCTGCCGAAGGCGAAGAGCAGCAGCAACCTGAAGGCGATCGCGCGTAAGCGCAGGCTGAGGATCCTGCAGCGAAGCATCATGCCGCGCACCGTGCGTGTGACTCACGCCGGACAGACGAGCATTCCGATCGCCCTCTCGCGTCCGGGCCGGAAGCTGCTGGGCAAGAGCGGCAAGCTGAAGGTGCGGGTTGTGATCGGCTTCCGCTCGGCGAGCGGCGCGTCGGCGAAGGTCTGGCGGCTGCCCGTCACGCTGAAGAAGAAGGACGCCCTCGCGGCTAAACGGGCTCAGCGAGCGAAGCAGCGCCGCGCCAAGCGGGCGCGGGGGCAGCGCGGAAGCTAATGGGTTCAACCGCCGTTCTATCCGTATGAAGTCGGGCACGAAGGCATCGAGCCGCAAGGCGCGGCAAACAGAGCCGGCGACGATCGTCGCCAGCGCCGCCGGCGAGGACATGCACCGCCGCATCGCGGCGGCCCTCGCCGAGCAGGAGATGGAGGTCGCCGTCCGGGTCGAGGACCCGGACGAGGTCGCCGCACTCGAGCCCGACTCCTCGTCGGTCGTCGTGCTCGCCTGCAACATCGACGAGGCGCGCGAGATGGCTGCGCTGCGGCGCCTGCGCCGCGAAGCGCCCCAGCCGGCCCTGGTCGCGATCTCGCCCCCGACGACGGGGACCGGCGTCCGCCGCGCGCTCGACGCCGGCGCCGACGCGCTTGTCTTCGACCCGGAGCTGGAGCTGACCCTGGCGACCACGGTGCGCGCCGTGGCGATCGGCCAATCGGTGGTGCCGCGCGAGTTCCGGGCCAGTGTCGAGCGCCCCGTCCTCTCCCACCGCGAGAACCAGGTTCTGGCGCTGGTCCGCAACGGGCTGACCAACGCCGAGATCGCCGAGCGCCTCTACCTCGCTGAGAGCACGATCAAGAGCCACCTCTCCTCGATCTTCACCAAGTTCGGCGTGCGCTCGCGCAAGGAGGTCGCGGCCGCCTTCGTCGAGGCCGAAGGGCCGGCGCCGGCGATCGCGGTGAGCAAGACCGGCGAGCCACCAAAGCGGGCGACAGCATGAGCGGCGCAGCGACGATCGCGGCCCCGGTGCCGTTCACCCGCCTCGACAACGCCGACCCGGCGCTGATGGCGGAGCTGCTCGATGTCGTCGCCGACGTCGCCGGCAGCTCCGCCTTCACCCTGGGCGGCGAGGTCGAGGAGTTCGAGCGCGACTTCGCCGCCTGGTGCGAGAGCGATCACGCGATCGGCGTCTCCTCAGGGACGGCGGCGCTGGAGCTCGCCCTGCTCGGCCTGGGAATCGGCCCCGGCGACGAGGTGATCGTCCCCACCAACAGCTTCATCGCCACCGCCGAGGCGGTCAGCGCGACCGGGGCCACCCCGCGCCTGGTCGACGTCGACGAGGAGACCGCCCTGCTGACGGCCGAGATCGTCGCGGCGGCGCTGACCCCGCAGACCCGCTGCGCGATCCCGGTGCACCTCTACGGCCGCACGGTCGAGATGGCGCCGCTGCTCGACCTCTGCCGGGAGCGGGGGGTGCTGGTCGTCGAGGACGCCTGCCAGGCGCACGGCTCCCGCTACCGGGGCCGGCCCGCCGGCTCGCTGGGCGACGCCGGCTGCTTCAGCTTCTACCCGACCAAGAACCTCGGCGCCTGGGGCGACGGCGGCGCGGTCGTCACCGACGATCCGGAGCTGGCCGCGCGGCTGCGCCTGCTGCGCTCCCACGGCGAGGCCGATCGCCACAACCACGAGCTGACCGCCGGGACCGACCGGCTCGACGCCCTGCAGGCGGCGATCCTGCGGGTCAAGCTGGCCCGCCTCGACGAGGCGAACGAGCGCCGCCGCGCCGCCGGCGCGGCGCTGCGCGAGGCGCTGGCCGAAACCTCGGTGGCGCCGCCGCCCTCGCCCGCCGCCGACGGCGACCACGTCTTCCACCTCTTCGTCGTGCGCTCGCCCGCGCGGGACGCGCTGCGCGAGCACCTCGGCGCGGCGGCCGTCGCCAACGCAATCCACTACCCGACGCCGATCCACCTGCAGCCCGCCTACGCCGAGCTCGGCCTGGGCGAGGGCAGCCTGCCGGTGGCCGAGCGGCTCGCCGCCGAAAGCTGCACCCTGCCGGTCTTCCCGGCGATCGGCGAGGGCGAGATCGAGCGGATCGCGATCGCCGTCGCCTCCTTCGATGGCCACGGCGGCTGAGACGGCGCCCGCCAACGGGGCTGCCCATCGCCTGATCGACGGGGTCGAGCTCGGCGCCGACGTCGTCGTCCACTCCTTCGTCAACCTCTACGGCTGCCGGATCGGCGACCGCACCAGGATCGGCACCTTCGTCGAGATCCAGCGCGGCGCCGAGATCGGCGCCGCCTGCAAGATCCAGAGCCACAGCTTCGTCTGCGACGGGGTGCGGATCGAGGACGAGGTCTTCGTCGGCCACGGCGTCACCTTCGTCAACGACAAGCGACCGCGGGCGACCGCCGCCGGCGGCGCCCTGCAGACCGAGGACGACTGGGAGCTGCTGCCGACCGTGGTCGAGCGCGGCGCCTCGATCGGCTCCGGCGCGACCGTCCTCGGCGGCGTCCGGATCGGCCGCGAAGCCACCGTCGGCGCCGGCGCCGTGGTCACCAAGGACGTCCCGCCGGGCGCCACCGTCGCCGGCAACCCCGCCGCGCCGCTGGGTTAGGCGACGACCGTGAGGGCGCCGGGGTCGATGCCGAGGCGCAGTTGGGTCTTCTCGCCGATGTAGTCGCCGTCGACCTGGATCGGGAAGGGGCGGGTGTCGCCCCGGCGGGTCTGCGAGATCGAGTCGACCGTGGCCGTCGTGACGCCCTCGAAGTGGTCGATGCCGCGGTGGCGCGCCGCGGGGCGCTTCTCGCCGAAGAGGCGCGGGATCAGGGTCGGCATGTCGCGCTGCGCGGCGCGCCGCAGGACGGCGAGGGAGAGCGCGCCGTCGTCGATCGCGACGTTCTCGCAGACGCGGATCGGGGTGCCGGCGAAGTAGGTGAAGGGGTCGGAGTTCTGGGCCAGCGCCGTGACCCCCTCGCTCGCGGAGCCGTCGACCTCGACCCGCAGCCGCACCGGGTTGACCAGGTACTTGCGGTAGAAGGCCGAGATCGCTGCCCAGGTGTAGTAGTAGGGGCCGACACGCGACTTCATCCGCGGGTGCGCGTCGACCCGCTTGACCACGGTGGCGTCGATCCCCACCCCGCAGGAGAAGACGAAGCGGCGGTCGTCGACCTTGCCGAGGTCGATCGAGCGCGGCGCCCACTCGTCGAGCAGGGCGAGCAGGTGCTCGGTGGCGTCGACAACGTCGTTGGGGATGCCGAGCGTGCGGCAGACGACGTTGGTCGAGCCGCCCGGCAGGACGGAGACCGGCACGTCGGTGCCGGCGAGGCCGTTGGCGACCTCGTTCAGGGTGCCGTCGCCGCCGAAGGCGACGACCACGTCGTAGCCGTGGTCGCGCACCTCGCGGCCGATCTCGGTGGCGTGGTTCTGCGCCTCGGTGGCGACCGTCTCCACCTCGTAGCGCCCCTGCAGCGCGTAGACGACGAGGTTCTTCAGCCGGTCGGAGACGGTCGTCGCGTAGGGGTTGACGATCAAGAGCATCCGCTTCTTGCCGCCTCGCCTAGGTCGCCTCATAGCGGAGCACCTCGCCGTCGTCTGCTTCGCGCACGCGCCCCTCGTTGACCAGCAGGTCGGCGTGGCCGATCACCTCGGAGAGGGTGAGGAAGGCCTGGGTGACGGCGACGTCGCCCCAGATCGCCTGGGCGAGCTCGTAGCCGCTGCGCGGCCGCTCGGCGATCAGGCCGCGGATCTTCTCCTTGCGCCGCTCGTGCTTGGCGAGGCGCTCGTCGATCAATGCGACGTGGTCGGTTATCGGCTCGCCATGGCCGGAGAGGACGATCTCGGCCGGCATCTCCCTGGTCTTCCTCAGCGACTCGATGTAGGTGACGAGCGCCTGCGTGCGCCGCTCGGAGCCGTCGAGCGGGCGGCTGATCAGCGGGTTGGAGGAGATGTGGGCGATCAGGTGGTCGGCGGCGATCAGGATGCGCCGCTCCTCGTCCCAGAAGACCGTGTCCGACGGGCTGTGGCCGGGCCGGTGCAGGGCCTGGAGGACGCGGTCGCGGAAGGGCATCTCCTCACCGTCCTCGAGCGGCCGCGTGACCTCTACCCGGGCGCCCCAGCCACGGAAGCTGCGCGAGACGCTCTGCAGGGCGAAGGCGACCTCCTGGGGGATGCCGTTGCGCAGCATCAGCTCGACCGCGAACTCGTCCTCGCGCTCGGATTCCTCGCCGAAGCCGGCCAGCCGCTCGGCGGCGAGGTCGAGCGCCGCGACCTCGGCGCCGGAGTGCTCGACGACGATCTCGACCAGGCCGAGATGGTCGATGTGCTGGTGGGTGAGGACGACCAGGTCGATGTCGTCGATCGAGTGGCCGCGCTGCCCCAGCTGGCTCTGCAGCTCGTCAAGCGCCTTGCCCGAGTTGGGGCCGGTGTCGATCAGGGTCAGCGGCTCGTCCTCGAGCAGGTAGCAGTTGACCCGGCCGACCGCGAAGGGGGTGGGGATACGGAGGCGGTGGATGCCGGCGGCTTCGGCTTCCCGAAGCGCTTCCTCGGGCGTCACCCCCGTATCAACCCCAGACATACAGCCCGCCGCCTCCTCTGCTCCCACGAACCCGAAGAAGAATCAAATATGGATTCGGGGTCGTTCCCGCGTCCGGGGGCGGCGGGGTTACCGGCGAATAAGACTGAGAACCTCATCTCTCTTCCTTTCCATGTCCTGGCGCGAGACGAGCGACTCGAGGTTGAGGCGGAGCAGCGGCTCGGTGTTGGAGGGGCGCAGGTTGAAGTGCCACTCGGGGTAGCCGATCGAGATCCCGTCGAGGCGGCTCAGCTCGCCGTCGGCGTAGCGCGCCGCGACCCCCTCCATCTTCGCCGCCTGGTCGTCGACCTCGGAGTTGATCTCGCCGGAGATGAAGTAGCGGGAGCGGAACTCGCCCATCAGCTCGCTCAGCGGGCGGCCGTCGAGCGAGAGCAGCTCGAGCATCAGCAGCGCCGGGATCGTGCCCGAGTCGGCGTTCCAGAAGTCGCGGAAGTAGTAGTGCCCGGAGACCTCGCCGCCGAAGGCCGCGCCCTCCTCGCGCATGCGCGCCTTGAAGAAGGCATGGCCGACGCGGGAGAGGTCGGAGCGGCCGCCCTCGGCGGCGACCACGTCCGGCACGGCGCGGCTGGAGCGCGGGTCGTAGAGGATCGTCGCGCCCGGGCTCTTGCGCAGCGCGGCGCGGGCGAGCAGGGCGCAGACGAAGTCGCCGTCGCAGAAGCTGCCCGCGCCGTCGATGAAGAAGCAACGGTCGGCGTCGCCGTCCCAGGCGATGCCGAGGTCGGCGCCGGCCTCGCGCACTCTGCTTTCGATCAGCGCCCGGTTCTCGGCCAGCAGCGGGTTGGGCTCGTGGTCGGGGAACTCGCCGTCGGGCTCGAAGTAGAGCTCGTCGGTCTCTACGCCGAGCCGCTGCAGGATCGGCCCGACCATCGGCCCAGCCATCCCGTTGCCGCCGTCGACGACGACCTTCAGCGGCCGCACCGCGGCCGGGTCGACGAAGGAGAGGGCGTGCTCGCGGTACTCGTCCCAGACGTCGACCTCCTCGAAGGAGCCGCCGCCGGGGCCGGGCCCGAGCCCGGCCTCGATCTCGCGCCGCACGTCGCCGATCCCGGCGTCGCCCGACAGCGCCAGCGCCCCCTCGCGGGCCAGCTTGACCCCGGTGTAGGCCTTGGGGTTGTGCGAGGCGGTGACCATCGCGCCGCCGTCGAGGTCCCGCGAGCCGACCAGGTGGTAGAGCAGCTCGGTGGCGACCATGCCGGCGTCGAGCACCGTCGCTCCCTCGAAGATCAGCCCGTCGCGCAGCTCCGCCGCCATCGCCGGCGCGGTGAGGCGCATGTCGCGGCCGAGGCCGATCCGCAGCTCGCTTGGCTGCTTGCCGCGCAGGCGGGCGAGCACCCGGGCGAAGGCGCGGCCGATCGCCAGCGCCGTCGTCTCGTCCATCTCGGAGCCGTGCAGGCCCCGGATGTCGTACGCCTTGAAGATGCCCGGAGGCGCCAGGACCGGCCGCTCGCTCAAAATGCCCCCTTCAGCGCCTCGTAGCTCTGCTCCAACGTCTGCGGCATCACTTTCGTATCGGCGATCACCGGCATGAAGTTGGTGTCGCCGCCCCAGCGGGGGACGACGTGGAGGTGGATGTGGTGCTCGACCCCGGCGCCGGCGACCCGCCCCTGGTTGAAGCCGACGTTGTAGCCGTGCGGCTCGTAGACCTCCTCGAGGCGGCTCATCGCCCGCTGCGCCAGCGCCATCATCTCGGCCAGCATCTCCGCCGACAGGTCCTGCAGGCGGCCGACGTGCTCGTAGGGGGCGACCATCAGGTGGCCGTTGGTGTAGGGGAAGAGGTTGAGGATGACGAAGCTGCGCTCGCCCCGGTGGACGATCAGGTTCTCGGCGTCATCGCCCGCCGCCGGCTTGGCGCAGAAGATGCACGCCGCCTCGCTGTCCTTGGCGGCGTCCTTCACGTAGGCGAGGCGCCAGGGCGCCCAAATACGATGATTGGCCACAAGCTCCGCATCCTATGGAAGCCAAGCCGCCCCCGGACGCGGGAGGGCAGAGGAGGCGGCGCTTTATCAGAGCCAGCCGCGTTTGCGGAAGTAACCGACCATGCCGGCGAAGAGCGCAAGCATCACCGCGAGGATCACCCAGAAGCTGAGTGAGGCGCCGCCGCCGGGATCGCCGCCGCCGGGCAGGCCGACATTCATGCCGAAGAAGCTGGCGATCAGGGTCAGCGGCAGGACGATGACGCTGATCGAGGTGAGGACGCGGAGGATGTCGTTGACCCGGTGGGAGATCACCGACTCGTTGGTCTCGCCCAGCGCCTCGACCACCTCCTTGTAGTTCTCCAGCATGTCCCAGATGCGCTCGTGGGCGTCGACGATGTCGTCGAAGTAGATCTCCAGGTCGAGGTCGCCGGCCAGGTAGCGGCTTTTGACCTTCTCCAGGTCGCGCAGCACCGGCCGCTGCGGGCGGATCACCTTGCGGAAGTTGATGATCTCCTGCTTGACGTTGGAGATGTCGCGCACGACCTCCTCCGAGCGCCCCTCGAAGATGCCGTCCTCGAGCGCGTCGAGCTTGTTGCCGATCTTGCGCAGCATCGGGAAGCAGTAGTCGAAGCTGTCGTCGACCAGGCGGTAGAGCAGGTAGCCCGAGCCGCGCGCGAAGATCTGCTCGCGCAGCTCCTCCTTGGTGCGGCAGCGCTCGAACAGGTACTCGACCGGCTGCAGCGGCTGGTTGGGGATCGTCACCACGTAGTCGGGGCCGACGAAGAGGTCGAGCTCGCCGGCGCCGAGCCGGCCCGCCGCCGGGTCGAAGATCGGGAAGTGGAGGACGATGAAGAGGTACTCGTCGTAGACGTCGATCTTCGGCCGCTGGTTGCGTGAGAGCACGTCCTCGAGGTCGAGCGCGTGGAAGTCGAAGTGGGTCTCCAGCCAGGCGCGCTCCAGCGCCCCGGGGCGCTCGATGTTCACCCAGCGCAGCCCGGAGGAGTCGATCTGCTCGACGCGGGGCGTCTGCGGCTCAGCCTGGGGCGCGGCGATGAGCTCGTCGCGCCGGCCGGCCCGGCGCAACCTCGGCTTCGGAAGGTTCGGCATCGTTCGCGCTCATCGTCTCGTCGTCCGGCATCGACGGCGATGGTACCCTTCCTCGCGTACATAAGCGCCACATCCAGAGGGGTGGAGGGACTGGCCCATCGAAGCCCCGGCAACCGCCCCGGACCTTGGTCCGGGAGAGGTGCCAAGTCCAGCAGGTCGCAGCGGACCTGGGAGATGTGGGGAAGGCGTCCGATCGGACCTCTGCCCCACAGGCGGAGGTTTTTCTTAGGCAAAGGAAAAGGAACGATCGGATGCCAATCGAAAGCTTGAAGTGCAAGGAGTGCGGAGCGGTCTACGAGCTGGGGGCGACCTTCGCCTGCGAGGCCTGCTTCGGCCCGCTGGAGGTCGCCTACGACTTCTCCGGGCTCGACCCGGCGGAGGTCAAGCGCCGCATCCAGGCCGGCTCGCAGGGGATCTGGCGCTACGCCGACTTCCTCCCCTTCGAGGGGCGACCGCTCGACCCGCTGGAGCCCGGCCTGACGCCGCTGCTGCGCGCCGACCGGCTGGCCGAGCGGCTCGGCCTCGACGCCGAGCTCTGGATCAAGAACGACGCAGCCAACCCGACCCACTCCTTCAAGGACCGGGTTGTCGCCGTGGCGGTGGCGAAGGCGCGCGAGCTCGGCTTCGGGACGGTCGCCTGCGCCTCGACCGGCAACCTCGCCAACGCGGTCGCCGCCCATGCCGCGGCCGCCGGCCTCGAGTCCTACGTCCTCGTCCCGGCAAACCTGGAGGAGCAGAAGCTGCTCGCCACCGCCGTCTACGGCACCAACCTGGTCGGCGTGCGCGGCAACTACGACGACGTCAACCGCCTCTGCACGCAGCTGGCCGAAACCCGCCCCTGGGCCTTCGTCAACGTCAACCTGCGCCCCTACTACGCCGAGGGCTCGAAGACGCTCGCCTACGAGACGGCCGAGCAGCTCGGCTGGGAGCTGCCCGACCGGGTGGTCTGCCCGATCGCCTCCGGCTCGCTCTTCACCAAGGTCGGCCGCGGCTTCCAGGAGTGGCTCGACCTGGGGCTGGTCGAGGGCGAGCAGCCGGTCTTCAACGGCGCTCAGGCGGAGGGCTGTAGCCCGGTGGCGACCGCCTTCGCCGAGGGCTGGGACGTCTGCAAGCCGCAGCGGCCCGAGACGATCGCCAAGAGCCTCGCGATCGGCGATCCGGCCGACGGCCCCTACGCGCTCGAGCAGGCCCGCGCCACCGGCGGCTCGATCGACTCGGTCAGCGACGAGGAGATCCGCACCGGCATCCGCCTGCTGGCCGAGACGACCGGGATCTTCACCGAGACCGCCGGCGGGGTGACGGTCGGCGTGCTCGCCAAGCTCGCCGAGCGGGGCGCGATCGGCGCCGGCGAGCGGGTCGTGGTCTACATCACCGGCGAGGGGCTGAAGACGCTCGACGCGACTCGCGATAGCTTCCGGATGGTCGAGATCGACCCCGACCTCGACAGCTTCGAGTCCGCGTTCGAGCAGGAGGTAGCAGCCTGATGCCCGTCACCGTGAAGATCCCGACCCAGCTGCGCGCCGCGACCGGCGGCGCGGCCGAGGTGGAGGTGAGCGGCTCGACCGTCGGCGAGGTGCTCGACGCGGTCTTCGACGCGCACGGCGAGCTGCGCGAGCGGATCACCCAGGACGGCGACCTGCGCCGCTTCGTCAACGTCTACGTCAGCGGCGAGGACATCCGCTTCCAGGAGGGCCTGCAGACGCAGATCAGCGAGGGCGACGAGGTGACCATATTGCCGGCTGTCGCCGGTGGATAGACCGCCGGTCGTCATCCTCTGCGGCGGACGCGGGACGCGGCTGCGCGAGCGCACCGAGACGGTGCCGAAGGCGCTGGTCGAGATCGGGGGCCGGCCGATCCTCTGGCACGTGATCGGTATTTATGCAGCCCAGGGATTCGGGAGGTTCATCCTCGCCACCGGGTATCTGGGTGAGGCGATCGAGGAATTCGCCGCCGCCGAGCCCTGGCCCGGTGGGGTCGAGGTCGAGTGCGTCGAGACTGGGCTCGACACGCCGACCGGGGGGCGGATCGCGCGGCTCGGCGAGCGGCTGGGGGAGGGGACGTTCTGCGTTACCTACGCCGACGGGGTCGCCGACGTCGACCTGGAGGCGTTGCTGGCCTTCCACCGCGGGCACGGCGCCCTGGCGACGATGACCGTCGTGCGGCCGCACCTGCAGTGGGGCGTCGCGCAGCTGGGCGAAGGCGACAGGGTCGAGGGCTTCGTCGAGAAGCCGCGCAGCGAGGGCTGGATCAACGGCGGCTTCCTCTGCTTCGAGCGCGGCGCCCTCGCCTACCTCGACGAGGACAGCGTCCTGGAGCGCGAGCCGCTCGCCCAGCTCGCCGCCGACGGACAGCTGCGCGCCTACCGCCACGAGGGCTTCTGGGACTGCATGGACACCTACAAGGACGCCGTCGTCCTCAACGACCTCTGGGCGAGCGGCGAGCCGCCCTGGACCGTCTGGGCGAAGGCGGGAGCGGCGCGGTGAGCCGAGCGCTGGTCACCGGCGCCCACGGCTTCGTCGGCTCGCACCTGGCGCGGGCGCTGCTGGAGCGCGGCGATGCCGTGCGGGTGCTCGATCGGCCGGCGCCGCGCCAGGCCGACGTCGGCGGAGAGCGCCTCTCGGGCCTCGACCTGCTCGGCATCCGCGCCGAAGTCGAGCTGGCCGAGGCCGACCTGCGCGAGGCCGAGGCGGTCGACCGCGCCGTAGTGGGCTGCGACTCGGTCTTCCACCTTGCGGCGCAGACGATCGTCGGAGTGGCCCGGTCCTCACCGCGGGAGACCTTCGAGGTCAACGTGCGCGGCGCCTGGAACGTCTTCGAAGCCTGCCGCGCGCACGGCACCGAGCGGGTCGTCTTCGCATCCTCCGACAAGGCCTACGGCGCCAGCCCGGAGTTGCCCTACCGCGAGGACTTCCCCCTGCGCGCCGCCTACCCCTACGACGCCAGCAAGGCGGCCGCCGACACGATCGCCCGCAGCTACGCGACCGCCTACGGGCTGCCGCTGGCGGTGACCCGCTTCGCCAACATCTACGGCGGCGGCGACCTCAACTTCAGCCGCCTAATCCCGGAGACGGTCGTCGCCGTGCTCGACGGCCGCCCGCCGCAGATCCGCTCCGACGGCAGCCCCGAGCGCGACTTCCTCCACGTCGACGACGCCGTCGTCGCCTACCTGGCGATCGCAGGCGCGCTGTGCGATGGCGCGGCGGGGGAGGCGTTCAACGCGGGTGGCGAGCGCCCGCACGCGGTACGGGAGGTGGTCGAGACGATCGTCAGCGCGGGGGGCGGAGGGATCGAGCCGGACTTCCAGGGCGATGGCAACCCCGACGGCGAGATCGACCGCCAGTTCGTCGACTCGAGCAAGCTGCGCGAGCTGACCGGCTGGCGCCCGGAAGTCGGGCTTGAAGAAGGCCTGCGCAGCACGCTCGCCTGGTACCGCGAGCACCCCGAGGCGCGGCCTGCCAAGCTGGCCGCCTGAGATGTGCGGGCGCTTCACGGTCACCACCAAGGACACCAAGTCGATCGCCGACCGCTTCCAGGTGGAGCTCGAACGCTCGCTGGAGCGCAACTCCTCCGGTGAGGCGCCACCGCCGGCGCAGGAGCGGGTGAAGAAGGCCGAAGGCGGTCTCGGCCGCTTCAACGTCGCCCCGACCCAAGAGGTGCTGACGGTGCGCTCCTCGCCGGACCCCGAGGAGGCGGCGGCCGGCGAGCGCGAGGCGCGGATGATGCGCTGGGGGCTGGTGCCGCGCTGGGCCAAGGACCTCAAGGTCGGCTACCGGATGATCAACGCCAAAGCCGAGAACCTCGAGTCCAGCCGCGCCTACGCGCCGTTGGTCGGCAAGTTCCGCCACCGCTGCCTGATCCTCGCCGACGGCTTCTACGAGTGGATGCGGGCCGAGGACCCCAAGCAACCGCGCCAGCCGTGGCGCTTCACCGTCGACGGCGGCGAGCCCTTCGCCTTCGCGGGGATCTGCACCCGCAAGGAGTGGGAGGACCCCGAGGACCGCGGCTTCGAGGACGGCTGGCTCTACAGCTGCACGATCGTCACCACGACGCCGAACCAGGTGGTCGCCAAGGTGCACGACCGGATGCCGGCGATCCTGCCGAATGCCGAGGCCGAGGCGACCTGGCTGCGGCCCGACCTGGAGCCGGAGGACGCGATCGCGATGTGCGCGCCGCTGCCCGCCTCCCGCATGGAGGGCGCCCCCGCCAACCCGAAGCTCAACAAGGTCGGCAAAGGCATCGAGGGCCCCGAGCTACTGGTCGCGCCGGTCCAGGACTAGCTCGCCGGCGCTGCGCACGGTCGCCTCGCCGGTCGCGGTTTCGACCGTGCAGGAGTTGCGCGCCGAGGCGGGGCCGGTGGTGCGCCAGACGGTGGCGAAGCCCAGCTCGAGCGGCTCCTGCGGCTGCCCTTTGGGCAGGCTCCACTGCCACACCTGGGCGCCCTCGCGGAACTCGTCCCAGCTGACGGTGAGGCCGGGATGGGTGGTGAAGACGTCGAAGACATCGACGAATTCGAGCGAGGCGAGCTCGCCGCCTTCGATGTTGAACTCGAGCAGGACCGTGTTCGGCACCTCGCCCTGGTCGAGCAGTTCCTTGCCCTCGCCGGTCGAGCGCGGGTAGGAGGCGCGGCTGCCCGGCGTGTGGCCGACCAGGGTGCGCGGCGGGTCGGGCACGTCCATCGTGCAACGCAGCCGCCCCTGGCCGATCGCCGAGCCGGCCTCGAAGCGAACGAGCTGGGAGACGCGGTAGAGCCGGTAGCCGCTGACGTTCGGCTCGGTGATCCGGATCTCGCCCTCCTCCAGCCGCATCTCGCCGCCGCCGGGAATCGCCGCCGCCGCGGATTCCGGCAGCGGCGCCTTCGCGATCCATTCCAGCTGGGCGGCGCTGCCCAGCGGCTCGTCGGTGCTGAGCCAGGCGGCGACGAGCGTCGCCAACAGCCCGACCGCTACCACCGCCAGCGCCCCGCGCGGCGGGCGGTTGTCGTTTCCCCCGTTCATCGAATACGCGCCCGGCAGGATTCGAACCTGCGGCCTCCGCCTCCGGAGGGCGGCGCTCTATCCAGCTGAGCTACGGGCGCGGGACGCTCAGTCTAGCTTCGCGTAGGCTCGCGCTTCTATGGACCTATCGGTGGCATTCCTCGGCACCGGCGGGGCGGTGCCCTCGGCGCGGCGCAATACGGCGAGCCTGCTGGTCTCGCGCGGAGGGGAACGGCTGCTCTTCGACTGCGGCGAAGGGACGCAGCGGCAGATGCAGCGCTCGCTCGGGCTCGTCCAGGTCGACGAGATCTACCTCACCCACTTCCACGCCGACCACGTGCTCGGCCTGCCCGGCCTGCTCAAGACGTACGACCTGACCGAGCGCGAGCGGCCGCTGGCGCTCTACGGGCCGCGCGGCCTGCGCGACTTCGTCCAGAGCCTCTCGCGGGTGATCGGCAAGCTCGGCTACGGCCTCGAACTGGTCGAGCTGGAGCCCGACGACGCGATCGACCTCGACGGCGCGGAGGTGCGGCCCTTCCCGGTCGAGCACAGCGTGCGCGCGCTCGGCTACGCCCTGGTCGAGGCGGAGCGTCCCGGCCGCTTCGACCCTGAGGCGGCTGGACGGCTCGGGGTCGCCGAAGGCCCCGCCTTCGCCGCCTTGCAGCGCGGCGAGACGGTCGAGGGCTCGGCCGGGCCGGTCGAGCCGGCCCAGGTGCTGGGCGAGTCGCGCCCCGGCCGCACCGTCGCGATCACCGGCGACACGGCGCCCAGCCGGACGACGGTAGAGGTCGCCCGCGGCGCCGAGCTGCTCGTCCACGACGCCAGCTTCGCCGAGGAGGAGGCGCAGCGCGCCGCCGAGACCGGCCACTCGACCGTCGGCCAGGCCGCCGCGGTCGCCCGCGAGGCCGAGGTGAAGCTGCTCGCCCTCGTCCACATCTCCTCCCGCTACCACGTCGGCAAGGTGCTGGAGGATGCGCGCGAGGTCTTCGCGTCGTCCGTCGCGCCGCGCGACTTCGACCTGATCGAGATCCCCTTCCCCGAGCGCGGCGAGCCCGAGCTGGTCGCCAACGGCGCCCGCGAGCGCGGCGAGCCGCAGCCGGTCGAGTAGCCGCTCAGGCCGAGGCGGCGGAGGAGGCGATCGCCGCGACGACGGCGGCGGCCTGGTCCTCCTGCAGGAAGTGCTTGGCCGGCAGCAGGGTGGCCTCCTCGACGCCGAGGGCGCGCTGCACCTCGCGCCGGCGCTGCTCGCCGAGCATGCGGTCGCGCTCGCCCCAGACGACCTGGGCGGGGTAGGGGTGGTCGGCGAGCCCCTCGAAGAAGAAGCGCTCCTTGGCCTCGCTCAGCTCGAAGCCGCGCATGATCTTCAGGAACGCCCGGCCGCGGTCCTCGCGCATCAGCAGGGCGTGGTGGGCGTCGATCTCGGCGGCGGGCATCGCCGAGCGGTCGCCCAGTCCGACCAGGCGGTAGATCTGGCGGAAGGCCGGCCGCACCATGCTGCGCAGCCACACCTCGCCGACCCCGCCGATCGAGAACGGGTGCATCGGCCACGGCCGGTGGAAGCTGGCGGCGTCGACCAGCGTGTTCAGCGCGGTCAGCGAGGCGACCTTCCCCGGGTTGCGGATCGCCCACTCGAAGCCGACCGGCCCGCCGATGTCGTGCACGACCAGATGGCAGCGCTCGATCCCCAGCGCCTCGATCGCCTCACCCGTCCAGCGGGCGAGCCCGGACCAGCTGTAGTCGAATCCCTCCGGCCGCTCGGCAAGCCCCAACCCCGGAAAGTCGAACGCGACGCCGCGCAGCCCCCGGTTGGCAAGCTCGGGCAGCACACGCCGGTAGAGAAACGAGCTGACCGGAACCCCGTGCAGCAGCACCACCGGATCCCCCTCACCCTGCTCCCGCACGAAACTGCCGACGCCCGCCGCCTCAAACCGGCGCCCCGAGCGTTCATGCTCAGAGATCACGTCCCTCGCCTCCAGCTTCACAAGCGAAGAGTCGCACGAAGAGGCGGCCGATGGCCGCCTCCCCCACTGCTACTCTGAGCGCCGTCCTTTAACCGGGCCCAGCGAGGCCAGGAAGGAGCCACGAAGTGAGCGAGAAGGTCGTGCTCGAGCGCGACGACCTGCGGCGAACGCTACGGCGGATCGCCCACGAGATCGCCGAGGGCAACCCGGAGCCCGACCGCCTGGCGATCGTCGGCATCCACACCCGCGGCGCCTTCCTCGCCCGCCGCCTGCACGCCCTGATCGGCGAGCTGACCGAGGCCGAGGCGCCGATCGGCGACCTCGACATCTCCTTCTACCGCGACGACGTCGGCGCCAAGGGGCCCGCCGCGCAGCCCGTCGTGCACGCCTCGCACATCGACTTCGACCTCGCCGGCCGCACCGTCGTCCTGGTCGACGACGTCCTCTTCACCGGCCGCACGGTGCGCGCCGCGATCGACGCCCTCTTCGACTACGGCCGGCCGCAGCGGGTGCAGCTGGCGGTGCTCTGCGACCGCGGCCACCGCGAGCTGCCGATCCGCCCCGACTACGTCGGCAAGAACCTGCCGACCGCGCGCGCCGAGCGGGTCAACGTGGCCCTCGAGGAGAGCGACGAGGTCGACCGGGTGACGATCTCCGAGCCGCAGCCGGCGGAGGTGACGGCATGAAGCACCTGCTGACGATCGAGGACCTCAGCCGGGCCGAGATCGAGGCGATCCTCGACCGGACCGAGAGCTTCGCCGAGGTCGGCCGCCGCGACATCAAGAAGGTGCCGACCCTGCGCGGCCGCACCGTGGTCAGCCTCTTCTACGAGTCGAGCACCCGCACCAGCTCCTCCTTCGAGCTGGCGGCGAAGCGCCTCTCCGCCGACCTGGTCTCGCTCAAGGCGGCCGGCTCCTCGGTCGACAAGGGCGAGTCGCTGAAGGACACATGCGCGACCCTCTCCGCCTACGATCCGGCGGCGATCGTCATCCGCCACCCCTACGCCGGCGCCGCCCAGCTGGTCGCCGGCTGGACCGAGGCGGCCGTGGTCAACGCCGGCGACGGCAAGCACGAGCACCCGAGCCAGGCGCTGCTCGACCTCTTCACCCTGCGCCGCCGGCTCGGCTCGCTCGAGGGCAAGCGGGTCTGGATCGTCGGCGACGTCCTGCACAGCCGCGTCGCCCGCTCCAACCTGGTCGCCTTCCGCGCGATGGGCGCCGAGGTCACCGTCTGCGGGCCGCCGGCGCTGATCCCGCGCGGCATCGAGCAGCTCGGCTGCGCCGTCTCCCACTCGCTGGACGGGCTCGGCGAGGCCGACGTCGTCTACGCCCTGCGCCTGCAGCGCGAGCGGATGAAGGAGAGCTTCGTCCCCTCCCTGCGCGAGTACGCCGCCCGCTTCCAGATCGACTCGCGCCGGCTCGGCCCGCGGCAGCTGCTGATGCACCCCGGCCCGGTCAACCGCGGGGTCGAGCTCTCCGGCGAGGCGGTCGACTCGCCGCAGTCGCTGATCGCCGAGCAGGTCGCCTCCGGCCTGGTCGTGCGGATGGCGATCCTCTACGAGCTGCTCGCCGGCGGCGGCGGCGATCGCACCGCTCCCGCGGAAGGCGAGCCCGAGCAGCGCCCCACCCCGATAGGACAGCCGGCGTGACGGCCCCAGCGCCGCTCGAGATGCGCTCCGGCGAGGGCGCCGACGTGGTTCTGCGCGGCGCCACCGTGCTCGACCCGGTCGCCGGCATCGAGGGCACCCACGACGTGGTCGTCCGCGCCGGCCGCGTCGCCGAGCTGGCCGCGCCCGGGGCCGCCCCGGCCGACGGGGCCGAGGTCGTCGAGGCGGAGAGCCTGCACGCCTTCCCGGCCTTCTTCGACCCGCACGTCCACCTGCGCGTCCCCGGCCAGGAGCACAAGGAGGACATCGAGACCGGCAGCCGCGCCGCCGCCGCCGGCGGCTACTGCGGCATCCTCGCGATGGCCAACACCGAGCCGCCCGTCTCCACCCCGGCCGACGTCGAGGCGCTGCGCGAGGCGGCCCGCGAGTCGGCCTCGGTCCTGACCGGCTTCCTCGCCACCGTCACCCGCGGCATGGCGGGCGAGGAGCTGACCGAGATGGCCGCCCTGCGCGAGGCCGGCGCGCTCGGCTTCAGCGACGACGGCCTGCCGATCCGCAGCGCCCGCCTGCTGCGCCGCGCCCTCCAGTACCAGCGGCTCAGCGGCGGCACGATCGCCCTGCACGAGGAGGACCCGGAGCTGTCCGGCGACGGCGTGATGCACGAGGGGCCGGTCTCCGCCGCGCTCGGCCTGGCCGGCATCCCCTCGGTCTCGGAGTCGACGACGATCGCCCGGGACGCGGCGCTGGCCGCGTACGAGGGGGCGCGCATCCACGTCCAGCACCTCTCCGCCGCCGAGTCGGTCGAGGCGGTGCGCGCCGCCAAGGCCGCCGGCGTGCAGCTCAGCTGCGAGGCGAGCCCCCACCACCTCTGCCTCACCGACGAGGCGGTGCGCAGCCTCGACCCGCGCCGCTTCAAGATGAACCCGCCGCTGCGCGAGGAGTCCGACCGCGAGGCGCTGATCGAGGGCCTGCGCGACGGCACGATCGACTGCATCGCCACCGACCACGCTCCGCACGCGACGGAGGAGAAGGAGGTCCCCTTCGAGCAGGCGGCGATGGGGGTCACCGGCCTGGAGACCGCCTTCGCCGCCCTGCACACCGAGCTCGTCCTGCCCGGCACGATCGATCTCGCCCTGCTGGTCGAGCGGCTGGCGGGCGGCGCCGCCCCCTTCGGCATCGAGCGGCCGACCCTGGCGCCCGGCAGCGAGGCCAACGTCGCCCTCTGCGACCTCGGCGCCGAGTGGACGGTAGGCGAGGAGGGCTACGAGAGCCGCTCGCAGAACTCCTGGTGCGCCGGCCGCAAGCTGACCGGTCGGGTGCTGATGACCCTGGCCGGCGGCCAGGTCGCCTACCGCCTGCGCAGCTTTTCGCTCGGAGTCGCCGCATGACCGCCGGCTACCTGCTGCTCGAGGACGGCACTCGCTTCGACGGCTTCCTCTGCGGCCACGAGGCCGAGGCGACCGGCGAGGTCGTCTTCAACACGGCGATGACCGGCTACCAGGAGTCGGTCACCGACCCCTCCTACGCGGGCCAGATCATCGTCTTCACCTACCCGCTGATCGGCAACTACGGCGTCTCCGCCGCGGCGATGGAGTCCGACCGCGTCCACGCCCGAGCGGTCGTCATGCGCGACCCGCACAACGGCGAGGACGCCGCCACCGCCGAGGGCGGCTGGCTCGACTGGCTCGCCGACTGTGGCGTCGCCGGCCTCGGCGGGGTGGACACGCGGGCCCTGGTGCGTCATATCCGCGAGCGCGGCGCGATGCGCGGCGGCGTCTTCGCCGCCGCTGTCGCCGAGGCCGAGGCGCGCGAGCGGGTCGCCGCCGAGCCGCCGATGGACGGCGCCGACCTGGCGCGCACCGTCACCCCGGCCGAGCCGGTCCGCTTCGAGGGCGCCGGCCCGCACGTGGTCGGGATCGACACCGGCGTCAAGCTCAGCATCGTCCGCCAGCTGCGCGAGCGCGACTGCCGCCTCACCCTGCTGCCCTGCGACTCCTCGCCCGAGCGGGTGCTGGCCGAGGACCCCGACGTCGTCTTCCTCGCCAACGGGCCGGGCGATCCCGGCGCCCTCGACTACATCGTCGACACGGTGCGCGAGCTGGTCGGCAAGCGGCCGGTATTCGGCATCTGCCTCGGCCACCAGCTGCTCTGCCGCGCGGTCGGGCTGAAGACCTTCAAGCTGCCCTTCGGGCACCGCGGCGCCAACCATCCGGTCAAGGAGCTGGCCGGCGGGCGGATCGACATCACCGCGCAGAACCACGGCTTCGCGGTCAGCGGCCCCGGCGGCGAGCCGCGGATCGAGGCCGACGAGCCGGTCCGCTGGGAGACCGACTTCGGCGTCGCCGAGCTCTCCCACCTCAACCTCTACGACCGCACGGTCGAGGGCCTGGTGCTCAGGGACGTCGCCGGCGCCACCGTCCAGTACCACCCCGAGGCCGGTCCCGGCCCGCACGACGCCCGCCACCTCTTCGACGAGTTCCTCGCCCTCGCCCATGCCTAGGCGCGACGACATCGAGAAGATCCTCTTGATCGGCTCGGGCCCGATCGTGATCGGCCAGGCCGCCGAGTTCGACTACTCCGGCGTGCAGGCCTGCAAGGTGCTGCGCGAGGACGAGGGCTACGAGGTGATCCTCGTCAACTCCAACCCGGCGACGATCATGACCGACCCCGAGTTCGCCGGCGCCACCTACGTCGAGCCGCTGCTGCCCGGGCCGGTGACCAAGATCATCGAGAAGGAGCGCCCCGACGCGCTGCTGCCGACCCTGGGCGGGCAGACGGCCCTCAACCTGGCGATGGCGCTGCACGAAGACGGCACCCTGACCCGCCTCGGGGTCGAGCTGATCGGCGCCGACGCGGCGGCGATCCGCCGCGCCGAGGACCGCGAGGAGTTCCGCCGCACGATGACCGGGGCCGGCCTGCGCATCCCCTGGTCGCTGACCGTCGGCAGCCTCGGCGAGGTCGAGGCGGCGCTGGCCGAGGGCCGCATCGGGCTGCCGGCGATCGTCCGCCCGGCCTTCACGCTCGGCGGCCAGGGCGGCGGCGTGGGGGAGACCGAGACCGAGCTGCGCCAGGTCGTCTCCGAGGGCCTCGCCGCCAGCCCGATCAACCAGGTGCTGGTCGAGGAGTCGGTGCTCGGCTGGGGCGAGTTCGAGCTGGAGGTGATGCGCGACCGCAACGACAACGTGGTGATCGTCTGCTCGATCGAGAACGTCGACCCGATGGGGGTCCACACGGGCGACTCGGTCACGGTGGCGCCGGCGCAGACCCTCAGCGACGACCTCTACCAGGAGCTGCGCGACCAGGCGATCCGGGTGATCCGCGCGGTCGGCGTCGAGACCGGCGGCTCCAACGTCCAGTTCGCGGTCGACCCGGACACGGGCGAGATCGTCGTGATCGAGATGAACCCGCGCGTCTCGCGCTCCTCGGCGCTGGCCTCGAAGGCGACCGGGTTTCCAATCGCCAAGATGGCCGCGAAGCTGGCGGTCGGCTACGCGCTGGAGGAGATCCCCAACGACATCACCCGGGCGACCCCGGCCTCCTTCGAGCCGACGATCGACTACGTCGTCACCAAGGTCCCCCGCTTCGCCTTCGAGAAGTTCCCCGGTGCCTCGGGTCGCCTCTCGACCCATATGCAGAGCGTCGGCGAGGCGATGGCGATCGGCCGCACCTTCCGCGAGTCCTTCGCCAAGGCGATGCGCTCGCGCGAGCTCGACACCCCGCCCGACCCCCCGGTCGATGACGAGGAGCTGCTGGCGGCGATCGCCGTGCCCAGCGCCTCGCGCTTCGACCTCGTGCTGGAGGCCTTCCGCCGCGGGCTCGACCTCGAGGCCGTGCACGAGCGCTGCCTGGTCGACCGCTGGTTCCTGCGCGAGCTGCGCGCCCTGGCGATCGAGGGCGACGGCACCGCCGGCCTCGCCCGCACCTACAAGTCGGTCGACACCTGCGCCGCCGAGTTCGAGGCGGCGACGCCCTACTACTACTCGGCCCACGAGCGCCCCGGCTCCTCCGGCGCGCCCGCCTCGGAGGTGCGCCGCGGTGAGCGCGACTCGGTCGTCATCCTCGGCGCCGGCCCGAACCGGATCGGCCAGGGGATCGAGTTCGACTACTGCTGCGTGCACGCGGCGATGACCGCCCGCGAGCTGGGCCGCGACGCGGTGATGGTCAACTGCAACCCGGAGACCGTCTCCACCGACTACGACACCTCCGACCGCCTCTACTTCGAGCCGCTGACCGCCGAGGACGTGCTCGCCGTCTGCGACCAGGAGCGCCCCGAGGGGGTGATCGTCCAGTTCGGCGGTCAGACGCCGCTGAAGCTGGCCCGCGCCCTGGAGGAGGCGGGGGTGCCGCTGCTCGGCACGCCGGTCGACGCGATCGACCTGGCCGAGGACCGCGGCCGCTTCGGCGCCCTGCTGCGCCGCCTCGGCATCGAGCACCCGCCCTACGGCACGGCGCTCTCGGCCGAGGAGGCGACCGTGATCGCCGAAGAGGTCGGCTTTCCGCTCCTCGTCAGGCCCTCCTACGTGCTGGGCGGCCGGGCGATGGAGATCTGCTACTCGACCGCGGACCTCGAGGCCTACCTGCGCGAGCACGTCAAGGCCGACCAGGAGCACCCGCTGCTGCTCGACCGCTTCCTCGAGAACGCGATCGAGGTTGACGTCGACGCGCTCGCCGACGGCGAGACGGTCCACGTCGCCGGGATCATGCAGCACGTCGAGGAAGCGGGCGTGCACTCGGGCGACTCGGCCTGCGTGATCCCGCCGATGAGCATCGGCGCCGAGATGCTGGAGGAGATCCGCGCGACGACCACGCGGATCGCGCTCGAGCTGGGCGTGGTCGGCCTGATCAACATCCAGTACGGAATCGCCGCCGGCAGGCTCTACGTGATCGAGGCCAACCCGCGCGCCTCGCGCACCGTGCCCTTCGTCTCCAAGGCGATCGGCACGCCGCTGGCCAAGGTCGCGGCGCGGCTGATGCTGGGCGAGCGGCTCGCCGGCCTCGACCTGCCCGAGCCGCCCGACGGCCACGTCAGCGTCAAGGAGGCGGTGCTGCCCTTCGCCCGCTTCGCCGGCGTCGACTCGGTGCTCGGGCCGGAGATGAAGAGCACCGGCGAGGTGATGGGGATCGCCGCCGACTTCCCGACCGCCTTCGCCAAGGCCCAGGCGGCGGCGGGCGTGGTGCTGCCTACCGAGGGCACCGTCTTCATCACCGTCACCGACACCGACAAGCCGGCGGCGACCCAGCTGGCGGCCCGCTTCCACGATCTGGGCTTCGAGGTGATCGCCACCGGCGGCACCGCCCAGTCGATCTCCTCGATGGGGATCCCGGTGAACCGGATCAACAAGATCGCCGAGGGCTCGCCGCACGTCGTCGACCTGATCCGCGAGCGGCGCTGCGACATGGTGATCAACACGCCGACCGGCTCCGGCGCCCGCGCCGACGGCCAGGCGATCCGAACAGCCGCGGTCCGCCACGGCGTCCCCTGCATGACGACGATGACCGGCGCCTCGGCCGCGGTGCGGGCGATCGCCGCGCAGCAGCGGGGCGAGGCGGACGTCCTCTCGCTCCAGGAGATACATACCGCCGCCTCCTCTGCTCCCGCGGATGCCTGAAGAGTCAGAAATGGACAGGCATCCGCTCCCGCGTCCGGGGGCGGCGGAGCCCCAAGTGGCCCCATGGGGGAGACGGTTGTGCGCGGTCACCGAGAACCGCGCCTCCGGCGGCTACCGCGTCTTCTCGCTGCTCGACCGCGAGGGCCCGCTGCCCGAGCCGGGCCAGTTCTACATGCTCGCCGCGGCGCGGAACTGGGAGGAGCGCGGCGGGCGGCCCTTCCTGCCGCGCGCCTTCTCGGTCGCCGACGCCGACCCGGCCGCGGGCGGCGTCGGCCTCGACTTCCTGGTCGAGGCCGTGGGACCCGGCACCGAGCGGCTCTGCGGCCTCCAGCCCGGCGAGGACGTCTGGGTCAACGGGCCGCTCGGCAACAGCTTCTCCGACCCGGTCGGCGCCGCGGGCGCGATCCTGGTCGGCGGCGGCATCGGCGTCGCCCCGCTGGCCCTGCTTCGCCGCCGCTTCGCCGCCCGCAACGTCCCCGCCCGCGTCCTGCTCGGCTTTCGCGACGCGGCCCACTCGGGCGGCCTCGACGACCTCTTCGCCTGCCGCGAGGTCGGCCTCGCCAGCGATGACGGCCACCTCGGCCACCACGGCTACGTCACCGACCTGCTCGCGACCATGCTCGAAGGCGACGACGCGGGCTCTGCCGCTGTCTACGCCTGCGGCCCACCGCCGATGCTGGACGCCGTAGCCGCCCTCTGCACCTCTCACAGCGTGCCCTGCGAGCTCGCCATGGAGTCGCCGATGGCCTGCGGCTACGGAGCATGCTTTGGTTGCGCCGTTCCTAAAGCGGATGGTGGTTACCTCCGCCTCTGCGTAGACGGCCCCGTCGTACGCGGCGGCGGCGAGGCGCCGGGGGTCCCCCCGCCGGAACCCGCGTCGGTCGCCGGGCCGGGGCTCTTGCCCTTGCGGCTCACAAGTTCCTGCGGGGGGACCCCCGACACCTCGCCTGTCGAGTTCTGCGGCCTTGAGCTGGCGCACGCGGTGATCAATGCCTCCGGGACCTTCGACGCGATAGCGGCACGGCGTGTGTACGGCGATGAGCTGCTGGCCCGGTTCCCGTTTTCGGCCTTCGTCTCGAAGACGATCACGCTGGAGCCACGCGCCGGAAACCCGCCGCAGCGGATCTGGGAGACGCCGGCCGGGATGATCAACTCGATCGGCTTGCCCAACAAGGGGCTGGACGGCTTTCTCGCCGAGGACCTGCCGCAGCTGGCGGAGCTGCCGGTGCCGCTGATCGTCTCGGTGATGGCGACCGGCCACGAGGACTTCAAGCGGATGGTCGCGGCCCTGGACGAGCAGGAGGCGGTTGCCGCGATCGAGCTCAACGTCTCCTGCCCCAACGTCCACTCCGGCCTGATCGTCGGCGAGCAGCCGGCGGAGACCGTGGCGCTGCTGGAGGCCCTACGGCCGCTGACGGCGAAGCCGCTGATCGTCAAGCTGACGCCGAACGTCGCTGATCCCGCAGCCGTAGCGGTGGCGGCCGAGGAGGGGGGAGCGGACGCGGTCTCGCTGATCAACACGGTGAAGGCGAGCGAAGGCGCGGTCAGCGGCGGCCTCTCGGGGCCGGCGGTGCGGCCGATCGCCGTGGCGCAGCTGCGTGCCGCCGCCGCCGTCGCCCTGCCGATCGTCGGCATGGGGGGAATCTGCAGTGGCGCCGATGCGGCGGAGATGATCGAGGCGGGCGCGACCCTGGTCGCGGTCGGCACCGAGAGCTTCCGCGACCCGCGCGCGGGGGAGCGCATCGCCGCCGAGCTCTCCAGCCGCCTTTCTCAGGGCTCGTTGACCTAAACCTCGACTCAAGGTCTAGGTGAATTTGCCGGAAAACCGGCCGATTGGCCTTGCACGCCCGCGAGCCGCGGCTATACTCGCCGCCCACATGCCCGCCCCAGTCAAGATCTCCGCCGCGGCCCCCGAGAGGTCGCTGGATCAGCGAATGGACGCGCTGAAACGGGCGAACGACATCCGCACCGCCCGGGCCAAGCTGAAGAAGGACCTCAAGGCGGGCAAGGCGAACATCCACGCGCTTCTGCTCGACCCGCCGGAGTACGTGATGACCGCCAAGGTCTTCGACATGCTGCTGGCGGTTCCCAAGTACGGCCGGGTGAAGACCAACCGGATTCTCAACCAGTGCAGGATCTCGCCCTCCAAGACGATCGGCGGCCTCTCGGAGCGCCAGCGGGCAGAGCTCGTCAGTCAACTTCGTCGCTAGAAAGCCGACCGCCGCGGCGGTCAGTATCCGCGACCGCATGGCCAAAGTCTTCGTGATCACCGGCCCGTCGGGAGTGGGGAAGGGGACGCTGATCTCCAAGCTGCTCGAGCGCGTGCCCGGCCTGGAGCTCTCGGTCTCGGCGACGACGCGCGAGCCGCGGCCCGGAGAGGCCGACGGGCGCGACTATCACTTCCTCAGCCCGGAGGAATTCGACCGCCGGGTCGAGGCCGAGGACTTCCTCGAGTTCGCCACCTACAGCGGCAACCGCTACGGCACGCTGCGCTCCGAGGTCCGCAAGCGGCTGGAGGTGGGCCGCTCGGTTGTGCTCGAGATCGAGGTGCAGGGGGCGCGCCAGGTGCGCGCCGCGATGCGCGAGTCGGTCCAGGTCTTCATTGCGCCGCCCGACCCGGCCGTGCTGCGCCGGCGGCTCGAGTCGCGCGGCGAAGACTCGGCCGAGGCGATCGACGCCCGGCTGGAGGTGGCCGAGCAGGAGCTGGCGGCGCAGGACGAGTTTGCCTACCGCGTCGTCAACGACGACCTGGCCGCCGCCGCCGCGGATCTGGAGGAGATCGTGCGTGCGGAGCTCGGCATCCAGGTAGACTCCGCCGCCGAATGATCACGCCACGCGTAGACAAGCTGCTCGAGCACGCCGATTCCCACTACGCCGCGGTCGTCGTCGCGGCGAAGCGGGCGCGCCAGATAAACAGCTACTTCCAGAATCTCGGCGAGGGCGGCTTCGGCGAGTACCCGCCGCCGATGGTCGAGACCCGCAGCGACCGCAACTACCTCTCGATGGCGCTGGAGGAGCTGGCCGAGGGCAAGCTCAAATACGAGTACCGCGCCTAGGGAGCTGTCCAAATGGCCCGCATCCTGCTCGGCGTCAGCGGCGGGATCGCCGCATACAAGGCGCTTGAGCTGACCCGCCTCGCGACCCTCGCCGGGCACGGCGTGCGGGTCGTCATGACCGAGGCCGCCGGCCGCTTCGTCGGCCCCGCCTCCTTCGAGGCGATCGCCGGCGCGCCGGTGCTGACTTCCGAGTTCGAGCGCGACCCGCTGGGCGGCGCCTTCCCGGGCGACCCGCGTCCCGAGCACGACCCGATCGGCCACCTCGAGGTCGCCGCCAACTGCGACGCCTACCTGGTCGCGCCGGCCTCCGCCAACACGATCGCCAAGCTGGCCGCCGGGATCGCCGACTCGATGCTGACCACCTCCTTCCTTGCCTGCACGGCGCCCCGCCTGGTGGCGCCGGCGATGAACGACCGCATGTACGCCGACGCGGCGACCCGGGCCAACCTGGCGACCCTGCGCGAGCGCGGCGTCGAGACGATCGAGCCCGAGGAGGGCGAGCTCGCCTCGCGCGGCGAGCACGGCCGCGGCCGCCTCCCCGACCCCGCCCGGCTGCTCGCCCGAGTCGAAGCGGTCCTGCCGGCTGGCGAGCGGCCCTGGGACGGGCTGCGCGTCCTCGTCACCGCCGGCGGCACGCGCGAGCCGGTCGACTCGGTGCGCTTCCTCGGCAACCGCTCCAGCGGCCGCATGGGGCTCGCCCTGGCCGCCGCGGCCGCCCGGCGCGGCGCCGACGTCACCCTGATCGCCGCCAACGTCGCCCTGCCCGAGCCGCCCGGCGTGCGCCGCGTCGACGTCGAGACGACCGAGCAACTTGCGAAGGCAACGCAGGCGGAGTTCGCAACGAAGCACCTGTTGCTGATGGCGGCCGCGCCCGCCGACTTCCGGGTCGCCGACCCCGCCGCCGGCAAGCTTGCCCGCGAGCGGCAGCTCGACCTCCGCCTCGAGCCGACCGAGGACATCCTCGCCGGCCTGGAGAAGGGCGAGGGTCAAACCGTCGTCGCCTTTGCCGCCGAACACGGCCTCAACCTCGACCGAGCCCGCGAGAAGCTGCAACGCAAGGGCGCCGACCTCATAGTCCTAAACGACGTCTCCGACCCCGCAATCGGCTTCGACAGCGTCGACAACGCCGTGACCCTGATCAGCTCCAGCGATGAAACCCCGCTTCCTCGTGCCGCCAAGGACGAGATCGCCGAGCAGATCCTGAGCCAGGTTGACACTCTGCGAACAGGAGCCCACCCCAGCGCCCGATAGGGACGGAGGGGACCCTCTCGAACGGGCGGATACTCAAAGTCGCCGCGCCATCCGCGGCGACTTGTCCGGGCGAGAGGGTCCCCTCCGTCCCAACGCACCAACCGGGCTATACTGACCCCAAGCTTTTTCGTCCCCAACCATGTACGAGAAGTGGGCCTGGCCCACTTTTTTTTCGGCCCGAAGCAGGCAGATGGCAGACCTCGAGGACAGCATTCAGCAGCAGCTCGCAGAGCTCGACGCAGAGCTCGACCTCGTCGCGCTCGAGCAGCCGGCGAGCGAATCGCTGCGCCTCTTCATCGACCACCCGAGCGGCGTCGACCTGGCGCTCTGCGAGCGCGTCACCAGGCACCTGAACCACCTCCGTGCCGATTACTCGCTCGAGGTGTCCTCGCCGGGCCCCAAGTACCGCGATCGCAAGGAGCAGCCGTGAGCAAGGAGATCGTCGAAGCAATCAAGGCGCTCGAGCAGGAGAAGGGCATCGCCGCCGACAAGCTGATGGACGCGCTCGCCGACGCGCTGCTGTCCGCTTACAAGAAGACGCCGGGGGCGGCGAAATACGCCCGCGTCGACCTCGACCACGAGACCGGCGACTTCCGCGTCTTCGAACTGATCCTGCCGCCCGAGCTGGAGGAGAAGCTGCTGGCCGAGGCGGCCGAGGCGCAGGAAGAGGAGGAGCGCGAGATCGACCCCGAGACGGGCGAGCTGAAAGAGCTCGAGGAGCCGGAGCTCGATCCGGAGATGATCGCCCCCTACGAGGACCAGATCGAGAGCCGCGACGTCACCCCCGACGACTTCGGTCGGATCGCTGCGCAGACCGCCAAGCAGGTGATCCTGCAGCGGATCCGCGAGGCGGAACGGATGATGATGTTCGAGGAGTACCAGGACCGGGTCGGCGAGCTGATCACCGGGATCATCCAGCAGTCCGACAAGCGGTACACGCTGGTGCAGCTGCGCGAGCGGGTCGAGGCGCTGCTGCCCAAGTCCGAGCAGGTCTACAACGAGCGCTACGACCACGGCATGCGGATCAAGGCGGTGATCACCGACGTCTCCGACTCGACCAAGGGACCGGCGATCGTCGTCTCGCGGCGCAGCTCCGAGCTGATCAAGAGCCTCTTCGAGATGGAGGTTCCGGAGATCGCCGACAAGCTGGTCGAGATCGTCGGCGTCGCCCGCGAGCCCGGCTACCGCTCGAAGATCGCCGTCGTCTCGCACGCCGACGGCGTCGACCCGGTCGGCGCCTGCGTCGGGCCGCGCGGCTCGCGGGTGCGCATGGTCGTCTCCGAGCTGCGCGGCGAGAAGATCGACATCATCCCCTACAACGAGGAGCCCGCCCGTTTCGTCGCCAAGGCGCTCTCGCCGGCCCGGGTGCGCGAGGTGATCGTCGACGACGAGGGGCGCCAGGCGACCGTGATCGTCCCCGACGACCAGCTATCGCTGGCGATCGGTCGCGACGGCCAGAACGCCCGCCTCGCCGCCCGCCTCACCGGCTGGCGGGTCGACATCAAGTCGGAGACCGAGTTCGCCGCGGAAGAGCAGGAGGAGGAGTACGAGGGCGAGGAGGCATCCGACGGCCACTGCCTGGCGGTGCTGACCAACGGCCGCCGCTGCCCCAACGCGGCGATCGGCGACTCCTCCTACTGCGGCCTGCCGACCCACCAGGCGCTGGCCCGCTTCGCGACCAACCAGATCGCCGTGCTGGCGCCGCTGGAGGAGGCCGAGGTGGCGGTCCTCGCCGATCCCGGCGCCGACGGGGGGCAGGTGGGCGAGATCGTGGCGAAGGCTGAGGCCGAGTTCGAGGAGGAGCCGGTTGCCGAGGAGGCTGAGCAGGCTTAGTGGCTAAGAAGCGCGTCCACGAGATCGCTAAAGCTCAGGGGCTGAGCAGCAAAGAGCTGCTCGCGGCGCTGAAGGCTGCCGGGGTCGAGGCGAAAGCGGCCGCATCGAGCGTCGAGGAGGAGCAGGCGCTGCAGGCGCTTTCCGCCGCCAAGGCCGACGGCGGCGGGACCGCAACCGCCACCAAGCCGAAGAAAGCGAAAGCCAAACCCGCCCCGGCGCCCGAGGCGAAGGCGAAACCGGCTGGTAAAACGGCCCCGCCGGCGAAGAAACCCGCCGGGTCGACGAAGAAACGCCGCGTGGTGATCGACTCGCAGGCCGCGCGCCGCGACCAGATGGGCGGGCCGCCGCCGCAGCGCCCGCCGCGCCGCCGTGGCGGCAGGCGCCGCCGGCCGATGCTGGAGGAGCCGCCGCCGGCCAAATCCGAGGAGCCGGTCGAGCTGGAGGCGACCAAGGTCAACTCGGGCGCCACCGTGCGCGAGGTCGCTGAGCTGCTCGGCCTGGGCAGCGCCGAGGTGATCAAGAAGCTGATGACGATGGGGGAGATGGCGACCCTGACCCAGACCCTCACCGACGACTCGATCGAGGCGATCGCCGACGAGTACGACCGCAAGATCGAGATCGTCACCGCCGCCGAGGAGGAGCCGGAGGCGCCCGAGTACGAGGACAGCGAGGAGGCGCTGGCGGCGCGGCCGCCGGTGGTGACGATCATGGGCCACGTCGACCACGGCAAGACCTCGCTGCTCGACGCGATCCGCGAGACCGAGGTCGCCGCCGGCGAGGCCGGCGGCATCACCCAGCACATCGGCGCCTACCAGGTGCACCACGGCGACCACGAGATCACCTTCCTCGACACGCCCGGCCACGCCGCATTCACGGCGATGCGCGCCCGCGGCGCCAGCGTCACCGACATCGCCGTGGTCGTCGTCGCCGCCGACGACGGCGTCATGCCGCAGACCAAGGAGGCGATCGACCACGCCCGCGCCGCCGAGGTGCCGATCGTCGTCGCGGTCAACAAGATCGACAAGGAGGGCGCCCAGCCCGACCGGGTGCGCAACGAGCTCTCCTCGGAGGGCCTCTCCCCGGAGGACTGGGGCGGCGAGACGGTCTTCTGCGACGTCTCCGCCAAGACACGCCAGGGCCTCGACAACCTGCTCGACATGCTGCATCTGGTCGCCGAGCTGGAGGAGCTCAGGGCCAACCCCGAGGCGCCCGCATCCGGCGCGGTGATCGAGTCCCAGCTCGACCCCGGGCGCGGCCCGGTGGTCAGCATCCTCGTCCAGCGCGGCACGCTCGCGGTCGGCGACGCCCTGGTCGCCGGCCCGCAGTGGGGCAGGGTGCGGGCGATGCACGACTTCACCGGCGCCCGGGTCGAGCGCGCCGGCCCCGGGATGCCGGTCGAGGTGCTCGGCTTCGACGGCGTCTGCGAGGCGGGCGAGCACGTACGCGTGGTCGAGAACGACCGCCAGGCCCGCCAGCTCGCCGCCGAACGCGCCAACCGGCTGAAGACTGAGGCGCTGGCCCGCCGCCAGGCGCGCAAGGTCAGCCTCGAGGAGGTCTTCTCGCGCGCCCAGGAAGGCGAGATCAAAGAGCTCAACATCGTCCTCAAGGCCGACGTCGCCGGCTCGCTGGAGGCGCTCCAGGACGAGCTCGCCAAGGTTCCCCAGGAACGGGTCGGGATCAACGTCATCCACTCCCAAACGGGCGGCATCAACGAGTCCGACGTGATGCTGGCCTCGGCCTCCGACGCGATCGTGATCGGCTTCAACGTGCGGCCGCTGGCCGACGCGCGTCGCGCCGCCGAGCGCGAGGGCGTCGACGTGCGCACCTACACCGTCATCTACAAGATCACCGAGGACCTGCGCAACGCGATGGAGGGGATGCTGGAGGCGGTCGAGGTCGAGGAGACGCTCGGCGAGGCGGAGGTCAAACAGACCTTCAAGGCCTCCAAGGTCGGCCGCATCGCCGGCTGCCTGGTCAACGAGGGCAAGGTGCAGCGCGACGCCAGCGTCCGCCTGGTGCGCGAGGGCACGGTGATCTGGGACGGCCGGCTCGGCTCCCTGCGCCGCTTCAAAGAGAACGTGCAGGAGGTAGAGCAGGGCCAGGAGTGCGGCATCGTCCTCGACGGCTACGCTGACGTCAAGGAAGGGGACGTGCTCGAGTTCTTCAAAACCAAGCAGGTCGAGCAGACGCTGGAGTGAGATGGCCACGCCTCGCATGCGCCGCATCAACGAGGTGCTTCGCGAGGTGATCGGCTCCGCCATCGCCACCGAGCTGAGCGACCCTCGGATCGGCTTCGTCACCGTGACCTCGGTCGAGACCAGCCCAGACCTGCGCAGCGCCAAGGTGCACGTCAGCGTGCTCGGCGCCGAGGACGACCGCGAGGCGGCGCTGGCCGGGCTACGCTCCTCGCACGGCGTGCTGCAGGCCAAGGTGGCCGCCGAGACGCGCATGAAGCGGACCCCGACCCTCTCCTTTCACTACGACCCGACGGTCGAGCGGGGCATGCGGATCGAGCGCCTGCTGGCCGAGGAGGGGGAAGGGTGAGCGAGACGGCCGAAATGGCGCCGACCGCGATCGAGCGGGTGGCGGGCGAGATCCGCGCCCGCGAGCGCTTCCTGCTGACCGCCCACGAGGGCCCCGACGGCGACGCGCTCGGCTCGCTGCTGGGCATGCACCGGCTGCTCACCCAGCTGGACAAGGACTCGGTGATGTTCCTCGCCGCGAAGGAGTTCCCGCTGCCGATCGAGTACCGCTTCCTGCCGCTGGAGGAGGTCTTCCACGAGCCGCCGGCCGACGTCGCCGACCGCACCGCGGTCTTCCTCGACTGCGGCAACATCGACCGCATGCCGGTCGAGTTCCTCACGGACGGGGACCTGTTCAAGATCAACATCGACCACCACCACGACAACACCCACTTCGGCGACGTCAACCTGGTCGAGGTCGACGCCTCGAGCACGGCGGAGATCGTCTACGAGCTGGCGATCCTGCTGGGGGCGAAGATCACCCCCCAGATCGCCTCCGCCCTCTACGTCGGCCTGGTCACCGACACGGGCAAGTTCATGTACGAGAACACCAACGCCCGCACCCACCGGATCGCCGCCGACCTGATCGAAGCCGGCGTCGAGGTCGACGAGACCTACCGCCGCCTCTACGAGCACGTGCCGATCGAGAAGCTGCGGCTGCTCGCCCGCGCCTTGGAACGGATCGAGTACCACTGCGAGGGGCTCCTCGTGCTCGCCCACATCGCCACCGCCGACTACGAGGCGAGCGGCGCCGGGGAGGAGATGACCGAGGGGATCATCGACCACCTGCGCTCGGTGGAGGGCGCTCGCGTGGCGGCGCTGGTGCGCGACCTCGCCGCGGGCGAGCGCGCCGCGCGCAAGGTCAGCCTGCGCTCCAGCGACGGCGCGGTCGACGTCTCGGCGATCGCCCGCGTCCACGGCGGCGGCGGCCACCGCCGCGCCGCCGGCTTCTCCACCGACCTCGGCCTGGAGGAGCTCGTCCCCTTCCTCTGCGCCGAGGTGCTCTCCCAGCTCCCTTGACGGTGCTGCTCTGCGACAAGCCCGCCGGGATGACCTCGCATGCGGTGGTGCGCCAGGTGAGGCGCGAGCGCGGCTGCAAGGCGGGGCACGCCGGCACCCTCGACCCCTTCGCCACCGGCCTGCTGCTGGTCCTGCTGGGGCGGGCGACCCGCCTGCAGCAGGCGCTCACCGGCCTGCCCAAGACCTACCTGGCGACGGCGCGGCTCGGCTGGCGCTCGAGCAGCGGCGACCCCGAAGGCGAGCTGACCGAGACCGGCGAGGCGCCGGCGTCGCTCGCCCTGCCGACCGGGCGGGTGCGCCAGCGGGTGCCGATGACCTCGGCGGTGCGGGTCGGCGGCGAGCGTCTCTACCGCAAGGCCCACCGCGGCGAGAGCGTGGCGACGCCGGAGCGCGAGGTCGAGGTCCACCGCGCCGAGCTGCTCGAGCACGACGGCGAGACGGCCCGCTATGAGATCGAGTGCTCGACCGGCACCTACGTCCGCACCCTGATCGAAATCCTCGGCGACGCCTACTGCACGGAGCTGCGCCGCACCGCGATCGGCCCCTTCCGGGTCGAGGACGCCGGCGAGGAGCTCACCCCCGAGCGGGTCGGCGAGCTGGTGCCGGCCGCGGCGGCGGCGCTGCGCTGATGGCCCAAGTCGAGGTCACCTCGCTGCCCGACGCCGCGCCACGGCCGCGCCGCGTCGCGATCGGCACCTTCGACGGCGTCCACCGCGGCCACCAGGCGGTGATCGAGGGCGCCGACACGGTGCTGACCTTCGAGCCCCACCCGCTCGAGGTGCTCCACCCGGCGGCGCTGCCGAAGCTGATCATGCCGTTCGGCGTGAAGCGCGACGTGATCGAGGGGCTCGGCGTGGCGGAGCTGGTCGTCATTCCCTTCGACCGCGAGTTCGCCGGCGTCTCCGCCGCGGACTTCATCGAGCGGGTGCTGGTCGAGCGGCTCGGCGCCGAATGGGTCTCGGTGGGGGAGAACTTCCGCTTCGGCGCCAGGGCGAAGGGCGACCCGGCGATGCTGGCCGCCCACCCCGAATTCGAGACCCGGGTCGTGCCGCTGGTCGAGGTCGACGGCGAGACCGTCTCCTCGACCCGGATCCGGGCGCTGATCGCCGCCGGCGACGTGGAGGGCGCGCGCCGCTGTCTCGGCGCGCCCTTCATGGTCGAGGGCACCGTGGTCGAGGGCGACCAGCGCGGCCGCGAGCTCGGTTTCCCGACCGCCAACATCGTCCCCGACGACCGCCTCGCCTACCCCGGCCACGGCGTCTACGCCGCCTTCGCCAACGGCGTCCCGGCAGCGGTCAACGTCGGCGTGCGGCCGACCTTCGACAGCGGCCGCGGGGTGCTGATCGAGACCTACCTGATCGACCGCGAGGAAGACCTCTACGGATCGACCCTGCGGGTCGCCTTCGTCGAGCGCCTGCGCGGCGAGCGCCGCTTCGCCGGGGTCGAGGAGCTGATCGCCCAGATGCGGATCGACGTCGAAGACGCCAAGCGGGTCTGTGCTAGCTTCACCGGCGCCTGATGGGTCTGACCAAAGAGAAGAAGAGCGAGCTGATCGGCAAGTACGGCCGCGGCGAGGGCGATACCGGCTCGGCCGAGGTGCAGATCGCCCTGCTCACCAAGCGGATCGAGGAGCTCACCGAGCACCTGCGCGGTCACGCCAAAGACCACCACTCGCGCCGCGGCCTGCTGATGCTGGTCGGCAAGCGCCGTCGCATGCTGCGCTACCTGGAGCGCACCGACCTGGAGCGCTACCGCTCGCTGGTCGCCGAGCTGGGCCTGCGCAAATAGCGACCCGTCGCAGCCGCCGGGCGCCCTGTAGTCTCCCCTGCGAAAGAGAACGAGAGTTCTGAAAGCAGATGGCCGCCATCCGGGCGGCCGGAGGTAGGACAACTAAATGAGCATGTTCGATGTTAGCCGCGTTTCGGCGGAGATCGGCGAAGACCAGATCTCATTCGAGACGGGCAAGCTGGCCCGCCAGGCGAGCGGCGCCGTCGTCGTCCAGTCGGGCGACACCCTGGTCCTCTGCACCGCGACGATGGGCAACCTGCGCGACGTGGACTTCCTGCCGCTCACCGTCGACGTCGAGGAGCGGATGTACGCCGCGGGCAAAATCCCCGGCTCCTTCTTCCGCCGCGAGGGCCGCTCCGGCGAGAAGGCGACCCTGACCGCGCGGATGATCGACCGGCCGATCCGGCCGCTCTTCCCCAAGGGCTGGCACCACGAGACGCAGCTGGTCGCGACGCCGCTCTCGGTCGACCACGTCCACCCCTACGACATCCTCGCGATGAACGGCGCCTCGGCGGCGCTGGCGATCTCGCCGATCCCGGTCGCCGCCCACGTCGGCGCCGTGCGGGTCGGCAAGCTGGAGGGCGACTTCGTCGTCAACCCGCCGGAGGAGCGGCTCGAGGAGCTGGAGATGGACCTGATCGTCGCCGGCACCGAGGAGGCGATCCTCATGGTCGAGGCCGGCGCCGACGGCGTCGGCGAGGCGGAGATCCTCGACGCGCTCGACATCGCCCATGCGGAGATCAAGAAGCTCTGCGCGGCGATGGCCGAGCTGGCCGAGAAGGCCGGCAAGGAGAAGCTCGAGGTCGAGGCGCCCAGCATCGACGAGGGCCTGATCGACGAGATCCGCTCCTCGCACGGCCAGGCCCTGGTCGACGCGATCGCCACCGAGGGCAAGCTCGAGCGCTACGAGGCGATCGGCAAGGTCAAGGAGGAGGTCGTCGCCTCCTACGCGCCCGAGGGCGAGGACGCCGAGGCCGTGGGCAAGCGCCGGTCCGAGGTCGGCGTCGCCTTCGATGCGATCGAGAAGGACACGATCCGCAAGGCGATCGCGGTCGACAAGAAGCGCCCCGACGGGCGCGCCCAGGACGAGATCCGGCCGATCGAGTGCGAGGTCGACATCTCGCCGCGCGTGCACGGCTCGGCCCTCTTCACCCGCGGCGAGACCCAGATCCTCTCCAACGTGGCGCTGGGCACGACGCGGATGGACATGCGGCTCGACACGCTCGGTCTGCAGACCACGAAGCGCTTCTGGCATCACTACAACTTCCCGCCCTTCTCGGTCGGGGAGGCCGGCTTCATGCGCGGCCCGAAGCGCCGCGACATCGGCCACGGCGCCCTCGCCGAGCGGGCGCTGGAGTCGACGATCCCCGGCGAAGAGGACTTTCCCTACGTGTTGCGGGTGGTCTCGGAGACGCTCGAGTCCAACGGGTCCTCCTCGATGGGCTCGGTCTGCGCCTCCTCGATGGCGCTGCAGGCGGCCGGGGTGCCGGTGACGGCGCCGGTGGCCGGCGTCGCGATGGGCCTGATCAAGGAGGGCGACGACTACATCGTCCTCACCGACATCGCCGGCGTCGAGGACCACCTCGGCGACATGGACTTCAAGGTCGCCGGCACCGCCGACGGGATCACCGCCCTGCAGATGGACATCAAGATCACCGGCGTCACCTTCGACATCCTGCGCGACGCGCTCGCCCAGGCCAACGAGGGGCGCCAGTTCATCCTCGGCAAGATGGCCGAGGCGATCGAGGGGCCGCGCGAGATGCTCTCCCAGCACGCGCCGCGGATCGAATCGATCAAGATCGATCCCGAGAAGATCGGCGCGGTGATCGGCAAAGGCGGCGAAACGATCCGCGCCCTCTGCGAGGAGTTCGAAGCGGAGATCGACGTCGAAGACGACGGCACGATCCGCATCTACGCGCCGACCGGGGAACTGGTCGAAGCGGCGGTCGGCAGGATCGAGTCGATGACCAAGGAGGCCGAGGTCGGCGACCGCTACGAGGGGGCGAAGGTCGTCAAGACGACCACCTTCGGTGCCTTCGTCGAGCTGGTCAAGGGCACCGACGGCCTGCTGCACATCTCCAACGTCAAGCCCGGCGAGCGAGTCGACTCGGTCGACGACGTGCTCAGCTCCGGCGACCAGATCGACGTCACCGTGGTCGAGGTCGACCGCGAGCGCGGCCGCATCGGCCTGCGCCTCTCCGACGACCCCTCGGTGGCCGGCAAGTCGCCCGAGGAGCTGGCCTCGGTCGGCTCCGGCGACGGCGGCCCGCGCCGCAACGGCGGCGACCGCGAGCGCGGCGGTGGTCGGGGGCGGCGGCGCGAGCGCGAGCGGCGCGGCTAGGCCTTTGGCGACCGCGCAGACCAGCAAGCTGGGCTCGGGCGTCCGGGTCGTGACCGAGGAGGTTCCCTCGGTCCGCTCGGTCGCCCTCGGGCTCTGGGTGCGGACCGGCTCGCGCGATGAGACGCCGGCCCAGGCGGGCGTCTCGCACTTCCTCGAGCACCTGCTGTTCAAGGGCACCGAGCGCTTCTCGGCGATCGAGATCTCCGAGCGCCTCGACGGGCTCGGCGCCGCGGTCAACGCGGCGACCGGCAAGGAGACGACCCACATCCACGCCCGCTTCCTCGACGAGCACACCGAGGAGGTCTTCGACCTGCTGGCCGAGATGCTGCTCGCCCCGACCTACCCCGAAGTCGACTCCGAGCGCGAGGTCGTGCTGGAGGAGATCGCGATGTACGAGGACGAGCCGCAGGACCGCGTCCACGACGTGCTCGCCGAGGCGGTCTTCGGCGAGCACCCGCTGGGCCGCCGGGTGCTCGGCGAGGCGGAGGTGATCGCCTCGATCCCGGTGCCCGAGATCGAGGCCTACCGCAGCGGCCGCTACACCGCCCCGCACGTCGTCGTCGGCGCCGCCGGGCACCTCGAGCACGGGCGCATCGTCGAGCTGGCCGAACGGCTGGTCTCGCCGCCCGCCGACGAGGACGGCGCCGTGGCCGTGCCCGCGGACGAGGTGGCGCGGCTGCGCTTCTACCCCAAGGACACCGAGCAGTACCACATCTGCTTCGGCGCGACCGGGATCGCCAAGCAGGACGAGCGCCGCTACCCGCTGGCGGTGCTCGACTCGATCTTCGGCGGCTCGACCTCCTCGCGCCTCTTCCGCGAGGTGCGAGAGAAGCGCGGCCTCGCCTACGCGGTCGGCTCCTACAACGAGCAGTACACCGACTCCGGCCTGGTCGCGACCTACGTCGGCACCCGCGAGGACAACGTCGCCGAGGCCTGCACGGTGATCGGCGCCGAGCTCGAGCGGCTGCGCGCCGAGCCGGTCTCCGGCGAGGAGCTGGCGCGGGCCAAGGAGAACGTCAAGGGCCGCCTCGTGCTCTCCTCCGAGTCGACCGCGGCGCGAATGACGCGGATCGCGCGCGCCACGCTGTTCGGCCTGCCGGTGGAAGGCCTCGACGAGATGCTGGCCAAGGTCGACGCGGTGACGGTCGAGCAGCTGAGCGAGCTGGCAAGCGAGCTCTACGGCGGCGAGCGCCTCTCCGCCGCCTGCGTCGGCCGCGACGAGGAGCGCTTCCGGGCTGCTCTCGACCCGGTCAGCAAGGAATTGGCGGCCGCGGCGTGATCAAGGTCGGCGCCGGAGAACTCGAGGAGATCCGAGTTGGCGTTTCTGGCGCCGCGGGGAAGATGGGCCAAACGGTGTGCACTGCGGTCGAAGGAGCTGACGACATGGTTCTGGGGGCGAAGATCGACCCCGCGGAGGGGACCGAGATCGGAGAAGCGCTCGGCGGCGAGGTCGATGTAATCGTCGAGTTCAGCACCCCCGAAACGGCGCCGGCCAACGCCCGCGCCTGCCTCGACGCCGGCGTCCACGCCGTCGTCGGCACCACCGGCTTCGACCTCGAGGCGCTGCGCGAGGCGGCGGAGGGGAGCGAGGCGAACTGCTTCGTCGCGCCGAACTTCGCGATCGGCGCGGTGCTTTTGATGGAGGCCGCGCAGACGATCGCCCCCCACATGCCCGAGTGCGAGATCGTCGAGCTGCACCACGATCGCAAGCTCGACGCGCCCTCGGGCACGGCGGTGCGCACCGCGGAGCTGATCCGCGCTGCCGGCGGCAACGTGCACGAGCCGATCCACTCGGTGCGGCTGCCCGGCCTGGTCGCCCACCAGGAGGTCGTCTTCGGCGGCGAGGGGCAGACGCTGTCGCTGCGCCACGACTCGATCGACCGCGTCTCCTTCATGCCCGGCGTGCTGCTCGCGGTGCGCAAGGTCGCCGACCTGCCCGACCGCTTCACGGTCGGGCTGGAGAGGCTGATGTAGGTTGGCCCGGATGGCGGAGGAGCTGGCACGGCTGGACGCGACCGCGCAGGCGGAGTTGGTGCGCAGCGGCGAGGCGACGCCGCTGGAGCTGACCGAAGCGGCGATCGCGCGGGTCGAAGCGCTGAACGGCGAGATCAACGCGGTCATCCATCCGCTCTTCGAGGAGGGGCTGGAGGCGGCTCGGGGCGAGCTTCCCGACGGGCCGTTCAAGGGTGTGCCCTTCCTGCTCAAGGATCTCGGCGCCGCCTTCGCCGGGCAGCCGCTGCACCTCGGCATGCAGTTCCTCAAGGAGCGCGACTTCCGCGCGCCGATGGATACCTACCTGGCGCAGCGCTTCCGCGCCGCCGGCCTGGTGACGATCGGCAAGACCAACACGCCAGAGCTCGGCATCCTGCCGACCGCGGAGCCGCGCGCCTACGGCCCGACCCGCAATCCCTGGGCGAGCGACCGCTCCGCCGGCGGCTCCAGCGGCGGCTCGGCGGCCGCGGTGGCGGCGGGCATGGTGCCGATCGCCCACGCCAACGACGGCGGCGGCTCGATCCGCATCCCCGCCTCCAACTGCGGCCTGGTCGGGCTCAAGCCGAGCCGCCAGCGGATCAGCGAGGGGCCGCTGATCGGCGACATCATGTCCGGCCTCACGACGGAGCTCTGCGTCTCGCGCAGCGTCCGCGACACGGCGACGCTGCTCGAGGCGGTGCACGGCCCGGCGCCGGGCGACCCCTACGTCGCGCCGCCACCGCAGCGCCCCTACACCGAGGAGGTCGGCGCCGACCCCGGCAGGCTGCGGGTCGCGCTCTGGACCGAGGCGCTGATCGAGCGGGACGCCGACCCCGAGGTGGTCGCAGCGGCGCGGGGCGCGGCGAAGGCCCTCGAGGGCCTCGGCCACGCGGTCGAGGAGCCCGACCTGAGCACGCTGCGCGGCATGGAGATCGTCGAGCCCTTCCTGGTGCGCTGGGCGGCCGGACAGGCGCAGATCCTCGACCAGCTCGGGATGGCGACCGGTCATGTGATCGGCCCCGAGGACGTCGAGCCGCTGACCTGGGCGCTGGCCGAGATCGGCCGTCGCCACCACTCCGGCGAATACCTCGCCGCGGTCGGCCAGCACCAGGTGATGGGCCGCATGTTCGCCGGCATCTACGAGTCGGGCTTCGACCTGCTGCTGACCCCGACGATGGGCGAGCCGCCGCCACCGATCGGCGCCTTCGACGACTCCGGGCCCGACCCGATGGCGGCCTTCGAGCGCGCCTTCACGTCGGGCTGCTTCACTGCGGCCTTCAACGCCACCGGCCAGCCGGCGATCTCGCTGCCGCTGCACTGGAGCGAGGAGGGGCTGCCGGTCGGCGTCCAGCTGGTCGCGCCGCTCGGCCGCGAGGACCTGCTGCTGCGGGTCGCCTCGCAGCTCGAGCAGGCGGTCGGCTGGGCCGAGCGCACGCCTAACCTCTTCGCCACGGCATGAGCGAGCTGCGCGGCGTAATCACGGCGATGGCGACTCCCTTCGACCCCGAGGGGCGGGTTGACGAGGCCGCGGCACGCCGCCTCGCTACCCACCTGGTCGAGCACGGCTCGCACGGCGTCGTCGTCGCCGGCTCGACCGGCGAGGCGGCGACGCTCGACGACCGCGAGCACATCGACCTCTTGCGAGCGGTGGTCGACGAGATCGGCGGCGAGGCGACGGTGATCTGCGGCACCGGGACCAACGACACCCGCCACTCGATCGAGCTGACCAGGGCCGCCGCCGAGGCGGGAGCCGAGGCGGCGCTCGTCGTCACCCCCTACTACAACAAGCCGAACAAGGCCGGCATCCGCGCCCACCTCGAGGCGATCGCCGCGGCGGTGCCGGGCCTGCCGCTGATCGCCTACAACATTCCCTCGCGCGTGGTCGTCAACGTGCCGCCGGGCGACCTCGCCGAGCTGGCCGAGATCGAGAGCGTGGTCGCGGTCAAGCAGGCCAACGACGAGGAGCTCGGCCCGGTCGAGGGGCTCGACGTGCTGGCGGGCAACGACGACGCCTTCCTGCCGACGCTCGAGTTCGGCCTCGCGGGGGGGATCCTCGTCGCCTCCCACCTGGTCGGACCGCAGATGCGCTCTATGTGGGATGCGGCGCAGGCGGGGGACCTGGCACGTGCGAGGGAGATCGACGCCGGCCTGCAGCCGCTCTACCAGGTGCTCGGCATCACCACCAACCCGATCCCGCTCAAGGCGGCGCTGGAGATGCGCGGCCTGATCCCCCACGGCGGCCTGCGGCTGCCGCTGGTCGAAGTGGACGACGAGCAGCGCGCCGCGGTGCGCGCCGCGCTCGACGCAGTCCGATGAGCGGTGCGAAGCTGCGCGTGCTGCCGCTCGGCGGCCTGGGCGAGATCGGCAAGAACATGACCGTGATCGAGTACGACGGCCGGATCGTCGTCGTCGACACCGGCCTGATGTTCCCGACCCCGGAGATGCTCGGCATCGACCTCGTCCTGCCCGACTTCTCCTACCTGCGCGACCGGGCCGACGACATCGAGGCGATCGTCCTCACCCACGGCCACGAGGACCACGTCGGCGCGCTGCCGTACGTGCTGCGCGAGGTCGGCTTCCCGGCGGCGATCTACGGCGGCCTCCTGACGATCGGCATGGTCCGCTCCAAGCTCGACGAGCACAAGCTGAAGGACGCGCCGCTGCAGGAGCTGCCGGCCGGGGAGAAGGTCGCGGCCGGCCCCTTCGAGCTGGAGCTGGTCCACCTCTCGCACTCGATCCCCGACGCGCGCGGGGTGATCCTCGGCACCGACCTGGGCAAGGTCTTGATGACCGGTGACTACAAGTTCGACCAGACGCCGGTCGACGGGCGACCCGCCGACATCTCGCGCCTGGCCGAGCTGGGTCGGGAAGGCCTCCTGCTGCTCTGCGGCGACTCGACCAACGCCGACCGGCCGGGGATCGCCCCCTCGGAGTCGAGCGTCGGGCCGGCGCTGGTCGAGACCTTCGCCGCCTGCAAGGGGCGGATCATCGTCACTTCCTTCGCCTCCAACATCCACCGCGTGCAGCAGGTGATCGACGCGGCGGTCGAGCTCGACCGCCGGGTGGCGCTGGTCGGCCGCTCGATGCGCAAGAACTTCAACATCGCCTCCAACCTGGATGTCGCCGGGGCGCCCCCCGGGCTCTTCATCCAGCCGCGCGAGATCGAGGACTTCCCCGACGAGAAGGTGATCGTGATCTCGACCGGCAGCCAGGGTGAGCCGCTCTCGGCGCTGCGGCGGATGGCCAACAACGACCATCGCGACGTCGAGCTGCACTCCGGCGACACGGTGGTCTTCTCGGCGACGCCGGTGCCTGGCAACGAGCGCGCCGTGAACGAGACCGTCGACCGGATCTACGAGATCGGCGCCTCGGTGGTGACCGCGAAGGAGGCGCCGATCCACGCCTCCGGGCACGGCTGGCAGGAGGAGCTGAAGCTGATGCTCAACCTGACCAAGCCGCGCTACGTGATGCCGGTCCACGGCGACTACCAGCGGCTGCGCCTGCACGCCGAGCTGGCTCACTCGGTCGGCGTCGCGCCGGAGGACGTCTTCCAGGGGCGCAACGGGCTGCCGCTGGAGGTCGACGCCGACGGGGCGCGCTTCGGCGAGGCCGTCCACGCCGGGGTCGTCTACGTCGACGGCGTCAACGTCGGCGAGCCCGACGACGTCGCGCTGCGCGACCGGCGCGAGATCTCCGCCGACGGCATCTTCATCGTCGTCGCGACGATCTCCGCCGACGACGGCGAGGTCGTCGCCGACCCGGAGGTGATCGTGCGCGGCGTCGCTCTGCCGGACGGCAGCGAGGACCTGGTCGAACAACTCAAGGACGTGGTCGAGGACTCGCTCGAAGACGCCGCCGAGGCGGGCACGCGCGAGGTCCACCTGATCCAGGAAGACCTGCACGACGCGATCGGCAAGCTCGTCTACGGCAAGCTGCGGTCGCGGCCGATGATCCTGCCGGTCGTGGTCGAGGTCTGACTCGCCAGCGGCAGGCGGACCCGGAAGATCGCCCCTCCCTGGGGAGATTTGGTCACTTCAGCCTTGCCGCCGTGTGAGGTCGCGACCGCGCGGACGATCGCCAGGCCGAGGCCGCTGCCGCCGCCGGCCGCGGTGTCGGCGGGCCCATCGCCGCGGACGAAGCGGTCGAAGATCTTCTCGCGCAGCTCTGGGGGGACGCCCGGGCCGTCGTCGGCGACCTCGACCACGGCGTCGCCGCCGGCGGCGCGCAGGCGCAGCTCGATCCGCGAGCCGGGCGGCGTGTGGCGGGTGGCGTTGTCGAGCAGGTTGAGCACCATCCGGTGCAGCTCGTCGGGGTTGCCGTCGACCGGCAGGGGCCGGTCGTTCTCGATCCGCAGCTCGCGTTCGCCGATCGTCGGCGCGACCTCGGCGGCGGCGTTGCCGGCGACCTCGGCCAGGTCGCAGCGGGTGCGGGCGGCGATCCGGCCGGCGTCGGCGCGGGCGAGCAGCAGCAGGTCGCCGACCAGGCGGCTCATCCGGCCCGAGGAGCGCAGCGCCGAGTCGACCAGCGCCCGCTCGTCGGCGTGCGCCGGGTCTTCCAGCGCGGCCTGCAGCAGTTCGAGGTTGGCGAGGATGCTGGTCAGCGGCGTGCGCAGCTCGTGCGAGGCGTCGGCGACGAACTCGCGCTGGCGGCGCAGCGCCGCTTCGCGCTCCGAGCGGGCGGCGTCGAGCGAGCGGACCATCTGCTCCAGGGTGCGCGCCAGCTCGCCGACCTCGTCCTCGACCTTGGGCTGGGGCATGTGGCGGGAGAGGTCGCCGGTTGTGGCGATCTGGCGGGCGCTCGCGGTCAAGGCCGAGATCGGCTGCATCGCGCGGCGGGCGATCGCCATCCCGGCGAGGCTGGCGAGCAGGGTGCCGCCGAGCACGCCGGCGAGGACGAAGAGCCAGAAGCGCTCGATCGTCGCCTCGACCTGGCCGGAGTCGCGCGCGTACTGGACGTAGCCGCTCAGCGTGGCGCTGCCGCTGCCGATCCGCGTGGTTGCGACCCGCATGCCGGCCACCTTGGCGGTCCCTTCCTGCGGCGGGCCGAGGTCGCTCGCGCCGGTGCTCTCGGTCAGCTGGTTGCCCCCGGCGTCGAAGACGCGCACGGTGGCGTCGTGGGGGAGGGCGAAGTCGTCGAGGCCGGGGCCGCGGATCAGGTAGGCGCCGGTGGGGGTGTTGACGATCCGCAGTTCGGCCGCCAGCGTCTGCGCGGCGGCGTCGACCTCGCGGTTGAATTCGCTGCGCACCCGGTCGGCGGCGATGCTGCCGATCACCGCGCCGAAGATCAGCAGGATCGCCAGGGTGAGGGCCGCGGACGTCGCCGCCAGGCGCCATCTCACCGGCCAGTCCCTCGGGTTCAAGTCAAGCCTCCCTCAGCACGTAGCCGGCGCCGCGTTTGGTGTGCAGGAGGCGGTCCTCGTCGCCTTCCTCGAGCTTGCGCCGCAGGTTCGAGATGAAGACGTCGATCGTGTTGGTCGCGGCCATCGGGTCGTAGCCCCAGACCTCGTCGAGCAGCCGCTCGCGCGGGACGACGAGGCGCTTGTTGCGCATCAGGTACTCGAGCAGCTCGAACTCGCGGTTGGTCAGCTCGACCTCGCGCTCTCCGCGCCGCACCTCGCGCGTGTCGGGGTTGAGGACGAGGTCGCCGACCTGCAGCGAGGCCGAGCCGCGCGGCGGCCGCCGCCGCAGCAGCGCCCGTATGCGGGCCAGCAGCTCGCGGCGCTCGAAGGGCTTCGCCAGGTAGTCGTCGGCGCCGCTGTCGAGCCCCGCCACCCGGTCCTCGGTCTCCGTCCGCGCGGTGAGGATCAGGATCGGCACGTCGCCCTCGGCGCGCAACCGCCGGCAGACCTCGACCCCGTCCATCCCCGGCAGGCCCAGGTCGAGCACGACCAGGTCGGGCACGAAGCCGGCCGCTATGTCCAGCGCCTCGACCCCGTCGCCGGTTGTCTTGACGTCGTACCCCTCGCCGCGCAGCGAGCGCCGCAGCACCTCGGCGATCTCCTCGTCGTCCTCGACGACGAGCACCCGCCCGCCGCTCTTGTCCCCGTCCTGAGACAGCATCGTGAATCGATGTTAGCCCGGCGGCGACACGGTTCCGTACGCTTTTAGCGCGAATTTAGCCGACGACAGAGCCGCAAGGCGCGCGTTCCGTGGCACTTGCCATCTGCCCCGATTGCCATGATCGCCGGCAGCAATGAGCAACGCGCCGGCCGTCCATCTCCACGCCCACAGCGAGTACTCGCTGCTCGACGGCGCCTGCAAGATCGAGGCGATGGCGGCGCGGGCGGCGGAGCTGGGGCAGCCCGCGCTGGGGCTAACCGACCACGGCGTGATGAACGGCGCGGTCGATCTTTATAAAGCCTGCCGGGTGCACGGGATCAAGCCGGTGGCCGGGCTCGAGGCCTACCTGGTCGACGACGTGGGGGCGGTCAAGGAGAAGCCGAAGTACGAGCGCAACCACATCACCCTGCTGGCCGAGAGCGACGCCGGCTTCGCCAACCTGGTCAAGCTCACCTCGGCCGGCTTCCTCGAAGGCTTCTCGCGCGGCAAGGCCAACGTCGACATGGAGATGCTCGCCGCGCACGCCGAGGGCGTGATCGCCCTCACCGGCTGCCTGCAGTCGCGCTTCTGCCGCCGCCTGGTCGAAGAGCGCGAGGACGACGCCCGCGCCCACCTCGACGACCTGGTCCAGGCGTTTGGGCCCGAGCAGGTCTACTTCGAGCTGCAGAAGAACGGCATCCCCGAGCAGGACAGGGCCAACGCGGGCATCGTCCGCTTCGCCCGCGAGCTGGGCCGGCCGCTGGTCGGCACCGCCGACGTCCACTACCTGCGCCGCGAGGACTTCGACAACCACGCGGCGCTGCTCTGCGTGCAGACCAAGTCGACCCTGGAGGCGCCGAAGCTGAGCTTCGACACCAACGAGTTCTTCCTCAAGAGCAACGAGGAGATGGCCTCCTCCTTCGCCGAGTGGCCGGAGGCGGTGCCGACGACGCTCGAGATCGCCGAGCGCTGCGAGATCGAGATCGAGCTGGGCAAGCTGCTGCTGCCGCGCTACCCGACCGAGGACGGCTCCGAGCCGGAGGCGATGCTGCGGCGGATCGCCGCGGAGGGGCTGCGCGCCCGCTACGGCGACCCGCCGCCGGCCGAGGCGGTCGAGCGGCTCGAGTTCGAGCTTGGGGTGATCGAGGAGATGGGCTTCTCCTCCTACTTCCTGATCGTCTGGGACTTCGTCCGCTACGCCAAGCAGAACGGGATCGCGGTCGGCCCGGGCCGCGGCTCGGCGGCGGGCTCGATCGCCTCCTACAGCCTCGACATCACCGACCTCGACCCGCTCGCCAACGACCTGCTCTTCGAGCGCTTCCTCAACCCGGGGCGCAAGTCGATGCCCGACATCGACATCGACTTCTCGGTGCGAGGCCGCGACCGGGTGATCCGCTACGTCGGCGAGAAATACGGCCGCGAGTCGGTCGCCCAGATCATCACCTTCGGCAAGATGGCGCCGCGCGCCGCCACCCGCGACGCCGCCCGCGTGCTCGGCTTCGACTACGGCAGCGGCGACCGTCTCGCCAAGCAGATCCCAGAGCCGATCCTCGGTCGCAACCCCTCCTTCGAGGAGTGCCTGCGGCCCGGGCAGGAGCTGAAAAGGACCTACGACTCCGAGCCCGACGCGAAGCGGATCATCGACGTCGCCCAGGGCCTCGAGGGGATCATCCGCAACAACTCGATCCACGCCGCGGCGGTGGTGATCGCCGACCGGCCGCTGCAGGAGATCGTGCCGCTGCAGCTGGCCGAGGACCGCGGCGGCGAGAAAGGCGAGAAGCACTACAAGGTTGTCACCCAGTACTCGATGGGCCCGATCGAGGAGATCGGCCTGCTGAAGATGGACTTCCTCGGGCTGCGCAACCTCGACGTGATCGAGGACGCGGTCGAGATCATCCGCCGCTCGCGCGGCGTCGAGCTGGCGATGACCGAGATCCCGATGGACGACGCGAAGACCTTCGAGATGCTCTCGCGCGGCGACGGCACCGGCGTCTTCCAGCTCGAGTCCGAGGGGATGCGCGAGGCGATGAAGAAGGTGCAGCCGACCGAGTTCGACGACATCGTCGCGCTCGTCTCCCTCTACCGGCCCGGCGCGATGCGCTACATCCCCGACTACGCCAAGGGCAAGCGCAATCCAGGATCGGTCACCTACGCCGACGAGCGGCTGCGGCCGATCACCGAACCGACCTACGGCTGCGTCCTCTACCAGGAGCAGCTGATGGAGATCGCCAAGCAGATGGCCGGCTTCAGCCCGGCCGAGGCCGACGATCTGCGCAAGGCGATCGGCAAGAAGAAGCGCGACCTGATGGCGACGATGAAGGCCAAGTTCATGCAGGGGATGGAGGCCTCCGGCACCGCGCCCAAGGTGGCGAGCGACATGTGGTCGCTGATGGAGGCCGCCGCCGACTACTCCTTCAACAAGTCGCACGCGGCCTGCTACGCGATGATCGCCTACCGCACCGCCTACCTGAAGGCCAACTACCCGGCCGAGTACATGGCGGCGGTGATCTCCTCGGTGATGAACACCAAAGACAAGGTGCCCTTCTTCGTCAACCGCTGCGAGGAGATGGGGATCGAAGTGCTGCCGCCCGACGTCAACTCCTCCGACCACGACTTCGTCGTCTACGAGAAGGCGATCCGCTTCGGGCTCGACGCGGTCAAGAACGTCGGCCACAGCGCGGTCGAGGCGATCCTGCGGGCTCGCGAGGAGGGCCCGATCGAGTCGATCTGGGACTTCTGCGAGCGGGTCGATGCGCGCGCGGTAAACAAACGGGCGATCGAATGCCTGGTCAAGTGCGGTGCGCTCGACTCGACCGAAGCTACCCGCAAGGGCATGCTGGAGGCGCTGCCGGCGGCGCAATCGGCGGGCCAGAAAGCACAGGAGGACGCGCAGCTCGGCCAGGGCTCGATCTTCGACTTCGGCGACGGCGGTGGGGAGGCGAACGGCAACGGCGCCTCCAGCGCCCAGCATCGCCCGGCGCTCTCCGCCTCCGAGTTCGAGCGCCGCGAGCTGCTGGCGATGGAGAAGGAGACGCTCGGCACCTACCTCTCCTCGCACCCGCTGTCCGAAGTGCGGGAGGTGCTGCGCGCCCGGGTCGACTGCGGCCTCGCCGAGCTGGCGGGCAAGCCCGACGGCTCCTGGGTGACGGTCGGCGGGATCGTCACCGAGAGCAAGAAGATCCGCACCAAGAGCGGCAACCAGATGATGTTCGCGACCCTCGACGACGTCGAGGGGCAGGTCGAGATGCTCGTCTTCAAGGCCGACCAGGCGGAGAGCGCGGCGGCGATCGAGACAGACGCGGTCGTCCTCGTGCGCGGCCGGATCGACCACAAGGAGCGGGGCGAAACGAAGCTCGTCGTGCAGGAGGCGGAGCGCTTTGAGCCGGGGGTGGAGGAGATCGCCGCGGCGAGCGCGGCGGCGGGCGCGCCGGCCGAGCCGCTGCGGCTGCGCGCCGACGCCGCCGCCCTCGGCCGGCCGAGCTTCTTCGAGGACCTGAAGGCGGTGCTCGAGCATCACCGCGGCGAGGCGCCGGTCGTCCTGGCGATCGCCGACGGCGAGGGTGGCACGCGCGAGATGCGCCTCGGCGAGGCGTTTCGGGTGCGGCCCTCGGGAGGCCTGCGGGCCGAGCTGGACCAGGTGCTGGGCGCCGACGCTCTGGCTGCCTAGACTCTCTCTGTGCCAGCTACGCGCGCCAAGATCGGGGAGTGCCGCCAATGCCGCTCCTTCTGCGACAAGATGGTCGAGCCGCGCGGCTGCGTCGAGCTGGGCTGCTCCTTCCTCTACAGCGTCGTCGACTCGCTGACCGGGGTTCAGTACGTCGGCTGCATGCAGGGCGTCTTCCGCGCCCGCGTCGAGCTCGACGCGGTGCTGCAGCCGGGCGGCTTCGGCGGCGTCAAGATGACCGGGGCGCCGCTGCCCCAGTGCCCCTTCACCGTCGAGCGCGCCTACCCGGGGGAGGGGGCGGAGTACGAGTGCGTCAACCGGCGCTTCTTCGACTGCGCCGACGAGGGGCCGGAGGGGCTGCGGGCCTTCGACCTGCGCGACCTTGCATCCGAGTCCCCCGGCGTTTGACACCTAAGTCGACACGATTCCGTGTAGAATCCGTGTCGATGAGCGATTCTTCGGCAGTGGCGGAGGCGGAGGCAGAGCAGCTCGTGGCGGAGGGCCCCAAGTTCACGCTCGAGCTGAACCAGGACCAGCAGGACATCCGCGACTGGGTGCACGGCTTCGCCGAGGGCGTCGTCCGACCCGCCGCCGCGGAGTGGGACGAGCGCGAGGAGACGCCCTGGCCGGTGATCCAGGAGGCGGCCAAGATCGGCCTCTACGGCTTCGAAGCGCTGGGCCAGTTCTGGGCCGATGACACCGGGTTGACGCTGCCGATCGCCAACGAGGAGCTCTTCTGGGGCGACGCCGGCATCGGCATGGCGATCATGGGCACCTCGCTTGCCGTCGCCGCGATCTTCGGGCAGGGGACCCCGGAGCAGATGGGCGAGTGGATCCCGCAGTGCTTCGGCAGCGCGGAGGAGCCGAAGGTCGCCGCCTTCTGCTCCTCGGAGCCGGACGCCGGCTCCGACGTCTCGGCGATCCGCACCACCGCCAAGTACGACGAGGCCAAGGACGAGTGGGTGCTGAACGGGCAGAAGGCCTGGGCCACCAACGGCGGCATCGCCGACGTCCACGTGGTGATCGCCACGGTCGACCGCGAGCTGGGCTCGCGCGGCCACGCCGCCTTCGTCATCCCGCCGGGGACGAAGGGCTGCGAGCAGGGCGCCAAGGTGAAGAAGCACGGCCTGCGCGCCTCCCACACCGCCGACGTCCACCTCGACGACTGCCGCGTCCCGGGCGCCTGCCTGCTGGGCGGCAAGGAGAAGCTCGACGAGCGGCTGGCGCGGGTGCGCGAGGGCAAGCGCTCCAAGTCGCAGGCGGCGATGCAGACCTTCGAGGCGAGCCGGCCGACGGTCGGCGCGCAGGCGCTCGGCATCGCCCGCGCCGCCTACGAGTACGCGCTCGACTACGCCAAGGAGCGCCGGCAGTTCGGCAAGGCGATCATCGAGAACCAGGCGATCGCCTTCGCCCTGGCCGACATGAAGATGGAGATCGACGCCGCCCGGCTGCTCGTCTGGCGCGCCGCCTGGATGGGCCGCAACGGCCACAAGTTCGAGAACGCCGAGGGCTCGATGTCGAAGCTGAAGGCCGGCGAGGTCGCGGTCTGGGCGACCGAGCGCGCCATCCAGATCCTCGGCGGCAACGGCTACACCCGCGAGTACCCGGTCGAGCGGATGCACCGCGACGCCAAGATCTACACGATCTTCGAGGGCACCTCCGAGATCCAGCGCCTGGTCATCAGCCGAGCGATCTCAGGCGTTCACATCAAATAGCTGCGCGCTTCTTGAGCCCCGCTTTGCGCAGGCGCTTTGCCACCTGGACTTCCTTCTTGTCGGGGCCTTTTTTGTTGGGCCCTGGCGTCTCCAGGGTGGCGGGGAGGCCCTCGAAGCGGGGCTCGGAGAGGAAGGCGGCGAGGCCCTGCTTGCCCATCTCGCCGCTGCCGACGTTGGCGTGGCGGTCGCGGCAGGAGCCGAGCGGGGCGGCGGCGGCGTTGACGTGCAGGCAGCGGAGGCGGTCGAGGCCGACCTTGGCGTCGGCTTCGTCGACGACCTTGGAGAGCGACTCGGCGTCGGTGACGTCGTAGCCCTGGACGAAGAGGTGACAGGAGTCGAGGCAGAGGCCGAGGCGGGCGCCGCCGCCGGCCAGCTCGATCAGCTCCGCCGTCTCGTCGAAGTCGCGGCCGAGCAGGCCTTTGTGGCCGGCGGTCTGCTCGAGCAGCAGGGGGCAACTGTCGCTGTCTTCGAGAGCCGCGGCGATCACCCTGGCGGCGCGCTTCATCGAGGGGCCGTGCGGCTCGCCTTTCTGGGCGCCCGGGTGGAGGACGACGCCGGCGGCGCCGATCCCGTCGCCGGTGCGCAGCGCGTGGGTGAGCGAGGCGAGCGACTTCTTGCGCATCTCCTTGTCTTTGGTCGCGCAGTTGATCAGGTAGACGGCGTGGATCACCACCGCTTCGACCGGCGAAGCCTCCATCGCCTCGCGGAAGGCGGCGAAGTCGTCGGGCCCGTACCTGGTCGGCCGCCACATGCGCGGGCTCTGGTTGAAGATCTGGATCGACTCGCAGCCTAGGTCGGTGCCGCGCTCGACCGCCTTGTCCAGGCCGCCGGCGGTGGAAACGTGTGCGCCAATCAGCATAGGTTCGTTAGATTGCGTACGCAGGAACTGGCTGAACTGGATGGTCCTGGGGTGAGGAGCGGATGAGGTTGTTGTTGCGGTCGCGTTTGAAGAGGTTCATCAGATGGCCCATGTTCAGGCGATTGGTCGTGGCTGTCCCCCTGTTTGGCCTGGCGCTGTGGATCATCGTTGCCGACCTCTCCGCGGATCGAGCGTGGCCGGTCGCCGCATTCTTGCTGATTGGGCTTCTCGTTCTGGTCGTTCCTCCAGAGGGATGGCAGAAATTCCTCTCACGGGTCGAGAATGCCCAGATCGGGCCGCTCGGGGTCGGCCTGCGCCAGGAGGTGGAGGAGGCGGCGGAAATGGCTCCGCCCTCCGACAAAGGCGAAGGGGCGGCGGACGAGTGGGCAGAGCAGGCCGAGACCGTGTTCGAGCTGCGCATGCAGCTCGAGTGGAAACTCGCCTTCATCGCCAAGCATCTGCTCTCCTCCGGCGGCGGGGTGACGTACGTGACGATCGGGAGCCTCCTCTTCGACGGGTACCTGACCGAAACCGAGGCAAGGACTGCGACGGGCATCCTCTCCGCCCGCGACGAGGAGCTGAAGGAGCTGCCGGAGGCCGAGCGCCGGAAGTTCGTCGAAGACGCGCAGACATTCCTCGATGGCTTGCGCGCCAGCGTCTTCTGGGGGCAGGTCAAACGGGTGTTGGAAGGTAGGGGCGAGGTCAAGGGGGAGGACATCTTCTTGGAACGAGTGAGAGGGACCGGCGGGCGCAGCGATCTGCTCGCGGACGCCGACCGCGAAGAGGTTCGGGTAATCCCAATCCTCGCGCTCGAGGAGGGGTCGGACAAGCTGGCGGAAGCGGTTGAGGCCATCGACAAGGGCAAGCTCCCGCGTCCGCGGACCAAGCGTCAGGTAATCGTCGTGCCGGACTCATCCGCGACCGAGCGACCGGAGAGGCCCGACGTGCAGATCGTTGAGCTCAGCGAGTTGAGAGACACGTTGGAGCAGCCGCTGACGTGACGAGCCCCCTTCTGGGAGGATGCCTCGCCGATCAGCACCGTGCCCGCCGACCCTCCAATCCGTCTCAGGTTTGCTCCCTCGCCGACCGGCGCTCTGCACATCGGCGGCGCGAGGACGGCACTCTACAACTGGCTGGCGGCGCGCCACGACGACGGCTCGCTGGTGCTGCGGATCGAGGACACCGACCGCGAGCGCTCCACCGAGCAGAACGTCGAGCAGATCCTCGACGCGCTGCGCTGGCTGCAGCTCGACTGGGACGAGGGGCCGCTCTCGCAGGCGGCGCGGTCCGACCGCCACGCGGTGGCGCTGCGGCGACTGCTCGACAGCGGCGCCGCCTACCGCGACCCGGCGACCGCCAAGGACGTCGAGGCCTGGAAGGCCGCGCGCGGCGCCGACCGCGGCTACCGGGGCGAGCCCAGCGAGGAGCCGGGGGCGGCGATCCGGCTGCGCGTCCCGGATGACGGGGAGACGGTGGTCGAGGACCTGATCCGCGGCCCGGTCCGCTTCCCCAACCGCAGCTACGACGACTTCGTCATCGCCCGCGGCGACGGCTCTGTCCTCTACAACTTCGCCGTTGCGGTCGACGACGCCGAGATGGAGATCACCGACGTGGTCCGCGGCGACGACCACCTCTCCAACACGCCCAAGCAGCTGCTCGTGCTCGAGGCGCTCGGGGTCGAGCCGCCCCACTACGCGCACCTGCCGCTGCTGCACGGCCCCGACGGGCGCAAGCTCTCCAAGCGCCACGGCGCCGCCTCGGTGCAGGAGCTGCGCGAGGCGGGCTACCTGCCGGCGGCGGTGCGCAACTACCTCGCCCTGCTGGGCTGGGGCGCCGACGACGACGCGACCCTGATCCCCACCGACGAGCTGATCGAGCGCTTCCACGTCGCCGACGTGGGCAGGGCGGCGGCGATCTTCGACGAGCGCAAGCTGCGCTGGGTCAACGGTCGCTACATGCGCGAGATGCCGCTGGAGGAGTACACGCAGGCGGTCGCGCGGCACCTGCGGCGCGAGCCGGACGATCGCCTGCGGGTCGCCTGCCGGATCGTGCAGGAGAAAGCGCAGACGCTGGCCGAGGTCTGGCCGCTGATCCGCTTCCTCTTCGAGCCCCCGGTGGATGACGAGAAGGCGTGGCGCAAGACGATGAAGGAGGGGGCGCTGGAGGCACTGGAGGCGGCGCGCGAGGCGCTGGCCGCGGCCGACGGTTTCGATGCAGCGGCGGTCGAGGCAGCGCTCTCGCCGCTGCCCGAGCGCCTTGGGCAGAAGCCCGGGCACGTCTACCAGCCGGTCCGCGTCGCGATCACCGGCGGTACCGTCTCGCCGGGCATCTTCGAGTCGCTGGCGGCGCTGGGTCGGGATGAATCGCTGCGGCGCATCGACGCGGCGGTCGTGCGCCTCCGCGCATAACGACACCCAGTAATGAGGATGCTGGCGCTAAACCGTGCGTCCTCGGTTGCCGATGAGGGGGGCGAAGCGACTCCCCATGGCATCGGTCAAGCAACAGGGCAACGGCAAGGTCGGCAAGGGCGACGCCGGCAAGGGCCCGGGCGCCGCGGCGGCGCCCGGCGCACGGCTCGCCGCCGCCTTCGAGGCGGTGGAGAAGTTCCCCGCCCTGATCGAGTCTCGCGCCCGGGTGATGCGCGCGGCGACGGCGGAGACCGCCCGCGTCGGCGAGCTGGTCGAGACGGTCGAGGCCGACGTCGCGCTGACGATCGCGGTGCTGCGCTTCGCCAACCGGACGGCGCCGGCGGGCAGCATCGGCGGCGTCCCCGAGGCGATCGACGTGCTGAAGCCCTCCGGCGTGCTGGCGATCGCCGGCACCGCGCCCGTCTTCGACTTCTTCGAGAGCAACGGCGGCTGGGAGCTGCGCCCCGAGCAGTTCCGCGTCCACGCCCTCGCGACCCAGCAGGCCGCCGCCCGGATCGGCCGCGAGATCGGCTGGGACGACCGCGACGGGCTGGCGGTCGCCTCCCTCCTGCATGACGTCGGCCGGCTGGTGATCTCCAAGCTCCACCCCGGCCGCCGCACCTACTTCGACGCCGCCGGGCGCACCCCGGAGCAGCGGATCCGCGAGGAACGCGAGCAGCTGGGGATCGACCACGCGCTGGTCGGCGGCGTGCTGGCGCGGCGCTGGAACGTGCCGGCGCGGATCGCGGTGGCGATCGAGCGCCACCACGCCGAGGACGCGGAGGGGCTGGCGGCGGTGGTCGCGACCGCCGACCTGGTCGCCCACTACGCCCAGGGGGAGGCGGTGACCGGCGAGCGGCTGCGCGAGGCCGCGCGGCGCTGCGGGCTCGGCCCGGAGGGCCTGCGCGAGCTGCTCTACGAGCTTCCCTACCCGCGGCTCGACGACGCCCGCGTCAGCGAGCCCTGCCCGCTCTCGGCGCGCGAGCTCGACGTGCTCAAGCACCTCTCCGCAGGCATGGTCTACAAGCAGATCGCCGGCGAGATGCAGCTCTCGGTCTCGACCATCCGCACCCACCTGCACAACGTCTACGGCAAGATCGGCGCCGTCGACCGGGCGCAGGCCGTGCTCACGGCCCGCGAGCGGGGCTGGATCTAGGTCAAACGCCGCCTCCTCCGCTCCCGCGTCCCGGGGCGGCTTGGTCTACTCGATGAGGCACTCTCTTAGCGCTATGGCGACCGCGTGGGTGCGGTTCCTGGCGTCGAGGCGGGCCATCGCGTACTTGGTGTGGGTCTTGATCGTTTCCTCGCTGAGGCCGAGCTCGCTCGCCGCCACGGCGGTCGAGCCGCCGTCGGAGAGCAGCTGCAGGATCTCGCGCTGGCGGTGGGTGAGCTTGCCGCGGCTGCCGCTCGGCGGCACCGCAGGGTCGACGAAGCGCTCCTGCTCGATCGCCGCCCGAGCCGCCCGCGCCATCTGGTCGGCCGCCGCGGTGTAGGAGACGTAGGCGCTGGCGCCGGCCTGTAGCGCGGCCGAGGCGAGGTGGCGCTCGGCCCGCTCGCCGTGGGCGACGATGCCCATTGCCGGCGCGGCTTTGCGCATCGCCCGGATCGCCTCGTCGCCGTTCATCGCCGAGTCGCCGCTTTCGTCCAGCTCGCGGCGCAGGCCGACGATCGCGACGTCGACGTTGCCGACGTCGCGGACGAGGTCGACCGCCTCGCTGCGCGTTTCGGTCTCGTGAAACTCGAAATCGCCGCCCAGCGCCTCGCGCACCCCAAGCCGCACCAGCGGCTGGTGGTCGACGACGAGGCATTGGGGGCGTTCGCTCAAACCCGGGCCGATCCTAAACCAGCCCGGTCCGCGCCGTACGGTAGAAAGGCTCTGTGATCTCCGTGACCTCGAAGTCCCGCTACGCCGTGGTCGCGATGGCGGAGCTGGCACGCTCGGGGGAGCGGCCGTTGCCGATCAAAGAGCTGGCCGAGCGGCGCGGCATCCCCGAGCAGTTCCTCGAGCAGCTCTTCTCGACCCTGCGCCGGGCCGGCCTGCTGACCAGCCACCGGGGGATGAAAGGCGGCTACACGCTCTCCCGCCCGGCCGACGAGATCACCGTGCTCGAGGTCGTCCAGACCCTCGACGGCAAGGTCGGCCAGGAGGCCGACGAGGCGGGCGGCATCTGGGCCGAGGGCGTCACCGCCCTGCGCAAGGTCTTCGCCCAGACCACGATCGCCGAAGTAGCCCGCCGCGAGGCCGAGGAGGCGGGCTCGGGGATGTACTTCATCTGATGAAGATCGGCGGTGAGGCTTCGGCGGTCGTCGGGGAGACGCCTATGGTGGCGTTGGGACGGCTGGGGGAGGGGCTGCCGGGGGAGGTCTGCGCGAAGCTGGAGTACTTCAACCCCGGCGGGTCGGTGAAGGACCGGATCGGGGTGGCGATGATCGAGGCGGCCGAAGACGAGGGGCTGATCGAGCCGGGGCGCGCCGTGATCGTCGAGCCGACCAGCGGCAACACCGGGATCGCGCTGGCGATGGTCTGCGCGGCACGCGGCTACGAGCTGATCCTCACGCTGCCCGAGGGGATGAGCCGCGAGCGGGCGAAGCTGCTGCGCGCCTACGGGGCCGAGGTGCGCGAGACGCCCTCGCTCGGCGGGATGGGCGAGGCGGTGGCGCTGGCCGAGGAGATCCGCGAGCAGCGCAAGGGCTTCATGCCGCAGCAGTTCTCCAACCCGGCCAACCCTGCGGTGCACCGGCGCACCACTGCGGAGGAGATCTGGCGCGACTGCGACGGCGAGGTCGGCGCCTTCGTCGCCGGGGTCGGCACCGGCGGCACGATCAGCGGGGTCGGCGGCATGCTGCGCGAACGCGCCCCCGGGGCGCTGGTCGTCGCGGTCGAGCCGGCGGCCTCGCCGGTGCTCTCCGGCGGCCCGCCGGGGCCGCACAAGATCCAGGGGATCGGCGCCGGTTTCGTCCCCGAGGCACTCGACCGCAGCGTGATCGACGAGACGATCGCCGTCGGCGACGAGGACGCGCTGGAGACTGCGCGCCTGGCGGCGCAGCGGGAGGGGGTCCTGGCCGGCATCTCCGCCGGCGCGAACATCAAGGCGGCGCTGGAGGTCGCGGCGCGGCCGGAGATGGAGGGCAAGCGGGTCGTCACCGTGGTCTGCGACTCGGGCGAGCGCTACATGTCCCTACCCTTCTTCGCACCGTGAGAAATATTCCGCCACCTCCTCTGCTCCTGGAAATGCCTGAGAATGTGGATATGGAGGGGTATTTCCTCCCGCGTCCGGGGGTGGCGGGGTGTTAAGACGAATCCTGCAGGAGATCCGGGCGGACGTGACAGCCGCGCGCGACCGCGATCCGGCTGCGCAGGGGGTGTCCAGCTTCGAGATCCTCACGGGCTGGGCGGGGGTGCAGGCGCTGCTCGCCCACCGGGTGGCCTTCGCGCTGCGCGAGGCGGGCGTGCCGCTGGCGCCGCGGGCGATCGCCTACCTGAGCCGCGCCGTGACCGGGGTCGAGATCCACCCCGCGGCGCGGATCGGCCCCGAGTTCTTCATCGACCACGGCTCCGGCGTGGTGATCGGCGAGACGGCCGAGATCGGCCGGCGGGTGACCCTCTACCAGGGGGTGACGCTGGGCGGCACCGGCTTCCAGCGCGGCAAGCGCCACCCGACGGTCGGCGACAACGTCACGATCGGCTCCGGCGCCAAGCTGCTTGGGCCGATCGCGGTCGGCGAGGGCGCCAAGATCGGCGCCAACACGGTCGTCGTCGAGGACGTGCCGCCGTGCTCGACCGTGGTCGGCAACCCCGGCCACCCGGTCAAGGTCGAAGGCCGCCGCCCGGAGGGCCCCGACGCCGACTGGATCCACCTGCCGGACCCGATCGCCGAGGCGATCAAGACGCTCTCGGAGCGGATCGCGAGGCTGGAGGAGCGGCTCGCCGAGCTGGACGGCGGCGACGGGCCCGGCGGTGCCGAGCGGGAGGACCTGCGCCCCCGCAGTGGCCGCTCCTCCGCCGGCGGGTAGCGCCCGCGACCCTCACTATGCTCGGCTGGTGATGCTCCAGACCGACGCAGCGCCGACCGAACCCGGTGCCGATCGCGCCGAGCGCCTGCTCGCCGACCTGAACGAGCCGCAGCGCGAGGCGGTGCGCCACGGCGAGGGGCCGCTGCTCGTCCTGGCCGGCGCCGGTTCGGGCAAGACCCGCGTCCTCACCCACCGGATCGCCTACCTGCTGGCGACCGGCGCCGCCCGGCCGGGCGAGATCCTCGCGATCACCTTCACCAACAAAGCGGCCACCGAGATGCGCGAGCGGGCCGAGGCGCTGGTCGGGCGCTCGGCCCGGGCGATGTGGGTGACGACCTTCCACTCGGCCTGCGCCCGCATGCTGCGCGCCGACGCCGAGCGGCTCGGCTACTCGCGCGGCTTCACGATCTACGACGAGTCGGACTCGCTGCGGATGCTCAAACGCTGCATGGAGGAGCTGCACGTCGACCCGAAGCGCTACCCGCCACGGGCGATCCGCTCACAGGTCTCCGGCGCCAAGAACCAGCTGGTCGACGCCGAGGCCTACGCCCAGGCGGCCGGCAGCGTCTTCGAGGAAACCGCGGCGGCGGCCTTCGAGCTGTACGAGAAGCGCATGCTCGAGGCCAACGCGATGGACTTCGACGACCTGCTGGTGCGCACCGTCAACGCGCTGGAGCTGTACGAGGAGGTGCGCGAGCGCTGGCGCCGCACCTTCCGCCACGTCCTCGTCGACGAGTACCAGGACACCAACCACGCCCAGTACCGGTTGCTGCGGCTGCTCACCGCCGAGCACGGCAATCTGATGGTTGTGGGGGACGACGATCAATCGGTGTACGGCTTCAGACACGCCGACATCAGCAACATCCTCGACTTCGATCGGGACTTCCCGGAAGCCGAGGTTGTGAAGCTCGAGCAGAACTACCGCTCGACCCAGACGATCCTCTCCGCCGCCAACGCGGTGGTAGAGCGAAACCGCGAACGGCGGCCGAAGCGCCTCTGGACCGAGCTGGCCGGCGGCGAGCCGCTGCAGCTGCGCGAGCTCGGCGACGAGCACGAGGAGGCGCGCTGGGTGGCGGGGGAGATCGAGCGCCTCTGCGAGGAGGAGGGGGCGAATCGCGAGGACGTCGCCGTCTTCTACCGGACCAACGCGATGAGCCGGGTGCTGGAGGACACGCTGGTGCGCTTCGAGCTGCCCTACCAGGTGATCGGCGGCACCAAGTTTTACGAAAGGGCGGAGGTCAAGGACGCGGTCGCCTACCTCAGCCTGCTGGTCAACCCCGCCGACCAGGTCTGCTTCGCCCGCGTCGTCAACTCGCCCCGTCGCGGGATCGGCAAAACCAGCCAGGCGCGACTCGCCGCCCACGCCAACACCACCGGCCTGCCGATCTGGGAGGTGGCCGGGCGGGCCGAGGAGGTGCCGGGGCTGGGCGCCGCCGCGATCAAGGCGGTCTCGCGCTTCCACGAAACGATGGAGGACCTGCGCCGCCAGGCCGAGTCGGCGCCGGTGGCCGAGCTGCTCGACGCCACCCTGCACCAGGTGGGTTACCGGGAGGCGCTCGAGGCCGAGCGCACCGTGGAGGCCGAGGGGCGGATCGAGAACCTCGACGAGTTGGTCGAGGTCGCGCGGGAGTTCGACGTCAACCACGAGCTCGAGGGGGAGGGGGAGGTCACGGCGCTGGAGGAGTTCCTGCAGCAGATCTCCCTCTACACCGAGCAGGACGGCCTCGGCGACGAGCCGGCGATCACCCTGATGACGCTGCACAACGCCAAGGGGCTCGAGTACGAGACGGTCTTCATCGTCGGCTGCGAGGACGGCGCCTTCCCGCACATGAAAGCGCTCGAAGAGGGGGGCGAAGAGGAGGAGCGGCGCCTCTGCTATGTCGGCATCACCCGCGCCCGCCGCCGCCTCTACATGACCTGGACGCGCGAGCGGCGCCTGTTCGGCCGCGCCGAGCACAACCTGCCTTCTCGCTTCGTCGACGAGCTGCCCGAGGAGCTGGTCGAGCGCGAGGGGGGCGGCGCGGCGACCTGGGCCGCAGCCGCGGAGGCGGGCGCAGCGCAGCCGATCGAGCCCGGCCCGGCGCTGGAGCTGCGCAGCGGCGACGACGTCGTGCACGCGAGCTTCGGCGACGGGGTCGTCACCTCGGTCGAGCCCGACGGTGTCGTGGTCGTGCGCTTCGCCGGCGACGGCTCGGAGCGCAAGCTGATGGCCGACTACGCCCCGATCCGCAGGCGGTGAGCGTGGCGGCGCGGATCATCGACGGCAAGGCGGTCGCCGAGCGGGTGCGCGAGCGGGTGCGGGCCGAAGTGGCGGAGCTGCCCTCGCCGCCCGGCCTGGCGACGATCCTCGTCGGCGACGACCCGGCCTCGGCGGTCTACGTGCGGATGAAGCGGGAGGACTCGGCCGAGGTGGGGATCGAGTCGTTCCACCACGAGCCGGGCGGCGACGTCTCGCAGGAGGAGCTGGCGGCGCTGATCGACTCGCTCAATGCCGACGAGCGCGTGCACGGCATCCTCCTGCAGCTGCCGCTGCCCGACCACCTCGACCAGGACCCGCTGATCGCGGCGATCGACCCGGCCAAGGACGTCGACGGCCTCACCCCGGTCAACGCCGGCCTGCTCGTCCAGGGCCGGCCCGAGGCGGTGGCGCCCTGCACGCCGGCCGGGGCGATGGAGCTTCTGCGTGAGGCCGGGACGGAGCTGAGCGGCGCCCGCGCGGTCGTCGTCGGCCGCTCGATCCTGGTCGGCAAGCCGCTGGCGTCGCTGCTGCTGGCGGCCGACGCGACCGTCACCCACTGCCACTCGCGCACCCGCGACCTGGGCGCGGCCTGCCGCGAGGCCGACGTGCTCGTCGCCGCCGCCGGCCGCCCCGGCCTGATCGGCGGCGAGATGGTGCGCGAGGGCGCCACGGTGATCGACGTCGGCACCAACCGGGTCGACGGGAAGCTGGTCGGCGACGTCGACTTCGACTCGGCCGCCGAGCGCGCCGGGGCGATTACCCCGGTGCCCGGCGGGGTCGGGCCGATGACGCGGGCGATGCTGCTGGTCAACACCCTGGATGCCGCCCGAGCGCGGGTGTAGTGTCGCAGCGACCCCTACCCCTCGGAGGGAGATGTAGATGGAACTCGACAAGCTGAGCACGGGAGAGAGGATCGCCGCGGTCTCGGGGATCCTCCTCTTCATATTCATGACGTTTTTCGACTGGTACGGCGTCGAGGTCTCCGGAGTCGGCGGCTTCTCCGGCGCGGTGCCGGGCGGCGGCAACGCCTGGGACGCGCTCGACGTGATCCCGATCTTCCTCATGCTGGCGATCGTGGTCGCGATCGGCGTCGCGATCGTGCGCCTCACCGACGCCGACCTCGAGCCGCCGGTCTCGATGAACGCGATCGTCGCCGTGCTCGGCGCCCTCGCGGTGCTGCTGATCCTCTACCGGATCGTCGACACGCCAGGAGGCGGCGACTTCGGCGGCGTCTCGGTCGATCTGACGCTGAAGCTCGGCATCTTCCTCAGCCTGCTCTCCGCCGCCGGCATCGCCTACGGCGGCTGGAGCGCGATGCGCGAGGAAGGGATGACCTTCTCCGACCAGGCCGATCGGCTTGGCGGCCAGGAGCCACCTCCGCCACCGCCGGCGGGTGGCACCCAGCAGCCCCCGCCGCCTCCACCCCCGCCGCCGGCCGCCGGGCGGTAACCATCAGGCCGCCGGGGTCGAGTCCGCGATCCCGGCGGCCACCCTCTTCGCGAACGCGACGATCGTCATCATCGGGTTCACTCCGACCGACGTCGGGAAGAGCGAGGCGTCGGCGACGTAGAGGCCGGCGACGCCGTTGACCGAGCCGTCGGATGCGCAGACCCCCTCGGAGGGATCGGCGGCGATCCGCGCGGTGCCCATCGGGTGGAAGGCCTCCAGCCGCAGCTCGCCGGGCTTGAAGCTCGTCGCCTCGAATGCCGGCAGGTCGCCGGGGCGCAACACCGGGACGCGGGCGATGTTCGGGTAGACCTCGGTCGCGCCGGCGGCGAAGTGGACCTCGGCGGCGCGGGCGATGCCGAAGGCGAGGCGGCCGGCGTCCTCGCGAGTCAGCTCGTAGCGGGCGCGCAGCGAGCCGTCGCGGCCGACGCCGACCCGCCCCGCCGACTCGTCGGAGAGGTGGACGCCGATCGAGCCGATCCGGTCGAAGCCGAGGATCGCTTCCTGGTGCTCGCGGCCGCAGCCGAGCAGCCAGGCGCCGCCGAAGGGCAGCGGCGTGAAGGTCGCCTCGAGCAGGATCCGCTGTGGCTCCCACTCGTCGACGTAGAAGCTCTGCATCACCCCTTCCCAGCCGCGTACCTCCTCCTCGTAGCGGGCGCCGACCCAGCAGGCCGGGTGGACGTGCAGGTTGCGGCCGACCTGGCGGCCGCCGAGCCCCGAGCGCAGCAGCAGCTCCGGGGTGCCGAAGGCGCCCCCGGCGACCACCGTGGCGCGGCGGGCGCGCACGCTGTAGCCGTCGCAGCGCACGCCGACGGCGCGTCCGTCCTCGACCAGGACCTGGCGAGCCTCGACGCCGGTGCGCAGGCGGGCGCCGGCGGCGACGGCGCGGGGCAGGTAGCTGACGTGCATGCCGCGCTTGGCGTCGATCTGGCAGCCGAAGGGGCAGGAGCTGCATTGCACGCAGCTGCCGGCGTTGCGGGAGATCGGACCGCCGCTGGCGCCGAGCGCGGCGGCGCCCTCCATCGCCAGCTGGCCGTTGCGGCCCATCCGCTCGGGGTCGAGCGGCGTCACCCGCAGGAACTCCTCGGCCTCGGCGAAGTCGGGCGCCAGCTCGTCGGTCCAGGCGACGCCGTAGCGGTCGCGCCAGTGGTCGAGCACCGGCGCCGGCGCGCGAAAGCAGGTGCCCGAGTTGATCACGGTCGTTCCCCCGACCGCGCGGCCGACCGGGACCGGGATCGGCGGCCGGCCCTCGGCGATCGTCAGGCCGCCGTCGCGGTAGAGCGAGGCGATCGCCTGCAGCCCGTCGGCGGGGTAGCTGTCGCGGTCGAAGTGCTCGCCCGCCTCGAGCACGATCACCTCGAGCCCGGCCTCCGCCAGCGTCGCGGCGGCGACCGCCCCGCCGGCGCCGGAGCCGACGACGACGACGTCGCATTCCTCGCCCTCGCCCGGGGGCGCGGTCTCGCCCAGCGGCCCGGCGGGCGGCGGCAGCGAGCCGTCGGCGAGGCGGCAGCTCGTCTCCAGCCCGAGGCGCCGCTCGACCCGCGGATCGAGCGCGTAGCCGAGCGTCGTGAAGGTCTTCGCCATCAGGACCAGCTCGTGGTGGAGGCGGAAGCGCGAGCCCTCCATGCGGCGCAGGAAGTCCTCGCGGGCGCCGGGGTCGAGGCGGCTGAAGCGCCAGGGGAAGGGCAGCCACTCGAAGGCGCGCAGGGCGAGCCTGATCCTGATCAGCAGGCGGGGCGAGAGCGAGGTCAGGAACTCGGCGACCGGGCCGGAGACGGGTACCTCGCGCTCGGCCGCGGGCAGGCCGTCGAGCGCCGGGGCCATCGCCTCGCAGATCGCGCTCAGGGTGCGCTGCTCGGCGGCCGAGAGCCCCGGCGCGCGCTGTCAGCCGGGCGCGGTCGGGCGTTCGACCCGGCCGCTCAGCGACCAGAGCCAGAGCGCCGCGACGGCGAGGAAGCCGTCGACCAGGAAGTTGAGCAGGTAGATGAAGACGTCCTGGTCGAAGAGGTAGAAGCCGAGCGAGCCGAGCGAGGAGGCGGCCTTGCCCACCGCCAGCACCAGCAGCAGCGGCCGGAAGCGGACGACGTCGGCCTGGGCGACCAGGCAGATGCCGGTGATAACCACCATGTAGGCGAAGGCGAGCGCCAGCCAGAGCTGCTCCTCGGTCTGCGGCGCCCGGGTAAAGTCGCCGAGCGAGTCGCCGAGGTCGGAGATGACGTCGAGCACCCCGTCGGGGACGGCGATGAAGAGGACGCCGACGACGGCGAAGCCGAGGGCAAGCAGGCGCAGGTTGAGGACGGCGAAGCGCTCTGCCTTCTCTCCCCGCATGAGGACCGGACAATAACTGGCTGGGCAGCCAGGCGAGGGGCTCCTAGAATGCTGCGGGTGATCGAGCGCGAGCAGGTTCTCCACGTGGCGCGGCTGGCGCGGCTGCGGCTCTCCGACGCCGAGGTGGAGAAGATGGCCGGCGAGCTCTCCGGGATCCTCGACCACGTCGACCGGATCGTCGAGCTCGAGCTCGACGAGGTGCCGCCGACCTCGCACGTGGTCGCGCTGGAGAACGTGCTGCGGCCCGACGTGCCGCGGCCGAGCCGGCCGCGCGATGCCGTCCTGGAGCAGGCGCCCGATCCGGCCGATGGCGCCTTCCGCGTGCCCTCGCCGCAGGCCGAGGCCTGATGGAGGAGTTGCTGGAGCTGAGCGTCGCCGCGGCGGCGGGGAGGATCGCGGCCGGTGAGCTGTCGCGCGAGGAGTACTTCGCCGCCTGGCGGCAGCGGGCCGCCGCGGATGAGCTCAACGCCTACCTCTGGCGGGCGGAGGAGGCGGGCGGCGACGGGGACGGGGACGGGCCGCTGGCCGGCGTCCCGATCGCCGTCAAGGACCTCTTCTGCACCGAGGGCGTGGCGACGACCGCTGGCTCGCGCATCCTCGAGGGACACCGGCCGCTCTACACCGCGACCGCCGTGCGGCGGCTGCGCGAGGCCGGCGCCGAGCTGCTCGGCAAGACCAACATGGACGAGTTCGCGATGGGCTCCTCCAACGAGAACTCCGCTTTCGGCCCGGTGCTCAACCCGCACGACCGCGGCCGCGTGCCGGGCGGCTCCTCCGGCGGCTCGGCCGCTGCCGTGGGCGGCGGCCTCGCGCCCTGCGCGATCGGCACCGACACCGGCGGCTCGATCCGCCAGCCGGCCTCGCTCTGCGGGATCGTCGGCCTGAAGCCGACCTACGGCGCGATCTCCCGCTACGGGATGATCGCCTTCGCCTCCTCGCTCGACCAGTGCGGCCCGCTGACCCGCGACGTCACCGACGCGGCGCTGCTGCTCGCGGCGCTGCAGGGCCGCGACCCCTGCGACTCGACCTCGGTCGGGATCGAGGGCGGGGTGGAGGCGCCGTCGCGCGAGGACCTGAAGGGGCTGCGCTTCGCCGTCCCCGCCGACCTCGCCCACGACGCGATCGAGGCGGGGGTGCGCTCCGTCTTCGAGGCGACGCTGGCGCGGATCGAGGAGCTCGGCGGCGAGGTCGGCGAGATGCCGCTGCCGCACGCCGAGCACGGCATCTCCGCCTACTACGTGATCGCCCCGGCGGAGGCGTCGTCGAACCTCGCTCGCTACGACGGCGTCCGCTACGGGATGCGGGTCGAAGGCGAGGGCGACCTGGTCGACATGTACGAGTCGACCCGCGCGGCGGGCTTCGGCGACGAGGTCAAGCGGCGGATCATGCTCGGCACCTACGCGCTCTCCTCCGGCTACTACGAGGCCTACTACGGCCGCGCGCAGCGGGTGCGGACGAAGATCGCCGCGGACTACGCGGCGGCCTTCGAGCGGTTCGATTTCGTCGTCACGCCGACCTCGCCCTCGGTCGCCTTCCGCCTCGGCGAGAAGGTCGACGACCCGCTGGCGATGTACATGAGCGACTTCTTCACCGTGCCGATGAGCCTTGCCGGCATCCCGGCGATCTCGATCCCGGCCGGGCGGGCCGAGCCCGACGACGGCGGCCCCGAGCTCCCCGTCGGCTTCCAGATCGCCGCGCCGGCCTTCGCCGAGCAGCGCCTCCTGGAGGCCGCCTACGCGCTGGAGCAGGCGATCGATGGCTGAGCTGGAGGCGGTGATCGGGCTGGAGATCCACGTCCAGCTCTCCACCCGGACGAAGATGTTCTGCGGCTGCGAGCTCTCCTTCGGCGACGAGCCCAACGTCCACACCTGCCCGGTCTGCCTCGCCCATCCCGGCGTCCTGCCGGTGCCCAACGAGGAGGCGGTCCACCATGCGCTGAAGATCGCCGCGGCGCTCGAGTGCGAGGTGGCGCCGCGCTCGATCTTCCACCGCAAGAACTACTTCTACCCCGACAACCCGAAGGCCTACCAGGTGAGCCAGTACGACGAGCCGCTGGCGGCGAACGGCAGGCTGGGCGGCGTCCGCATCCACCGCGCCCACCTCGAGGAGGACGCGGCGAAGACGATCCACCTGGGCGAGTCGGGGCGCATCCACGGCTCCGGCGCCTCGCTGGTCGACTTCAACCGCGGCGGCACGCCGCTGGTCGAGATCGTCACCGAGCCCGACCTGCGCAGCGCCGCCGAGGCCGCCGTCTGGGCGCGCCTGCTGCGCACCACCGTGCGCCAGCTCGGCGTCTCCGACGTCAACATGGAGGAGGGCAGCCTGAGGATCGACGCCAACGTCTCGCTGCGCCCGGCCGGCAGCGAGCAGCTGGGGACGAAGACCGAGCTGAAGAACATGAACAGCTTCCGCTTCCTCGAACGGGGGGTCGAGGCCGAGCTGGCGCGCCAGCGCGAGCTGCTCGGGGCGGGGGGGACGGTCGTGCAGGAGACCCTCCACTTCCACCCCGAGGACGGCACCCTGCACCCGCTGCGCTCCAAGGAGGAGGCGCACGACTACCGCTACTTCCCCGAGCCCGACCTGGTGCCGCTGGCGCCGACCGAGGAGATGCTGCGCGAGTCGCGCGAGTCGCTGCCCGAGCTGCCCGAGGCGCGGATGCGGCGCTACGAGGGGGAGCTCGGCCTCTCGGCGGAGAACGCGGCGCAGCTCGCCGCCGACCCCGATGCCGCGGCCTACTTCGAAGCGGTCTGCGAGAGCGCGAGCGGGGTCGAGGCGCAGGTGGTCGCCAACTGGGTGACCGGCGAGCTGGCGGCGGCGCTGCGCCAGGCGGACGGCGGCGCGCCGGGCGACTCGAAGGTCGAGCCGGCGGCCCTGGCGGCCCTGGTCGGGATGGTGGGGGAGAGGAAGATCTCGCACGGCAGCGGCAAGCAGGTGCTGGCGGCGCTGGTCGCCGAGGGCGGCGACCCGGCGGCGATCGTCGAGCGCGAGGGCCTCGCCCAGATCTCCGACAGCGGCGAGCTGGAGGGGATCGTCGCCGCGGCGGTCGAGGCCAACCCGGAGGCCGCCGAGCAGGTCCGCTCCGGCAACCAGAAGGCGATCGGCGCGATCGTCGGCGCGGTGATGAAGGAGACCAAGGGCCGCGCCGACGGCGGCGAGGTCACCCGCCTGATCCGGGAGCAACTGGGCATTTAGCCGGCAAGATCGCGCTCGCGTCCAAGCTCGCGGATCGCTAGGAGGGGCCGCCAAAAGAAACGGCCCCGGGCAACCGACGCCCGGGGCCGTTCAATCTTGTGGACATACCACGTCTGAATCCTAGCGCTGCATTGGGCGACGCGCAGTCGTTCTGAAAGTGACGGTAGCCACTTTGTGACAACTTGTTACAAAGTGCTAACTTTGCGTTCATGGCCTGGAACGTCGTGATCGCCGGTGGCGGATTCGGTGGGGCGATGGCGGCGCGCGAGCTGGAGCGGATCATGCCGCCGCGCTCGGTGCAGCTGGTGCTGCTCAACGACGTCAACTTCCTCCTCTACACGCCCTTCCTGCCCGAGGCGGCGGCGGGCACGCTGGAGCCGCGGCACGTGGTGACGCCGCTGCGCGAGATCCTCGACCGCACCTACTTGAGGCTGGGGGCCGTCGCCGGCCATGACGCGGAGAGGCGGACGGTCGAGCTGCGCACGCGCGAAGACGAGGTCGAGCAGGTCCCATACGACAAGCTGCTGCTTGCCCTCGGCTCGGTCTCGCGCGTGCTACCGATCCCCGGCCTTGCCGAGCACGCGATCGGCTTCAAGAGCCTCGCCGACGCGATCTGGCTGCGCAACCACGTGGTCGAGACGCTGGAGGCGGCCAACGCCAGCGAGGACCCGGCGCGCCGCGACGAGCTGCTCACCTACGTCTTCGTCGGCGGCGGCTACGCCGGCCTGGAGGCGCTGGCCGAGCTGCAGGACTTCGCCGCCGACGCGATGGAGAGCTACCCGCGCGCTCGCCTGCACGGGATGCGCTGGGTGCTGGTCGAGGCAACCGACCGGGTGCTGCCCGAGATCGACGCCGACCTGGCCGAGTACGCGCTGCGCCAGCTGCGCGGTCGTGGGATCGACATTCGCCTCTCGACCACGCTGGAGGAGGTCGGCTCGAGCCACGCCCGCCTGACCGGCGGTGAGATGCTGCCGACCCGCACCGTCGTCTGGACCGCCGGCGTCGCCCCGCACCCGAGCCTGCGCCGTCTCGGCCTGCCGCTCGACGAGCGGGGCCGCGTCCCGGTCGACGAGCAGTTGCGGGTGCAGGGCTCCGACTCGATCTGGGCGATCGGCGACTGCGCCGCGGCGCCCGATCCGCGCGGCGGCCTCTGCCCGCCCACCGCCCAGCACGCCGTCCGCCAGGGGCCGGTCGCCGCCCGCAACATCGCCGCCGAGCTCGGGGTGGGCGCGCCGCGCCGCTTCGAGTACCGCAGCAGCGCTTCCTTCGTCAACCTCGGCCGCTACAAGGCGGTCGGCAAGTTCCGCGGCCGCAAGTTCCGCGGCTTCCCGGCCTGGTGGATGGCGCGGACCTACCACATGAGCCAGATCCCCGGCCTGGCCCGCAAGGCCCGCGCGGTGATCGACTGGACGGCAAGCCTGCCCTTCCGCCGCGACCTGGCCGAGGTCGGCTCGATCGGGCACCCGCAGCCGCTTGGCGCGACAATGGAGACGTGGGATTCGAGTACCTCGTCATCGCCTTCTTCTTCGGACTAGCGACCGCGATCATCGGCCGCGCCAAGGGCAGCTCGTTCTGGCTCTGGCTCTTGATCGGCACCGTCCTGCCGCCGCTCGGGCTGATTGCCGTCGTCCTCTACCGCTCGGAGAAGGACGAACCCGAACGGCAGTGCCCCGCCTGCGGCAAGGCGGTCAAGCTCTACGTCCAGGTCTGCCCGCGCTGCGGCACGGACCTATACCTGCCGGATCCGGAAGAGGTCCGGCACCCCGGCGTCACCTGAGCCAGGTGCGCACGATCGCGTTGGCGAAGCCGAGGCCGTAGCGGACGACGGCCGGCTTCTTCGAGTGGCCGTGGAGGCGCTTGGCGACGGTCACCGGCACCTCCCTGGCGGGGATGCCGCGCTTGATCGCCTCGATCATGAACTCGGAGGTGTGGAACTGCTCCTGGCGGAGGACGAGTTGGGGCAGCACGGCGGCGCGCACGGCACGGTAGCCGTTGGAGCAGTCGCTGACCTTGGTGCGGGTGATGAAGGAGACGAGCCGGTTGAAGAAGACGATCCCCAGCTCGCGGGCGAAGGCGTTGCCCTCGGCCTCGCCGAGCACCCGCGAGCCGTGGGCGACGTCGACCTCGCCGTCGAGCACCGGCTTCACCAGGCGCTCCATCTCGGAGGGCAGGTGCTGGCCGTCGGCGTCGATCGTGACGACGATCTCGGCCCCCGACTCGACCATCAGCCGGTAGCCGGTGCGCAGCGCCGCGCCGCCGCCGCGGTTGATCACGTGGCGGGCGACGACCGCGCCGTGCGCGCCGGCGACGTCGCCGGTGTCGTCGCGCGAGCCGTCGTCGACCACCAGCACCGCGGTCTCGGCGCCGCAGACCTCGCGCGGCATCAGGTCGAGCACCTGGCCGATGTTCTCGGCCTCGTCGTAGGCGGGGACGAGGATCGCGACCTTGCCGCGGAAGCGCTCGGGCAGCTTCGCCTGGCGGAACTCCTCCCAAGCGAGGCCCTCGAGCACGGCGGAGAGCTGGGCGGCGTTGCGGGCGCTGACCGAGAGCGCCCGCAGGATCAGCAGGAAGAGGACGAAGATCGAAAAGACGGCGAGGCCGAGGATGCGGCCGCCGTTGCCCTGCTCGAAGGAGAAGGCGGAGAGCAGCGCGTCGGTGATTTCGGTGCCGGAGACGATCGCCAGGCCGAGGCCTGCGGCGAGCAGGATCAGCACGTCGATGTTGCGCAGCGTGCGGCGGCGCAGCACGGCGAAGGCGACGATCGCGAGCGCGGCGAGCAGGCCGGCGCTGCGCAGCGCCGTCAGCTCGGAGGGGAAGATGCCTGCTTGGAGGTAGTCCATCCGCGCCGAGAGGATATGGCCGCGTTGGCACGCGAGAGGGCGACGCCGGCGAGCGGAAAGATCAGCGTCATCAGGATCTCGTTGCGGCGCGGGGCCGCCAGCGAGGCGGCGCCGACCGCGGTGACGAGGACGAGCGGCGTCGCCATCGCGGCCAGCTCCCACCAGCGGCGGCGGACGGCGAGCACGCCGAGCCCGGCGAGGCCGAGCAGGACGATCAGCACCTGGACGACGCGCCCGGCGGTCGAGCTCATCGCTTCGCCCAGGCCGGCGCTCCACATCCGCCAGACCTTGCGCACGGTCATCGCCGCGTAGCCGGGTGGGTCTTCCTCGACGTAGTCGTAGAGGTTCTCTTTGCCGATCTTGCCGAGCGCCTCGTCGCGCGGCAGCTCCGGGTGGCGGTCGGCGACCCGGTCGAAGAGGGGGGTGGGGTTGACTCGGTCGAGCGCCTCGGAGCCGGGCTCGAGGTCGCGGCCGAGGTAGCGGCGAACCAGGGTCGCCTTGACCCGTTGGTACTCGCCGTCGGCGGGCAGGTAGGTGCCGACGTAGAGCGCCTTGCCGCCGCCGGTCGAGATCGGCACGGTGCGGTCGAGGACGACCTGGTTGCGGACTGCCCAGGGAATGATTGGCAGCAGCAGGGCGACAGCGACCAATCCCCCCGCTGCGAGACCCGGCTTCCAGCCCTGTTCCTGGGTGACCCGGATCGCTGCCAGAACGACGAACGCTGCGCCGACGAGCAGGTACTCCGGTCGGATCATCGCCGTTGCTCCAAAAAACAGTCCTGGGACGAGCCACCTCAGCGCGCGGGTCCTGTCGGGATCGCTCGCCCAGAGGAAGGCGAGGACGGCTGCGGGCAAGGTGAACATTGCGGGAGGCTCGCTGAAGAGGGCGCCGGTGGAGTGGATGAAGGGGGGGTAGATGGCCACGCCGAGGGCGCCCACCAAGCCGGCGGGACGGCAGTTGAGGCGGCGGCCGAGCAGGTAGACGACGACGATCGCCGCCAGGCCGAAGAGCAGCTCGACTATGCGGGCGGTGCCTTCGCGGGCGCCGCCGGTGGCGTAGAAGGCGGCGGCGTAGATGAGGGGGGCGCCGGGGGACCAGTCGCTGGCGTCGCGGAAGTCGGGGCCGCCGTAGGAGCCTTCCTCGTAGAGGGAGCCGGCGAGGGCGTAGTAGGCGCGTGCGTCGTCGCCGGGAGTAGCCAGCGGCTCGACCACCCGGTAGGCGCGCAGGCCGAAGCCGAGCGCGAGGATCAGCGCCAGCAGGACCAGGGTCCGCCTGCCGTGGCGCTCGGACAGCCCCCGCGCCCACTGCGTCATCCGGGCGATCATCAGTGACGTCAGGCTATCCGGGGCGGGCGGCGCCGCCGAACCACATTGGAGTGGGGTCAATGCCGGCTGTGCGAGCGAAGCCACGCGCAGGAGGCGCTTACGCCGACGCCGGCGAGCGCCGCGAGCAGGGGGACGGTCACCAGCAAGCGGCGCGGCGAAGCGACGAGGAGGGCGCCGGTCGCGGTCACCGCGAGTAGGACGACGCCGAGCAGGAGGGCCTCCCAGCGGCGCTGGCGGGCAAGCAGGCCCAGCCCGAGCAAGCCGAAGCCGACGAGCAGCCAATGCAGCGCAGCCCAGACAGGCTCGCGCATGACGTCCCGCGGCCCGTGCCCCCATACCCGCCAGATCTTCGCCGCGACGAACTCCGCGTACTCGAGTGGCTGCTCCGAGATCGCGTCCCAAAGCCGCTCCCGCCCCATCCGCGCCAGCGCCTCGTCGCTTTCGAGCTCCGGGTACCGCTGCGTCGCCAGCGCCGCGAGGACCTGCTCCAGCCGCGGTTCCGCCGGCAGCTCCGCCCTGAGCTCCGGATGCCGCTCCAGCACCTCCTCCCCAACCCGTTCCGGATCCCCGTCCGACGGCAGGTATGACCCCGCAAACAACACTTGCCCGCCCCCGGTGGAGATGGGCACGAACCGGTCCAACGCAACCGCATTCCGCACCGTCCAAGGCACGACGACAACCGCCACCCCCAAGAGCAACGCCAGCGCCTGAGCCCCACATCGCTTCCACCCATCCCGACCCTGGCGCACCGCAACTACCGCAGCCATCAACCCCGCGATCCCCAAGTACTCCGGCCGGACCAGCGCCAGCGCCCCGAGCAACAGGCCCGGAATCAACCATCCTCGCGCGGGTGGCGTGGGGGAGGGGTGCCGGGGGGACGCGGCGTCCTGTTTTTCGCCCCGCCCACCATCTCGGACGGCCGTTTCCCCCCCAGGCGAAAAACCCAGCGGCTCCCCGGCACCCCTCCCCCGCGACAGGACCCGCGCGCCAGAGCTCGCCGGTCCCGCCGCCCAAAGCATGGAGAGCACGGCCCCCGAGAGCAGGGAAGCCGCCAACGGCTCGCCCATCGTCATCCCCTGGTACTCGATCAAGCCGGGATAGATGGCGACTGCGCCGGCCCCGATCAGCCCGGCCGTGGGCCCCGACAATCGCCGCCCGATCGAGAATGCGAAGCCGATCGCCAGCGCCCCGATCAGCGCCAGCACGAGCCGCGCGAAGCGCTCGTGCTCGCCGCCGCTCGCCTCGTACAGCGCGGCGACCAATAGCGGCAGCCCCGGCGAGTAGTTGCTCGCCGGCTGCGTCGCGCCGGCGCCCAGCGCGAACCCCTCGCCGTCGGCCAGGTTGGCGGCGATCGTCGCGTAGGCCGCGGCGTCGTAGACGGGAGGGCGGCCGTCCCAAGCCTCTGCCACCCGCAGCCCCAGCCCGAGCGCGATGATCGCGGCCAGCGCCGCCACCGTCTTCATCGGGCGGATGCTATGTCGCCCCTGTCGGGTACTCTGCCGCCGATGCGCCTTCTCATTCTCGGGGGCGACGGCTACCTGGGCTGGCCGACCGCCCTGCGCTTCTCGGCCCGCGGACACGAGGTCGCGGTCGTCGACAACTTCGCCCGCCGTCGCTGGCACCGCGAGCACGGCACCGACTCGCTGACCCCGATCCGCGAGCTCGACGAACGGATCGAGGCCTGGCGCGAGGTCTCCGGCGAGCAGATCCGCAGCTACGTCGGCGCGGTCGAGGACGGCGACTTCCTCGACGAGGTCGTCGCCGAGGTCCGCCCCGAGGCGGTCGTCCACTACGGCGAGCAGCCCTCGGCGCCCTACTCGATGATGTCGCGCGAGCGGGCGGTCGAGACCCAGCACACCAACGTGATCGGCACCCTCAACCTGCTCTTCAGCCTGCGCGACCACGTGCCCGAGTGCCACCTGGTCAAGCTGGGCACGATGGGGGAGTACGGCACCCCCAACATCGACATCGAGGAGGGGTTCATCGAGATCTCCCACAAGGGGCGCTCCGACACCCTGCCCTTCCCGAAGCTGCCGGGCTCGCTCTACCACTGCTCCAAGGTCCACGACTCGACCAACCTGCACTTCGCCTGCCGCATCTGGGGGCTGCGCGCCACCGACCTCAACCAGGGGGTGGTCTACGGGATCGAGACCGAGGAGACCGCCCGCGACGAGCGCCTGATCACCCGCTTCGACTACGACGAGGTCTTCGGCACGGTGCTCAACCGCTTCTGCGTGCAGGCGGTGATCGGCCACCCGCTCACCGTTTACGGCTCCGGCGGCCAGACCCGCGGCTTCCTCAACATCCGCGACACGCTGCAGTGCGTCGAGCTGGCGGTCGAGAACCCGGCCGAGCGGGGCGAGTTCCGCGTCTTCAACCAGTTCACCGAGCAGTTCTCGGTCGGCCGGCTGGCCGAGCTGGTCAAGCAGGCCGGCGAGCACCTCGGCTACTCGGTGCGGATCGACCACGTCGACAACCCGCGGGTCGAGCTCGAAGAGCACTACTACAACGCCGCCCACACCAAGCTGCTCGACCTCGGCCTGCAGCCGACCCTGCTGGGGGAGGAGCTGGTCGAGTCGATGATCCACGCGATCGAGCGCTACAAGGGCCACGTGATCGAGAGCTCGATCGACCCGCACACGCGCTGGAATCCGCTGAAATCCCCTGCTGGCCGGGCATAGGCCCGCTGGTACCATCGCGGGTCCTATGAGAGCGGCGGACGCGTTGATGGAAAGCCTCAAGGCCGAGGGCGTCGAGAACATCTTCGGCATCCCCGGCGGGGCCAACCTGCCGACCTACGACGCGCTCGTCGACGCCGGCTTCCGCCACATCCAGGTGCGCCACGAGCAGGGCGGCGGCCACGCCGCCGAGGGCTATGCCAAGGCTTCCGGGCGGGTCGGCGTCGCCTTCGCGACCTCGGGGCCGGGCGCGACCAACCTGGTGACGGCGATCGCCGACGCGATGATGGACTCGGTGCCGACGATCTTCGTCACCGGCCAGGTGCGGACCGAGCTGATCGGCACCGACGGCTTCCAGGAGGCCGACATCCTCGGCGCCACCCTGCCCTTCGTCAAGCACTCCTTCCAGGTCACCGACCCGCGCCAGATCCCCGAGTACGTGCACGAGGCCTTCCACGTCGCCGCGACCGGGCGGCCGGGGCCGGTGCTGCTCGACATCCCGCAGGACCTCTCACGGGCGGAGATCGAGTACGCGCCGCGCTCCGAGCCGGTCGAGCTGCCCGGCTACCGGCCGATGAGCAGGGGGAACATCAAACAGGTGCGGATCGCCGCCAAGGCGATGGCCAACGCGAAGCGGCCGATCCTCTACACGGGCGGGGGCGTGGTCAACGCCAACGCCGCCGAGGAGCTGCGCGAGCTGGCCGCCGCCGACCGCTTTCCGGTCACCTCCACGCTGATGGGGCTGGGCGGCTACCCGGCGTCGGGGGAGCACTGGCTGGGGATGCTCGGCATGCACGGCACCGTCACCGCCAACTGGGCGATGGACAACGCAGACCTGATCGTCGCGATCGGCGCTCGCTTCGACGACCGCATCACCGGCAAGCTGGCCGAGTTCGCGCCGCAGGCGAAAGTGATCCACCTCGACATCGACCCGGCCGAGATCTCCAAGAACGTCGGCGCCCACATCCCGATCGTCGGCGACGTCAAGCTGGTCCTGCCCGAGCTGACCCGCGAGTACCGGGCGCTGCAGACCGATCCCTCGCGGCTCGACGCCTGGTGGGCGCAGCTGCGCGAGTGGCAGGAGAAGCACCCGCTGCGCTACGAGCCGGGCGAGGACGGCGAGATCAAGCCGCAGTTCATGATCGAGGCGATGCACCGCGCCACCGGCGGCGGCGCGATCGTCACCTCCGACGTCGGCCAGCATCAGATGTGGGCGGCGCAGTACTACGGCTTCGAGGAGCCACGGCGCTGGATCAACTCGGGCGGCCTGGGGACGATGGGCTTCGGCCTGCCGGCGGCGGTCGGCGCCAAGGTCGCCTGCCCCGACGACGACGTCGTCTGCCTGGCCGGCGACGGCAGCCTGATCATGACCTGCCAGGAGCTGGCCACCTGCGTCGCCGAAGAGATCCCGGTGAAGGTATTCCTGATGAACAACGGCTACATGGGCATGGTCCGCCAGTGGCAGGAGCTCTTCTGGGACCGCCGCTACAGCTCGGTCGAGATGGGGGCCAGCCCCGACTGGGTGAAGCTGGCCGAGGCGTTCGGCGCGACCGGAATGCGTTGCGAGGACGCCGGCGAGCTGGAGGGCACGATGGCGAAGGCGCTCGAAGCCGAGGGCCCGGTGCTGCTCGACGTGCGCGTCGCCCAGGAGGAGAACTGCTACCCGATGATCCCGCCGGGGCAGGCTGCGAGGGACATGGTGGAGGCACCGAAGGCGGTCAGCTGATGGAGGCCGGGACCCCTCAAGCAGTCCGACTGGAGGACCTGCACGTCCCCGGGCAGCTGAGCGGGCGCAAGCACATCCTCTCGATCCTGGTCGAGAACAAACCGGGCGTGCTGGCGCGGATCGCCGGGCTGTTCTCGCGCCGCGGCTTCAACATCGACACGCTCGCCGTGGGGCCGACCGACGATCCGAGCATCTCCCGCATCACGCTCACCCTCGACGGCGCCGTCCACCCGATCGACCAGGTGACCAAGCAGCTGCACAAGCTGGTCAACGTGCTGAAAATCCGCGACATGGAGCCGCAGGAAACCGTGGCTCGCGAGATGGCCATGTTCAAGGTCTCCGCCGCGGTCGAGAACCGGGCCGAGATCGTCCAGTTCGCCGAGATATTCCGGGCCAAGGTGGTCGACGTCTCGCGCCGCGCGCTGACGATCGAGGTCACCGGCTCGGCCGAGAAGATCGAGGCCTTCGAGCGGATGATCCGCCCGCACGGGCTCATAGAGATGGTCCGCACGGGCGAGATCGCAATTGCTCGGGGCAGCGACTAGCGACCGACTCGTCGCGGGTTTGCGCGACGGCGCGGAGCGGGCCTCCGGCGGATCGCGGCGGACGCTGGTCAGCGTCACTGCGCCGGTCGATGCGGGCGATCCCTGCGCGGTCGTCTTCTCCTCGCGCCTCGCCTCCGACCGCTGGTTCTGCTGGGAGCAGCCCGACCGCGAGTTCGCCCTCGCTGCGCTGGGGGTGGCGTATGAGGTCGCCTCGCGGGGCGAGGGTCGTTTCGAGGATGTCGCGCGCGGCTGCCTCTCGCTGGGCGAGGGGGCGATCGTCGAGGAGCCGGCGGGGCTGCCCGCCGGGGCGGGGCCCGTCTGGACCGGGGGGTTCGCGTTCGACCCGCGTGGCGCCGGGTCGCCGCCTTGGTCCTCGTTCAGCCCGGCGTCGATGGGGCTGCCCGAGGTCTCGCTCTGTCGCCAGGGCGAGGACGCCTTCCTCACCGCCAACCTGATCGTCGTTCCAGGAGACGACCCCGACGAGCTGGCCGCCAGGGCGCAGGCGCGGATCGGCGGGTTGCGCGACGAGCCCATGCCGTTGCTCGACCCGCACCCGACCGGCCGGGCGGCGATCCGCAGCGTGCTGCCGCCGAGCGACTACGAGGCCGCCGTCATGGCCGCCACGGCGCGGATCGCCGCGAGCGAGATGCGCAAGGTCGTCCTGGCGCGCGAGGTGTCGGTCGAGGCGCCGGGGGCACACGACGCGGCGGCGGTGTTCGGCGCGCTGCGCGAGGAGTTCCCTTCCTGCTTCTGCTTTTGCTGCGGCACGCCCGAGGCGGCCTTCCTCGGCGCCAGCCCGGAGCTGCTGATCCGCCGCACGGGTGCGAGCGCCTCGACCGTGGCCCTCGCCGGCTCGACCCGGCGCAGCTCCGATCCGGCGGTCGACGACCACCTCGGCGAGCAGCTGCTGCGCAGCGACAAGGACCGCCGCGAGCAGCGGATCGTCACAGAGCGGATCGCCCGCACGCTGCGCCCCCACGCCGTCTGGGTGGAGCGCGCGCCCGAGCCCGAGCTGGTCAAGGTCGCGAACATCCAGCACCTGGCGACGCCGCTGGTCGCCCAGCTGGCCGAACCGCGCTCGGCGGTCGAGCTGGCCGGCCTTCTGCACCCGACCCCTGCGGTCGGTGGCGAGCCGAGTGGAGAGGCGCTGGCGGCGATCGCCGAGCTCGAGGGGATGGACCGCGGCTGGTACGCCGGCCCGGTCGGCTGGATGGACGCGACCGAGGACGGCGAGTTCTGCGTAGCCCTGCGCAGCGCCCTCCTGCGCGACCGCGAAGCCCGCCTCTTCGCCGGCGCCGGCATCGTCGCCGGCTCCGACCCCGCCGCCGAGCTGGCCGAGACCGAGGTAAAGCTGGAGGCGCTACTACCTTTGCTAGCGGAGTAGTTGAGGCCACTTGGTCGGCTACGGCAGACCCGCTATCGCAGCTTGGACCCGCTGGGTGAGCTGTCGATGGATGGCCACGTTGGCCTTTCGGTCGGTTTTGACCTCGATCAGGCTGGTGCCGGCGGCGAGGGCGTTGGGTAGGTCGCCGAGGTCGTCGATGCGGGAGTGGGGGAGGTCGAAGAGTGCGGCTGCCTTGGCGACGTCGATGCCGCGTGGCGTGCCGAGAAGGGCCTCGAACTCATCGCTCGGCAGTGACTTCTCCTGGGGGAGGAAGTGGAAGATTCCACCGCCGTCGTTGTCGACGACGACGATCCGCACGGGGGTGGAGGTCTCGCGCAGGGCGGCGAGGCCGCCGAGGTCGTGCAGGAGGCCGAGGTCGCCGGTGACGATCGTGGTCGGTCGCCCGGTGGCGTGGGCGGCGCCGATCCCCGAGGAGATCAGGCCGTCGATCCCGTTGGCGCCGCGGTTGCAGAGGAAGGTCGCGGCGGCGGCGGTCGAGGGCAGGAAGGCCTCTTGGTCGCGGATCGGCATGCTGGAGGCGGTGTAGACGAGCTCGCCGTCGGCGTAGGCGGCGCCGAGCGCCAGCTGGAGGCCGGGCTCGGTTGGCTCGGGGTGCTCCGCCAGCTCGGCCACGATCGCTTCGCGCGCCGCCCGCTCGGCATCCAGCCAGGCAGAGGGCGCCTCGCGCTCCTCGCCCAGCCGCGCCGCCCAGCCCGCCGCCAGCTCGGTCGGGTCGGCGCGCAGCAGCGCCGCGGCGCGGCGGCTCGGCTCGTGCCAGCCGGCGAGTGGGTCGACGACGATCTGGTCGGCGCCTGAGGCGGCCAGCCAGGCGCGCAGCGGCTTGCTGGTCGGCAGCTCGCCGAAGCGCAGGACGAGGTCCGGCGAGGCGGTTCCGCGGAACCGCTCGTCGCGCAGCAGCAGGTCGTAGGCGGTGACGAGGTGCGAGCGGTCGTGCGGGCCGCAGCGCAGCTGCGAGGTCGGCTCGGCGAGGATCGGCATGCCGGCGACGCGGGCCAGGTGGGCGAGCGGCTCGCGCAGCTCAGGGTCGAGCTGGCGGCCGGCGACGATCACCCCGGAGCGCGCCTCGTCGATGTGCTTGGCGACCTCGTCGAGCAGGAACCGGGACGGCTCGGCGTCGAACGGCGTCACCGCGGTCAGCGGTCGCTCGTCGCGGCCCTCCAGCGCCAGCGGGTCGGTGGCGGTGACCGCGCCCTCGACCGGCAGCGGCGCCAGCGGCTCGCGCCAGGCGAGGTTGAGGTGGACGGGGCCGGGACGCGGCTCGCCTCGCGCCGCGGCGTAGGCGCGGCAGGCGGTCGAGCGGTAGTGGAGCAGGCCCTCGTCGTCGGCGTCGTGGGTGCCGACCTCGCAGAACCATCGCACCGAGTCGCCGTAGAGCTTCAGCTGGTCGATCGCCTGGCCGGCGCCGACGCCGCGCAGCTCCGGCGGCCGATCGGCGGTGAGGGCGAGCAGTGGCACCGCCGCGTGGTCGGCCTCGCAGATCGCCGCGTGGAGGTTGGCGGCGGCGGTGCCCGAGGTGCAGAGGATCGCCACGGGGGCCCCGCCGGCCTGCGCAGCGCCGAGGGCGAAGAAGGCGGCGGAGCGCTCGTCGACGATCACCGTCACCTCGATCGCCGGCTCGCGCCACAGCGCCAGCGCCGGCGGGGTCGAGCGCGAGCCGGGGGAGAGGACAGCGTGGCGCAGCCCGCAGCGCGCCAGCTCCTCGACGAAGGCCGAGGCGAGCGCGGTGTTGGCGTTGGTCGGGTCCACGGGCAGGGAACCTAGAGGCGGTGCGCCTCCAGCGCCTCCTCGTCGATCTCGACCCCGAGGCCGGGCCCGGGCGGCGGCTGCAGCATTCCGTCCCGCAGCTTGCACTCGACCGCCGCGACGGTGGAGGCGAAGAGGCGCTGCGTGGCGAGGCCGTGGGCGAGGTCCGGACCTCCGTCGCCGGCCTCGGCCAGGGTCTGCGCGACCTGCGCCGCGGCGGCGATCCCGACCGGCCCGTCGAGGGCGCTGGAGAGGTAGGCGGGGAGGACCTCGGCGATCTCGATCGCCGCCTCCGGGCCGCCGACCTTGGAGAGCTTCACGCCGGTCATCCGGCAGGCCTCCATCGCCGCCGCCCGTTCGGCGTCGGCGCGGCTCTCGACGCTCTCGTCGGCGGCCAGCGGGATCGAGGTCGACCGCGAGACCTCCATCGCCTCCTCCAGGGTCGCCACCGGCTGCTCGGCGAGCTCGATCCCGAACGGCTCCAATTCGGCCAGGATCCGCTTCGCCGTCTCCACGTCCCAGGTCGCGTTGGCGTCGACCCTGATCCGGGCGCCGGCGCCGACCACGGCACGCACCGCCTCGACCTGGGCTTTGTCCTGACCCGTGCCGAGCTTCAGCTTGAAGCTGGTGAAGCCCTCCGCCGCCCAGCGCTCGGCGTCGGCGGCGACGGCCGCCGACTCGCCGGCGACCAGGGTGGCGTTGCAGCGGACCTGGCGGGAGAGCGGGGGAGAGGAGCCGCGCTCGGCCGCCGCGCGCCTGCCGCGCAGGTCGAGCAGCGCGGTCAGCGCCGCGCAGCGGGCTGGTGCGGAGAGGTCGGCGGCGGCCGGCGTCGCCTCGTCGAGCGAGCCGCGCTCGCGCAGCCCTTCCAACTCCTCGATGACCTGCGTCAGCCCGACCCCACCGCGCAGCGAGAGCGGCACAGCTTCGCCCAGCCCGACCAGGCCGTCGGCGTCACGCAGCCTCAGCAGGACCATCTCCCGCCGGGTCAGCGTCCCCGTCGCGGTCACGTAAGGCTCGCGAAAGGGCAGCGCGTAGGGGATGACCTCTACAGACCTGATCCGCATGCCGACATCATCGCTCGAACTTGCTGTTACCCGCCTAATAGGCAGGTAACAGCAAGTTCGTCGCTGGATCAGGCCGCGAGCAGCAGGCCCGCCGAGACGAGCAGGCTGAAGGCGGCCAGCAGGGCGCCGGTCTGCGCCAGGGCGGCGTTGAGGGCCGGGCCGTCGCTGCGATTGGCCAGCGTCCGCAGCGGTGGGACCGCGAGCGGCAGCGAGAGGAGGCCGATCAGCGGCAGCAGGCTGCCGCCCCCGCCGACCAGGGCGATCGGCAGGACGAGGTAGGCGCCGAGCACGAGCATGCGGTAGAGGCGCACCGCTTCGCGGCGGCCCATCCGCACCGCCAGGGTCATCTTGCCGGCACGCCGGTCGGTCTCGATGTCGCGCACGTTGTTGACGACGAGGATCGCGGTGGCGAGGAAGCCGACCGCGATCGAGAGGCCGAGCGGCAGCGCGTCGAGCTGCTCGACCTGGACGTAGTAGGAGCCGTTGACGGCGACCAAGCCGAAGAAGAGGAAGACGAAGACCTCACCCAGGCCGGCGTAGCCGTAGGGCCGCGGCCCGCCGGTGTACAGCACGCCGGCGGCGATCGAGACGGCGCCGATCAGCAGGATCACGATGCCCGCCACCGCGGTCAGGTAGACGCCGCAGGCGACGGCGATGCCGAAGGCGATCCAGGTCGCGGCCAGCACCCGCTGCGGGGCGACCAGCCCGGCCGAGGTGACCCGCACGGGGCCGAGCCGGTCGACCGTGTCGGCGCCCCGCTTGGCGTCGGAGTAGTCGTTGGCAAGGTTGGTGCCGATCTGGATGAAGATCGAGCCGAGCAGGGCGGCGAAGAAGGCGCCGACCCGGGGCAGCTCCCCGATCCATTCGACCGCCGCGGCGCTGCCGACCAGCACCGGGGCGATCGCCGCCGGCAGGGTGCGCGGCCGCGCCGCCATCAGCCAGATCCTCATGGTCGCCGGGGGAATTTGGAGAAATCCGGCCGGCGCTTCTCTTTGAAGGCCTCGCGTCCCTCGCGCGCCTCCTCGCTGCCGTAGAAGAGCAGGTTGGCGTCGTGCGCCAACTGCTGGATCCCGGCGTAGCCGTCCTCGTGCGCGTTGAAGCCGGCCTTGACCAGGCGCAGGGCGAAGGGGGAGAGGGCGAGCATCTCGCGGCACCAGGCGACCGTCTCGCGCTCCAGCTCGTCGAGCGGCACGACCGAGTTGACCAGGCCCATCTCGAGTGCCTCCGCGGCGTCGTACTGACGGCAGAGCAGCCACAGCTCCTTCGCCTTCTTGGTCCCGACCAGGTCACGCAGCAGCGAGGCGCCGAAGCCTCCGTCCCAGGAGCCGACCCGCGGACCGGTCTGGCCGAAGCGGGCGTTGTCGGCGGCGATCGTCAGGTCGCAGCAGATGTGCAGGACGTGGCCGCCGCCGACCGCGTAGCCGGCGACCATCGCCACCACCGGCTTCGGCAGGCGCCGCATCTGCACCTGCAGGTCGGTGACGTGGAAGCGGCCGAGCGAGGCGCCCTCGGCGACGTAGCCGCTGTCGCCGCGCACGGTCTGGTCGCCGCCCGAGCAGAAGGCCTTCGTCCCCTCGCCGCTGAGGACGATGACGCCGACCTCGGTGTCCTCGCGGGCCAGCTCCAGCGCGGCGGAGACCTCGACCAGCGTCTGCGGGCGGAAGGCGTTGAGGACCTCCGGGCGGTCGATCGTGACCTTGGCGATTCCGTCCGCCTTCTCGTAGCGGATGTCCTCGTACTCGGCGGCCGCCCGCCACTCGATCGGCGCGTAGAGCTCCTCCTCGGCGGGGGCTTCTCTGTGTCGACGGGGCACGATCGGCAACGATATCCCCGCATCGATGAAACTCGACGACTGGCTGGCCCAGAGATCGCAGAGCTGCCCCGACCGCACGGCGCTCGTCGCCGACGGCGCCGCGGTCACCTACGCCGAGCTCGAGGCCGAGGCGACCTGGGTCGCCCGCCGCCTCGTCGCCCACGGCGTGCGGCGCGGCTCGGTCGCGGCGCTGACCATGGAGCCGCGGCGCGAGCAGGTCGTCCTCGTCCACGCCCTGATGAAGGTCGGCGGCGTGCTGCTGCCGCTCAGCCCGCGCTTCACCGCGGCGGAGCGGGCGGCGGTGATCGCCGCGGAGGAGCCGACGATCGACCTCAGCGACCCCGGCGAGCTGACCCAGACCGAGGCCGACCTGCCGCTGCTCGGCGAGCACGACATGGACGCGCCGTGCAGCCGCGTGCTGACCAGCGGCAGCAGCGGCGCCCCGGAGGCGGTCGAGCTGACCTACGGCAACTTCCTCTGGAGCGCCGTCGGCTCGGCCTTCAACATCGGCGTCGAGCCCGAGGACCGCTGGCTCTGCTGCCTACCGCTCAGCCACATCTCTGGGCTCAGCATCGTGATGCGCTCGGTGATCTGCGGCACGACCGCCGTCCTGCACGACGGCTTCGACCTCGACGCGGTGGCGGCCGCGCTCGAGGAGGACGGGATCACCGTGGTCTCGCTGGTGACGACGATGCTCACCCGCCTGCTCGAAGCCGGCGGCGACCTCTCCGGGCCGCGCACGATCCTGGTCGGCGGCGGGCCGGTGCCCGAGGGCCCGCTGGAGGAGGCGATCGGGCGCGGCGCTACGGTCGTGCAGACCTACGGCCTGACCGAGGCCTGCTCGCAGGTGACGACGCTGACGCCGGCCGAGGCGCGGCGCAAACTCGGCTCGGCCGGCCGGCCGCTGCTCACCACCCACCTGCGCATCCGCGACGGCGAGATCCTCGTCCAGGGGCCGACCGTCGCCCCCAGCCGGGTCGACGCCGACGGCTGGCTGCACACCGGCGACCTCGGCCGGATCGACGAGGAGGGCTTCCTCTACGTCGAGGACCGGATCGACGACATGATCGTCAGCGGCGGCGAGAACGTCGTCCCGGCGGAGATCGAGGCGGTGCTGCTGCGCCACCCGGCGGTCGCCGACGCCGCCGTGGTCGGCCGCGAGGACCCGGAGTGGCAGCAAGCGGTGACCGCGGTCGTCGTCCTCGCCGAGGGCGCCGCGGCGACGCCGGACGAGCTGCGCCGCCACTGCGCCGGGTCGCTGGCCGGCTTCAAGGTGCCGAAGCGGGTCGAGCTGGCGGCAGCGCTGCCGCGCACCCCGTCGGGCAAGCTGCTGCGCAGGGCGCTCAGGTAGTCTCGCCGCCGATGAAGACCGACGACATCTACTACGACAAGGACGCCGACCTCGGCAAGCTGCGGGGCAAGACCGTGGCGATCCTCGGCTACGGCTCGCAGGGCCACGCCCACGCGCTCAACCTGAAGGACTCCGGGATCGACGTCGTCGTCGGCCTGCGCCCCGACTCCTCCAGCCGCGCCAAGGCCGAGGAGGCGGGCCTCGAGGTGCTCGGCATCGCCGACGCCGCCAGCCGCGGCGACGTGGTGATGGTGCTGCTGCCGGACGAGAAGCAGGCGGAGGTATGGGAGGCGGAGATCGCCGACGGGATCGCCGCCGGCAACCTGCTGCTCTTCGCCCACGGCTTCTCGGTCCACTTCGAGCAGATCCAGCCGCCGCCCGGCGTCGACGTCGGCATGGTCGCCCCCAAGGGCCCCGGCCACCTGGTCCGCCGCCAGTACGAGGAAGGCACCGGCGTCCCCTGCCTGATGGCCGTCCACCAGGACGCGAGCGGCGAAGCGCACGACCTCGTCCTCGCCTACGCGGCGGCGATCGGCGGCGGCCGCGCGGCGATCATCGAGACGACCTTCAAGGACGAGTGCGAGACCGACCTCTTCGGCGAGCAGGCGGTCCTCTGCGGCGGCGCCTCGGAGCTGGTCCGGGCGGGCTTCGAGACCCTGGTCGAGGCCGGCTACGACCCCCGCCTCGCCTACTTCGAGTGCCTGCACGAGCTGAAGCTGATCGCCGACCTGATGTACGAGAAGGGGATCCAAGGGATGCGCTACTCGATCTCCAACACCGCCGAGTACGGCGACATGACCCGCGGCAAGCGGGTGATCGGCGAGGAGTCCCGCGCGGCGATGAAGCAGATCCTCGACGAGATCCAGTCGGGCGAGTTCGCCAAGGAGTGGATCGCCGAGAACCGCGCCGGCGGCGAGAACATGTCGCGCCTGCGCGAGGAGGGCGCCGGCCACCAGGTCGAGGAGGTCGGCGGCGACCTCCGCAAGACGATGCCTTGGATTGACGAGGAGTTCTAGCGGCGGGTTTCGCCCTCGGGCTGGCGACCGTCGCGGCCGACGTAGCCGTCCTTGCCGCCGACGACGACGTAGACGGCGTCCTCTGAGTCGCTGAGGTTGCGCACCTTGCGGACGGTGGCGGCGTCGACCCGGGCGAAGCCGCCGGGGGAGAGCTCGTGCTTGGAGCCGTCGCCGAACTCCATCTCGATGCGGCCGCTGTGCAGGAAGTAGAGCTCCTCCTGCTCGTCGTGGTAGTGGCGCCCGGTCTCGTAGGAGGGCGGCAGGACGATCGCGTTGGCGCCGAAGGCGGTGACGCCGAGCGCCTTGCGGATCTTGCGGAAGCCGGGCCCCTCGCCGAGCTCGGCGAGGTTGGAGACGGCGTAGCCCTCGCCGGTTACCGCGCCGCTCTCGGCTGTCTCGGCCATCGCCGCGATCCTATACCTTGGCCGCCCGATGGCGACCTCGACCTCAGCCCAGATCCCGGCCGAGCTTCGGCCCGCCGACGGCCGTTTCGGCTGCGGCCCCTCCAAGGTGCGCCCCGAGGCGCTGAGGGCGCTGGCGGAGCGGGCCGACGTGATGGGGACCTCGCACCGGCAGGCCCCCGTGCGCGAGCTGGTCGGTCGCGTGCGGGCCGGCCTGGCCGAGCTCTTCTCGCTGCCCGCGGGTCACGAGGTGGCGCTCGGCAACGGCGGCGCCACCGCCTTCTGGGACGCCGCCGCGGCCTGGCTGGTGCGCGAGCGCGCCCTCCATCTCAGCTACGGCGAGTTCTCCTCGAAGTTCGCCAAGGTGACCGCCGGTGCGCCCTTCCTCGCCGACCCGATCGTGGTCGAGGCCGAGCCCGGCGACGCGCCCGAGCCGGTCGCCGACCCCGGCGCCGACGCGCTCGCCTGGGCGCACAACGAGACCTCGACCGGGGTGATGGTCGAGGTGCGGCGCCCGACGAACGCCGGCGAGGCTCTGGTCCTGATCGACGGCACCTCGGGCGCGGCAGGCCTGCCGCTCGACGCGTCCCAAGCGGACGCCTACTACTTCGCACCGCAGAAGGCGCTCGGCGCCGACGGCGGCCTCTGGCTGGCGCTGCTCTCGCCGGCGGCGGTAGCGCGGATCGAAGAGCTTGACGGCGCCGCCGACCGCTGGCAGCCGGCCTTCCTCTCGCTGCGGACTGCGCTGGAGAACTCGCGCAAGGAGCAGACCTACAACACGCCCGCGATCGCCACCCTGCTGCTGCTCGCCGACCAGGTCGAGTGGATGCTCACCGGCGGCGGGCTGGAGTGGTGCGTCGAGCGCACCCGCGCCTCCTCGGGGCATCTCTACGGCTGGGCCGAGGCGGCCGACTACGCCGCGCCCTTCGTCGCCGACCCGGCGAAGCGCTCCCTCGTCGTCGGCACGATCGACTTCGCCGAGGAGGTCGACGCCGCGGCGCTGGCCGCGGCGCTGCGCGCCGGCGGCATCGTCGACGTCGAGCCCTACCGCAAGCTGGGCCGCAACCAGCTGCGCGTCGGCATGTTCCCGGCGGTCGAGCCGGCCGACGTGGAGGCGCTCACCGCCTGCATCGAGTGGGCGGTCGAGAACCTGCCCGAGGTGACGCGCGGATGAAGGTCCTGGTCAAGGAGAAGATCGCCGACTCCGGAGTCGAGCTGCTGCGCCAGAGCTTCGACGTCGACCTCGGCCTGGAGATGTCCGACGAGGACCTGAAGGAGGCGATCGGCGATTACGACGCGATCCTCGTCCGCTCCGCCACCCAGGTGACGCCGGAGCTGATCGAGCGGGCCGAGCGGCTGAAGGTGATCGGCCGCGCCGGCACCGGCGTCGACAACGTCGACATCCCGGCGGCGACGCGACGCGGGATCGTCGTCGCCAACGCCCCCGAATCGAACTCGGTCGCCGCCGCCGAGCACACGCTGGCGCTTATGCTCGCCCTCTGCCGCAACGTGCCGCAGGCGCACGGCTCGCTCAGCGGCGGCGCCTGGGAGCGGCCCAGGTTCAAGGGGGCCGAGCTCTACGGCAAGACGCTCGGCGTGATCGGCTTCGGCCGCATCGGCCAGCTGGTCGCCAAGCGGGCGCTGGGCTTCGAGATGGAGGTCGTCGCCTTCGACAAGTTCGTCTCCGCCGAGCGCTTCCGCGAGCTGGGGGTCGAGGGCACCGAGAGCGTCGAGGAGCTGCTCGGCCGCGCCGACGTCGTCACCCTGCATGTGCCGAAGACGCCGGAGACGGTCGGGCTGATCGGCGCCGCGGCGATCGCCGCGATGCGCGACGGGGCGCGGGTGGTCAACTGCGCCCGCGGCGAGCTGGTCGACCTCGACGCGGTGCTGGCGGGGCTGGAGTCGGGCAAGCTGGGCGGCGCGGCGCTCGACGTCTTCCCCTCGGAGCCCTTCACCGAGCACCCGTTGTTCGAGCGCGACGACGTCGTCCTCACCCCTCACCTCGGCGCCTCCACGGCGGAGGCGCAGGACCGGGCCGGCGTGGTCACCGCGGAACAGGTGATCGCCGCGCTCAGCGGCGGCGTCGTCACCAACGCGGTCAACATCGCCGCCGTCCGCCCGGAGGAGATGGAGGCGCTGGCCCCCTTCGTGCCGCTCTGCGAAAAGCTGGGGCGGCTGGCGCAGGGGCTGGGGGACGGCTCGATCGACCGCGTCACCGCCGAGTTCCGCGGTCGCATCGCCGCCCACGACACCCGCTTGCTGGGGATCGCCGTGCTGGTCGGCATCCTCTCCGGTCATACCGAGGAGCCGGTCAACCTGGTCAACGCGCCGCAGATGGCCGAGGAGCGGGGGATCGAGCTGATCGAGACCAAGGACAGCGGCTCGGAGGATTTCACCGAGCTGGTCACGGTGCGACTCGGCGACGGCGACGACGCGGTCGAGGTTGCGGGGACCGGGGTCGGGCCGCGCAACGAGCCCTACCTGGTCTCGGCCTGGGGCGAGAGCTTCTACCTGCCGTTCGCCGACCACCTCGCCGTCTTCCGCTACGCCGACCGGCCCGGGATGATCGGCAGGGTCGGGACGGTGTTCGGCGAGGAGGGGGTGAACATCGTCTCCGCCGCGGTCGGCGCCGAGCCGGGCGGCGAGCGGGCGGTGATGGCGCTGACCACCGACGCGCCCGTACGAGGGGAGACGGTGGAGAGGATCCTGCAGCTCGACGGCTTCTCGCTCGGGCGCTCGGTCGACCTCTGAGTCTGAGACCACGGGATAGGCTTGCGTCATGAAAGCCGTGGTGCTGACTGGGACGGGCGGCTACGACGTGCTCCGCGTGCAGGAGCGTCCCGATCCGCCGGTCGGGCCGGGCGAGGTGCGGATCGCCGTCCGGGCCGCCGGGATCAACTTCGCCGACACGCTCGCCCGGGTCGGCCTCTACCCGGACGCGCCGCCGACGCCGTGCGTGCTGGGCTATGAGGTGGCCGGCGAGGTCGAGACGGTCGGCGAGGGGGTGACCGACCGCCAGGTTGGCGAACGGGTCCTCGCCGCCACCCGTTTCGGCGGCCAAGCCGAGCTGGTCACCGTGCCGGCCGAGCAGGCGCTGCCGCTGCCGGACGGGCTCAGCTTCGAGCAGGGAGCGGCCTTCCCGGTCAACTACGGCACCGCCTACGCGGCGCTGATCATGATGGGAAGCCTGCGCGGCGGCGACCGGGTGCTGATCCATTCTGCCGCGGGCGGGGTCGGCATTTCCGCGACCCAGATCGCCCGCAACGCCGGCGCCGAGATCTTCGGCACCGCGTCGGTGGGCAAGCACGAGGCGATCCGCGCGCAGGGCGTTGCGCACGCAATCGACTACCGGACGCAGGACTTCGAGTCGGAGGTGATGCGCATCACCGACGGCGAGGGAGTCGACCTGGCGATCGACGCGCTCGGGCCGACCTCCTTCCGCAAGGACTACCGGCTGCTGCGCCAGGGTGGGCGGCTGGTGATGTACGGGATCTCCGAGAACTCGCGCGAGGGCAGGCGCGACATCGCGGCGACCCTGAAGAGCCTGGCGGCGATGCCGGCGGCGACGATGCCCTGGTGGAAGAGCCTGATGATGATGAACGAGAACAAAGGCGTGTTCGGGCTCAACATGCTCAAGTGGTGGGACCGGGAGGGGAACCTCGACCGCGTGGTCGAGCCGCTGATCGCCGAGCTCGAGGCGGGCCGGTTGAACCCGGTCGTCGCCGAGTCGTTTCCCTTCGAGCGCGCAGGGGACGCGCACCGGTTCATCGCCGAGCGCCGCAACGTGGGCAAGGTTGTGTTGTTCCCCTAAGTGACGCTCCGACCCGATCGGCGGCGGGGACGGCTGACGATGAAGAAGGTCACGCTCATCATCTTGCTCGCGCTCGCGGCGCTGCTGGCGCCCGCGGCCGCGCATGCCAAGCCGCCCGCCTACACCGTGCTGCTGGCCGGCGGCGAGGAAGCCAACATGATCCGCATCTGGCTCGGCGCCGACGGACGCGAGTACGTGATCGACTCGGTCGTCCAGCTCGAAGTCGGCGGTGAGGTCTGCCGGCACCCTGAGGGCAACCCGAACGAGCTCCTCTGCAGCGCGCCGCTGATCGCCGGGTTCGAAATCAACGCCGGCGCCGGCGATGATCGCGTCACGGTCGCCAAGAACGTCGCGATCCCGGTGACGATGCGAGGCGGCGCCGGCGACGACTACCTGCTCGGCGGCAGCGGCCCCGACAAGCTGATCGGCGGCGCCGGCGCCGACACGCTGATCGCCGGCGCCGGCGCCGACCAGCTCTACGGCGGCCCAGGTAACGACAAACTCTTCGGCGGCCCGGGCGCGGACGTGCTGCGTGGTGGCCCAGGGCTAGACGTGCTGCGCGGCGGCCCCGGCGCGGATGACGTGCGCCAGGAGCGCCGGCGACGGCGCGCCCCCGGCCGCACCGCCTAAGCCGGGGGGCCCTACGCTAAGCTGCGTGGACGAATGACGCACCGGCTCGACAGCCTGGCGCTTTTCCTTCTCCTCCCCCTTCGGGGGGAATAGCGCTGGGCGGCGCGAGAGCCGCGAGAGACAAGGTCATTCGGAGCAACTGGAGAAGGAGGCAAGCACGATGAGCACCGCAGCCGACGCAAACCGCGTCCACATCTTCGACACCACCCTGCGCGACGGCGAGCAGTCGCCGGGGATCTCGCTCAACACGGCCGAGAAGGTCGAGATCGCCCAGCAGCTGGCGCGGCTCGGCGTCGACGTGATCGAGGCCGGCTTCCCGATCACCTCGCCCGGCGACTTCGAGGCGGTCGAGGCGATCTCGCGCAGCGTCGAGGGCCCGACCGTATGCGGCCTGGCCCGCACCCACAAGGCCGACATCGACGCCGCCTGGGGGGCGATCCGCGACGCCCAGCGGCCACGCATCCACACCTTCATCTCGACCTCCGACATCCACATCGAGCACCAGCTGCAGACCGACCGCGAGGACGTCAAGGGGCAGGCAAGGGCGGCGGTCGCCCTGGCGCGCTCCTACTGCGAGGACGTCGAGTTCTCGCCGATGGACGCCACCCGCGCCGACATCGAGTTCACCGCCGAAGTCTGCGCGATCGCGGTCGAGGAGGGGGCGACGGTCGTCAACATCCCCGACACGGTCGGCTACACGACGCCGGAGGAGTACGCGGACTACTTCCGGCGGCTGTACGAGTTGGTGCCGGGGCTGGGAGAGGTGGAGACCTCGGTTCACTGCCATGACGACCTGGGCTTGGCGGTCGCCAACTCCTACGCCGGCGTGCTGGCCGGCGCCCGTCAGATCGAGTGCGCGGTCAACGGGATCGGCGAGCGGGCGGGCAACTGCTCGCTGGAGGAGATCGTGATGCTGGTCCGCACCCGCGAGGACGTCCACGGGCTGACCACCGGCGTCAACACGCGCGAGCTGGCCCGCACCAGCCGCATGGTCTCCCGCCTGACCGGCTACCCGGTGCAGCCCAACAAGGCGGTGGTCGGCCGCAACGCCTTCGCCCACGAGTCCGGGATACACCAGGACGGCGTGCTGAAGGAGCGCACCACCTACGAGATCATGGACGCGACCGAGGTCGGCCTGGAGTCGAACCAGATCGTGCTGGGCAAGCACTCCGGCCGCCACGCGCTGAAAGACGCGCTGGAGCAGCTGGGGTTCGAGGTCGAGGGCAACGCCCTCAACGCCGCCTTCAAGCGCTTCAAGAACGTCGCCGACCGCAAGAAGCAGGTCACCGCGCTCGACCTGGAGGCGATCGTCTCCGACGAGATGCGCGAGCGCGCCGACGCGCACGAGCTGGCCTGGTTCGAGGTCGAGGCCGGCTCGCGGCGCGAGCCGCTGGCCCGAGTGGCGGTGAAGCTTCCCTCCGGCGAGGAGTCGGTCGGCGAGTCGAGCGGCGACGGGCCGGTCGACGCGATCTTCCACGCGATCCAGCAGGCGACGGGCACCAGGTGTGAGCTCCGTCAGTACACCGTGGAGGCGGTGACCGGGGGCGAGGACGCGCTCGGCGAGGTCAGCGTGATGCTGCGCGCCGCGGGCCGCCTGGCGACCGGGCAGGGCGTCGCGACCGACATCCTCGAGGCGTCGGCGCGAGCCTACGTGCGGGCGCTCTCCAACGCCCTGGAGGGAGCGGCGATCCGCGAGGCCGAGGCGGCCACCGCCGAGGCCGCGGTCGAACGCACGCCCGGTCCCTGAGCGCCATCGTATGTGATAACGTACAAGCGTAATGGCGGTTGCAGAGGCTAGATCGACGAAGGCGGCCGCGGTCGGCTCAAGCCGGATCGGAGCTCGCGTACGCGCCTTGCGTGAGGCGATGGGCTTCTCACTGCGCGATCTGGCGGAGCGCAGCGGGGTGAGCGCGCCGATGCTCTCGCAGGTCGAGCGGGGGGAGACGAGCCCGACGCTGGCGGTCGCGGAGAAGATCGCCGCCGGGCTGGAGCTGACCCTCTCGCAGCTGCTGCGGCTCGACGAGGGCGAGCACGTCTCGGTCAGCCGCGCCGGGGGGCGGCGCCGCTACGAGCGCGGCGGGCACCGCTTCGAGGAGCTGACGCCGCCGCTGCCCGGCCAGCGGGTCGACGTCTCCCTGCACACCCTGGCCGCCGGCGCGGCGACCGGTGGGCCGAGCGACCCGCCGATGCACGAGCCGGGTAGCCGCGAGACCGCGGTCGTGCTCACCGGCGTCCTGGCCCTGGTCGTTGACGGCACCCGGCACGAGCTGCGCGCCGGCGACAGCGTCACCTTCGACGCCGACCTGCCCCACCACTTCGAGAACGACGGCGAGGAGGCGACCCGGTTCATCGCCGTGATCGCCGCCGGCCTGAGGAGGAGCTAAACGGCTATGTCCAAGACGATGTTCGACAAGCTCTGGGAGGCGCACGAGGTCTCCGACGGCCTGATCTACATCGACCTGCACCTGGTGCACGAGGTGACCTCGCCGCAGGCCTTCGACGGCCTGCGCCTCGCCGGCCGCCAGGTGCGGCGCCCCGACAAGACGCTGGCGACCGCCGACCACAACGTGCCCACCGACGGCACGATGGCGGCAAAGCTGATCGCCGACAAGCTCTCCCGCGTCCAGGTCGAGACGCTGGAGCGCAACTGCGAGGAGTTCGGCATCCCGCTCTACTCGCTCGGCTCCGAGCGGCAGGGCATCGTCCACGTGATCGGGCCCGAGCTGGGGGTCACCCAGCCGGGCATGACGATCGTCTGCGGCGACAGCCACACCTCCACCCACGGCGCCTTCGGCGCGCTCGCCTTCGGCATCGGCACCTCCGAGGTCGAGCACGTGCTGGCGACCCAGTGCCTGGTGCAGAGCCGGCCGAAATCGATGCGCATCCTCTACGGCGGCGAGCTCGGGCCGGGGGTGACGCCCAAGGACCTGATCCTGGCGACGATCGGCCGCTTCGGCACCGGCGGCATGGTCGGCCACGCGGTCGAGTACGCCGGCCCGGCGATCGAGGCGCTCTCGATGCCCGGCCGGATGACGATCTGCAACATGACGATCGAGGGGGGCGGCCGCGCCGGGATGATCGCCCCCGACGAGACCACCTTCGAGTGGGTGCGCGGCCGCCCGGGCGCGCCGCAGGACTTCGACGCCGCCGTCGAGCGCTGGCGCGAGCTGCCCACCGAGGAGGGCGCCGGCTTCGACACCGAGGTCGAGATCGACGCCGCCGGCATCTCGCCGATGGTCACCTGGGGCACCAGCCCCGGGATGGTGGTCGAGGTGACCGACGCCGTGCCCGACCCGGCGGCGATGGACTCGCCCGCCGACCGTGAGTCGGCCGAACGGGCGCTCGCGTACATGGCGCTCGAGCCGGGCACGCCGATGACCGAGGTCGCCCCCGAACGCGTCTTCATCGGCTCCTGCACCAACTCGCGCATCGAGGACCTGCGCGAGGCCGCCGCGATCGTCGACGGGCGCAAGATCGCCGGCTCGGTGCGCGGCATGGTTGTGCCGGGGTCGCAGCAGGTGAAGGCCGCGGCCGAAGCGGAGGGCCTGCACGACGTCTTCCGCGCCGCCGGCTTCGAATGGCGCGAGGCGGGCTGCTCGATGTGCCTCGGCATGAACCCCGACATCCTCGCCGAGGGCGAGCGCTGCGCCTCGACCTCGAACCGCAACTTCGAGGGGCGACAGGGGAAGGGCGGGCGCACCCACCTGGTCAGCCCGAAGATGGCCGCCGCGGCGGCGATCGAGGGGCACTTCGTCGACATCCGGGAGTGGGTATGAGACCGATAGACGTGATCGAGGGGCGCGTCTCGGTGCTCGACCGCCACGACGTCGACACTGACCAGATCATCCCCAAGCAATTCCTCAAGCGGGTCGAGCGGACCGGCTTCGGCGAGTTCCTCTTTTATGACTGGCTGCGCGACGGCGAGATCGAGCTGGAGCCGAACCCGATCCTCGTCGCCGGCCGCAACTTCGGCTGCGGCTCCTCGCGCGAGCACGCCCCCTGGGCGCTGGAGGACTTCGGCTTCGAGGCCGTCGTCGCGCCCTCCTTCGCCGACATCTTCTACGTCAACTGCACCAAGATCGGCCTCTTGCCGGTCGTCCTCGACGCGGAGCACTGCCGCGCCGTGGCCGAGGCCGGTGAGGCGCGGATCGACGTCGACGACCAGACGGTGACCTGCGCCGGTGGCGTCTTCGAGTTCGAGATCGAGCCCGATGTGAAGCGGCGCCTGCTGGGCGGGCTCGACGACATCGGCATCACCCTGGAGAGCGCCACGGCGATCGACGAGTTCGAGCGGGCCGGCGGCGCCGCGCGCGGCCCGGTGACGACGGCGCTGTGAGCGCACCGCGCATAGTCCTGCTGCCCGGCGACGGGATCGGGCCGGAGATCGTTGCCGCGGCGCGGCGGCTGCTGGAGGCGCTCGGGGAGTTCGAGTTCGAGGAGCAGCTGATGGGCGGCTGCTCGATCGACGCGCACGGGGTCGCCCTCACCGACGAGGTGCTGGAGGCCTGCAGGGCCTCCGACGCGGTGCTGCTCGGCGCGGTCGGCGGGCCGAAGTGGGACACGACCGACCCCGACGCGCCCCGTCCCGAGCAGGGCCTGCTCGGGCTGCGCAAGGGGATGGGCCTCTACGCCAACCTGCGCCCGGTGCGGCCCAGCCCGGCGCTGGTCGGCGCCAGCCCGCTGCGCGAGGAGCGGATCGCCGGCACCGACCTGCTCGTCGTGCGCGAGCTGACCGGCGGCATCTACTTCGGCGCCAGCGGCCGCGAGGGAGACGTGGCACACGACGACTGCCAGTACTCGGTCGCGGAGATCGAGCGGATCGCCCGCACCGGCTTCGAGGCGGCCCGCCGCCGCGCCGCCGGCGAGCGCACGGCCAAGGTCACCTCGGTCGACAAGGCCAACGTGCTCGAGACCTCACGTCTCTGGCGCGAGGTGGTGAGCCGAGTGGGCGAGGAGTTCGCCGACGTCGAGCTCGAGCACCTCTTGGTCGACAACGCCGCGATGCAGCTCGTCTCCCGCCCGGCCGAGTTCGACACGATCCTCACCGAGAACCTCTTCGGCGACATCCTCAGCGACGAGTCGGCGATGCTCACCGGCTCGCTCGGGATGCTGCCCTCGGCCAGCCTCGGCGCCGACGGCGCCCCCGGACTGTTCGAGCCGGTGCACGGCTCGGCGCCCGACATCGCCGGCCAGGGCGTCGCCAACCCGCTCGCCACCCTGCTCAGCGCGGCGATGATGCTGCGCCACGGGCTCGGCCGCCCGGATGACGCGACCCGGATCGAGGCCGCGGTCGACGCCGTCCTGGAGCGCGGCCTGCGCACCCCCGACCTGCTCTCCGGCACGGTCGGCCCGGCGCCGCTGGGGGAGAACCCCTCGCCCGAGATCGAGGTCGGCACCGAGGCGATGACCGACGCCGTGCTGGCCGCGCTCCCGCGCGACGCTCCCTGAGCCATCGGGCATACTTCCCTGGATGGAGACGGCGGACACGATCTGGCAAAACGGCGAGTTCGTGCCCTGGGACGAGGCCACCACGCACGTCCTCAGCCACGGCCTGCACTACGGCACCGGTGTCTTCGAGGGGATTCGCTGCTACGAGACCGAGCGCGGACCGGCTGTCTTCCGCCACCGCGAGCACCTCGACCGGCTGCAGAAGTCGGCCGAGCTCTACTACTTCCAGCTGCCGTACTCGACCGAGCAGCTGCGCGAGGCGACGCACGAGCTGATCCGCCGCAACGAGCTCGGCTCCTGCTACATCCGGCCGCTCGCCTACCGCGGCTACGGCAACCTCGGCCTCTACGCGACCGACGCGCCGATCGACGTGATCGTCGCCGCCTTCCCCTGGGGCGTCTACCTCGGCGAGGAGGGCCAGCGGCACGGGATCCGCGCCCGGGTCTCCTCCTGGCGGACGATCTCCGGCGATAGCCTCATCCCGCACGCCAAGGCCGCCGGCCAGTACCTCAACTCGGTCCTCGCCAAGACCGAGGCGACCAACGCCGGCTACGACGAGGCGATCCTGCTCGACCAATACGGGCGCGTCTCGGAGGGCTCGGGCGAGAACGTCTTCGTCGTCCGCGACGGCACGATCTGCACGCCGCCGCACACCGCCGCGATCCTCGACGGCATCACCCGCAACTCGGTCGTGCAGATCGCCCGCGACCTCGGCTACACGGTCGAGGAGCGCGACATCGCCCGCGCCGAGCTCTACCTGGCCGACGAGGTCTTCCTCACCGGCACCGCGGCCGAGCTGGTCCCGGTGCGCGAGGTCGACGACCACCCGCTCGGCGAGCCCGGCGAGATCACCCGGGTGATCCAGGCGAAGCTCGACGACGCCCTCCACGGCCGCGCCGAGGAGTACCTGGAGTGGCTCGACTTCGTCGAGCGAATTACCGCTGCCGCCTAGCGGCTGGCGCGGTCCCCGCGCGGACGGGCCACAGGGCCCTCGGCGACTCCTCGTAGGAAAGGCAGCAACGAGATGGAACAGGTGAAGCTCTACGACACGACCTTGCGGGACGGCATGGGGGAGCCCGGCATGTCGCTCTCGGTGGGGGAGAAGCTGAAGGTGGTGCGGGCGCTCGACGAGCTCGGCGTGCACTTCATCGAGGCCGGCTTCCCCAGCTCGAACCCGAAGGAGGCGGAGCTGTTCGAGCGGCTCCAGGGAGTCGAGCTGCAGCGGGCGACGATCGCCGCCTTCGGGATGACCCGCCGGCGCGGCCTCGCCGCGGCCGACGACGAGGCGCTGGCGGTGCTGGTCGGCAGCTTCGCGCCGGTCGTCTGCCTGGTCGGCAAGAGCTGGCGCCTGCACCTGGAGAAGGTGACGCGGGTCAGCGACGAGGAGAACCTGGCGATGATCGCCGACTCGATCGCCTTCTGCCGCGCCAACGGCAAGCGCCCGGTCTTCGACGCCGAGCACTTCTTCGACGGCTACCGCGACGACCCGGCCTACGCCCTGGAGTGCGTCCGCGCCGCCGCCGAGGCGGGGGCGGAGAACGTCACCCTCTGCGACACCAACGGCGGCAGCCTGCCCGGCTTCGTCGCCGCGGCGACCGCGGCGGCGGTCGAGGCGCTCGGCGACGAGGTCGAGGTCGGGATCCACACCCACGACGACGGCGGCTGCGCGGTCGCCAACTCGCTGGCCGCGGTCGAAGCCGGCGCCCGGCTCGTGCAGGGCACCGTCAACGGCTACGGCGAGCGCTGCGGCAACGCCAACCTGGCGACGATCCTGCCGGCGCTGCAGTTGAAGCTGGGCTTCGAGGTCGTCGCACCGGAGCGACTCGCCAAGCTCACCCAGACGAGCCACTACCTGGACGAGCTCTGCAACATGGCGCCGAACCCCGACCAGCCCTACGTCGGCCGCAACGCCTTCGCCCACAAGGCGGGCATGCACGCCGCCGGGGTGAAGGCCGACGCGCGCACCTTCGAGCACCTCGACCCCACCCGGGTCGGCAACGAGCGCGAGATCCTGGCGTCCGAGCTGTCGGGCAAGGCGACGATCCACAGCCAGGCCGGCCAGGCGGGCCTGGAGCTCGACGACGCGGCGGCGGCGCGCGCGGTCGAGACGCTGAAGGAGCACGAGCACCGCGGCTACCACTACGAGGCGGCGCCGGCCTCCTTCGAGCTGCTGCTGCGGCGCGAGGCGGGCAGCTACGAGCCGCTGTTCGAGCTGGAGAGCTTCAAGGTGCTGGTCGAGAAGCGCGCCGACGGCGAGGTCGAGACCGAGGCGACGATCAAGCTCACGGTCGACGGCGAGCGCTACGTCCGCGTCGCCGAGGGCAACGGCCCGGTCAACGCCCTCGACAGCGCCCTGCGCGCCGCGATCGCCGACCGCTACCCGCACCTGGCCGACATCGAGCTGACCAACTACAAGGTGCGGATCCTCGACGAGAGCCACGGCACCGGCGCGGTCACCCGTGTCCTGCTCGACTCCTCCGACGGGGAGCGGGAATGGGGGACGATCGGCGTCTCGGAGAACATCATCGAGGCCTCCTGGGAGGCGCTCGTCGACTCGTTGGTGTACGCATTCCAGCCACGATGAGCGGCGAGACCGACGCGATCCCGCTGGCCAGGCCGGAGATCGGCGCCCGCGAGGAGGAGCTGGCGCTGCGGGTGCTGCGCTCCGGGAGGCTCTCGCTGGGGCCGATGGGGGAGCGCTTCGAGCGCGAGCTCGCCGGCTGGCTGGGGGTCGACGACGCGGTCGCGGTCTCCAGCGGCACGACCGCGCTGCACCTCGGCGTGCGGGCGCTCGGCTGGGGACCGGGCGACGAGGTGCTGACCAGCCCCTTCAGCTTCGTCGCCTCCGCGAACTGCCTGCTCTACGAGGGCGCCCGGCCGGTCTTCTGCGACGTCGACCCCGAGACGCTCAACCTGGACCCGGCGGCGGTGGAGGCGGCGGTGGGGGAGCGCAGCGCCGGCGTCCTGCCCGTCCACATCTTCGGCTACCCGGCGGCGATGCCGGCGCTGGAGGCGACCGCCGCCCGCCACGGCCTCGGCGTGCTGGAGGACGCCTGCGAGGCGCTCGGCGCGGTCGACTCCGAGGGGCGCCTCGTCGGCTCGCGCGGCAACCTCGCCGGCTTCGCCTTCTACGCCAACAAGCAGCTGACCACGGGCGAGGGCGGCATGATCGTGCCGCCGAGCCCCGCGCTCGCCACGCGGCTGCGGGCCGAGCGCAACCAGGGCCGCGCCCCCGACATGGGCCGGCTCGACCACGACGGGCTCGGCTTCAACTACCGGCTCTCCGACCTCGCCGCGGCGCTCGGCGTCGCCCAGCTGGAGAAGCTCGACGAGATGCTCGCGCAGCGGGCGCGGCTGGCCGAGCTCTACGCCGCAGGCCTGGCGGGCGTCGAGGGCCTCGGCGTCCCCGCCGCCGGTCGCGGCGCGGAGCGGCGCAGCTGGTTCGTCTACGTCGTCCGCCTGCCGGAGGAGGCCGACCGCGACGCGACGATCGCCGCCCTGGCCGAGCGGGGGATCGCCGCCAAGGCATACCTACCCTGCATCCACCTCTTCCCGCACCTGCGCGAGCTGGGCTGGCGCGAGGGGCAGTTCCCGGTCGCCGAAGCGGCCTCGGCGCGCTCGCTGGCGCTGCCCTTCTTCCCGTCGATGACGGAGTCGCAGGTGGCGCGGGTGTGCGAGGCTCTCGCCGGATCGCTCCGCTGATGTCCCGCTTCCGCAAAGACCCGGACCTGCGCTTCTGGCAGCTCAACCGCTCGATCGAGTTCGACAAGCGGCTGGCGCCCTTCGACATCGACCAGTCGCTGGCCCACGCGCGGGCCCTGCGCCGCATCGAGGTGCTCGACGACGGCGAGCTGGAGCGGATGGAAGCGGGCCTGGAGGAGGTGCGCGAGCGGATCGCCAAGGCCGGCTTCGACTTCCAGGCATCCGACGAGGACATCCACATGGCGGTCGAGCGGCTGCTCGGCGAGGAGATCGGGCCCCTGGCCGGCAAGCTGCACACCGGCCGCTCGCGCAACGACCAGGTCGCCACCGACGTCGCGCTGGCGGTGCGGGCGCACTCGCTGCGGGCGATCGAGCTCAGCCGGGCGGCGATGGCCCGCCTGCTCGAGCTGGCCGAGCGCCACCGCGACTGGCCGATGCCCGGCTACACCCACCTGCAGCGGGCGCAACCGGTCTACCTCGGCCATCACCTGCTCGCCTACTTCTGGATGCTCGCCCGCGACGCGCTGCGCTTCGAGCTCGCGCTCGACAGCGCCTCGGTGATGCCGCTCGGCTCCGGCGCGCTGGCCGGCGTCAACTGGGAGATCGACCGTGGCGCGGTCGCCGCCGAGCTCGGCTTCGCCCACGTCAGCCCAAACTCGGTCGACGGCGCCTCCAACCGAGACTTCGTCCTCGACTACCTCTCCGCCGCCTCGATCTGCGCGATGCACCTCTCGCGGCTCGGCTCGGAGATCGTGATCTGGTCGAGCAGCGAGTTCGGCTTCTGCCGCCTCGACGAGTCCTTCTCCTCCGGCTCGAGCATCATGCCGCAGAAGGTCAACCCCGACTCGGCCGAGCTGCTGCGCGCCAAGGCGCCGCGCGTCGCCGCCGACTACATGTCGCTGCTCGGCACGATGCACGCCCTGCCGCTCACCTACGGCAAGGACATGCAGGAGGACAAGGAGCCGCTCTTCGACGCGATCGACACGGTCGAGCTCTGCCTCGACGCGACCGAGGGGATGCTGGCCGGGATCGAGTTCGACCGCGAGCGGCTGGCGGAGGCGGCCGGCGACGAGATGCTGGCGGCGACCGAGGTGGCCGACCTGCTGGTGCGCAAGGGCGTGCCGTTCCGCGAGGCGCACGGGATCGTCGGCGGCCTGGTGCGGGACGCGATCGAGGCCGGCAAGACGCTCTCCGAGCTGACTCCGGAGGAGCTGGCGCGGCGCTCCGAGCAGCTCGACGAGTCCTTCTACGCGGTGCTGCGGCAGGAGAGCTGGCTGGAGTCGAAGCGGATCGAGGGGGGAACCGGCTCGGCGCCGCTGGCGCAGCAGATCGAGCGCGCCCGCGAGACGCTCGACCAGGTCGGCAGGCGGCTCGCCGACGGACCGCTCTGAGGGTGGGCGCCACCGCCTCCCAGGCGCGGCTCGGAGCCGCGTTCTTCGCCCGTTCGGTGCACGAGGTCGCCCGCGAGCTGGTCGGCTGCCGCCTCTTCCACGCCGGCTGCGGCGGCACGATCGTCGAGACCGAGAGCTACGAGCGCGACGACCCCGCCTGCCACGCCTACGCCGGCCTGACCAAGCGCACCGAGGTGCTCTTCGGGTCGCCCGGCCGCGCCTACGTCTACCTCTCCTACGGCATCCACAGCCTGCTCAACGCGGTCGCCGAGCCCGAGGGGCAGGCGGCGGCGGTGCTTATCCGGGCGCTCGAGCCGAGCGCCGGCCTGGAGGAGATGCGCGAGCGGCGCGGCGAGCGCCCCGACCAGGACCTCTGCTCGGGCCCGGGCAAGCTGACCGACGCGCTCGGCATCGGCCTCGACGCCAACGACGCCGACCTGACGCGCGAGCCCTTCCTGCTGCTGCCGCGCGAGCCGGGTTGGAGCGGCGAGATCGTCGCCGGGCCGCGGGTGGGGATCACCAAAGCGGTCGAGCGGCCCTGGCGCTTCTGCCTGGCGGGCAGTGACCATGTGTCGAGGCCTATCCCGCGGTGATGCCTCCGCCACCGCCCGATTCGGGGGCAGATGGTTCAGGAGCTTCTTCGGGAGCGGATTCAGGTTCGGGAGCGGGCTCGCGGGATGGGGTCGCCTCGGGGGAAGACGGTTCTGAACTCGGATCGGGTTCGGGTTCGGGGGTTGGTGGGACGTAGTCCTCTCCCGGGGCGTCCTCGTCTTCCTTGCCGTCGGGCTGCTTCTCCTCTTCTTCGGCCTCCCGTTCCGCGGCGCGGTCGGCCGCTATCTCCTTCCAGGCGCCGATCACGCCGGCCCAGATCAGGGCCGGGAAGGTGCCGCCGTCGACCGGCCCGCCGGAGTACTCGGTCAGCATCGGCGTGGTCGAGTCGGCATAGCCGACCCAGACGCAGGCGGTGACCTCCTCGATCGCGCCGCAGTACCAGGCGTCGCCGTTGTTCTCGGTCGTGCCGGTCTTGCCCCACTGGCTTTCGTCGCCGATGTCGGCCTGCACGCCGGTGCCGCTGGTGACTACCGAATGGAGGATGCTCTTCGCTTCCCGCGCGACCTCTTCGGGGATCGCCCGGGTGTGGGTCGAGTCGTTGTCACCGCCCTTGACCAGCTCGCCGTTGTGGTCGGTCACTTCGGTGTAGGCGACGGGGCTGTCGCCGGGAACGGGCGCCAGCGTGCCGCTGACCCGGTCGCCGTCGTTGGCCAGGGTGGAGAAGGCGTAGGTCCACTCCAGCGGCGTAACGCCTTCCTCGAGGCCGCCGAGGACCATCGCCGGGTTGGTCGAGAGGTGCGTCCCGACGCCCAGCTTGTGGGCGGTGCGGGCGATCGCCCGGGTGCCGCCTTCGATGCTCTCCAGGCCGACCTGGGCGTAGACGGCGTTGTCGGAGTAGGTCGTGGCGGTCGCCAGCGAGGCCGAGCCGAGGTAGCTGTCCTCGTAGTTGTTGACCTCGAACTCTTCCCTGCCGCGGCGGCCGAAGGTGAAGAGCTGCGGCGAGGATTCGTAGACGGTTTCCGGCGAGATCCCCTGCTGCAGCGCCGTGGCGAGGATGATCGGCTTGATCGAGGAGCCGGGCTGGCGGTGGCCGAGCGTCGCCAGGTTGAACGGCTTTTCCTCGAAGTCGGGGCCGGCGACCATCGCCTTGATGCCGGCGTTGCGGTTATCGATCACGACCAGCGCCGCGGTCGGGCCGAGTCCGCCGAGGTAGGAGTAGACGACTTCCTCGGCGGCAGCCTGCAGTTGCAGGTCGAGCGTCGACTTGATCTCCAGCCCGCCGAAGAACGTCCGGGCGGCGCCGAACCGTTCGACCAGCTGCTGGCGCAGCCAGGCGGTGAAGTAGGGGGCCTCGGAGTCGAGCGAGGGCGGCTCGACGTCGGCCGGCGCCGGCAGCGCCTTGCCGGCGCCTTCCTCCAACTGCTCTGCGGTGATGTAGCCCTGTTCGTACATCCGTTCGAGCACCAGGTTGCGTCGCGCCAGCGAGCTCTCGGGGAAGAGCTTGGGGTCGTAGGCGCTGGGCGAGGAGATGATCCCGGCCAGGGTCGCCGCCTCCCAGGGCTCGAGCACCGAGGCGCAGGGCTCGGCGTCGTTGCCGCAGCCGGGGTGGGCGGCGCCGAAGAAGGTCCTCGCGGCGGCCTCGACCCCGTAGGCGCCCTCGCCGAAGTAGATCGTGTTGAGGTACTCGGTGAGGATCTTGTCCTTGCTCCAGCGCTGCTCGAGCCGGTAGGCGAGCGCCGCCTCGCGGAACTTCTGCAGCACCGTGCGGGTGCTCTGCGCCTCGAGCGCGTCCTTGACGAACTGCTGGGTGATCGTCGAGGCGCCCTGGCTGGCGCTGAGCGAGAGCACGTCCTGGACGAGGGCGCGGCCGATCCCCTGGAAGTCGACGCCGTCGTGCTCGTAGTAGCGCGCGTCCTCGACCGCTACGACGGCGTTCTTGAGGTTGGGCGAGATCTGCTCGGAGGTGAGCAGGATCTTGTTCTCGTTGCTGGTCAGCGTGCCGATCGGCTCGCCGGAGGCGTCGAAGACCTCGCTGTTCTCCGAGGCGCGGAACTCGGCGAAGTCGTAGATCGCCGGCAGGTTGCTGGAGACGGCCATCATCATCCCGAACACGGTCGAGACGAGCGCCAGCAAGGAGAGCCCGAGGAGGACGAAGAGGACCCGCAGCTTCTTGAGGCGCGGCTTGGTGCGTTTGCCCGCCAAGAGGAGGCGGCAGTCTAGCATTGCGCCTCTCATGGACCTGACGCGCAACGCCGTCGACGTGCTGCCGCAGGGACGGCTCGCCGCGCAGCTGGCGGAGGGCCGGCCGCTGCGGGTCAAGCTGGGCATCGACCCGACGACCGCCGACATCCACCTCGGCCATACCGTGGTGCTGGAGAAGCTGCGCGAGTTCCAGGCGGCCGGCCATACGGTGGTGCTGATCGTCGGCGACTTCACCGCCCGGGTCGGCGACCCGAGCGGTCGCTCGGCCCAGCGGCCCCTCCCCACGCCGGAGGAGATCGAGGCCAACGCCGCGACCTACCAGGAGCAGGCCTTCAAGCTGCTCGACCGCGAGCTGACCGAGGTCCGCTTCAACAGCGAGTGGCTGCGGATGGCGCCGGAGGAGCTGCTCGGCCTGCTGGCGACGACGACCGTGGCGCGCCTGCTGGAGCGCGACGACTTCCAGAAGCGGCTGGCCGCGAACGCGCCGATCGCGGCGCTGGAGCTGCTCTACCCGCTGCTTCAGGGCTACGACTCGGTCGCGGTCGAGGCCGACGTCGAGCTGGGGGGGACCGACCAGAAGTTCAACCTGCTGTTCGGCCGCGACGTCCAGGCCGCCTACGGGCAGCCGCCGCAGTCGATCGTGACGATGCCGATCCTGGTCGGGACCGACGGCGCGCAGAAGATGAGCAAGTCGCTCGGCAACTACGTCGGCGTGACCGATCCGCCGGAGGAGATGTTCGGCAAGCTGATGCGGGTGCCCGACGCGGCGATGGGCGAGTACTTCCGCCTGCTGCTCGGGGCAGAGGCGCCGGCCGGTCCGCCCAACGAGGCCAAGCGGGAGCTGGGGCGGCGCATCGTCGAGCGCTATCACGAGGCTGGGGCCGCGGGGGCGGCCGAGGAGCACTTCGATCGGCTCTTCGTGCGTCACGAGGCGCCGGAGCGGATCGAGGAGGTGGATCTCGGCGCCTATGCCGGCGAGGAGCCGGGCTCGGTCCACCTGCCGCGGCTGATGGCCGACGCCTTCGAGATCAGCTCGAGCGAGGCGCGCCGCCTGCTCCAGCAGGGCGGCGTCAAGCTCGACGGCGAGGCCCTGGACGGCGAGCGACTCGACATGGCCGCCGCCGAGCTCGACGGGCGCGTCCTGCAGGTCGGCAAGCGGCGCTTCCGGCGGATGCGCGCCGCCGCGCCCGCCGGCGACTAGGCAAGAGGCCGGCGCGGCGCTATACTCCCATGTCCCTTCGGGATTGGCCCGGTGCCGTCCCGTGCGCAAACGACGGCGATTCCCGCCGCCGGAGAGGCGCAGCGGTCTTTGAAAACTGAGCAGCGTGCACCCCGCGGGCAACACGCCCGTGGGTTGTTTGAGCCCGATCCACTCGGCTCGTCAGCGTGCCGAGTGGTCTGATTTACCCGTCATGCTGATCGTCGAGTATGTGTACCCGGCGATCGCCAGGCATGACTATCTCTGTGTAGAAGTACCTTCACGGAGAGTTTGATCCTGGCTCAGGACGAACGCTGGCGGCGTGCTTAACACATGCAAGTGGTGCGACGAACCAGGGCTTGCCCTGGGGCCAAGCCGCGAACGGGTGAGTAACACGTGAGTAACCTGCCCCGATGACCGGGACAACCCGAGGAAACTCGGGCTAATACCGGATGTGGCGCACAGGCACAAGCCTGTTCGCTAAAGGAAGCTTCGGCCTCCGCATTGGGAGGGGCTCGCGGCCCATTAGCTTGTTGGTGGGGTCATGGCCTACCAAGGCGACGATGGGTAGCTGGTCTGAGAGGACGATCAGCCACACTGGGACTGAGACACGGCCCAGACTCCTACGGGAGGCAGCAGTGGGGAATCTTGCGCAAGGCGCGAAAGCGTGACGCAGCAACGCCGCGT
>Ga0299914_10000025_pt1 | contig 109133 bp, 98 predicted proteins | sample RVTome_10_FD_201361 | JGI IMG/M metagenome (GOLD analysis project Ga0299914, IMG submission 201361) | Soil microbial communities from uranium-contaminated site in the Upper Colorado River Basin, Wyoming, United States - RVT153D57 (version 2) ... | reverse complement strand
CCCGAGCTGGAGCCACGGATCTTCTCCTTCAACTCGCCCCACGGCGCCTGCGAGCGCTGCCACGGGCTCGGTTTCCAGCGCGTCATCGACCCGGAGCTGGTCGTCCCCGACCCGACGCTCTCGCTGGCCGAGGGCGCCCTGCAGCCGTGGAACCGCGGCGTTACCGCCTACTGGCGGCGGCTGATCGCCTCGGTCGCCGAGGCCTACGGAGTCGACGTCGACAAGCCCTGGGCGAAGCTGAAGAAGCCCGAGAAGGAACTCTTCCTTCACGGCACCGGCGGCGAGCGCCACCAGGTCGCCTACACCAACCGCTTCGGGCGCCGCCGCTCCTACAAGGTCCGCTTCGAGGGGATCCTCAACCAGCTCCAGCGCCGCTACGAGGAGACGGACTCCGAGGCGAACCGCGAGCGGATCGAGGGCTACATGGCGGAGCAGCCCTGCCCCGACTGCGACGGGGCGCGACTGCGGCCGGAGAGCCTCGCCGTCAAGGTCGGCGGGATCAGCATCGCCGAGTTCAGCAGCAGGTCGGCGCGCGCCGCCGCCGAGTGGATCGCCGCTCTGGAGCTGACCGAGACCGAGCGGGCGATCGCCCGCCTGATCGTGCGCGAGATCTCCGAACGGCTCGCCTTCCTGGAGAACGTCGGCATCGGCTACCTCTCGCTGGGCCGCTCGGCCCGCTCGCTCTCCGGCGGCGAGGCGCAGCGGATCCGCCTGGCGACGCAGATCGGCTCCAGTCTGGTCGGCGTCATGTACGTGCTCGACGAGCCCTCGATCGGCCTGCACCAGCGCGACAACGAAAAGCTGATCGCGACGCTGGACCGCCTCCGCGACCTCGGCAACACGGTGATCGTGGTCGAGCACGACGAGGGGACGATGCTCGCCGCCGACCACCTCGTCGACCTGGGGCCGGGCGCGGGCGAGCACGGCGGGCACGTGATCGCCGCCGGACGGCCCGCCGCCGTCGCCAAGGACCCGGCGTCACTGACCGGCCAGTACCTCTCGGGCAAGCGGCGCATCGAGCTGCCCGCGGAGCGGCGCGAGCCGCGCGGCGCCCTGCGCGTGCGGGGCGCCCGCGAACACAACCTGAAGGGGATCGACGTCGCCGTGCCGCTCGGCGTCTTCTGCTGCGTCACGGGGGTCTCGGGCTCCGGCAAGTCGACGCTGATCAACGAGACGCTCCACCACGCGGTCGCCAACCGCCTGCACCAGGCGAAGCTGCGCCCCGGCGCCCACGACGGCGTCGACGGCCTCTCCCAGATCGACAAGATCATCAACATCGACCAGTCGCCGATCGGGCGCACGCCGCGCTCCAATCCCGCCACCTACACCGGCGTCTTCGACCACATCCGCCAGCTCTTCGCCCAGACCCAGGAGGCGCGGGCGCGCGGCTACAAGCCCGGCCGCTTCAGCTTCAACGTCAAGGGCGGCCGCTGCGAGGTCTGTCGCGGCGACGGCCAGATCAAGATCGAGATGCACTTCCTGCCCGACGTCTACGTGCCCTGTGAGCAGTGCCACGGCAAGCGCTACAACCGCGAGACGCTCGAGGTCCGCTTCAAGGGCAAGAACGTCGGCGACGTGCTGGAGATGTCGGTCGAGGAGGCGGTCGAGTTCTTCGAGAACGTGCCGAAGATCGCCCGCCGCCTGCGCACCCTGCACGACGTCGGCCTCGACTACATCCGCCTCGGCCAGGCGGCGACGACCCTCTCCGGCGGCGAGGCGCAGCGGGTCAAGCTGGCGACCGAGCTCTCCAAGGTCGCCACCGGCAACACGCTCTACATCCTCGACGAGCCGACCACCGGCCTGCACTTCGCCGACGTGCAGCGCCTGCTCGACGTGCTCGGCCGCCTCGTCGACTCCGGCAACACCGTCGTCGTCATCGAGCACAACCTCGACGTGATCAAGACCGCCGACCGCCTCATCGACCTCGGCCCCGAGGGCGGCGAGGAGGGCGGCGAGATCGTCGCCACCGGCACCCCCGAGGAGGTCGCCGCCGTCGCCGGCTCCTACACCGGCCGCTTCCTCGCCGAGCTGGTCGAGCCGGCGAAGCCGAAGCGCCGGGCGCCGCGCAAGCGCGAGGAGCCGGTCGCCGCCTGAGCGGGTCCGGCACCCTCTCAACCGATGCGACGGAGACGGCCTCGCCGCCGGTCAGCGGGCGACCAGCAGCGAGGCGCCGATCGCGCCGCCGAGGTCGCCGAGCTCGGCCGGCAGCAGCTCCGGCGGGTCGTCGGCGGCGAAGATGTGCTTGCCCATCTCCCGCTCGATCTGCGCCCTGTAGCGCTCACCGAAGCGCACCCCGAGCCCGCCGCCGATCACGACGGCCTCGACGTCGAGCAGGTTGCAGGCGGAGGCGATTCCGGTGCCGAGGTAGCGCACGGCGCGGCGGATCAGGCTCTCGGCGAGGGGGTCCTTCTCACGCAGCGCGTGGTCCCAGACCGAGCTGGTCAGGCGGTCCTTGCCGCGCTTCTCCATGATCCTGAAGAGGTCGGTTTCGACCCCGGCGGCGTGTTCGCGGCGTGCCTTGGCCTCCATCGCGGCCCGGCCCGCGTAGGCCTCCAGGCAACCGCGCCGCCCGCAGGGGCAGCGCGCGCCGCCGCGCTTGAGGACCGTGTGGCCGATCTCTCCGGCGGCGCCGCGGCCGAGCCAGGGCCTGCCGCCGAGCACGATGCCGCCGCCGACCCCGGTCCCCCACCAGACGCCGAGCAGCGAGTCGTGCCGCCGGCCGGCGCCGAGCTCGTACTCGCCTTCGACGGCGACCTGGACGTCGTTGCCGATCCGCACCTCGGTGCCGAGCGCGGCTGCCAATGTCTCACCGAGGGGGAAGCTGCCCTTCCAGCCCGGCAGGTTGCGGGCGCCGGAGACGACGCCGCTGCCGCCGTCGGCCTCGCCGGGCGAGCCGACCCCGACCCCGCGCAGGGCCTCGGGTTTCACCCCGGCCGCCGAGGTGGCCTCGCGCAGCGCGCCCTCCATCGCCCGCGCCACGTCGGCCGGGCCGCCGCTCGTCGGCGTCGGCTGCCTTGCTTCGCCGCGCGGGGTGCCGTCGGCCTCGACCACGACGGTCTGGATCTTCGTCCCGCCCAGGTCGATCCCGCCGCGCAGCTCCGTCACCCTCGGCAGTCTACGGGGGCCGACGAGCCGAGATCGGCGCCGGCGGCGGCGGTCCTGGCCCGGCGGCGAGGTTAGGGCTCGCTTAGGGTTGCGGCGTGGGGCAGAGAGGCTGGCGGACCTGGTGGGCGAAGCGGCGCTGGTACGAGCGCAACCGCAGGCCCCTGCGCCGCCTGCGCTTGGCCCGCCACGCGGCCCGCGGGGGCTTCTTCGTGCGCCAGCCGGTCGAGGGCGAGGTGCTCGAGGCGCTCGACGAGGGGCGCCTGACGGTCGGCGAGGGGACGCTGCTCGAGCCGGGCTGCTGGCTCACCCTGGCGCCCGGGGCGCGGATCGAGATCGGCGCCGGCTGCTTCCTCAACCGCAACACGATGCTCGCCGCGCTCGACCGCATCGAGATCGGCGACCACACGATGCTCGCCAACGGCTGCTTCGTCGGCGACTCGGCCCACCGCTTCGACGACCCGGACACGCCCGTCACGCGGCAGGGATTCACATCCAAGGGCCCGGTCAGGATCGGCTCCAGCTGCTGGCTCGGCGTCAACGTCGTCGTCACCAGCGGCGTGACGATCGGCGATCGCTGCGTGGTCGGCGCCAACTCGGTGGTGACGCGCGACCTGCCGGCGGGGACGATCGCCGCCGGGGCGCCCGCTGTGGCGATGGGCCGCACGAGGGGCTGAGCGTCGGCGAGGCTCCGCGGTCGTCAGCCGGCCTGCGTGGCGGAGCCGTCGCCGCCCTCGCGGATCTGCACCCGGCCGATCTCCAGCTCCTCGACCGTGAGCCGGCCCACCTTGGCCCGGTCGACGGCGAGGCGGGCGATGCTGAGCCGCCCGATCGCGAAGCCCCCGACCGCGGCGGCGCCGACGGCAAGCGCCCCGATCGCCATCGCACCCCGCGCGTGGGCTCCGCTGGCGATGGTCGTGTCGAGCCGGAAGATCGCCGTGCCGCGTCGCTTCCCCATCCTCTCAACGGTAGCGCGGGGCTAGCCTGGTGGCGGTGAGCGCCGCCGGCCGCCCAACCCTGCTCGTCATCCAGCACGCGCCCTGGGAGGGGCCGCACCGCATCCTCGACGCCTGCGTGGGGCTCGTCGAGCGCACGGTCAAGCCGCTGGCGGGGCAGGCGCTGCCCGACCACGATGAGGTGGCCGGCGCCGTCGTCATGGGCGGTCCGATGGGGGTCGAGGAGACGGAGCGCCACCCGGCCCTGGCGGCCGAGCGCGAGTGGCTCGCCGAGGCAGCGCGGCGTGAGGTGCCGGTCCTCGGCATCTGTCTGGGCGCGCAGCTGTTGGCCCGCGCGTTGGGGGCGGAGGTTCGGGCGGGGGAGGGGCCGGAGATCGGCTTCGCCCCGGTGGAGATCCTCGATCCGGCGGACCCGCTCCTCGGCGCCCTGGCGCCCAGCACCACCGTGCTGCACTGGCATGCCGACGTCCTCGACCTCCCCGACGGTGCGCGGCACCTGGCCCGCTCCGCGCAAACAGAGGTCCAGGCCTTCCGCAAGGACAACGCCTGGGGCGTGCTCTTCCACCCCGAGGCCGACCTCGCCCTGCTGGCGGCCTGGCTGGCCGTGCCGGAGATGATCCGCCAGGCCCGGGCCGCACTGGGAGACGCAGGCGCCACCGCCCTCCCGGCCGAGGCCAGGGCCGCCGAAACCTCCCTCCTCGAGCGCACGACCCCAGGCCTCCAGGCCTTCGCCGACCTGGTCGCGACCACCGCCGCCGACCGCCCCGGCGCCCCTCCGGCCCGCTAGATTGAAGCCACGCGGTGGACGTAGCTCAGCTGGTAGAGCTCCTGGTTGTGGTCCAGGCGGTCGCCGGTTCGAATCCGGTCGTCCACCTTGGGTCGAAAGCCCCGCAAATCGAAACTTTCGGATTTGGCGGTTCGGTTTAAACCGGCACCCAAAATCCGCTCCCGATCAGGCAGAAACTGCCTGATAGGCCCCGGATAGGCGCGGATTTGCGCCGATTGCCCTCGATTCCCCTCGCCTAGCGGGATCGACAGAGCTACGGTCGCCGAAATTAAGCATCACGGCCCGCCGGGCGCCGGAAGCACCCGGACGAGCCGTGGCGGCCCCCGAAGGGGCCGCGGCACCGAAGTTGGACCCTTCGGCACCTTTGCCAAACGGTACTCGCCGCCACACGAAAAAGGCGGCGCTTCGGTGCCCTACCGAAACGGAGGGCACTTTGAACACCACCCTGACCATCACCCCGGACCAGCGGGCGGCGATCCATTGCCAGCTAACCCAGCACCTCAGCGGGATCGGCGACGTCAGTCTCGCCTATCTAGGCGGCCAGTACGAGGGCGCCGAGCGGCTCGCTGGCGAATACGCCCAAGACCTCGCGCTGCTGGCTGACCTCGGCTGGGCGCCCGACGATGCTCGCGAGTCGTTCGAGCTGACGATGCCCGCTGACGAATTGGAGCGGGCCCTTCGGCGGCTGCACAGCGACGCCGAGGCCGGGTTGAGCAACCCGGAAGCGCGCCGCGCAGAAGCTGAGAACGCGGAAGTTCTCACCGCCTATGCACGCACCGCGGAGGTCTGTAGCGACCTAATCGCCGAGCTTTCCGCGCGGGGGGAGGGCGATGCGCCATGACGGCCTCCGAGCTGGCGACGCCGACGCTGACCATCACCTCGGCCCAGCGCGAGGTGCTGCGCGACCTCATGGCCTACCGGCTCTTCATGGTCGGCGATCGTCGGCTGGAGGCCGCGATGGCCGAGGGCGCCTCCCACGATCAGCTCGCGGCCGAGTTCGCCGACGACCTTCGGCTCATGCGAGACCTCGGCTGGGATCGGCACAAGCGCGGCGACGTCGTCTTGACGATGCCGAGCCGGCCGCTCGAACTGACCCTGCGCCGAATGCGCTTCGACGCGGTCGAGGCCCAAGCCGAAGACGTCCAGCCAAATGAAACCCAGGAGGAGCGGATGGCGAGGTTCCAGCTCGCCGAGCGGACGTGTGACGAGCTGCTCGCCGCCCTCGATTGATCGAAAGGAAGGCTCGAAATGAGCGCGACCAAAGCACCCAAGAAACCGAAATCCGCTGACAAGAAAGGCGCTGGCAGCTCGAAAGCAAAAGCCGCCAAAGCCGGGAAATCGTCGGCCAAATCCGGAGCGGCCAAACGCCAGAACAAGGACGGGCACAAGCGCCTCTGGCCGGGTGAGCTGGACGGCCTGGTGCTGAGCTACATGCACCGGCATGAAGATGAGCTGCCGCTTTCCCCGACGAGGATCGCCAAAGCGATCAAACGCTCGTCGGGCGCGGTCGGGAACTGCCTCGAAAGGCTGGCGAAGGCCAAGCCGCCGAAAGCCCGGCTCGCGAAGAAAGCTCCCCGCGAATACGACCTCAAAGGGGTCAAAGCGCGGTGAGGCGGCGGGGCATTAGGCCGGAGGGGTCCGGCCCCAGTTGCGGCTCTCATCGGGGCCTCGGCGTGGGGCGCAGGCCACCTGGACTCCCTCCGGTCGAGCCCCCGCCTGAACTTGGGTCTCCGCCCCTCGGGCAGGACGACCACAAACACTCTCCGCTCGCATTTCGCGGGCGGCGAGACGGTGGGGAAGTAGGCCGGGAGCTGTTCCACGTTCGAGGTCCGTGGGCCTCGAATGCAGGCCACAGGGGAGGAAGGCGCCCGGCCGAACCCCCACCGCTACCTGCCTAGCGACGGTGAGCATGGAGAGGCATCGCTGCGCCGGATGCGGGCAGGAGCTGATCCATTTCGGCGCGGGCTCCATCCCTTCACGGTGCGAGGACTGCATCCCGCAGATCGGGCCCGGCAGTCCCTTCCTCAGTCAGCTCTCAGGCAATCTTCGGCGTCTACGGTTCGAGGCGGGAATGAAGACGGTCGCTGAGCTTTGCGAGAGAGCCGGCCTCAGCGCGACGGCCTATGGCTCCGAGGATGCCGGAAGCGAACCCAATCTCGGCAACGCTCTCCGGCTAGCGTTCGCTCTCGGTGTTTCCATTGACGATCTCCTCGATCGCATCTACTGGCACCCAGGCCAGTTCGCGACGCGGGATCAGGACGGCCATCTTCGGATTCCCTATGAACCGCTAGCTGGGTTCTTTCAGGTGCTGCCAGCGAACGTTGCCGGGGCCGGGGGGCCGCCGGTGCCGGTCCTTGGTCGCGAGAAGGCGGCGGAGGTTTTCGGGCGGAATGTGCGGGACGCCAGGCAGCGACGTCACTTGACTCAGGCCACTCTTGCTCGAGCTGCTGGATTGAGCAAGGACGCCATGACCCTGATCGAGCGAGGCATCACCGAGACGACCACGGCGCACCTGTTTGGGCTCGCTCGGGCCCTTGAAGTGACCCCCGAGTCGCTACTCGACGGTATGTATTGGACGCCTACGACTGAGGTCGGGCTGGAAAGGGCGGATCGGGCACTTCCTCGCAGAATCTCCGCCGATAAGTGTCGTCGGCCTCGTCGCGATCAATGTCAGCGACGGCCGACCCGCTCAATGCCCGCGGCGCCGGAGATTGAGGCGATAGAAGCGACGGCTCGCGAGGCAGCGACGCCCGGAGAAGTGGCGGGGCGGATCGGGGTGAACCTTCGACGTCATCGCCAAAGCACCGGCTTGTCTCTTCGGCAGCTTGGCGAAGCTACGGGTATCCACTTCACGCATCTTGCCCGCGTGGAGCGCGGGCGACACCTACCCCAGCTCAACTTTCTCGTGAAGGTAGCCGCGAGCATCAACCTTCGATGTGGGCTGGCGATGGCGGGAGTTGGCTGGCTCCCCGAGACATGCGAGTTTTGCCTCAGCGCCGACGAGGCCGAAAAGCCATCCGCCCAGGAACGGATGGGCCTCAATGCCCGCATGATTCGTCGCGACCTGGGGGTCTATCAGGAGACGATAAGTGCTCGAGCGGCAATGAGCAGCCGTTCTGACGTCGCAGAAATCGAGCGCGGCCAGCGGCCCTTCAGGCTCTTCACCATCGTCAAGCTGGCGGGCGCCTTGGAGATCGACTTCGCGGACCTGTTTGCCGGGGCGGTCGACTGGTACGTCAGGCCGCTTCCGGCGCCGGAATATGCGCCAGGAGAGTCAGGCCCGAGCAAAGCGACGCAGGATGCCGAAATGATCCAGCTCTGGCACGAAGGCAGGTCGCTGATTGAGATCGGCAACGCCCTCGGGCTGGAGAGCAGCACCATCGGCGGCTATATCTGCGAAATGCGCGACGCGGGGGTACACCTTCCTTATCGACGTCCACCGCGTGGGGATACCGAGCGAGCGGCCCGCCGACGAAGGGAGGGCCGCCGCCATCAGCGCCGAGAGGCGCCGCAAGCCATGCAGCGGGAGCGCCGCCGGGCAAGAGCTGACTCTGATCACGTTGCGGGCTCCGCCTCGATAGGCGACACTCCGCCGCATGTTCGACGCGGCGACGTGGCGCACCCAGAACCGTAGGCATTTCGCGCTTCTAGAGAACGTGTACGCGCAGGTTGGCCTTGGGGCGATTAGCGAGCGCTGGGACTCCGAGGACGATGCCGAGTATGCCGCACGTCTTGTTCACGAGGTCGGCAGCCACCTACTGATCAGCTCCGTTGGTGCGGCAACGTCAAAGGACGGCAAGTACTCCAATCGTCGGGCGGATAAGGCGTGGAAGCCAGTAGAGCCGAACGATGGCGCTCGTGCGGCGGTATTTCTGACCTTGGCGGTTGCCGCCATCCTTACCCCGGACGTCAATGGCGCAGCCGAGGACGAGGCCATCGTTCGAGCGGCTCGCGATCTCGTGGCGGACTCTTTCGAGATCTCGTCCGAAGACGTCCAGCGAATCGAGCAAATCAGGGCGGAAGTGATCGAGACGCTGAACGAAGACCTGACTAAAGAAGCGGTCGAGCGGGGTGGTCTCGCTGATCGTATGGCGATCCAAAGAGCGCAGGCTGCCCTTAGCTACTACGGGATGAAGCTAGCCGGCATCGACGCCGACGACCTTCCCGCATTCGAGCCGGTGCGAGGTCTTTCGCCGGAGGATTGGGGGGAGGAACGCGGATTCGACTGGTTGCTGACCTTCTCCATCCACTTTGATGCAGTCTGGAATGGGGTCAAGGAGCGTTTCATGGAGCTGGCTTTCATGCGCGCCGATCGAGGTTTCGGCTACCAGTTGGTCACGCGTGCGCTCGAGGACCTGAACAGCGGCTCTTGGCAATGGGCCGACGAGCCCGCGGTGGCGGTTGTCAAAACCGCCGACGCTCTGTCCAACTTCCGCGAGGAATACAACCTCGTCCTCGATGCAATCGCTCTTGGCTACTGGATTCGACGGGCTGAGCTGGAACTCGGTGACGGCTACAACTCGTTCGACGCTAACTACGCCTCGCAGCTACGAGAGAAGTTCGCGGAAACCGACGAGCCGGATGCCATCGTGAAAATTGGAATGAACGCAGTTCGAGAAGGGTTGCCCGCTCCGTTCGCCGCTGGCCCGGAAACTTGGAACGACGTCCTGGCCTGGTCCGTTTCGGCCCTGGAGCAGCGAGGGGCACAGATCCTCGCCGCGGAGGAGTTTGACGAGGACGGCGAGATACCGCCGGAGCGGCGGGAGTTCGCCCTCGGGTTGGGCTATGGCCTCGGTGTAACGACCGAGGCTCTAGGCATCGAGGCGATACAGCCTCGCCAGGATTGACCCGTTACTTGCGTTCGCAATTCGCAACGACGACGAAATTGCTGCGGGCAGCACCGCCAAGGTCTGAGTTCATCGACACGTACCAGCCCCGCTTGGCCGGAACCGGCCCGGATTCGACCGTCCAAATGCGCGAAATGGCACCTGCCCCGCCGGCAATCTGGCGAATGCCGCCAGAGATCACCCGCTCGCCTCTTTTGCAGGTCGCGTGGCCGGTGGCAAAGTTGAACGAGCCGTCGAGCGGCGTCGTGTCTCGGTCCACGAGCTTTCCAAAGCGAAGCGAGAGCTTGCCGCGCTTGGCCGAGCTGGTGGCCTTCTCCTCGCCGCCAGAGACAGCGAGCGCGCTGCCGCCTAGAGACACAAAGAGGGCGACCATCGCGAGGATCATCGCGGGGGAGGGGCGCGCAATCTTGATCTTCATTCGGGGATCTCCTTTGATCGGGGCCCTAGTGGCGAGGTGAGCGTTTGGTCTTTTTCGGGGGATGAGGGTTAACTCGTATGTAGCGGTTTACCGAGCGGCCGGGACGGTACGCATACCCCGCCTGTTCGGGCACGTAGACCCAGACGACGAATCTCGTCGTCCGCGGGATCGGCGAGAAGGCGTAGCCGATGCGGAAGTGGCAGAGAGGGTCCGTCGTTGCCTGCCGGACGAGAACCTTTCGCGTTGCCCCGCGCACCGTGGCCTTCACGTAGGCGGTCCTGCCGGCGCAGCTCGGGCCGGGAAGTTCGCCGGAGAAAAAGACCTTCTTGTTGATCGGCGTGCGGTGGGTGCTGAGGTGCAGAGTCGAGCGCGAGCGAATACGCAGGGCCAGGGTCTCTGCAACCTCGAAGGCGCCCGACCGATAGCCGACCCGGAAGATGCGCGACGGGCCGCGGTTCGTCTTGTATGACCAGCCGCCGTTCTGGTTGGTCGTGGTCGTCGCGGCCAAGTGGAAGGGTCGGCCGGGCAGATCGGTGTGCGCCTGGATGCACACCGAGGCACCCGCGACAGGTTGCCCGTTGGAATCGAGGAGACGGCCTCGGATCAGAGCTTTGCGGCGGAAGGGGAGAGTCCGTTCCTTGCGCTTGTTGCCGGCGAAGCCAGCCGTGATGGTCTTGCCGCCGGCCACAGGCGAGCCGGGGCAGAGATTGTTCACGAGCACGTCGCGCGACTCGCAGACCCCGTTGGGAGTGCCGGTTTGCGCGTAGTCGTAAGCGCAGACCGACACGGTGTTCAGCCCCTCCTTGAATGGCGCCGCCGCCGTGTCGATCGAGTACGTCTTGGTCACGGTTCCAGGGCAGGGCACCATCCGCGAGGTCAGGTTCCCAGGTAGGGGATTGCAACTCGCCGAAAGATCGTCGCCGCCGGCACCTTTGCCGTTGACGATGATCTGCACCGATCGGAGCCCCGCGCCCTGGTCGGCCGCGGCCACATCGACCGTCTGCGGGCCGCGGAGTTCGGCGCCAGAGAACAGGGAGCCGCCGATCTTCAAAGTGGGCTGCGAGACGTCGCTCAGCGCGACCCGCACATGCTTGGCCGACGCTAGCGCTCCCGAACCCGCTCCAACGCAACGGTTCCCGTCATTGGGTGCGGTGCACTCCAGTCGCACGACGAGATAGCGCCAGTTCCCGACCGGGATGCCGGTTTCATGCCCCAAGTTGTCGTTCTGGACTGCGAACGCGACCCCAGCTCCGGCGTCGGGCGATACCGCTAGAAAGCCGTGATGGCCGGCGTCGGTGGCAAGGCGAGAGAACACCGAGCCGCCGACGATGTAGGTCCCGGCCGGCGCCTGGAATACCCAGGCCCCGAACGCACCCTGGACGGTGCCGGTGTCTCCCGGCCCGAGCTGATGAACGACCGAGAGACCCGGTGCGCCTTGGCTGCAATCGACGCGCGGCTGGTAGTGGTTGGTCGAGTAGCTGTAGCCGACGTCGGGGGCGGCTGGATTCAGGCCGGGAGAGCATTGCGCGACGACATAGTTGCCAGCGGTGGCGGTTCCAACGAAGGCGGCGAGGAGAAGGTTCGCCGAAATCGCCATCGCCACGATCGCTCTGCCGGGACGAGTGACAATGGTGTTCATCGTCTGCCTCCAGGGTTTCGAAGGTGGGGGTTCGAGCCGCTTTCATGGGCGAGCTCTCTATCCCCCTGTCGAGCGAGTCGAAGATTTCCGGCACCTTTCTTCATCGCACTAGCCCGGCGGTGCCTTGTGATTCCGCAGCGCCGTTAGGGGTTGCTTCTCCCGACGATGGAGGGCTGCTTTCGACCGGCGTGGATTCGGGAGCTGGTTCGGATGAGGGTTCTTCGGGGAAAAGCGCTCCCGTCCCTTGGCTCTCAGTTTCTCGATTGGCTTTGCGCTCCCGCCTCTCCGCGGCGGATGCCGACGACGACCCCGATTCTGAGCCCGTCGGCTGCCGGGAGGAGCTGGCGGGTGGCGGCGCCGGTATTGATGGGGCGGTGACGACTCGCGGCGCCGGCTGTGCACGCTCGACCGGGCCCCGGTCGCCTCGGTCGCGCTGATCCGCGCCCCCGTCGACACCTGCCAGCTTGGCTCCGCCAACCGCCAGGACGCACGCTGCCACGGTCGCAGCGCACCCGCCGAGAACCTTTGCGGGTCCGCTGCCGGTGATCGTTATCACCCGTTCGGCGTTCTCGTTGCCTCCGATTCGGCCGACGATGCCTTCGGCGAGTCGAACAAGATGCTCGAGCGGACTCTGGGAGATGGCTACCTTTGCGCCGCGGAGGCCGACCCAGGTAATGACGCCGATCTCGATCGCCAGTTGCGAGCCGGGCTCCGGCACCGGAGCGTCGAGCATCCGCCCGAGCTTTCGCAGCGCCTGCTTGAGCCGCCTCCGATAGGTCCGTTCGCTGCAGAAGAGCACTTCGGCGCTCGCCTCCGCCGTCATTTCCTCGAAGTAGTGGAGGCTGAGTACCTGCTGCTCTTCAGGCGAAAGGTGGCGCACGGCCTCCCGCAGCTCCTTAGCCTGGAGATACTCGATCGCCAGCTCCTCGCTCGGCGGCTCGGCCGCGCTGCCGCTGTCGATGAGAACGTCGACCGCGGCGCCGTCAGCCTGACGAGCCTCGTGGCGCAGCTCGTCGATGGCTCGGAGGAAGGCGGCCCGGACCACGAATCCGTTTCGGTTCTCAATGACCTCGCCATCGTTGAGCTTGCGGAGATATTCAACGAGGCCCCTCTGGATCGAATCCTCAAGGCAGCGCTCGATGAAGGAATCCGACAGATCGAAGGCCCTGAGCTTGCTTCGGACTGCGCGCCCGATCTCGTGAAGCGCGTCGGCCTCCAACGGACGCTCGATCTCGCGGATGCTCATGTGCGGAACTCCGCGCCGCTAATACCCGATTTCTTCATTTAGACACTTCTCAAGCAAAGGATTTCTGATCCGGTAATAAGCATGGCCTCTCTACTTCCTTGTCGAACGAGGAAGTGTTTTCCGGCAACCTTCTTCGAACTTGGCCGGCTGCCCTCGAGCGATGCGACGGGTAGGTATGAAGACAGCAAACGAACATTCATCGTCTGCTGGTCATACTCAGTCGCGCGAGGCACTTCCGAAAGACGTTGTCGAGCTGACGGCACAGCGTCTTCGGGTGATGGCCGAGCCGACCCGGATTGCATTGCTCGAGGCGTTGAATCGCGGCGAGGCCGGTGTTCAGGAGCTGGCCGATCAGGTTGGCCTTTCACACCAGGCCGCTTCGCACCATCTCAACGTCCTGTGGCGGGCTGGCATTCTCGCTCGCCGCCGGGTCGGGACTATGACCCTTTACTCCGTCTCCGATTGGAGCGCGTGGTGGGTCATCGAGCAGATCGCTCGCTGGGTGCAGTCCTGCCAAGACGAACAGGGCGCCGCGGCGCCCACCAAATAGAGCAGCGCTGAGAGCGCGGGGGCCTGGCTCCCGCGCTCAAAGCTGCCATATAGCCGTTGCGCTAGTCGGCCTTCGCTGGCTCGTATTCCCCTGCCCGAAAACGGGTGCGCCCTTTGAAGCCCGCGAGCGTGACCGAGCCCTTACCACACACATTTCGCCAATCCGCGTTTGCGAATAAGCGCATAAGTGTGTTTGTAGCCATAGCGAGCTGAGCGCAGTACCCCTACCTCACCAACGCGAAAACACACCGCTTCCGGCGACTCACACAGTCGCTTGGCGGCGGAGCCAAGGAGGCGATTGCAAGGTGAGGCACGAGGTAAGTACCAAAGTCAGATCAAACAACTCAAGTGTTAGGTCACTTCTGCGAGGGACCGGCCGGGTCGCGATCTGGACCGTACTCGGCCTCCTGTTGATCCGCGGGGTTCTGGCCGAGCCGGCGGCACCGCCGCCACCCTCGAGCAAGCCCTCGGCTGCGGGCGATCCTGTGAGCAGCGCCTTCGCGGTGCGGTTCGCCCGGACCTATCTCGCCGACCCGAGCGCGTCAGTCCTTGCGCCTTTCCTAGCCGAAGGCGTCCGGGTCGGCACCGGCAACCCGCCGGAAACGGAATCGGCCGACGTCGCACAGGCGGAGGTCAGCGACGTCAAAGACCTCGGCGACGGTCGGGCGGTTCTAACCGTCGCCTGTGAACTCCGCGACGCGCGCACCCTCTATCTCGCCGTCCCGATCGTCCGCTCGGAGGCGGGCGAGGTGGCGGCGTTGGGTGCGCCCTCCATAGTCGCGGCGCCCGGCGGGGCTGGGGCCGACTCGAACGAGCGGCCCCAGTCCCTCGTCGGCCCCGATGCCGGCGCGATCCAGGCGCTGGTCGCCAAGTTCCTACCCGAGTACCTCTCGGCCACCGATGGCGGCGCCCTCTCCTACCTGCTGGCTCCGGGCGCGATCATCCAGCCCCTCGGCGGGGTTGTCCAGCTCGACGGGATAACCGGGGTCACTCAGCTCGGCTCGGGTGAAGGGGCTCAGCGCTCCGTCCTTGTAGCGGCGCGCGTCAGCGACTCCGCAAGCGGTGCGATCTACCCGGTCGTCTACCGGCTCGAGCTGGTCAAAGGCGGGCGCTGGTATGTCGATGTGGTCGAGGGGGCGGCAACGTGAGCCGGCTTCGGCTCATCACCGTCGCCGTCGCTCTAGTGGCGCTCGCTCTGATGGTGGAGCCAGCCGCCGCCCTGGCCGCGGGCAACAACGTCGGGCGCAACATCGGCTCGCTGCTACGGGAATACGCGGGCCAGATCTACGGCGGAATCGTCGCGATCGTCGGGCTCGTCTTCCTAATCAATAGGAAGTTCACCGAGCTGGCGATGTTCTTCCTCGCGGCGATCCTGGTCGGCTGGCTCGTCTTCAGCCCCGATCAGGTAGCTAACGCAGCTCGGGCGATCGGTCAGCGGGTGCTGCCGTGAGCGACCTCCGCGAGCCGATCCGCTCCTACCAGCGCATCTTCCGGCCGGAGCGGAGGATTTACCAGATCGAGGGGCGGGCTCTGCCTGTTCCCGGCGGTATCCCGCTGCGCTGGCTCGGTTACGCAACCGCCGCTCTACTTGGAGTGCTGGCGGTCAGCTCAGCGTCGGTGACGGTGGCAGTCTTCGCCGCGAGTGCGGCCGGAGTCGCCGGCCTTTTCGTCGGTGGCAAGGTTGGCGCGCTCGCTGCGGGGGGCGGCGCCTTCGTGGGCTATTGGGTCGCCGGAGCGCTGCTCGGCTTGTTGGACTGGCCGCTGCGCCTCGTGGTGGTGCCGATCGCGATTGCCACTCTGGCGACCCAGGCGACGCCGGACGGCCGCCGCGCTGACCGCTTCGCGATCTCCTGGCTCGCGTTGCGGCTGGCCCCGCGGCGCAAATCGCTGGGGCGAGCGATGCCTCGAGCCGGGATCGCGCAGCTTCGCGACGGCGACGTCTGGGTTGCGCCCGATGAGCACCTCCCCGAGCTGCGCCGCAGCCGGATTCGGGGAGCCGCTACGGCCGCATTCGCCGCTGAGATGCGCGTGCGCCGAGGCGGCCTTCGCCAGCGGCGCCTGGTCGCCCATCCCGCCCGTGGCAGCTCTCGGCGGGGGGAGCTGATCGCAAAGAGGCTCGCGGTCGGTGCTGGCGAGGTGCTGGAGGTCCGACCGTGAGCGCTTTCCCGCTCCGCTACGCGAGGCGGAACGTCCTGATCGGCCCCGGTGGCGAGGCGGCGGCGCTCTACCGGACGGCGCCCGTCTCGTATCCGTTCCTGCCGGTTTCGGAGAAGTGGGCGCTGCTGCATCGCCTAGAGCGCTTCGGCCATCTCGTCGGCGCCGACTTCTCGTTGTGGCGGGTCCAGCGCTCCTACCCCGCCGAGCGCTATGCCGCCGAGCTGGCTGACGCTGTCGATGAGCGCCATGCCGACCTCGCCGGCTGGGGACGCTTCCTCGCCGGCCATCAGGAGCGGCTCGGGGAGTTGGAATCTCACCTCCCCGAGATCTACATCGCCGTTGCCCTACAGGAGCCCGTCAAAGGGCACCTCCGCGCGCTCGATCGAGCGCGGCGGCGAGTCGAGGAAATCGCTGGAGTGGGAGGGCCCCGCCCGATTTCGGGCGCCGAGCTGCAGGCGCTGGCAAGCGCCGAGGAGCGCACCTTTCAGCGGCTCGGAGCCGTGGTCGGTCTGCGGCGGGCGACCACGCTTGAGCTGCAATGGCTGCTCCGGCGCGGCGGCTGCCGTGGCGTTGCGGAGCCCGAGCTGGAGGGCGCCTGGCAGCCCGACGCGCTCGTGCTCGAGGGGGAGAGCTCACCCAGCTACGAACCGCTCGAACACGACCTCTGGCGCTGCGCGAGCGCGCCGATGAGCGAGGACCCGGCCGAGCCTCCGTCGCTCGAGGTCGAGGGGGAAGAGGGCCGCTCCTTCCAGGCGATCCTCTGCGCGGGATCTCTTGCCGAGGAGGCCGAGTTTCCGGGCCCGGCCGAGCTGCTGTTCGCGCCATTGGAGGACGCCGGCTTTCCGGTCGACGCCGTTCTACACGCGCGCTGGATCGGCAACCGCGACGCGCTCGGCCAGGTGCGAAAGCGCATCCTCGACGTCGAGCACGCCTATCGCGAGCAGGCCGAAGGCGCCCACGCTGGAGCCGGTTGGCAGGCGGAGGACGACCGCGAGCTGGCTCGCGAATACGAGGCGGTCTTGCAGTCCTCGGCGCACCCGCCGATGCTGCGGGCCTACCTCTCGATCGCGGTCGGTGCCCCCGATCGGCCCGAGCTGGAGCGGCGGGTTGAGGTGCTGCGCGAGCGGTTCGGTGAGGTCCGGCTCCACCGGCCGCACGGCCTCCAGCACCGGCTCTTCTTCGACCACATTCCGCGCACCGACGGCGGTTCGGTGCCGGACTACCTCCAGCAGATGACTGTCGAGCAGTTCGGCGCGATGGTCGGAACTGCGAGCGCCGAGGTTGGCTCCGAGGGCGGTCTGTATATAGGGCACTCTCCCGGTGGCACCGGGCGGCCGGTTCGCTACGACCCGACCGAGGCCCCTCGTATTGCTCGACCCTCTGGCGTCCTGCTCGCCGGCACGCTCGGCTCGGGCAAGACCCTCGCCGGCGAGGCGATTGTCTACGGCGGGGAGCGCCGCGGCTCGCTCGTCGTCACCTTCGACCCGAAGCCCGACCACAACCTCGAGGCGGTGCCCGAGCTGAGGGGCCGGGTCGAGGTTCTGGAGCTGTCGGGAGACCCGCTCCACCGCGGCAAGCTCGACCCGCTCTCGATCGGGCTGCCCGAGCTGCGCGAGGAGCTGGCCTCCAGCTACCTCCTCGAGCTGCTGCGCGATCCGCCGCCTGCCTGGGAGAACGCGATCGACCGTGCCGTCCGCGACGCGGTGCGGGCGGGCGAGGAAAGCCTGCTCTACGTCATCGCACGCCTTCGTGCGAGTGACACGGAGGCAGGCCGGGATGCCGCCGAAGCGCTCGACGTCCTCTCGGACTTCGGGCTGGCGCGACTCGGCTTCGCTCCGATCGAGGAGGCCGCCTAGATGGCAGCCGAGCCATCGGCGATCACGATCCGCACGCCGGGGCTCAGCCTCCCCGACCCCGGCGCCTCCCGCGAGACCTACACCCGCGCCGAGCGCGTCTCCGTGGCGACGCTCTCCTTGGTCGCGGCGAAAGCTCTGCGCCTCGTCAGCCACGACCGCTCACGACACAAGATCGTGCTGCTGGACGAGGCGTGGTTTTTGCTGGCCTCCACGCAGGGCCGGCTGCTGCTGAACCGCCTCGTGCGGCTCGGTCGCTCGATGAACACGACGATCCTGTTGGCGACCCAGCGGCTTGCCGATCTCGGCGACCTCTCCGAGCTGGTCGGGGTCTATTTCCTGTTCGGGCAGGACTCGATCCCCGAGGCCGAACGGGCGCTCCGCATGGTGGACCTCGACCCCGAGGACGTCGCCCTGCGGTCACGCCTAACTGAATACCGCCAGGGCCTCTGCCTGATGCGGGACCTCGACGGCCGCGTCGGCGAGGTGCAGTTCGATCTCGTTTTTCCCGAGCTGCTGGCGGCGCTCGATAACACGCCGGGGGCCGGTTCGTGAGGCGCGCCCTCCAGCTCGGCGCCGCGGTCGGCGCCGGCATTTTTCTGATGCTGCTCGTCCATCCGATCGCTGCGGGGGCGAGCGACCTTTGGGGCAACGTTGCACCCGCCTCGCCACTCGGGAACGGCGGTTTCTTCGGGCGCTACCCGCTCGGCCATTACTCCCTCGACCAGCGCTTCGAGGCGGTGGAAGCGTCGCTAACCGGCGGCGTGGACGTCAGCGGCGTGGGGCCGATGATCGCCTACTTCCTCGCCTCGGTCCTTTGGCTGGTCACGAGCTTCCTGGCGAATCTGCTTATAACCCTCTTCGCCTTTGCCTTCAGCCTCGACCTTGTAAATGGGTCGCAGGCGACCGGCGGAGCCGGGGCGCTGGGGCCCGTCTCCCGCGCAATCAACGCGATCTATTCCGATGTTTTCGGCGCGCCCTGGCTCGTGCTCGCCATTGCCATTACCGGCATATGGGCGATGTGGAAGGCGCTGGTGCAGCGCCGCTACTCCGAGACGGCGGGCGCTCTCGGGCTCTCGCTGATCTATGTCGTCCTCGCCCTGTTCTTCGTTGCCCAGCCGGGGGCCACGATCGGCAGCGTTTCGAAGTTGACGAACGAAATGTCGGGGGCATTCCTGTCGATCTCCTCCCACGGCAACCCGTCAAGTGCCCGGCAGGCGAAGGAGGACACGGCCGACGCGCTGTTTGACCTACTCGTCTTTAAGCCGTGGGTCGTTCTCAACTTTGGCGGCCTCGAACATTGCGTCGTCGCCGGGACCGGCTCGGAGGATTCCGATCCCGATTCGGTCGCGGTACGGCCGCTGTCCTCCAACCCCGCCCGCGACGCCGCACTCGCCCGGCGCCTTCAGGCCGGCACCGAGGTCACCGCGGACGGCAAGGTCTGCATCAACAACGCGAATAAGTACGCGCCGCGCTTTCTCCGCTACAGCCTCAACGCCGAGGACCACGACGAACGGGCCAAGGAGTACGACGCCCTCAACGATGGCGACGCCTCCGAGCTTTCCGACGCCGAACGTTCCGGCTATCGCCTCGGCGTCGCAGATAAGCCCGCCACCGACGCGATGGAGGAGGGCGGCCAGTACCAGCGGCTGCTACTGGCGCTCGTGCTGTTCGTCGGAGAGCTCGGCGCCATCCTGCTCCTGGGCTCGCTCGCGATCGGGATCATCCTCGCGCAGATCCTGCTCCTCCTCCTGCTGGCCTTCGCGCCGGTTGCGCTGGTGGCGGCGGCCATCCCCGGTCGGGGTCACGCCTTCTTTAAAGGCTGGCTGGAAAAGCTGGCCGGCTACCTTCTCCGAAAGGCTGCGTATTCGCTGATCCTGGCGACCCTGCTCGCGGTCAATGGCGCCCTCGCCACCGCCACGGCGCAGCTCGGATGGCTTATGTCCTTCGGGCTGCAGGCCCTCTTCTTCTGGGCGGTTTTCCTTCAGCGGAAAAACCTCACCGAGAGCCTGATCGGGATCGCCACCGGGCCGGGCGCGCCCGGTCGCGACAACACCCTTCGGCTCCTAGCGCTCTACGCCGGGGCGCGAACGATGAACCGCCCCTTCCGACGCTTCCGGCACTCGGCGCGCTCGGCGGCCGGGGCACCGGGGCGGATGGTCGGCGGCATCGGCGCCCGTCTCGGCGGCAGTAACCGGCAGCGCGGACCCGGCGCTTCGGCTCCACGATTCGGGACGAGCTACAGCGCTCCGGTCGGAGGTGGCTACCCGTCTCTCGATGCACCGGCAGCGGCCGAGCGGCCACGCGGGTCGGCCCCGGATGCCCGGAAAGATCGGCAAGCGGAAGCAGGTTCAGCCGGGAAGGTTTCTGGGAAAGGCGCGAAGCGGCGCCGGACGAAGGGATCGCCCACGGCGAAGAAGGAGCCTTCCTCGGCTGCCGCGCCGGACGGTGCCAGCGAGAGGAAGAAGCCGACTGCGCCGGAGCGGTCACGGCGAAGCCAGCCTGACCGCTCGGCTCCGGGCTCGGCTTCAGCTCGGGCCCAGGCAGACGCCCGGTCGGAGAGCGGACTCAGCGCCGAGCTGCGGCAAGAGCGGGAACGACGCAGATCGAAGTCTGGGAGCACGCCGCCGGCATCGAAGGCACCGCCGAGCGAGGATGCGCCGGCAGCGTCGCCGAGGCGTAGGCGCCGCTGGCGGAGGGGCCGCGGTCGATGACGGCTCGCAGCCGCAGAGGGGTTGCGCCTTGGGCTTTGGCCGGTGCTGCCCTGCTCGGCCTGGTCGTCGTAGCCATCGCTGGCACGGTGATGGCGGTGCTCGGCGGCAGCTTCGCCTGCATGGGGTCGGGTGGTGGCTTTGCCTTCTCCGGCCCGCCGACCCGAGCCGCCGTCAAAGAGATTCCGCCTGAGCGCCTGCGGCTCTACCAGCAGGCCGGTCAGCGCTTCGACGTCGATTGGGCCTTCCTCGCCTCGATCGGCTCCCAGGAGTGCGGCCACGGCGCTTGCGCCGAGGTCAACTCCTCCGGCTGCGGAGGCCCGATGCAGATCGGGATGGTGCGTGAAAGCGCTTGCAGCCCAGGATCGGGCCCGACGATTTGGGAGCGCTTCCACGTCGACGCGGACGGTGGAGGTGCCGACCCGTTTAGTCCGGCCGACGCGATCTTCACCGCCGCCCGAATGATGAGGCCGGTCTTCGGGCTCGGGGGCGACTCCTATGCCGCCTATCGGGAGGCCGCCTGCAACTACTACGGCGCCTGCTCGGACGGCGTCGCCAACTACGCCGACGAGGTGATGGCGCGCGCCGTCGAGTACGGGTTTCACGGCAAAGGCTCGCCAGCATCCCGCGACGGCGCCGCCGCAGAACCGGCCCCCGCCGGCACCGGCTCGACCTGCGGGGGCAGCTCGAGCGGGGGGAGCGGAAACGAAATCGTCCGCATCGCCCAGAGCCAGCTCGGGCACAGCGAGAGCCCGCCGGGTTCGAACTGCAATCCATACGGGCCCTGTGTGGAATGGTGCTCGCTCTTCGTCGCCTGGGTCTGGAAGAAGGCTGGCGTTCCGCTCGAAGGCAGTACCGCCACCTACGCTTACTCGGGCACGATCTACAAGTGGGCCGAGGCCCACGAAGGCGGCCCCTTCTCAATCCCAGCGCCAGGCGACCCGCCTCTTTCGACCGCTGAGGTAAACGGGGCCCGCGTCCTTCCGCCGACCGCGACCCCCGTTCCCGGCGATGCCGTTCTCTACGGCTCGGGGCCGGAGTTCGGAGAAAGTGACCACATCGGCATCGTCGAGCGCGTTTTCCCCAACGGGGAAATCACGACGATCGACGGCAACCTCGGCGACCGGGTAGCCCGCGCCGGCCCCTTCCTGCCTTCGCAGGCGACCGCGGCCGGAATGCCGGGGCCGATCTTTGGCTACGCCCACCCGCCCGTCGGCGAAGGCGAGGTCGGCCGATGATCGACCGCTTTCGCGCTTTCCTCGATCGCCCACTCGACCCGGCGGCAGCGCGCGCGATCCTGGCGCTCGCGTCGGCGATCCTCCTCGGCGTAGCGGCACTCGTCGTTCTCGCCGGGGGAGAGCGACAGCCGACTGAGCGCTTGGGCGCAGCGATGCCTCGGGAGACCTCAGCTGCACCTCATCCACCGGCCGCCATCTCTGACGTCGACCAGCTCGAGCGCGACCATGCAAAGGAGCGCGCCGCGCGAATCCCGAGGCAAGACCCGCAGGATCGTCGGGGCAGCGCCGCCGCGCGGCGGGCGGCCAGGGCGCTCCGCGCCCATCGCGCCCTTCAGCACGTTCCCTACCGGCGCGGTGAGCTGGCGATCGTCCTCGTCGGTGCCGATCGCGGCCGAGCCGTCTTGCGAGTGAGCGCCCCGAGCCGGGTCGCAGCTCGCCGGGGCTGGAGGGCTTTTCTGCGCCGGTTCCACGATCGAGGCGAGGCGTATACAGCTCGCTTCGTCGCCCGCGGTGAGGAGGGATCGGGGTGATGGTCCGCGTCGTTTCGACGGTCGCCTCGCTGGTCGGGTCGTCCGGCGCCTCGGCGGTCGCAATCAATCCGGGCGAGAGGGCGACTCTGTCGCATCGCGACGCCGAATGCGGCCTCGAGATTTTGCCGACGTCTCTCCATCACTTCGGGGTCCGTGCATGACCTCGACGCCTGAGCGCTCCGATCCTCGCCCGATGGTGGCGATCGTCGTCGGCCTCATCGCGTTCGCCATCTGGCGGGCTATCTCGAATATCCAGGCGGTCGTCGTCCTCGATCTCGCGGAGCGTGCCGCCCCCTTCGCTCTCGGGGCAATCGCTATCGCCTCCGCGCTGGCTCCACAGCGCATCATCGCGACCCGCCGAACTCTCCGATCGCGGCGGGTGACGGCTGTTGTCCCGGCCGATGAGTTCGACGCGAAGCCCGACGTTGTCCTCGCCTTCGCCGCCCAGCTCGCCGGCAGCGAGCGCAGCATCGCCGGCTGGCTCGATCGTCGGGCGAGCGCCCTACGGGTGCAGCTCGGCTGCGACCGGGAGCGCCAGCTTGCCTACATGATCGAAGTGCCGGCTCGTGCCGCCGGGCTGCTGCGCGCTGCCCTTCGCACCTATGAAGGGGTCGAGCTGCGATCCGCCGAGGAGGTGCTCGCCGACCGTGAGCCGGAGGCGAAGGAGACCACGCTCCGTACCGAGCTGGTGCTCGCCCACCCGAGCATCGAGCCGCTTGCCCGACCCGATGGCGACCCCGATTCGCTACAGGCGTTTGCCGCGGCGATGGCCGCCCTCCGTCCCGACCGCGGGGAGGAGGCGATCGTCTGCCTCGACCTGCTGCCGGCGACCGGCCGGCGCCGCGGACGTCTTCGCCGCCGCCTCGGTCGCGAGGCTCGGCGCCGTCACCGCGAGCGGCCGAAGTGGGGCGAGCTGCTCGGGGGCGAGCGTCGTGGCCGGGATCGAGCCCAGCCCGACGAGTTGATTGAGCGCCGCCTGGTCGGCCAAGCCCTGGACGCGAAGCTCCGCGACTCGGGGCCGCTGTTCGAGGCTCAGATACTGCTCCGCTGCCGCGCACCGGAGCGGTCGCGGGCGAAGGCTGCGATGGGGCGGCTGCTCGCCGCCTTCGAGCCGCTGTCGGATCGCAACTGGCTGCGAGCTTCCGGGCTGCCGATTCCGGGCCTTGCCTTCCTCGGCTCCGACCTGCCCCTTCGACGCCGGGGGTTCGACCGGCGCCTCGCCACCGGCTACTTCCGACCGGCGCGAAAGATGATTCTGACGGCGGGCGAGTTGGCCGGCTTCCTCAAGCCGCCGACCGCCAATTGCCGCATCGAGAACGTCTTGCGATCGGGGGCCCTACTCGCTCCGCCGCCGCCGCTACCCACGTTCGATCCCAAGCGGGAAGACCTAATCCCGCTCGGAAAGGTCAGCGGCGAGAACGGCCCGCGTCTAGTCGGGGTTCGCGTCGCCGACACGTTCTTCAGCTATACCGCCGGCCGCTCGCGCTACGGCAAGACCGAGATGGCGATCGTGCAGTTCGTCCACCTCGTCCGCTCTGGTCAGGGTGGCTTCTTCCTCGATCCTCACGGCGACGCCCTCGATCGCATCGAGCCCTACCTCGCCGAGCCCGAGGTCGCCGAGCGGGTCGTCCGTATCGACCTGCGGCCCGGCAGCTCGCTAGATGAGCTGCCGGGCTGGAACCTGTTTGAGGTTGCCGGGGCCGATCCGGTCGAAGCGGAGGCGAGGGTCGAGGCGGTGGTCGACGCCTTCGCCTCCGCGCTCGAATGGGGCGAGCGATCGACCCGCGCAATCAATCTCACGACGCAGGCGGCTTCCGCGCTGGCCGCAATTGGGCCGATTCTCGCCGAGGACGAGCTGACGCCGACGATCTTCCAAATCCCGACGCTGCTCAGCGACGCCGAGTGGCGGGAGGACGTACTCCCCTTCCTGCCACAGGCCTCCCAGCGCTTCTGGCGGGATCGCTTCCCGCTGCTCGCGACCGACGCGATCACGCCGGTCACGAACATGATCGACCGGCTGCGGGCCTCCAGCGCCATCACCGCCCTGCTGGGACAAGCTCGCACTACCTACCGGGTGCGGCAGGCAATGGACGAGAGGCTGATCGTGCTCGCGTGCCCCGGTGCCGGAGGCACCCGCGACCGCTTGCTCGCCAACCTACTCGTCTTCGACCTCTTCCACGCCGCCCGAAGCCGCGCGGAGTTGGCATTCGGCGATCGGTCGCTGTTCTGGCCCTTCTTCGATGAGGTGCAGAGCTACGACGGGGCGGCGTCGGGGAACCTCGCGGCGCTACTTGAGCAGAGCGCGAAGTTCGGGCTAAGAGCAACGTTCCTCAATCAGAACCCGGAGCGCCTCAGCCCGGCGACGCTTAACGCGCTGCTGACGAACAGGTCGCATCTACTCGCCAGCGCCCTCAACTCACACGCGGCGGCACTGCTGACGAAGGAGTGGGCCGGCCAGCCGAGCCCCGCGGCGCTGACCAAACTCGACCGCTTCCGCTTCGTCGCTCAGGTCACCGATCGAGGCCGCTCGAGCCGACCGTTCGCCCTTCGCGGAATCCGGCTCGAGGACGTCTTCGACGTCGATCGCCGGCAGGCGCCCGCGGCTCGAAGGCGGGAGACCGGGTGCAGCGCCGCCGAGACGTTCGCCCGCCTGGAAAAACATGACGAACGAATCCGCGCGAAGTTGCGGGAGGTTAAGGAGCGTCGCCGAGGCGAGCACGGCTCACAGTCGGCGTCGGGCCCGGTTCGCCATCGTCGGAGGACGCCGGCATGAGCGCCAACGGCGGCCTCGTGGAGGCGGAAATCCTCGGCTCGCTAGCTCAGCACCGCGTTCTCTCGACGCCGCAGATCGGTGCGATACACCTGCCGGGGCACAGTTCGCGCACGGCTCAGAGGGTGACGGCTCGCCTCGCCCAACGCGGGCTGATCGCCTTCGCCAGCGTGCCGGGAGTGCCGGGGGCACCGCGCCGGCTTTGGTATCTGACCGAGGCCGGTGCCGGCGCCGCGCGCGAGGCGGGGATGATCCGCCGGCTGCCGCGGCTGCTGAGCGCCGAACAGGTCACCGGCCCGCTGCAGGCCCATACCCTCGCGGTGAACGACGCCGGGATCGCCTTCCTTGCCACGGCCCGCGAGCGGGGCGACGAGTTCGCCCCGACCTCCTGGCGCCACGAGGTCGAGCATCCGCTCAACGTCGGGCGTGGTCGGGCGCGGCGCTCCGTTATTGCCGACGCGGTCTTGACCTACGTGCGCCTCACCGCCGAGGAGGTGGTGGTCGAGCAACGGTTCCTCGAGCTGGACCGGGCGACGCTCTCGATCGACCGGCTCGCCGCCGAGCTGAGCCGGTACGCGCGTCTATACAAGGCGACTGGCGGCGACGGCGAGCCCGTCTGGATCGAGCGCTATCCCTGGTTCCCGCCGGTTCTCTGCGTCCTCGCGGGGGCGGCACGGCCGGCGCTCGAACGTCGCCGCGACACGGCGGTCGCGATGCTGAGCCGCGATCGGGATCTCCTCCGCACGCCCGAGGTCTCGATCCGATTTTGCCTTGCCGCCGACCTTGTCGAGGCGGGACCGTTCGAGCCGATCTTCACCGACGTCCGCGATCCCGAGCGGCCGACCGACTGGCTCATCGAGGAGCCGGAGGCATGATGCCCGACCGGCTAAAGATCGCTGGCGCCACCTTGCTCGAGGGAGATTGCTTCGAGCTGATGGCGACTCTGGAGCCGGACAGCATCGACGCGATCGTCACCGATCCGCCCTACGGGATCGGCCAACTCGTAAGCGAGCGCTGGGACGACGCAGGGATGGTCCGAGTGGCCCGCGCTGGAGGCGAACGGCTCACCGCCAGCGAGGCGTTCGAAGCGTGGTGCCGCGAGTGGGGGGAAGGATGCTTCCGCGTTCTGAAGCCCGGCGGTCACCTGCTCGCCTTCAGCTCGCCGCGAACCGTTCACCGCTTCACCTGTGGGATCGAGGACGCCGGCTTCGAAATCCGCGACGAGTTGATGTGGCTCTACGGGACGGGATTGCCGAAGTCACACCGTTACCCCGGCGGTCTCAGCACGACGCTAAAGCCAGCCTATGAGCCGATCGTCCTCGGTCGCCGGCCCCTGGCGGGAACGACGGAGGAGACGATCGCCGCCTTCGGCACCGGGGCCCTCAATACCGACGCCTGCAAAGTCTCGGGGCGCCACCCGGCCAACGTACTTCTCAGCCACGAGCCCGGATGCCGGGGGGAGAGATGCGCTTCGGATTGCGCGGCGGCGCTGGTCGACGCCGATGCGAATCGCCACCGCCGCGGTTCCGGCGCCCAGGCCGCGGCGAGCCGCATCTTCTATTGCCCGAAGGTGAGCCGCGCGGAGCGCGACGCTGGCTGCGAGCATCTGCCGCGACAGAAACTCGGGCTCTTCCCGCGGTCTAGCGGCGGTAAGGCAAAGGGGGCAGCTCGCAACTCTCACCCAACCGTCAAGCCGCTCGAGCTGATGCGCTGGCTCATTCGCCTAGCTTGCCCGCCCGACGGCCTCGTGCTCGACCCGACCTGTGGCTCTGGCAGCACCGGGGCGGCGGCGCTGCTGGAGGGGCGGCGCTTCGTCGGTATCGAGCTCGACCCCTCCTACATGGAGATCGCCGCCGCCCGGATCGCTCATTGGGCGCCCGAGGGCACGCCGAAGCCAAGGGTGCGCCGGGGCCCTTTAGGGAAAAGGCGGCGCCGGTGACGAGCGGTGGCGACGTCACGATGGAGGAGGAGCTGCACCTTGCGCCAGAGTCGATTGAGGCGGTTGCTCAGCGGGTCGCGGAGTTGGTCGGCGCTGCTGCGGAGGGCGGCCCCCGGCGGCGCGAGCGCATCACCGCCGAGGAGGTATCCCGGTGGTGGGGGGTCGGCCGGCGCTGGGTCTATGACCACGCCGACGAGCTGGGTGCCAGCCGCCTCGGTTCGGGCCGGCGGCCCCGCCTTCGGTTCGATCCTGACGAGGTCGCCGAACGCCTCGGGCCCCCCGATCGCCGCGGTCCCGGCGGCGCCGATACGCGGGGATTGCGGGCGAATGCCGGCGATTGCGGAACCGGCTCGCTTTCCACGCCCAGCAGAGCTACTGTCGGTGAGCGACATAAACGAAGGCCGGGGCGGGCGCGGTGAACGCCCCCCCGACCAGGCGCCGGTATTGGCGGCGCAACAACAAGGCTAGGCCCCACGGAGCCTTTGTGTTGCCTCCCCTTCTCCGGTACCGAATCGGAGGAGGCCGGTAATGGCGGCGAAGGCAAGAGGCGAAGTAATAGAAACCGACCTGAAGGGCGGTCGCAGCTTCGCGCTTCGGTTCCCTGCCTACGGCGAGCGGCCCTACATCACCCTTGGATTCGACCACGAAGGCTGGACCCCACAATCGGCCCAGGAGAAGCTGGACGACATCCTCGCGGAAGTTCAGCTCGGCATTTGGATTCCGCCGAAGAAGAAGCGCCGCCGCCAACCCGACACGGATGCGGCGACTGATCCGCGTGACGAGGTCGTCTACTTCGGCCCCTTCGCCATCGGCGTCGTCAAATCGCGGAAGGGGCAGGTCAGCGACAACACCACCGCCGCCGAGGAATGGGCGCTCGCTCACCTACTGCCCTTCTTCGGCGATTGGGAGCTGCGCGAGATCGACGTCACCGGGGTTGACGATTACCGCGAGTTCAAGGTGCGGGAGTCGGAAGCGCGGGCGCGAGCGATCGAGCGGCGCAAGCCCCAGCGGAACGACCGCAATCAGGTTCTGAAACCGCTCTCGCCGGGCTCGATCAACAAGACGATTGACGGCCTTCAATTCATCCTTGGCGCGGCGCTCGAAAAGAAGCTCGTCGCCGAGAACGTCGCGGTTGGCAGGAAACGCCGGATGAAGGAGCCGCCCAAGCGCCCGGTTCACCTAGACACCGCCGGGCAGATCGAGGCGCTGCTGGAGGCGGCGGCGGCGATGGACCGTGATCCGCTGATGCGGGGAACCGAACGGCAGGCGATTCTCGCCACGCTGATCTTCGCTGGTCCTCGCGCCCATGAGCTATGCAACCTGTTGTGGCGCGACGTTGATCTTGCCAACGGTCGAATCTTCGTCGGCCGCTCAAAGACGCAGGCGGGTCTGCGGGAGATCCCGATCCTGCCGATCCTCCACGACGTCCTCGCCTCGCACAAAGCCGCGATGTACCGAGGGCGACCCGACGACCACGTTTTCCTCAACATCAAGGGCGGCGCTCTTAACAAGGACACCCTCCGCAGCGGGGTGCTGGTCGCCGCATTCGAGCGCGCGGACGAACTGCTTAGGTCACGCGGGCAGATTCCGCTGCCGGTCGGCCTTACTGCCCACAAGCTCCGCCACACCTTCGCCTCTCTGCTGATTGCGCTCGGCGAGGACCCGGCCTCGGTGATGAGGCAGCTCGGGCATACCGATGCCGCCTTCACGCTTGAGGTCTACACGCACATGATGAACCGAGAGCCCGAGGAGCGGAATCGGCTGAAGGCGCTGGTGAAGGGCGAGCGGGTCGTCGCGCAGCTTGCACCCATGCCCGAGCAACTTGAGTCGAACGATTACGAGCTGCCGATCATGTGCGCGCTGATCGACCGCGGCGGTGCCGCGCCGTGCCGGGAGATCATCGCCGCGGTTGGCGAGGCGATGGCCGCTCGGCACAGCACCGTCGACACCGAGGCGCTTCCGAGCGGCGCGCCGCGTTGGGAAGCCCGCGTCCGCAAGGCACGGTCCAGGCTCGTAGAGCGGGGCTGGGTCAAGGCCGAGTCGGCTCGCGGCCAATGGGAGATCTCGAAGGCGGGCCGCGCCAAAGTTCGCCGTGACGAGCAGAAAGCGAACCGGGGGCGGCGACTTCGATCCCAGCCGGTCGCCGAGCCCGAGCTGGCGGTTGCGGCATGATCGTCGCGCTCGGAATCGCGATTCTCGGTCTGCTCGGTCTATGGCTGTTCGGCGGATTCGTGCTCCGGCTCTCGGGGCTATTGCTATTCATTGCGGGGGGCGCCGGGCTCGCGATCGGCGGCGACGCGAACGGAATCCTCGTCGCCGCACTCGGGGCGCTGGGCTGGCTTGCCGGCCATTGGCACTACGCCCTCCGCCATCAGGAATACAAGAGCCCGCTGGCCCGCCACATATTTTGCCGATGGGCCCCCGCGTGGCTCGATCCGACCCGAGATTGGTCGGTTCCAGTTGCAGCCGAACGCAGCGATCGGGGCAGCCGATGAGCACCGAGCCTCGCCGAACGCGCGAGATCGTTCTCTATGTACCGGCCGGCGGTCGGTCTACCGCGAAGATTCCTCGTGGCTCGGCAATTGTCGGCGAGCCGCGGTTTGGAGCGCGTGAGGTCGAGGTCTACTTCGAGAGCGCGGCCCCCGAACGCCGAGGGCTTCGGACGCTGGCCGATCGGGCGCTGTCTGCGAGCGGCCGAATGCTCGAGCACGCCGTCTTCGGCGGCTGCCTGCTCCTGCCGCCCAAGGCACTAACGGTGGTCGGCATCCTCAACTTCGCCGAGGGCTCGATCGCTCTCACCGGCCCGCAATCCGAGCGGGTAGTAGCCGATTGGCTCGGCACGCCGCAGCTCGACCAAGCCGAGCTGCGCGAATCGGGCAGCATCATCGCCGGGCACGAGCTGATGAGCACCGGCCCGATCTCGACCACCCACCTCGAACCCGCGCTCCTCTACGCGCTGCTGGAGCGCGGTGGCGTTGAGCCGGATGGGGAAGGTTGGCGAGCCCCGGATGGGCGCCGGACGGTCACAGTCGGCGACGCGCTCATCTGGGCGCTCGAGCGGATCGTGCGGGAAGGTCGCTGACGACGCGGCTACCTCGCCAGCATGGCACCTGGCCACCCCGGATGGCCACCGCATCTCGTAAAATGCCGCCTCCGAGCGATGGGGCTCGCTCCTTCATAACCGCGGCGCCGGATCGCTGATAGCTCCTATCCACCGTCAACCGACGAGGACAGGGGCTATGCCGATCTTCAATCGACATTCCAAGCGCAAGCTCGCCGCGATCTACACGGGCGGCATCCTCGGCGCCCTAATCCGCGTCGGGTTGGCGCAGGCGTTCCCGCACGCTCCCTCGGCTTGGCCCTGGCCGACCTTCGCCGTCAACATGGCCGGGGCACTGCTGATCGGCTACTTCTTCGCCTCCTTTCGCGACCACACCCCCGACCAGCTCCACCATCCCTTCTTCGCGACCGGCATCTGCAGCACCCTGACCACGTTCTCGACCATGCAGCTAGAGCTGTACGTGATGGTCGATCACGATCATCCCGGCCTCGCCGCCCTCTACTGCGCCGCCACCCTGGCATTGGGCTTCCTCGCCGTACGGGCGGGAATGGCAATTGAGAGGGCCTCGCTGCGGGGGGCCCGAGCGTGAGCGCGGTCGCCTGGGTAGCTGTCGGACTGATCGGCGGTGCCGCTGCCGGCGCCCGCTTCCTGCTCGACTACGAGATCTCCGACCGGGCGGCCGGCGCCTTCCCGACCGGCATCCTCGCCGTCAACCTGCTCGGTTCCTTTGCCCTCGGCCTCCTCGCCGGGTCGGGCCTCGACGGCCAGGCGCTGATGATCCTGGGCGGCGGGCTGATTGGCTCCTTCACCACTTTCTCGACCTGGATGCTCGACACCTACCGGCTGGGCTCCTCGAGCCTGCCACACCTGGCCTGGGCCAACTTGGCGATCCCCCAGCTCGCGGGCTTCGCCGCGCTAGCTCTCGGGCATTGGATCGCATAGCGGAGACGAGGCCGCTGTGGCCAACTGGCAAAGGGGAGGCGTTCGGTTCAACAGCGAGCCCTTCGAGCACCGCAGGGTGAGGGCGACCGGAGGGAATCGAACCCTCATTGTCGCGACCACAACGCGAAGTTCTACCGTTGAACTACGGCCGCCACGCTGCGCCGGCCAGCATAGCGGGGGTGTCCCAGCGGCGTCCGCGATCATTTTGGGCCCCGGATGCTGGCGACGGTGGAGGGGCCGGAGTCTCTCGAATAAGGACCGCCTCGGTCGATACCAACCGAGGAAGTAGGCGGGTGGGGGGCGACGGTCGAGCTGCTGCAGAGGGCCGAGGAAGATCCGACCGTCGAGGCACACTGGCCGGAAGGATGTCGGCCGAGTACACCAACAATCACTACGTCCCGCAGTGGTACCAGCGGCAGTTCATCCCCGCCGCTCACGCTGACCGCGAGCTTTACCTGCTCGATCTAAAGCCGGGCTGGTTTCGCGATGGCAAAGGTGTCCGCCATCGACACAAGGCCCTTCGGCGCACCGGGCCACGTAAGTGCTTCGCGGTTGAGAACCTCTACACGACTCGTTTCGGGGGCATCGAGTCGCGTGAGCTGGAGCGAATCTTCTTCGGCAAGGTCGATGCGCTCGGCAAGGATGCCGTGGAGTTCTTCGCACGGTTCGACCACGACGACGTCGACGGAGACGCGCTACAGAACCTGATGCTCTACATGAGCACGCAGAAGCTACGCACGCCAAAGGGCCTGGACTGGCTCGCCACCCAGGCCGGAGCCCGACGGCGCGGAGACGTGCTCGGGCATCTCACTGAACTCCGGACGCTGTACGGCGCCATCTGGGCGGAGAGCGTCTGGCAGATTGCCGATGCAGCCGAGTCGGAGGCGAAGTTCATCGTCTCCGACCACCCCGTCACCGTCTACAACAGATCGTGTGCACCAGGCCACCCGCGCTGGTGCAAAGGCGCCAACGACCCAGACGTCCGGCTGCAAGCCACCCACACGCTCTTTCCCCTATCAAGCGAACGCTTGCTGGTCCTGACCAATCGCTCGTGGGCCTGCAATCCGCGTCGACCGCCCCTCGAGCTTCGCCCGAACCCGGACCTCTTCCGGGGCGCAATGTTCAACTTCCTAGAGATTCAGACGCGCAGATCGCTCGCAGAGCAGGAAGTGCTGAGAATCAACTGCATCATCAAGCGTCGGGCATACCGCTATATCGCGGCTGGCTGTGAGGAGTGGCTGTATCCCGAGCGCTATGTCAAGTTCAACTGGCGCTCGGTTGGCGACGAACACTTGCTCATGCCCGATCCGCGGTCGCTGCATCCGGGGGCTGAGATCGTGATGGGATACGCCAGTGGAGCTACGGAGGCGATGGACACCTTCGGCCGGCGCCCCGGCGACCAAGGGTTCGGGCATGAGGCGCGCAGCGCGGAAGAGATCGAAGCGCATACTCGCTGGTGCGATGAGTTCGAGCAGCTATTCGGCGAGGACCGACGAGGGGCATCCTGGGAGGACAGAAATCGCGAACGTGCCGCGTGAGCCCCGATACGCCGAAGCGGGCGATAATGCGCGTGGCGGGCCCCTGCGGCGGGACGATTCCGGTTTGAACCGGGATCGGGCCCGTTCAGGCAGAAATCCGCATTTCTGCCTGAACACCCCGACAATCGCCGCATATCCCCGCATACCGCCTTCGGCCGCCATGATCGAACCGTCGCCACAAAGCCGCTAATCATGCGAGATTCGATCGGAGGGCTGGGGGCCCTCGCCTAATTGTGGTCCAGGCGGTCGCCGGTTCGAATCCGGTCGTCCACCCCTAATACCACCCTGCGCCTGCTGCCTCCCGCTGCTGGACACCGCGGCGCGAGAGGACCGGGAGCTGGACGGCGTCGTCCGGGGGATCTCGGGCCGCCGCGATCGGGGAAGCGCCGCACGGTGGTGATCAGGCAGGCTCGCTCGGCCGGTAGGTCCCGAACGCCCACAGGTTGCCCTCCGGGTCGCGGGCGGTGAAGTCGCGCGAGCCGTAATCGGTGTCGGTCAGCTCCAAAGCGATCTCCGCGCCGGCCTCGCGGGCACGCTCGTAGAGAGCGTCGATGTCCTCGACCGCGCAGTAGACGAGGGAGCCACCGGCGGCCAGGCTGCGGAACGGCTCGCGGCCCGCCGCGGCGGCGCTCAGCATCACGACCGCTCCGCCAAGGGCGAGCTCGGCGTGGACGACGTTGCCCTCCTCGTCGCGCACATCCTCGTGGCGCTCGAAGCCGAAGGCGTGCTGCAGCCAGCCCATGGCCGCGTCGGGATCGCGGTAGAGGATGTTGGGGTAGAGGCTCGCGCCCTGAGCGCCCATCCTCAGCTCCGCGGCGCGTAGCGGTGATGCAGGTCGAGGGCCTCGAACTCCATCGCCGGCATCTCGCCCCAACGGACGCCGCGCTCGAGCCCGAGCACGTCGCCGTAGAAGGCGGCCGCCGCGTCGAAGTCGCGGGTCGGGATCGCGGCGAAATCGGCGCCGGTCACGAGGGGTTGCCGGTCGGCCATCGCCCGCCGAACATACCAGCGAAAAGCGGGTTGCGCGGGCCTTGACCCGCCGATGCGAATCGGCGGGGTGGGAGGAATTCCGGTGCTCGGTCACGGCGGCGAGCAGCGCGCGGGATCCTCACCGAGCGCGACATCCTCGCGCACACATCGCCTGCTCCCGCCTGGTCGGTTGTGGTCGTCATCACGCTCAGTTTTGACCAGTCGTCGGGACCGCCTGTCCGCAGGGTCCTTAGCCGCCGGCGCGAAGCTCCTCCAGGACGGAGACGACCTCCTCGTCGCCGACCTGGGAGAAGTCCTCGTACCACTGGCCGACGCCGTAGAAGGCGTGGGGCGCGTGGAGGCAGACGACGTCGTCGGCCTCGTCCTGCAGGCGGGCGGCGGAGTCGGGAGCGCAGACGGGCACGGCGAGCACCAGGCGGCGGGGGTGGCGGTGGCGCAGGGCACGCAGGGCGGCGGCGTCGGTGACGCCGGTGGCGACGCCGTCGTCGACGACCACGGCCGTGCGCCCGGCGAGGTCGAGCGGCGGGCGGTCCTCGCGGTAGAGGGCGACGCGGCGGCGCAGCTCGGCGACCTCGCGCGCGACGATCGATTCGAGCACGCCACCGTCGATGCCCAGCACCGCGACCGCCTCGGGGTCGATCACGCGGGTGCCGTCCTCGGCGACGGCGCCGATCCCGTACTCGGGGTTGTGGGGCGCGCCGAGCTTGCGCACGGCGAGGATGTCGAGCGGCGCGTCGAGGGCGAGCGCCACCTCCCGCGCCACCGGCACCCCGCCGCGCGGCAGCGCCACCACCACCGGGCGCTGCCCGGCGAGCGGCAGCAGGCGCTCGGCCAACCGCCGGCCCGCCTCGGCGCGGTCGGCGAAGCGGGTCCCCCGCTCGTCGGTCGCGGGTTTCACCTCAGCGCTCCGCCGGGGGAGGCGCCCACGCCCCCGTCCCCTTCGCCGCTCGTCGTCATGGGTGGATTCTCCGCTCCCGAGGTAGCTGATTCATCGGGGAATTCCCCCACGACGATCGTGGGTTTTCCCCGATGGCAGGGCCCGTATGAGCCCTACGTTCCCGGTGGGCACCCACTTGAAACGAAGGGGCGAGCGACCCAGGACGTGCGGCCGCGGGGCCGAGGCTCGACGGGGCGGGGTCATCGGCGGCCTTCGGGAAGATGTGGCGCGCGCCCCGGTCGCCTATCCTGAACCCGCGGCGAGGCAACGATGAGTCCCGAGAGCGACACCCGGCCCGACCACGAGGTGGCTGTCGTCGGCGCCGGCTTCTCCGGCATCGGCACGGCGATCGCGCTCGACCGGGCGGGCATCCGCGACTGGGCGATCCTCGAGGAGGGCGACGGGGTCGGCGGCGCCTGGCACTGGAACACCTATCCCGGGATCGGCGTCGACATCCCTTCCTTCAGCTACCAGTTCTCCTACGAGCAGCGCTCGGACTGGTCGCGGGTCTACGCGCCCGGTGAGGAGCTGAAGGCCTACGCCGAGCACTGCGTCGACGCCTACGGGCTGCGCTCGCGGATCCGGCTCGGGACCAGGATCGTCGCGGCGACGTTCGACGAGGACCGCCACCTCTGGCGCCTCGCCGTCGGCGACGGGGGCGAGATCACCGCCCGCTTCGTCGTCGGCGCCACCGGCGTCTTCACCCAGCCCAAGCCCCCCGACATCCCCGGCCTGGAGAGCTTCGCCGGCGCGACCATGCACACGGCGCGCTGGGACCACGGGCAGGACCTGCGCGGCCGTCGCGTGGCGGTGATCGGCACCGGCGCCTCCGCCGTCCAGGTGATCCCCTCGATCGCGCCCGAGGTGGAGCGCCTGACCGTCTTCCAGCGCACGCCGATCTGGTGCCTGCCCAAGCCCGACGCGCCGATCGGGCCGCGGCTGCGCCGGGCGCTCGGCCGCGTCCCGGGCGCGCAGGCCGCCGCCCGCGCGCTCAGCCAGCTCTACGTCGAGCTCAACTTCCCGCTGCCGGCGCACTTCCACGGCGTGCTGCCGGTGGCCAGGGCGGGCGAACGGGCCGGGCTCAACCACCTGCGCCGGGTGCGCGACCCGGTCGTGCGCGAGAAGCTGACGCCGCGCTACGGGCTCGGCTGCAAGCGACCCAGCTTCTCCAACGAGTACCTGCCCACCTTCAACCGCCCCAACGTCCACCTCGAGACCGACCCGATCGAGGGGATCCTCCCCGGCGCGGTGCGCACGGCCGCCGCCGAGCACGAGGTCGACACGCTGGTCCTGGCCACCGGGTTCCAGGTCTTCGACAAGGGCAACATGCCGCCCTACCCGGTGCGCGGCCGGGACGGGGTGGAGCTGGGGAAGTGGTGGGGCGCCAACCGCTTCCAGGCCTACGAGGGGGTCAGCGTCCCCGGCTTCCCGAACATGTTCATGATCCTCGGCCCCTACGGCTTCAACGGCGCCAGCTACTTCACCCTGATCGAGAACCAGGCGCGCCACATCGTCCGCTGCCTGCGCCGCGCCCGCGGCAGCGGCGCCACCGCGGTCGAGGTCCGGCCGGAGGCCAACCGGCGCTACTTCGAGAAGATGCTCGGCCGCCGCGGCCGCCAGGTCTTCTTCTCGGGCACCTGCTCGACCGCCAACAGCTACTACTTCGACGAGCACGGCGACGCCCCGTTCCGCGCCTCGCCGACCCTCGAGGTCGCCTGGCGCAGCGCCCGCTTCGACCTCGACGACTACCGCTTCACGCCCCCGGCGCGCCCCGCCGAGGCGGCCTCCTCGGCTACCGCTTGAAGAGGCGCGGGTTGCAGGCGCGGATCGGGTTGGGGTTGCGCAGCCAGCAGCCGAGCCCGAAGCGGCGGATCGTGTAGCGGTAGTTGTAGACGAAGCCTTCGCGGGGGAGGGCGGTGTAGATCGTGATCGCGCCCCGGTAGAGCTGCCCGCCGCGCAGCCACTGGACGGCGCATTTGACCTTCTCGCGGTTGATCCGCCGGCAGCCGATGCGGTGCAGCTGGCCGCGCGTGAAGCGCCTGCCGAAGTCGGCTTCGAGGCCGAGCCAGGCGACGAGCTCGGCGTCGCGGCGCGTCACCGGCGGCAGCACGACCTTCGGTACGACGATCGCCGGCGGTGGCGCGCCGGCTTCGATCGCGGCGATCCAGGCGGCGACCCAGGAGGAGACGCGGTCGGCCCGGGCGAGGACCTGCGGGCTGAGCGGGTCGCAGTCGAGCGCGCCCTTGAGGCTGACGATGCCGACCAGCACCGGGCTGCCGTCGGGCCGTCGCGCGATGCCCGGCCCGCCGCTGTCGCCGTTGCAGACGCTGGCCAGGGAGCCGAGTCGCGACTGGATGCAGGCCTGGCCGGCCGGCGAGTAGGTGGAGAGCACGCGCCGCAGCCGGCGCTGGCAGTAGCGGGGGTTCTTGAGAACGGTCTGCGCCTCGCGGAGGGTGGCGGGCAGGCGCGGCGGGTCGACCGAGATCAGCCCCCAGCCGGCGACCGCGACCGGCGTCCCCCCGGCGAACAGGGCCGCGTCGGCGGGGCCGGCGACCGGCAGCGCCGGGGCCGCGACGGGCTCGGCGAGGACGAGCAGGCCAGCGTCGTTGAGGACGCGCGCGGGCTGGTATTCGGGGAAGACGAGGACCTGGGCGACCGGGCTTGCCTGCTCGGGTGTCGCCTCCCGCAGGTCCGCCACCCCGGTCAGCACGGTGAAGTTCGAGGCCTCGGCGACCCTGCCCGTCCCGGTCAGCACGCAGTGCGCCGCGGTCAGCACCAGGCGCGGCGCGACGACCGTGCCGGTGCAGCCGAAGTTGTCGACCGGGCCGCGGTAGGCGATGTAGGCCAGCCACGGATAGGAGGAGATCGAGGCGACCTTGCCGCCGACGATCGAGGCCCGGGCCTCGCCGCCGGTCCCGTCGTCGCCGGAGGCGCGCGGCTGCGCTTGGGCCTGCGCCGCCCCCAGCGCGACCACCGCTATGAGGGCGAGAGCGGCGGCCCTGCGAGCGCCGCGGAAGAGGTTGAGCGATCGGTCGATTCCTCGCACCCTACCGCCCGCCTCCCCCGGCGGGGATGGGCGCGTCTGGGGATCCCCGGGGGTCAGCCGCGCCCCGGCCAGCGAGATCGTGTGGGCGGTCTGCGGCTCGACGCGCCCCTCGAGCACCTCGAGCCAGGTGTCGCGCACGGCCTCGAAGCCCTCGCGGCGGGTCACCTCGAGCCAGCCTTCGACCCACTCGCAGAAGGGGTGCCAGGCGTCGGCCGCCCGCTGGCCGAGGCCCTCCGGGCCCCAGTCGGCCGAGCGCTTGACGATGCGGTCGGGAGCGAAGAAGAGCTGCGGGGCCGGCCCGGGCAGCTCCTCGCCCTCGGTCCCGAGCTCCTCCCAGTGCGTGAGCCCCACCGCCATGCTCTCGATCAGCTCGTCGCCGAAGCGCGAGTGGACCGCGCGGCGGACGCCGCCGTCGCCGGCGACGTCGACGTAGGTGGCGGGCCCCCTCTCCAGCGAGCCGATCTCCTCGTAGGGGACGGCGCGGTCGTAGACCCCCAGGCCCTCGACGAAGGCGAGGTTGCGCGCCGAGGTCAGGCCGACCAGCTCGACCCCCTTGCGGCGCGCCAGCAGGAACGCCGTGCCGATCGCGGTCTTGCTCGAGGCGCTCGAGATCAGCACCGGCCCCCGCCCGGCGAGCCCCTCGTCGTCGATCTGGTCGTCGATCGTGAAGGAGGTGAAGAAGAGCGGCCGCAACAGCATCTGGGCCGCCTCGGTATCGGCTCGGTAGAAGGGGTCGGCGCCGCTCGCCAGGTAGCGGTGGTAGGCGGAGGGCAGCGCCGCCCGGTGCGGCGAGCGGTCGACGAAGCCCTCTCCGTTGACGCTGCCGGGCGTCACCAGCAGGTGGGAGGAGGAGGGCAGGTAGCCGTACAGGCGCGTACCCTCCGCGACCCCCTCGGCCTCGCTGCGCTCCACCTCGGCGAAGCCCCACATCGGCACCCTGCCCCAGCCCTCGGCGGCGGGGAAGAAGTCCCAGTAGGACATCGCCTCGCCCATCACCGCGTAGGTGACGTTGTTGGCGGTGAGGCCGAAGCGCTCGACGCGCAGCAGCGCCTGGCCCGGGCCGACCCCGGGTGCCGCCGACTCGGCGATCCGGCACTCGCGCAGCTCGCCGCGCTTGACCAGGAAGTCGGTCATCTGGTTTCGAATACTCTCATGTGAGATGGTGGCCGGGCCCATGGCGACCGTTCTCTGCGTTCTCTACGACGACCCGGTCGACGGCTACCCGCCGTCCTACGCGCGCGACGGGGTGCCGAAGATCGAGCGCTACCACGACGGCCAGAGCGCGCCGACCCCGCGGGGGCTCGGCTTTACGCCTGGCGAGCTGGTCGGCTGCGTCTCGGGCGAGCTTGGCCTGCGCGAGTTCCTCGAGGAGCGTGGCCACCGCCTGGTCGTCACCTCCGAGAAGGACGGCCCCGACTCGGTCTTCGAGCGCGAGCTGCCCGAGGCGGAGGTGGTCATCTCACAGCCCTTCTGGCCCGCTTACCTGACCGCCGAGCGGATCGCGAAGGCGGCCAAGCTGAAGCTGGCGCTGACGGCGGGGATCGGCTCCGACCACGTCGACCTGCGGGCGGCGATGGAGCACGGCCTGACCGTCGCCGAGGTGACCTACTCGAACAGCATCAGCGTCGCCGAGCACGTGGTGATGATGATCCTGGCGCTGGTCCGCAACTACATCCCCTCCCACCGGGTGGTGGTCGAGGGGGGCTGGAACATCGCCGATTGCGTCTCGCGCTCCTACGACCTGGAGGGAATGCAGGTCGGCACCGTCGCCGCCGGGCGGATCGGCTCGGCGGTGCTGCGCCGGCTGGCGCCGTTCGAGGTCGGCCTTCACTACACCGACCGCCACCGCCTGCCGCCCGAGGTCGAGGAGGAGCTGGGGGTCACCTTTCACCCCGACGCCGAGTCGATGGTCGAGGTTTGCGACGTGGTGACGATCAACGCGCCGCTGCACCCCGAGACGGAGAGCATGTTCGACGCGGAGCTGCTGGCGAAGATGAAGCGCGGCGCCTACCTGATCAACACCGCGCGCGGCAAGATCTGCGACCGCGAGGCGGTCGCGCGGGCTTGCGAGAGCGGCCAGCTGGCGGGCTACGCCGGCGACGTGTGGTTCCCCCAGCCGGCGCCCGGGGACCACCCCTGGCGCTCGATGCCACACCACGGCATGACTCCCCACACCTCCGGCACCAGCCTCTCGGCCCAGGCCCGCTACGCGGCCGGGACGCGCGAGATCCTCGAGTGCTGGCTCGACGGACGCCCGATCCGCGAGGAGTACCTGATCGTCGACGGCGGCGCCCTCGCCGGCGCCGGCGCGCATTCCTACAGCGAGGGCGACGCGACGGGCGGCTCGGAGGAGGCGGCCCGCTTCAAGGGCGGTTGACGGTCCGGTGAGGATGCGGGCCGCGGTGCTCGAGGAGTTCGGGGAGCCGCTCGCGGTCCAGGAGGTCGAGCTCGCCGAGCCGCGGGCGGGGGAGGTGCTGGTGCGGCTCGTCGCCTGCGGCGTCTGCCACACCGACCTCTACACCGCCTCCGGGGCCGATCCCTCCGGCTACGCGCCGACCGTGCTCGGCCACGAGGGGGCGGGCGTGGTCGAGGGCGTCGGCGCCGACGTCGCCTCCCTGGCCGTGGGCGACCACGTCGTCACCCTCTTCTCGCCCCAGTGCGGCGAGTGCATCCACTGCCTCGACCCGCGGACCAACCTCTGCCTGGCGATCCGCGAGCAGCAGAACAAGGGCTTCCTTCCCGACGGCACCACCCGCATCTCGCGTGACGGCGACGGGATCCGCCACTTCATGGGCTGCTCGACCTTCGCCGAGTACACGGTGATGCCGGAGATCGCCCTGGCGAAGGTGAGCCCCGAGGCGCCCTTCGAGCACGCCTGCCTCTTCGCCTGCGGCCTCTCGACCGGCCTCGGCGCGGCGATCAACACCGCCTCGGTGCGGCCCGGCAGCACCTGCGTCGTCTTCGGCGCCGGCATGGTCGGGCTCGGCGCGGTCGCCGGCTGCCGCCTGCAGGGCGCCGAGCGCGTCGCCTGCGTCGACCTCTCCGCGGAGCGGCTCGAGCTGGCGCGCGGCCAGGGCGCCACCGACCTGATCGCGGGCGGCGAGAGCGCGCTCGAGGAGATCCTCGAGATGACCGAGGGCTTCGGCGCCGACTACACCTTCGAGGCGACCGGCAACGTCGCCGTGATGCGCCAGGCGGTCGAAGCGGCGCGCATGGGATGGGGCCTTTGCACCGTCGCCGGCGTGGCCGGCAGGGGCGAGACCCTCGACATCGTCCCCCGCTTCCTGATCACCGGCCGCCGTGTCGCCGGCTCCTCCTTCGGCGGGGTCAAGGGACGCGACCAGGTTCCCCTCCTGGTCGACCGCTACCTCGCCGGTGAGATCGACGTCGAGCCCTTCCTCTCCCACCGCATCGCCCTCGACGAGGTCAACCGCGGCTTCGAGCTGATGCAGGCTCAGGACGGCATCCGCAGCGTGATCGAGCTCGGCTGAACCCGAATTTCGCGCTTGGCCTGCGCGCTATTCGAGGATGAACAGCGTTGAAGCGACACTCGACCTCGACGACACCGCTTCACACGCGGGCTCCGGACAGCGCTTGAACAGCCCCGCGGTAAGGACACGTAGGCGAGTCAGGGGAAGGACGCGATGGATCCCGTGATCCTTCGCCCTGCAGAGGCGCGGGGTGGACCCCGCGCCGTTCGTCCAGCGAGCTAGCCTCAGGCGGGATGACCGGATCGGCGGACGGCGAGACGACGGCGATGCGCGCGGTTGTGCGCGGCGCGGTGCAGGGGGTCGGGTACCGCGAGGCGACGGTGCGACGGGCGCGCCGGCTCGGGGCGATGGGCTGGGTGCGCAACGAGGAGGACGGGAGCGTGTGCGTCCATGCCGAGGGGCCCGAGCGGGCGGTCGAGGAGCTGGTCGCCTTCCTCGGCGAGGGCCCGCGTGCGGCGCGGGTCGCCGGGGTGGAGGCCGAGCGGGTCGACGCCGAGGGCCACGAGCAGTTCGCGGTGCGCGGCGTCAGCGCCGGTGCCTTCGTCGTCCAGGAGCACGCCGCCACCGCCCGCCACTTCGACCTGCGCCTCGAGGTCGGTGGGACGATGCGGTCCTGGGCGGTCCCGAAGGGCCCCTCGCTGGACCCGGCGGTCAAGCGCCTCGCCGTGCAGGTCGCCGACCACGCGATCTCCCACAACGAGCTCGAGGGACGCACCGAGGGCGGCGTCGCGATCGTCTGGGACCGGGGCGGCTACGAGCAGGGCGGCCGGGTCGCCTGGCCCGAGGCGCTCGAGCGCGGCCACGCCGTGTTCGTCCTGCACGGGGAGAAGCTGCGCGGCGGCTTCGCCCTGCAGCGCACGCGGGGCGGCGAGAAGCCGCAGTGGCTGCTGATCAAGCGCCGCGACGAGCACGCCCGCCCAGGCTCCGACGTGGTCGCCGAAAGCCCCCGCTCGGTGGCCGGCGGCAGCACGCTCGACGAGCTGCTCAAGGGAGATCGCACCTGACCGGCGCTTCGTATGGCAGGCGCTTTTGGGTCGGGGACGGGGCGGGGCGCGTCTACCTGGACGAAGACGGATTCCTCCTCGATCCCGAGAGCCCCGGGAAGGACGAGAGGCGGCTGGTGGCCGGCTGCACCACCCTCGAGGAGTTGCGTGACGCTCCCTGCCTGCTCCTGCTCGGCAGCCCTGGGCTTGGGAAGACGGTCGAGCTGCACGGCGAGAGCGTTGCGCGACGGGACGGGTCGCGCACGCTCCTCGTCGACCTCGGCTCGACCCGCTCGGAGGAGCGAATCGAGCGCAAGGTCTTCGGTGCGGCCGCCTACCGCGAGTGGTTGCGGGGCTCGCACCTGCTGCACCTCTGCCTCGATTCGCTTGACGAGGCCCAGGCCAACATAAGCACGGTCGTCGACCTGCTCGCCGAGAACCTGTCCGAGGCCCCAGCCGACCGCCTGCGGCTGCGGGTCGCCTGCCGCGAGGCCGAGCGCAGCCGGCGCCTCGAGGACTTCCTGGCGAGCCGCTTCGGCGAGGGCTTCTCCGCGTACAGGCTGTTGCCGCTGCGCCGCCGCGACGTCCACGCCGCCGCCACCGACCGCGGCCTCGACGCGGACGCGTTCGTCGGCGACCTGATCCGCCAGCGCCTGCAGCCGCTGGCGATGTCGCCGATCACGCTCGACATGCTGCTGGGGGTGGCCTCCGGTCGGGGGGAGCTGCCACAGACGCGTGCCGAGGCCTACCGGCAGGGCTGCCTGCTGCTCTGCGGGGAGGTTTCCGAGCGGCGCGCGGTGGAGGGCCGATCGCCGGAGCTGACGCCGGGCCGGCGATTTGCCGTCGCCGCCCGTGTCGCGGCGGCGATGGCGCTAGCGGGCCGCACCGCGATCCGGCTCTCGCCCGGTCCCCCCGAGCTCGACGAGGTGAGCCCGGAGGAGCTGGCCGGCGGCCATGAGGTGGATCGCTCGACTGGGGTCGAGGCCGCGTTCGAGGTCGGTCCCCGCGAGGTGCGCGACACCCTCAAATGCGCCCTGTTCAAGGGAAGGGCGGACGATGGCCTGGCCTTCAGCCACCGCTCCTACGCTGAGTTCCTCGCCGCCGAGTGGATCTCGAGCGGGTCGCTGGGGGCGGAGCAGGTCGAGGACCTGCTGCTGGAGAGGGGCGAGCACGGTCAGCCGGTCTGGCCGCAGCTGCAGGGTTTGGCGAGCTGGTTGGCGGCCCTCTCGCGGGAGCAGTTCGAGTGGCTGCTCGAGCACGACCCCGAAGCGGTCCTCGACACTGACCTGGAGCGGGTCCCCTCCGAGCACCGCAAGCGCGTGGTCGACGCCTGGATTCGCACCTGGATGGACCTCCCGCTCGAGTCCCATCCGATCGACAGGGCGATGCGCGACCTGCGCTGGCCCGAGGCGGTGGTCCGCTTGCACGAGCTGCTCTTCGATCCCGCTGCCCCGATCCGCACGCGGGTCGTCGCCGCGCAGCGCATCGCCGCCGCCGGCTTCGACGAGCTCGACGGGGCGCTGGCCGACCTGGCCCTCGACCGCGCCCAACCGCATCCGGTTCGGGTGGCGGCGCTGCGAGCGATGCTCGACGCTGCTGACGAGGACGCTCGCAGGCGGGTGGTGCCGCTGGCCATGACCGACGCCGACGACGATCCCGACGATCTGATCCAGGCGGTGGCGCTCTTCGTCGCCTGGCCCGACGTGCTCTCGACGGGGCAGGCGCTCGGCGCGTATCACCCGCCGAGCTCGGAGTACAGCAACAGCTTCACCGCTTTCTTCTCCCGCCGGTTGCCCAGCATGCCCTCAGCGGATTTTCCCACCGCCCTCCGCTGGGTTCTCCGGCTCTCAGGCGAGGAAGCCGCCTGGCCGATCTCCACGTTCTGCGACAACCTGCTGTACGTGGCGATCGACGGTCTCGCCGACCCCGAGGTCGCCGAGCCCTACGCCGAGCTCGCTGCGCGGATGCTCCGCCTGCGAGGCAGGATCGCCAACAGCTCGGCGGACTTCTACCGGTGGCGACCGTTCTCGCAGGCGGAGAGCCGCCGGGCCCTGCTCGAGTCGCTCGTCTCGCGCGCCGCAGCGGATGAGCTCGACGCCGCCGCGATCGCCGGCGAACGTGACCTGATCGACCGCGAGGACCGCGGCTGGGTCGCGGCCCGAGAGGGCGACGCCGCGAGCCCAGCCGCGGCGCAGGCGTGGCGCGCGATAGCTGCGGCGATCCCACCCGACCGCCCCTCCAGCCACGAGACCCGTCCGTCCAGTTCGTATGAAGAGCCCCGCCCAGCGCTTGCGGCGGTGGCCGACGCCGAGTTCGAGCCGGCGCTGGCCCGGTTCGAGGCCGGCGATCTCGATTCGTTCGGCGCCGCCCTGCAATGCCTTCGGGTCGACGATCGGGGGGAGACGCGGAAGGGGCACGGCGAGAGCGTCGAACGGCTGCCAGGCTGGGATCGCCAGGACGAAGAGGTGCGCGATCGCTTCACATCCGCTGCCGAGCGCTACCTCGAACGATGGCGCGGCGACCCCGAGGCGTGGTTAGACGGCGGCGAGGCCCCGCCCGCGGAGTGGGACGCCTACAGCGCCCTGCGGCTCGTCAGGGAGCGCCGGCCGGAGGCCGTCGAACGCTTCGGCGACGAGCTCTGGAGTCGCGTCGCGGCCCTGGCCGTCGGCGTCGAGTTCGACGACGGGTTCGCTGCCTGGGTCCGCGCCGAAGCCGCCCGCGCGGCGCCGGAGGAGTTCCGGCGCTGGTTCGACAGGCGCTTCGATCGCGAGGTGGAGAGGGTGCGCGTGGAGGGGCCCCCCGACAACGAGTTCGAATTTCGGTTCTGGCCGCTCGCCGCCGAGGCAGCCGTCCACGATCGGACTGCGGGCGAGCCGTTGTCGCCCGACGTCCGCGCGGACCTCTTCGCCCTGCTCGTGGACAGCGACCGAGCCGACGGACAGGCTCTCGACGAGGAGCCCGTCTGCGCCTCCTGGTTGGAAACCGAGGAGGGCCGGAAGCGAGTCGTCCAGATCGCCTGCTCGCTGGCGATCGTGGGCGGGGCCGGCGGTTGGCGCTGGATCTGGCCGCTGATGGTCGCCGACGAGGAGTTCGCCCGGGACTTCGTCGCGGCCCTCGGCGGGCGCGGGATGCACGGTCACCTGACGGCGAAGCTCGACGCCAGGCAGCAGGCCGACCTGTTCCTGGTGCTGGCCAGGCACTATCCACAGGCGGTCGGCGAGGACGCCGTCGGCGGTTTCGTCAGCAACCAGATCCGGGGTTGGGCTCAGGCCTTGATCTGGCATCTCTCGAAGCGAAAGGACCTCGCTGGCTTGGAACAGCTGGACCGTCTCGTCGAGGCCTTTCCCGAGCACGAGCTCCTCCGCCACAACCGGTATCTCGCCCGCCTCGCTGTGCGGCGGGCGGCGTGGTCGCCACCCTCGCCGGGCGAGGTCGTGCGCCTGGGGCAGGACGCCGAGCGCCGCTGGGTCGGCTCCGCCGCGGCGCTGCAGGACGCCGTGCTCGCCTCCCTCCGGCGGGCTCGGGGGGAGCTGCGGGGACAACCCCCGGCCGCCGAGCAGCTATGGAGCAGCCGGCCGACGCGGCCGAAGGACGAGGCCGCCCTCTCCAACTGGGTGGCGTTGTTCCTGCGCCGCGACTTGGCTGGCCGCGGTGTCGTCGTCGGGCGCGAGGTCCAGGTAGGGGCGGCGCCGCGCGGCGGCCGCGGCGACTCGGTCGATCTCCAGGTCGACGCGGTCGCGGCCGACGGCGCCGAGCCGAGCGTCCACTCGGTGATCGTCGAGGTGAAGGGATGCTGGCATCGCCAGCTCGACTCGGCTCTCGAGCGCCAGCTCGTCGATCGCTACCTTGCCTCGGCACATCGCCACGGGATCTACCTGGTCGGGTGGTTCGACCCGGCTGATTGGGAGGACGGTGCCGACGAGCGGCGCGACCGTTGCAAGGGCGCCTCGGCTGACGAGCTGCGGGCCTCGCTGGCGGAGGTCGCGAGTGAGGTGTCCCGGCGACGCGGCGTGAGAGTCGCGGCCTGCGTTCTCGACTGCTCGCTCAGCTCGCGCTGAGCGCGGCACCGGTCATCGCCCGCCCACCCCACCCGCCAGCTCGTCCTCGAAGAGCTGGATCAGCCTGGCCCGGCAGAACTCCCACTGCTTGGCGCTGCGCTCCTCGCCGGGGTGAAGGGTGTCGAGCAGGGTGAGCCCGCGCGCGGTGGCGGCGGCCATCTCGAACAGGCGCTCGAAGTCGGGGCTGCCGGCGAGGTCGGGGAAGAGGCGCCGCGAGAGCTCGAGCATCTGGCGGTCCAGCTCGCGTTCGACGCCGGCGAGGTGGTCGCGCAGCTCGGGGTCGGTGCGGGCGCTGGTCCAGAGGTCGAGGGCCGCCTGGAAGAGCGGGTTCGCGTAGGCGGACCAGATCAGGTCGAGGCCGGCGGCGAAGCGCTCGCGGCCGGGCGGCAGGGAGTCGAGCGCCGCCTGCTGCTCCTCCCAGCGCCGCAGCGCCAGCCGCTCGACCGCCGCCGCGACGAGCGCCTGGCGGGTCTGGAAGTGGTGCAGGTGGGCGCCGCGCGAGACGCCGGCCCGCTCGGCGACGCCGGTGGTCGTCGTGCTCGCGTAGCCGTCCTCGACCAGCGAGTCGATCGTCGCGTCGAGCAGCGCCTCGCGGGTGGCGGAGCTGCGCTCGGCCTGGCTGCGGCGCGTGGGTGTCTCGGCGGCGGCCATCTGCGATCATCCTAGTGAAACTTGCGTTCAGGAATGAATGTTATTCTGCGACGCGCTCCGCACTCGAGACTGAAGGGAACGGGATCATGGCTGCAACCGAGGCGCTGGTATTCGACGCGATCCGCACGCCGCGCGGCAAGGGCAAGAGCAACGGCTCCCTGCACGGGACCAAGCCGGTCGACCTCGTCGTCGGCCTGATGCACGAGATGCTGATCCGCAACGAGCGCCTCGACCCCAAGCGCGTCGACGACGTCGTGCTCGGCTGCGTCTCGCCGGTCGGCGACCAGGGCGCCGACATCGCCAAGACGGCGGCGCTCAAGGCCGGCCTGCCCGACACGGTGTCCGGCCTGCAGCTCAACCGCTTCTGCGCCTCCGGCCTGGAGGCGGTCAACATCGGCGCCCAGAAGGTCGCCTCCGGCTGGGAGGACCTCGTCCTCGCCGGCGGCGTCGAGTCGATGTCGCGGGTGCCGATGGGCTCCGACGGCGGCGCCTGGGCGATGGATCCCGAGACCAACTACGACACCTCCTTCATCCCGCAGGGGGTCAGCGCCGACCTGATCGCGACGCTCGAGGAGTTCGCCCGCGAGCACGTCGACGCCTACGCCGCCCGCTCGCAGGAGCTCGCCGCCCGGGCCCGCGAGGAGGGCCGCTTCGACAACTCGGTGATCCCGGTCCGGGACCTGAACGAAAACGTCGTGCTCGACAAGGACGAGTTCATCCGCCCGGGGACGACGGTCGAAACGCTGGCCAAGCTCAACCCCTCCTTCAAGGTGATGGGGGAGATGGGCGGCTTCGACGCCGTGGCGCTGCAGAAGTACCACTGGGTCGAGGCGATCGACCACGTCCACACCCCGGGCAACTCCTCGGGCATCGTCGACGGCGCCTCGCTCGTCGCGATCGGCAACGAGCGGACCGGCGAGGCGCTGGGGATGACGCCCCGCGCCCGCATCCTCGCCACCGCCGTCTCGGGCGCCGACCCGACGGTCATGCTGACCGGCCCGGCGCCGGCCTCGCGCAAGGCGCTGGAGAAGGCCGGGGTCGCCGCCGAGGACCTCGACCTGGTCGAGATCAACGAGGCCTTCGCCGCCGTCGTGCTGCGCTTCGTCCGCGACATGGGCCTCGACATGGAGAAGGTCAACGTCAACGGCGGCGCGATCGCGATGGGCCACCCGCTGGGCGCCACCGGGGCGATGATCCTCGGCACGCTGATCGACGAGCTGCACCGCCGCGGCGGGCGCTACGGCCTGGCGACGCTCTGCGTCGGCGGCGGCATGGGGATCGCGACCGTCGTGGAGGCGATCTGATGGCGGAGTCGACGACGATCCGCTGGGAGCGCGGCGAGGACGGCATCGTCGTCCTCACCCTCGACGACCCCGACCAGTCCGCCAACACGATGAACCGGGCCTACGCCGAATCGATGGCGGCGACCGTCGAGCGGCTGGAGGCCGAGAAGGACGGCATCGAGGGCGTCGTCGTCACCTCGGCGAAGAAGACCTTCTTCGCCGGCGGCGACCTCAACGACCTGAAGGCGGTGACCAGGGAGCACTCGGCCGAGTTCGCCGCCGGCCTGCGCGAGATCAAGGGCCAGCTGCGCCGCCTGGAGACGCTCGGCGTCCCCGTCGTCGCGGCGATCAACGGCACCGCGCTGGGCGGCGGGCTGGAGATCTGCCTCGCCACCCACCACCGCGTGATCGTCGACGACCCCAAGGTCAAGCTCGGCTTCCCCGAGGTCAAACTCGGCCTGCTGCCGGGCGGCGGCGGCGTGGTGCGCACGGTGCGCATGTTCGGCATCGTCGACGCGCTGATGAACCTGCTCGTCCAGGGCCAGGAAGTGCGTCCCGCCAAGGCGCTGGAGATGGGGCTGGTCGACGAGGTCGTCGCCAGCCGCGATGACCTGCTCCCCGCCGCCAAGGCCTGGATCGAGGCCAACCCCGACGCCGTGCAGCCCTGGGACGCCGAGGGCTACAGGATGCCCGGCGGCACCCCCTCCAACCCGAAGCTGGCGCAGAACCTGCCCGCCTTCCCGGCCAACCTGCGCAAGCAGCTGAAGGGGGCCAACTTCCCCGCCCCGCACCACATCATGGCCGCGGCGGTAGAGAGCGCCCAGGTCGACTTCGACAACGCGATCGAGATCGAGGGCCGCTACTTCACCGACCTCGCCACCGGCCAGGTGGCGAAGAACATGATCCAGGCCTTCTTCTTCGACCTGCAGGAGGTCAACGGCGCCCGCGGCCGGCCCGAGAGCATCGAGCCCTTCGAGCCGAAGAAGATGGTCGTCCTCGGCGCCGGCATGATGGGCGCCGCGATCGCCTACGTCAGCGCCAAGGCTGGCATCGAGGTGGTGCTCAAGGACGTCTCCCTGGAGGCGGCCGAGCGCGGCAAGGGCTACTCGGAGAAGCTGGTCGAGAAGGCCGTCTCGCGGGGACGCTCCAGCGAGGAGCAGGGCGCGGAGCTGCTCGCCCGCATCAAGCCGACCGCCGACGCGGCCGATGCCGCCGGCGCGGAGCTGGTCATCGAGGCCGTCTTCGAGGACCCCAAGGTGAAGGCCGAGGTCTTCGCCGAGGTCGAGCCGCACCTCGCCGAGGGCGCCCTGCTCGGCTCCAACACCTCGACCCTGCCGATCACCGAGCTGGCCGCCGACTCGGCCCGCCCGGATGACTTCGTCGGCCTGCACTTCTTCAGCCCGGTGGACAAGATGCCGCTGCTGGAGATCATCAAGGGCGAGCAGACCGGCGAGGAGACGCTGCACCGGGCGCTCGACGTGGCCAAGGCGATCCGCAAGACGCCGATCGTCGTCAACGACTCGCGCGGCTTCTTCACCTCGCGGGTGATCGGCACCTTCATCAACGAGGCGATCGCGATGCTGACCGAGGGCGTCCCGGCGCCGACTATCGAGCAGGCCTCCTCGCAGGCCGGCTACCCGGCGCCGGCGCTGCAGCTCTCCGACGAGCTGAACCTCAACCTGATGCGCAAGATCCGCCTCCAGTACGAGGCGGCGGCGGAAGCAGAGGGGAGCGCCTGGGCGGACCATCCCTCGACGACGGTGATCGACCGCATGCTCGACGAGTTCGACCGCGGCGGCCGCCTCGCCGGCAAGGGCTTCTACGAATACGACGAGGAGGGCAAGCGAATCGGCCTCTGGAAGGGCCTGAAGGAGGCCTTCCCGCCGGTCGAGGACCCCGCCTCGATATCGCTGAAGGACCTCGAGGAGCGGATGCTCTTCGCCGAGTCCCTGGAGACCGCCAAGTGCATGGACGAGGGCGTGATCGAGTCGGTCGCCGACGCCAACATCGGCTCGATCTTCGGCATCGGCTTCCCCGCCTGGACCGGCGGCGTGCTCCAGTACATCGACGGCTACGAGGGCGGCCCGGCCGGCTTCGTGGCCCGCGCCCGCGAGCTGGCCGAGCGCTACGGCGAGCGCTTCGAGCCGCCGGCCTCGCTGGTCGAGCTTTCCGAGAGAGGAGACACATACGCGGGCCGGGGCGCCGCCCTGGCCACTGCGACCGCATGAGGGGACGTGCCGGTGGTTAGCCGCCCATATGGGTGGTTAACCACCGGCACGTCCGGAAAGGGAGAGAGATGCCAGTCACCTTCAGCAGCGAGCAGGAAGCGTTCGCCGAGGCGATCCGCGACTTCGCCGCCCGCGAGTGCGGGACGCGCGAGCAGCGCGACGCCCTCACCGACGGCGGCCGCGAGCCGCACAACACCGAGCTCTACTCGAAGATCGCCGAGCTCGGCTGGCTCGGCATCGCGGTTTCCGAGGAGTACGGCGGCTCGGGGGGCGGCATGATCGACCTCTGCCTCTTCCTCGAGGAGATGGCCTACGGCCAGATCCCGATTGGCGGCTTCCCGGTGACGGCGATCACCGCCGGCGCCTACGAGCGCTTCGGCACCGACGAGCAGAAGGCGGAGATCCTCGGCGGCATCGTCGAGGGGGCGGTCGAGGCGATCGCGATGTCCGAGCCCGAGGCCGGCTCCGACGTCGGCGCCCTGCGCTGCAAGGCGGTGCGGCAGAACGGCGGCTACACGATCAACGGCCAGAAGACCTGGATCTCCGAGGCCCACGTCGCCGACCACATCCTGCTCGTCTGCCGCACCGACGACAGCGGCGGCAAGCACGACGGCCTGACCATGCTCAGCATCCCGAAAGGCAGCGAGGGGGTCGAGATCCGCGGCATCGACACGATGGGCGGGCGGGTCGTCAACGACGTCTTCTTCGACGACTGCCAGGTGCCGGCCGAGAACCTGCTCGGGGTCGAAGGCCAGGCCTGGATGCAGCTGATGGCCGGCCTCAACGTCGAGCGCCTGATCATCGCCGCGCAGTCGCTGGGGATGGCGCGGCGGGCGATGGACGACACGCTTGCCTACGTCAAGGAGCGCAAGCAGTTCGGCAGGCCGATCGGCAGCTTCCAGACGATCTCCCACCGCCTCGCCGACCTCGCCACCGAGCTGGAGTGCTGCCGGCTGCTCACCTACGACGTCGCCGCCCGCGTCGACGAGGACCCGCAGAAGCTCTTCCCGCGCGAGGCCTCGATGGCGAAGCTGAAGGTGACCGAGACGGCGAAGAAGATCTCGCTGGAAGGGATGCAGATGATGGGCGGCTACGGCTACGCGACCGAGTACGACATGGAGCGCCACGTGCGCGGCACCCTCGTCTCGACCATCTACGGCGGCACCAGCGAGATCCAGCGCGAAATCATCGCCAAGACGCTGGGCCTGTAGGGGGGCGAACCGTACTCCCTGTCGATTTCCCCACCGGATAGGGGGGCAAAGTCGACAGGGAGCCGCTCGCAGGAAAGCGGCGCTCAGTGGCCGGGGCCGGTCTTGACCCGCCGGCGCTCGGCGGGGTGGGCGCCGCCCTTCTCCTCCAGGGTCGCGCAGGCCTGGGCGATGTCGTCGGTGAGATGGTCGATGCGGGAGCGGCCAAGGGTGAGCTTGACCAGCGCCCGCATCACCTTCACGTCCTCGGCGTTGGGCGGCATCGTGTAGGCGGGGAGCATCCAGCCGCGCTCGGCGGAGAGCTGCCAGGAGACGTCGAACTCGTCGTAGCCCTTCTCCCCGGCGAGCTTGAAGGCGACGAGGGGCAGCTGCTCCTCTCCGTCGCCGATCAGCTCGAAGTCCCCGATCGCCTTCAGCTTGCCGGCCAGCGCCTGCGCGTTCTCCTGCATCGACCTCATGGCGTAGGCGTATCCGTCGCGCCCGAAGCGGACGAAGTTGTAGTACTGCGCCAGCACCATCGCCGCGCCGGTGGAGAAGTTGAGGGTGAAGGTGGCATCGGTCTTGCCCAGGTAGTTCTCGTAGAAGACGAGGTCCTCGGCGAGGTCGGAGCGCTCGCGGAAGATCAGCCAGCCGATGCCGGGGTAGACGAGGCCGAACTTGTGCCCGGAGACGTTGATCGAGCGGACCTGCTCGAGCCGGAAGTCCCACTCGGAGTCGGGGTGGAGGAAGGGCCAGACGAAGCCGCCCGAGGCGGCGTCGACGTGGAGCGGCACGTCGAGGCCCCTCTCGCCCTTGAGGCCGACCAGGAGCCTGTCGATGCCGACGATGTCGTCGGCGTGGCCGGTGAAGGTGGTGCCGAGCACGGCGGCGACGCCGATCGTGTTCTCGTCCACGTGGGGCTCGACGTCCTCCGGCCCGATCGTGTACTTGCCGGGCCGCAGCGGCACGATCCGCGGCTCGACGTCGAAGTAGCGGCAGAACTTCTCCCAGACGACGTGCACGTCGCCGCCGAAGACGAGGTTGGGCTTGTCCACCGGCGCCGAGGCGGCTTCGCGGCGCTCCTTCCACCTCCACTTCAGCGAGAGGGCGCCGAGCATGATCGCCTCCGAGGACCCCTGTGTGCGGGCGCCGGTCGTCTCGCCGGGAGCGTGGAAGAGGTCGGCGAGCATGCGGATGCAGCGCTGCTCGATCTCGGCCGTGATCGGGTACTCGGCGTGGTCGATGAAGTTGCGGTGGAGATTCTCGGCGACGATCCGCTGCGCCTCGGGCTCCATCCAGGTGGTGACGAAGGTGGCGAGGTTTTTGAACGGCTCGCCCTCGAGCATCAGTTCCTCGCCGACCAGCCGCATCGCGTCGACGGCGGGCATGCCGCCGTCGGGAAACTCGTGTGCGGGGGCGTCTTCGGTGAGGAAGCGGTTGCCGAAGAGCCCCGCCGTGCGATCGTCGCCGCCTGGCACCGGCCGAGAGCCTAGCCGAGCCGGCCCGCGGACGCCAGCGCGCGTTGCGGTCGTCGAAGGCGCGGCTCAGCTGGAAACCCGGGTAGCTTATGGGCACCACGGTCACTTCCCCCCGACATCGTCGACGGCGTCACCGAGGAAGGTCTGGAGGCCGAGCAGCGCGACGGGGAAGCCAGTGCATAGTTACGAGCCTCACACTTTTCGTTTGTGCGTGCGGGTCCGACTCGGTCGAGTCGAAGAGCACGAGGGAAGCTGGGCGGGGGAGCGAGTCATCATGCATCGTCCGTATCGCATCTGGAAGGGCGCGGATAAAGCCCCGCGACAGTGGCTGGACATGCGAGGAGGCCAGGGTGGTAATTTCGCTCTTGCCGAACTCAGTTGGTAGATGGCCAATTAGATCTTCTTCGCCAAAGCGAAGCCTGATCTGCCGGGTCTATCCGAGGTCGGCTATGCCTCTTAAGATTCGCTGCTATCACCGCAAAAGGTATTTCGAAGTCAGAGCACTGCCTGACCTCCGGAAATAGCCACCCTGACTCCGGTCGTTCCGTCCGCCTGATCCCGGCTATCACCTATCTCTGCGGCGACGGGGCCTGGGCCTGGGCGAGACGGTGGACGGCCGGCAGGTGGCCTGCCTGCAGGTAGTCCTCCCACTCGACGGTCGCCGTGTCGAAGGGGAGCAGCTCGCGGTCGGCGGGGTCCATGGCGGCGGCGAGGGCGCGGGCGTTGCGGTCGTCGAAGGCGCAGCTCAGCTCGGTGTAGGGGCCGTAGATCTTCACCATCCGGGTTACCTGCGCCGCCAGCCTGCCGTTGCGCCGCAGCTTCCGCTCGGTCGCCGCCGGCAGCGGCGCCACCGTGCCGGCACGCGCGGCGGCCCCGGCCAGGGCGGAGCGGCGCATCGTCTTGCGCAGGGCGAGCTTGCGGTCGACGAAGCGCAGCTCGCCGATCTCGATCGGCGAGCCGTCCCGGCGTCGCAGCGGCTCGCGCCGGAAGTAGTCCTTGATCTGGTCCGCGAGCTCGCCGAGCGTCAGCGGGTTGCGGGAGCTGCTCGCCACCGCGATCGTGCGCAGCCGCTCGCGCGGCGGGTACGCCGCCGCCGCCACGCAGGCGTTGGCGACCTGGTCGACGGGGACGATGTCGATCAGGTTGTCGGCCCGGCCGGGGAGGTGGGTGAGGCCCCTGGCCGCGTAGGCGAGGATCAGCGGGTCGGCGACCTTGATCCCCTCCAGCCAGCCGGGGCGCGGCTGCCGCAGCGCCGACTCGATGATCGTCGGGCGGACGATCGTCGTCGCCTCGGAGCGCTCGGTCAGCAGGCGCTCGCCGAGGGCCTTGGTCAGCGCGTAGGTGTCCGGCCAGCCGGCCTCCATCGCGTACCGCCGTCCCTTCCTGGCCAGCTCTTCCTGCCAGGCGGAGCTGGGCGACTCCGCTTCCACCCCCGCCCGCCAGGAGCGGGCCGTCGCCATCGTTGCCTGCGGGTCGAGGTCGGCCAGGCCGGGGTGCCGGGGCCCGTCCTCCGGCACGACGGCCTGCCGGCAATCGGCCGCGTAGGCGGTGGAGACATGGACGAAGTGGGGCGCGGAGCCGGCCTCGCGAAGGCTTTCCAGCAGCCGGACGGGGCCGAGGGAGTTGAGGGGGACGATCTCGTCCAGCGGCTCCTCGAAGGAAACCGAGGCCGCGCAGTGGACGACGGTGTCCACCTCGCTCCAGTGCGCCTGGCCGGCGGCGTCGAGCCGGCCGCTGTCGAGGTCGCCGGCCACCGCGACGAGCTGCCCCCGCGCCAGCATCGCCTCGATCGAGCCGCGATCGAGGTCGGCGAAGGCCTCGCTCGCCAGCACCTCCTCGACCAGCCGTCGCCGCGCGCCGTCGCCGTCGGCGGCGCGCAGCAGGAGGACGGCCCGCCGGAACCCGCCGACCCGCAGCAGCGTCTCGAGCACCGCCTTGCCGAGGAAGCCGGAGCTCCCGGTGACCAGGATCGTCGAATCGGCCAGTCGACTGGCTATCCCTGCCGCTACTCGAACCGCCCCCTCGGCACATCACGAGTCTACGAGCACTCCGCGTGGATTGGTCGGCGGAGGCGGCTCAGCCGGCGGCGGTGCCGTCGAGCAGCGACCGGATCGCCGCCGGCTCGGCGGTGGCGGCCAGCGCGCGGCTGCCATCGCTGCGCAGGAAGCCGGCGATGCCTCGGGAGGGCGTCCCGTCGCGCTCGTAGACGACGGTGCAGGACTCGACCGGTCCCTCGATCGCGCTCGCGGCGACGATCTTGCGGCTGGGCAGGGCGTCGACCTCCGCCTGGGGCTCGGCGTGGGCGTACGGCCTGGCCGGCGGGCGGGTGGAGAGCACGGCGTTGGCGTGCTTGGTCATGTACCAGCCCACCCCGGTGAGGAAGCCGAAGGCGCCCGGTTCCCCGCGCAGCCGTTCGGTCATCGTCGCCAAGGCGTGCGTCACGTAGTTGCTGCCGGGCCCGCCGGCGAAGGTCAGGCCGCCGGTCACGGTCGGCGGGCGCCGGTCGCCGTCCAGGTCGATGCCCAGCTCGGCGGCGGCGATCCGCACGGCCGAGGGGAAGCACGAGTAGAGGTCGAGCTGGGCCACGTCGTCGATGCCGACCCCCGCCCGGCCGAGGCTTGCCCTGCCGCAGGCCGCGATCGCCGGCGAGCGGTGCAGCCGCTGGCGCGAGCCGGCGAACCAGTGGTCGTGGGCGGCCGCGGTCGCGTGGACGTAGACCCGGCGCTCCGGCTCGATCCCGGCGCTCGCGGCGGCGCGGGCGCCGCAGAGCAGGACCGCGGCGCCCTGGTCGACCTGGATGTTCGCGGTCGTCAGCTTCGAGTAGGGGTCGGCGACCATCCGGTTGCCCTCGCCCGTGGCACGGATCTCCTCCTCCGTCGGTCCCCGCCTGACCCAGGCGTGCGGATTGGACTCGGCGACCTCGGCGAACCGGCGCCACAGCTTCGCCAGGCCGTCGCGGTGCTCGGCCGGCGTGCGGCGGGCGGCGATGCGCAGGGCGTTCTCGAACCACGGGTAGTAGTGGACGGGGGCGAGCAGGCCGGCGCCCAGCTCGACCTCGTGGCTCGCCGCCCGCCCGTCGCCGAGCAGGAGGTCGGGCGCCGCGTCGGCGGGCTGCTCGGCCCAGCCGCTGGCGCGGCCCTCGCGGCTGGCGCGCATGAAGGGGAGGATCGCCTCGGCGCCGACGATCAGGGCGACGTCGAGCCGCCCGGCCTGGATCTCGGCGCAGGCGTCGGCAAGCAGGTCGAGCGGCCCGGTCCCGCTGGTCGAGGTCCGTACGGTCTGGGCTGGGCGCAGGCCCAGCTCCGCGGCGAGGAGGGCCCCCGGATCGGGCACCGGCCAGGAGAGGCAATCGACGACCCGCACGGACTCGACGCGACCCAGCAGCCGCTCGCCACCCGGAGCCTCCGCGGCGCGGCCCGCGGCCCGCGCCATCAGCTCCAGCGGCGCGAGCTCCGGCTCCTCCCGGCGGCGGTTGAGCTGTCCCGAGCCGACCAGAACCGGCGCGTGGGGGTCGAGTGGCATCGCCGCGCAGGTTGGCAGAGATCACGGCTCCAAAGGTCGCCCGCCTCCTCAGGGCATCGGGTTGCCCGGTTTCGCGTCTACCTCATCGTCTTGGGACTTCTCGACGTTGGAAGTCGCCGGTGGCGACGCTGGCGCCGGGGGAGCCCCTCGCCCGCCGGAGCCGCCGTGGTCGTCGCGCATCATCTCGAAGGCCGAGGGCCCGTCGGGACCGGGGAGGAGGCCGCGGAGCTCCGTCACCGTGCTCTGCTTCTCCAGCTCGACTGCGCCAACTTTGAGCTTTGTCAGCACCGGCAGGGAGAAGCCGGCGATCGTCATCAGCAGCGCCACGAAGGAAACGCTGGCCACGGTCGAGGCGGACTCATGCGCGAAGATGGCGGCGTAAGCCGTCACGGCGAGGGCCGCCAGCGCGATGGCGTAGGGAAGCCAGCCGGGGAAGTCGATGCTCTCCTGCTGGTCGAGCCGGCGCAGGTTGCGGATCGCCGTTAGCTGCTCATGCGAGTCGTCCGCGGCCGTGGCGCGTGCCTGCCGCAGGTCTGCCTTTGCCTCGGCCATCTTGCCGAGGTTGTAGTAGGCGTAGCCGCGGTTGAGGAGGAGGCGGGCGCACTCGGATCGGTCCTCGGGCGGTCCCCCCAACCCCACGTTGGCGATCTCGATCGTGTCGAGGTGGTGGTCCTGCTCGTGGAACTGGCGCGCCTGCTCCATGTAGATGCGTGAGAGGGACTCGCAGGCGGAGGTCTTCATTCGCCGCTGCTCGAGCCCTGGGCGGCCGGAGCTGCTGCGCACGGCCCGGCGCAACGCCACCTCGGCCTCCGCCCACCCGCCCAGCCTCATCTGGGTCTTGCCGAGGTAGAGCCATGCCTGAGTCGCCCCCGCGTCGATCGCGGTCGCCGAGGCGAAGGAGCGGGCGGCCTCGTCGTACATCCCCTGTTCCGCCAGGGAGCTGCCCAGGTTGACGTGCAGGCTCGCGTTGGTCGGGTCCATCTGGACGGCCCGGCGCAGGTACCCCTCGCCGTCGCCGTACAGCCTCTGGTCATGGAGCAGGATGCCGACGTCGCGGTAGCCGATCGCCGGCTCGCCGGGCGCCTGCGAGACGGCCACCTGGAACGACTGTTCGGCCTCCTCGCGGCGGCCCTGCAGCGCCAAGACGACACCAAGGTCCCGGTGGCTCTCGGGGTTCTCCGGGGCCAGGCGGGTTGCCTCCCGGTACGCATCCACGGCCTTCGAGTAGTGGCCAATACCCCTGAAGAGGTTGCCAAGTGTACGCCGATGCCGCCACTCTTCCGGCGCCAGCTCGATCGCCTTGCGGAACAGCTCCTCCGCCTCCCCGTGGTAGCCCTGTTGCTCGAGGCTGATGCCGAGGTCGTGGTAGCCGACCGGGTTCTCGGGCGCCAGCTCCAGCGCTTTCCGGAAGGCGGCCTCTGACTCGTCGTGGCGATTCTGCAAGGCCAGATTGACGCCGAGGTCGCGATGGGCGACCGGATCGTCCGGCACCATCTCGATCGCCGTCTTGAAAGCGATCTCCGCCGCCCGGTGGTCGTCCAGCCCCTCCAGGTCGATGCCAAGGTCGCGATAGCCGGCTGGGCTGTCCGGCGCCAGCTCGATCACTCGCCGGTCGATCTCGACGGCCTCCTCGAATTGGTCGAGGTCGGTCAACACGCTGCCGAGCGCGCGCAGGGTGAGCGGGTCCGTCGGGTCGCGCTCAACCGCCTGGACCAGCGCGGCCTTGGCTTCCTCGCCACGGTCCAGGTAGGCGAGATCGAAGCCGAGGTCGCGGTAGCTGACTGGATCGTGGGGCGCCAGCTCGATCACTCGCCGGTCGATCTCGACCGCCTCAGCGTAGCGTTCGATTCGCGCCAGAAGATTGCCCAGCGTGCGCCAGTAGAGCGCGTCCTCCGGCGCCAGCTCGATCGCCTTGCGGTACGCCGCCTCGGCCTCCTCGTAGCGCTTCCGTTCCTCGAGATCGACGCCGAGCGCCCGGTGTGTCTGCGGATCCTTCGGCGCCAGCTCGACCGCCTTGCGAAACGCCACCTCAGCCTTCTTGCGGTGGTTCTGCCGGGCAAGCGCGACGCCGAGCGCCATCCTCTCCTCGGGGGCGCTCGGCGCCAGCTCGATCGCCTTGCGGTACGCCGCCTCGGCCTCCTCGTAGCGCTTGACGACGACGAGCAGGTTGCCGAGCGCGCGGTGGTAGTAGGCGTCCTCCGGCGCCAGCTCGATCGCCTTGCGGTACGCCGCCTCGGCCTCCTCGTAGCGCTTCTGCTGCTCGAGGCTGACACCTAGATCGCGCCACACGTCGGGGTCTCCCGGCGCCAGCTCCCTGGCCCGTTCGAGCGCGGCGTCGGCCTCCGCGTAGCTCTTCCTCCTCGCCAGAAGGTTGCCCAGCGTGCGCCAGTAGAGCGCGTCTTCGCCGGCCAGCTCGAGTGCCCGCCTGTAGCTGGCTTCGGCTTCCTCCCAGCGGCCCAGCTGTTCGAGGTCGATGCCGAGGTTGCGGTGGCAGACAGGGTCCTCCGGCGCCAGCTCGATCGCCTTCCGGTCGACCGCCTCGGCCTCCTCGTGGCGGTCCAGGCGCGAGAGCACCGTGCTCAGCGCTCGGTACCCTTCTGGCTCCCCCGGGGCGCGATCGATCGCCTCGCGGTAGGAAGCCGCCGCATCCTCAGACTGACCCAGTCGCGTCTGCAGGTTCCCCAGGGTGAGCCTGAACAGGGCGTCCTCTGGTGCCAGCCCGATCGCCTCGCGGTAGCACGCCTCCGCCTCGGCGTAATGCTCCTGCTGCTCGAGCACGATCCCGAGGTCGCGATGGGCCTCGGGATTCTCGGGCGCGACCTCGAGCAGCTCGCGGAAGATTTTCTCTGCGGCGTCGTGCTCGCCCGCGCGGGCGAGCACGAGTGCCTCTGCGTGCCGGTTCGGGGAGTCGGTGGCCAGCGGTTCGGTCATTGCCGTGAGCACCCTTTCAGATTGCCGGAATGAAAGATCTGTGCTCGACCATTGACTGGAAAGCGTCTCGCTCCGGTACGCGTCGAGTTGCTAGGATGCGCAAGAAATCTGGATCAGTCAAGAGTTGGGACTCTAGGGAGGGTCCCGGGGCTCCCGGGGAGGCGCCTCGCCCATAGCGCACCAGTGCCTTAATCGGTCAAAGGGCCGGCCTTAAAAGCCGGAGATCCGGGTTCGAGCCCCGGCTGGTGCATCCAGTGGAAACCAACCCACCAACTATGGCGGACAACCTCTTCGATCGCTTCGATGAAGTGGCGGCAGGCGGCGAGGGCCGGCCGCTGTGGGCCGCGCGCGCGCCCTACCAGCCGCACCCGCGCTACGAGCTGATGCTGGTGCCGCGGGTGCGCGGCTGGCAGCGGGACGCGGTGGCGCTCGCCGCCCTGGAGCGGATCGAGGCCGAGCCGATCGTGGCGGCGCTCGCGCGCGAGGAGAAGCAGGTCTGGGTGCGGCTCAGCGACGAGTGGGTCGAGCGCACCGGGGCGGCGCTGGTCGCGGGCGAGGCCGGACAGCACACCGACCTCGCCGCGGGCCGCACCTTCGCGCTCAACTTCTGGGACGCCAACTCGACCAAGGCCCTGCACATCGGCCACCTGCGCAACCTCGCCCTCGGCAACGCCCTCGGCGCGGCGCTCACCGAGGCCGGCGGCAAGGTCGAGCGGCGCAGCATCATCTGCGACGTCGGCCGCAGCATGGGGGAGGCGATGGCCGGCGTGGTCAAGAGCGGCCGCCACACCCGCTCCTCGCCCGAGAACGGCCAGAAGAGCGACCACTTCGTCGGCGCCTGCTACGCCGACTACGTGAAGAGCGGCCCCTCGCTGAACGGCCGCGACGACAACCCGGCCAGCTCGCTGACCCGGGAGCTCGACGTCCACGAAGACAGCGCCGACGAGCTGCTGCAGCGCGTCCTCGAGGGCGACCAGGCGGCGATCGAGCTCTGGTCGAAGACGCGCGCCTGGGTGATCTCGGGGCAGCGCAAGACACTGGCCCGGCTCGGCATCGCCTTCGACCGCGTCTTCTTCGAGTCCGACTTCCTGCCCGAGGTCGCCGAGCTCTCCAACCTCGGCCTCGAGCACGGCATGCTGCAGCGCCGCCCCGACGGCGCCGTCATCTACCTCACCGACCGCGAGGAGCTGGAGGAAATGCCGCTGCTGCGCGCCGACGGCCTGCCCACCCAGCACATGCGCGCGCTCGCCTACTGGATGGCGGCGCCGGGCCTGGAAGGGACCACCTCGATCCAGGTCTGCGGCCTGGAGTGGGTCGCCCACGTCACCTGCCGCCGCCAGCTGATGGACGAGATGATGGCCAGGGGCGCCGGCGCCGACATCAACCATCCCAGGCACGACGTCTTCCACGGGATGGTCTCCAAGCAGCGCCAGTCGGTCTCCTCGAGCAAGAAGGACGCGCTGCTGATCGACGAGCTGGCCGAGTGGATCGAGGCGGCGATCGACGGCGACCCCGAGCGGGCCGGCGTGCGCCGCGGCCACCCGGCGGCCGAGCAGATCGTCCCCCAGGTGGCGCTCGGCTACTTCCTCATGCACACCAACACCAGGCCGCTCGACTTCGAGCCCGAGAAGCTGCTGCGCGAGGAGCAGAGCCTCGGCTGGGACCTGGCCCGCGCCCGGGCCGGCAACGGCGCCGGGGGTGGGGCCGGGGCCGCCGCCGACCCGGCGGACGACCCCCAGTACCGCTTCGCCGTCGTGCAGTCGGAGATGTACCGCCGCCACCTGGGCCAGGCGGTGGAGCGGCTCGACGTCAGCCCGCTGGCCCGCTACGTCGCACACCTCGCCCGCTGGTACCTGGAGGCCGACCGCGACCCGCCCGTGCGGCGGGTCACCCAGGCGGCGCTCGCCCAGGCAGCCGTCGGGCTCGGACTGGAGGCACGGTGAGAACGCTCCTCGTCGACAACCACGACTCCTACACCTACAACGTCTTCCACCTGCTCGCCGGGGTCTGCGGCGAGGAGCCGATCGTGGTCGACAACGACGCCGTCTCCTGGCGCGCCCTCTCGCGCTGGGACTTCGATGCGATCGTGCTCTCGCCCGGGCCGGGGACGCCGCGCCGCTGGCACGACTTCTGCGTCTGCGACGACATCCTGCGCTTCAGCGAGATGCCCGTGCTCGGCATCTGCCTCGGCCATCAGGGCCTCGGCAAGGTGCTCGAAGGCGAGGTCGACAGCGCCCCCGAGGCGATGCACGGCCGGCTCAGCCACATCTTCCACGAAGGCGCCGGCCTCTTCGAGGGCATCCCGCAGGGCTTCCCGGTGGTGCGCTACCACTCGCTGGCGATCACCGGCATGGGTGCCGACGGCAACGTCTGCGCCTGGGCCGACGATGGCGTCGTGATGGGGATCGAACACCGGCGCCGGCCGATGTGGGGCGTGCAGTTCCACCCCGAGTCGATCGCCACCGAGCACGGCGCCGCCCTGGTGCGCAACTTCTACGCCCTCGCCGAGCGGCGCAAGGAGCGCGCCGTCGCGCCGCCGCGGCGACCGGCGGCGCCCCCCTCGCGCCAGGTCGAGCCCTCCGGGCCCGCCGCGACCGACACCAAACTGCTGCTCCGCGCGATCCCCGGCGAGCCCTCCACCGAGGCCCTCTTCGAACGGCTCTTCGCAGCCGAGGAGCACGCCTTCTGGCTCGACAGCGCCGACGCCCCGACGCGGCTGGCGCAAAGCTCCTACCTGGGAACCTCCGCCGGCGAGGGCCGCTGCGTGCTCGAGTACGAGGTCGACGCCGGCGCCGTCCGGATGCACGGCCCGGGCGCGACCGAGATCGTCCCCGGCTCGATCTTCGACGTGCTCGACGAGGAGATCGCCAAGCGCGCGGTCGAGACGCCCGCCGAGGGGGCGCCGGACCTGCTCGGCGGCTTCGTCGGCTACCTCGGCTACGAGCTGAAGGCCGACTGCGGCTCCCCGAACGCGCACCGCTCCGACGTGCCCGACGCGGTGCTGATGCTGGCCAACCGCCTGGTCGCGGTCGACCACGTGCGCGGGCGCACCCACCTGATGGCCCTCCACAGGGGGGACGAGGCAGCCGCCGAGCGCTGGCTGGCGGAGGCCGAGGCGGCGGTGCGCGACGTGCTCGCCGACCCGGCGGGCGAGGCCGACCCCGCCGAGCGCTTCGGCGAGCCGAGCGCCGCCCACGTGCGCTTCGAGTGCGGCCGCGGGCGCGAGCGCTACCTCGCCGACATCGTCCGCTCGCAGGCCGAGCTGGCCGCCGGGGAGTCCTACGAGGTCTGCCTCACCGACCAGATCTCCACCACGGCGGAACCCGACCCCTTCGACCTCTACCGCAACCTGCGCCGCGGCAACCCGGCGCCCTTCGCCGCATTCCTCAAGCTGGGCGAGGTCGCCGTGGTCAGCTCCTCGCCCGAGCGCTTCCTCTCCGTCGACCGCGAGCGCCGCGTCGAGGCGCGGCCGATCAAGGGGACGACCTCGCGCTCCGCGGACCCCGAGCGCGACGCGGAGCTGAAGGCGGAGCTGACCAGCGACGAAAAGACCTACGCGGAGCACCTGATGATCGTCGACCTGCTGCGCAACGATCTCGGCATCGTCTGCGAGGTGGGCAGCGTCGCCGTGCCCGAGCTGATGGTCGTCGAGGACTACGCGACGGTGCACCAGCTGATCTCGACCGTCGAGGGCCGCCTCGCCGCCGACCGCAGCGCCGTCGAGTGCGCCCGCGCCTGCTTCCCGGGCGGCTCGATGACCGGCGCCCCGAAGCTGCGCACGATGGAGATCATCGACGACATCGAGGCCGAGGCGCGCGGCGTCTACTCGGGGGCGATCGGCTACTTCGGCCTCGACGGCGCGATGGACCTCAGCATCGTCATCCGCACCGTCGTCCTGCGCCGGGGGCGCACGACGATCGGGGCCGGCGGGGCGATCGTCATGCAGTCCGACCCCGAGGAGGAGTTCGAGGAGATCCTGCTCAAGGCGCGCGCGCCGATGGCCGCGATCGCCCGCACGGCGACCGGCAGCGACTCGCCCGAGGCCTGGAACGTCGAGCTGGAGCCGGCGGCCGCCGCCGCGGAGGCGGCGGCGTGAGCCAGGAGGCGACGGCCGAGCCGCAGCCGGCGCGCGCCGGCGGCGTGCGGGTGCGCGAGGCGACCGAAGGCGACGCCCCGGCGGTGGCGGCGGCGATCGCCGAGCTGCTGGTCGAGCTGAGCGGCGGCGGGCCGCCGGTGGAGGAGCTGGAGGCGGCGACGCGGGAGCTGGCGGGGGACCGGCAGGCGGGGGCGCTGCTGGTGGCGGAGGCGGGGGGCGAGGACGCGATGGTCGGCGTCCTCGCCGCCAGCTGGCAGCACGCGATCCACGTCCCCGGTCGCTACGGGACGATCCAGGACCTCTGGGTGCGGCCGGACTGGCGCAGCCGCGCGGTCGGCGCCGCCCTGGTCGAGGGCCTCTGCGAGCTGGCCCGGCGGGAGGGGACCAGGCGGCTCGAGGTGGGGCTGCCGCGTGAGACCTTCGAGCGGATCGGCGCCACCGAGGCCTTCTACCGGGCCAACGGCTTCGAGCACCTCGGCCCGCGCATGCGGAGGAAGCTGTGAGCGCGCGGAGGGGCCGCCGATGACCGAGCTGCTGCTGGTCGAGCAGCGCGGCGGCGAGGAGGAGGGCGACGGCGCGCACTGGATCCTCGAAGGCGGGCGGATCCTGCCCGGCATGGACGACGGCCGGCGCCTGGCCGAGCTGCGCAGCGGCCTGCTCCGCCACCGCGCCGTGCGCCGCCAGCTCGCCGACGCCGACGCCGAAGAGGTCGAGCAGACGCTCAGCGTCCTGCACGACCCCGGGTACCTGGAGGCGCTCGGCGAGGTGGCCGAGGAGCCGGTGGTGATCCCGGAGCTGACGCCGCCCGGCCTGCCGCCCGACATGCCGGTCTGCGCCGCGGCGGTCGCGGCCGCGCGCGAGGGGGTGCGCACGGCGATCACCGCGGTCGAGCGGCTCGCCGCGGGCGCCGAGCTGACCTACGCGCTCTGCCGGCCGCCGGGCCACCACGCCGGCCCCGCCTGGTTCGCCGGCTACTGCTACCTCAACACCGCCGCCGCGGCCGCCCAGGCCCTGCGCGACCGCGACTTCGCCCCGGTCGGCATCCTCGACATCGACCTGCACTACCCGAACGGCACGGCGGCGATCGTCGAGTCGATGAGCGACGCCAGCCTGCACTCGCTGCACGCTTCGCCGGTCACCAACGTCGCCGAGCTGACCGTGACGCCGAGCAGCGAGCGCGAACACGTCGTCGAGTTCGCCGGCAGCCCCGGCGCGGCCGAGTACCTCGAGGCGCTGGCCGACTCGGTGGGGGACCTGACGCGCACCTCGCGGGCACTCGTCGTCTCGCTCGGCTACGACATCGTCGCCGGCGACCCGCACGGCTCCTGGAGCTTCCCGCCGGCGATCTTCGCCGAGATCGGCGCCATGCTGGCCGGCGCCGGGGTGCCGCTCTGCATCGTCCAGGAGGGCGGCTACGCCCTCGACACCCTCGCCGAGTGCGGCCACGCCCTCGCCACCGGCCTCCTCGGACCCCCCCAATGAGCTTCCGGTGCGCCTTTTGGACCCCACAGGTGCATAAAGCGCACCGGAAGGGGTGGGTATGAGTGGCGGCGGCCTGAACGGGTTCCGGGAGCGGCTCGACCCGATCGACGAGGAGATCGCGCGGCTGCTCGGCGAGCGCTTCCAGATCTGCCGCGAAGTCGCCGAGTACAAGAGCGCGCACGGGATCCCGATGATGCAGCCCGAGCGGGTGGCGGAGGTGCGGGCGCGCTACCTGGCGCGCGGGGCCGACGCGGAGCTGCCCGCGGATTTCACCGCGGCGCTCTTCGAGCTGCTGATCGGCGCCACCTGCAAGCTCGAGGACGCGCTGATGGAGAGGAGCGAGGCGTGAGCCTGCCGCCCGGCCCCCGCCTGCCCCGGCTGCTGCAGACGGCGCGCTGGACGCGCGACCCGCTGCCCTTCCTGGAGCGCTGCCGCGAGCGCTACGGCGACGCCTTCACGCTGCGCCTGCGCCACCTCGGCACCTGGGTGGTGCTCGCCGACCCCGAGGACGCCAAACGGATCTTCTCCGCCGCCGCCGGCGAGCTCGGCGTCGGGGTGCCGAACCTCGCCCTCAGGCCGGTGCTCGGCGCCCACTCGGTGATGCTCAGCGAGGAGCCCGAGCACATGGCCCGCCGCAAGCTGATGCTGCCGCGCTTCCACGGCGAGCGCATGCGCGAGGACGCCGAGATGATGACCGAGCTGGCCCGGCGCGAAGTGCGGGCCTGGCCGGCCGGGGAGCCCTTCCGGCTCTGGCCGCGCATGCAGGCGCTCACCCAGGAGGTGGTGATGCGGGCCGTCTTCGGCGAGGACGAGGGGCGCCTGGACCGGCTGCGCGGCCTGCTCGCGAACCTCACCGAGGCCGTCAACGACGGCGGCCGGCTGCGCAAGCTCGCCCTGCTCGGCCCGCGCTGGCTCGAACGCAGCCGCGGCTGGCGGGCGGCGATGGAGCCGGTCGAGGAGGCGGTCCTCGCCGAGGTGCGGCGCCGCCGCGCCGAGGGCGAGGACGGCCGCCGCGACGCGATCTCGATCCTGATCGAGGCCCGCACCGAGGACGGCTCGCCGCTCGGCGAGAAGGACCTGCGCGACGAACTGCTCACCCTGCTCACCGACGGGCCGACCTCGAGCTCGCTCGCCTGGGTCTTCGAGCGCCTGCTGCGCCATCCCGACAAGCTCGCTCGCCTGCAGGGGGAAGTGCTCGAGGGCGGCGGCGAGGAGTACCTCGACGCCGTGGTCAAGGAGACGCTGCGCATCCGCCCGCCGGTCTCGGTCGTCGTGCGACGCCTGCTCGAGCCGGCGAGGCTCGGCGGGCACGACCTTGCCGCCGGGACGCTGGTCGCCCCCTGCGTCTACCTGATCCACCACCGCCCCGACGTTTACGCGGAGCCCGGCCGCTTCACCCCCGAGCGCTTCCTGACGCAGCGAGCTTCGGTGCCGACCTGGATCCCCTTCGGGGGCGGCTCGCGCCGCTGCCTCGCGGCCAGCTACGCCGAACAGGAGATGAAGCGCGTGCTGCGCACCGTGCTCGAGGAGGTCGAGCTGGAGCCGGTCGAGTCGAGCGCCGAGAGGGTGACCCGCGCCGCGATCGCCTTCAGCCCCGCCCAGCACGGCCTGGTCGTCGCCAGGCCCCGGACCCGGGCCTACGCGTGAGCGTCGAGCACGACCTGATCGTCGTCGGCGCGGGCGCCAAGGCGGCCGGGCTCGCCGCCAAGGTCCACATCCTCAACACGCTCGGCCTGGCCAGCCTGAGCATGAAGGTGGTCGAGGCGACCGAGGTCGCCGCCTCCTGGAAGGGGCGCAACGGCATGACCTCCGGCGAGGAGCCGCTGGCGGTGACGCCGATCAAGGACGTCGGCTTCCCCTACCGGAGCCACATCGAGTTCGGCGAGGCCGGCGAGGCGATCGACGCCGCCCTGGCCCAGTTCACCTGGCAGCAGCACATGATCGCCGCCCGCCGCTACGCGCGCTGGGTCGACGCCGGCTCGCCCGCGGTTCGCCACCGCGACTACGGCGAGTACCTGACCTGGGTGATGTCGCGGGCGACCGAGGGCGTCAGCCACCTGCGTGGCCGCGTCGCCCAGGTGACGCTCGCCGAGGGCGGCGGGCGCTGGCTGGTCGAGGTCGAGGGGGAGGAGGGGACCTCGCGCCACGTCGGCGCCGCCCTCGTCCTCACCGGCCCCGGCATCCACCGCGCCTTCCCGCACGAGCCGGCCGTCGCCGAGCGCGTCTTCCACTGCGACAGCAGGCGCGAGGAGTTCGCCCGGATCCCGGCCGAGGGGGAGTTCGACCTGGCGATCGTCGGTGGCGGCGAGAGCGCGCTCAGCGCGACGATGTTCCTGCGCGGCCTGCGGCCGCGATGCCACTTCGCGATCTACACGCCGATGCTGCCGATGAGCCGCGGCGAGAGCTTCCTCGAGAACCGCGTCTTCTCCAACCCCGACGCGGTCGAATGGGAGTCGCTCGACGAGCGCACGCGGCGCGACTTCGTCAAGCACTCCGACCGCGGCGTCTTCGACCCGCCCAGCCTGGCGGCGATCGCCTACGACGAGCGCTGCCGCTTCGTCACCGGCCGCGTCGTCGACGTCGGCGCGGCGGCCGGGGGGGAGGGGGTGCGGATCGAGTACGACTCGCCGGGGGGCCGCGCCTCCCGCGAGCACGACTACGTCGCCAACTGCACCGGCTTCGACCTGCTGGCGCAGCTGCGCACGCTCTTCCCGGCGGCGACCCGCGAGGCGATCGAGCGGCGCTGCGGAGCGGTCTGGGAGCGGCCGGCCGGCGCCGAGGTGCCGATCGGGCGTCACCTGGAGCTGCGCGGCATGGAGCCGCGCCTGCACATCCCCGGCCTCGCCGGGCTCGGCCAGGGGCCGGGCTTCGCCAACCTCGGCGCCCTCGGCCTGCTCTCCAACCGGGTCCTCCAGCCGTTCCTTGCTGAACACTTGACAGCCTCAAACCAGTCACATATGGTCGCGCAATGATCAGGGTCCAGGGGGCGCCGAGCCCGGCGCGTGCAGGGGGTATCCGGGTGCTTGCGGCGGTACTTGCGCTCGCTCTCGGGGCGGCTGGGTGCGGCTCCGACGCCGGCGGCGGGAGCGGCGGTGGCGAAGAGGCCAGCTTCACCGGCTCCGGGCACGCCGGCGTCGACGCGGCCAACACGCGCAGCGCCGGCGGTGAGATCGACAGCTCGACCGTGGGCGACCTCGCCGTCGCCTGGACGGCGCCGATCCCCGGCGCCAGCAACTTCGGCAGCTACGCCTCGACGCCGGTGATCGCCAAAGGGGTGATCTACTCCCAGGACCTCGGCTCCAACGTGCAGGCGCTCAGCCTCGAGTCCGGCGAGGTGCTCTGGAGCCGCATCTACGAACAGCCCGACATCGGCCCCAACGGCATCGTCGTCGCCGAGGGCAAGGTCTTCGGGGCGACCCCGACGGAAGCCTTCGCGCTCGACCAGAAAACCGGCAAACAGCTCTGGTCGACGGTGCTGCCGCGCAACGAGCACGAAGGCATCGACATGGCGCCCGGCTACGACGACGGCATGGTCTACGTCTCGACCGTGCCGCTCAACGTCAACGAGCTCTACCAGGGCGAAGGCGTCGGCGTGCTCTGGGCGCTCGACGCCAGGACCGGCAAGAAAGAATGGCGCTTCGACACCGTGCCGCAGGGCCTCTGGGGCAACGTCAAAGTCAACGCGGGAGGGGGCCTCTGGTACCCGCCCGCCTTCGACGGCAAAGGCTCGATGTACTTCGGCACCGGCAACCCCTCGCCCTTCCCGGGCACGCCGCAGTTCCCCTGGGGCTCGAGCCGCCCCGGCCCGAACCTCTACACCAACTCGCTGATCAAGATGGACGCGAAGACGGGGGAGATGGACTGGTACCACCAGGTGACCCCTCACGACGTCTACGACTGGGACTTCCAGGGCCCGCCGATCCTGATGAAAGCCGGCGGCCGGGACCTCGTCGTCGCCGCCGGCAAGTCGGGCATCGTGCTCGCCGCCGACCCGCGGACCGGCGACGTGATCTGGCAGCGCAAGGTCGGCAAACACAACGGCCACGACGACGACGGCCTGTTGGCGATGCGCGGCGAAACGGAGAAGATCAAAGTCCCGGACACGGTCTACCCGGGCTCGCTCGGCGGCGTCATCGCGCCGATGTCGACCGATGGGGAGCTGGTCTTCGCACCGGTCGTCAACAGCCCGGCGGAAATCCTCTCCGGCAGCGAAAAGCAGGAACCGGGCCCTTCCACCGGCGAAGTGGTGGCCCTCGACGCGGCGAGCGGCAAAGTCGTCTGGAAAGAGGAGCTCGGCACGCCCGCCTTCGGCGCCACCACGGTGGTCAACGACCTCGTCTTCGCGACCAGCTACGAAGGCGCGGTCAGCGCCTTCGACGCGAAAACCGGCCAGGTCGTCTGGCGGGAAAGGCTGCCGGCGGGCACCAACGCCGGGGTGATGGCCCACGGCGACACCCTGATCGCGCCGGCCGGAGTCGCCGCCGCGGCCGGGCAGACGCCGAAAATCGTCGCCTACCGCCTCGGCGGCTGACTGGAAGGGTCAGGAACGTCGCACCGCACGCCAGATGACCCCCGGATGGCGCGCCAGCTTGAAGCCGACCGCGAGGGCGAACCAGGTGCTGGCAAGCCAAGGGCGCAAGTGAGGCCTCAGCCGCCGGATCCGTCCGTCAGAATCGAGTTCAAACACCATCGCGTCATCAATCCTGAACGGTCCCACGCGGGCCTCGGCGATCATGAGGCCTCGGTTGCCGTCCATGATCGCTTCCGTCCAGCGCAGCTCGGACAGGCTGCCGTAAACCGCCGCGAACAGCAGGCGCAGATCCTTCTTGCCGCGGATCACGCCACGGGCCAGCAGCGGCGAGACAAGCTCGACATCCGGCGCCAATGTGTCTACGAATTTGTCGAGATTGTTGGCTTCCGATGCAGCCCGGAACTCGGCGATCACGTTCACCAGCGCAGCCTATGCGACCCGTGACGATCAACGTCAAGGTGGGTCGCTCGACCCGCTCAGGTCGGGATCTTCCACCTTCGTTCGCCGACGCCCGAGAGGGCGAGGAGGCCAGGGGCCATCGGCCGCACCAGGACGGCGATCTCGGCGCGCAGCGCAATGAGGGGACGGCGCAAGGCTGGTCGCGCGACCTAGCGGGTACCTGGCGCCCGGGGATGCAGCGACGCCCGCGACGGGCTATCCTCCTTGTGATTAAAAACCGGCGTGTAGCGATTCCGCGCCGTGACGGGTCCCTCCGTGGCCAGGGGCCCAACGAGAAGGCATGTGGGCCCGGCATCGAGTTGGCCGAGACCGGCCGGGCCCATGTGCCGCTTCTACCGCTCCAGCAGCTCGTCGAAGCGCAGCGCGGCTCGCGTCGGCAGCACCAGCGACTGGCTGCGGTGCAGCAGGCCGGCGGCGGCGAGGTCGCGGACGGCGCGCTCGACGTCCTCCCGCCCGCCGGAGGTGTCCTCGCCGAGCTCGCGCGCCAGCTCCTCCAGGGTGACGGCGGTGGGGTGGAGGGCCAGCACCAGCTGGAGGACGGCGGACTCCCTCGCGGCGTCTTCCCGAGCGGTGCTGCGGATGTTCTCCCTCTCCTCCACGGCCTGCCTACATAAGCTCTCCGGCGGCGAAACTCTCCCCCTACCGCTTTCCCCTTCGCGGCCGGGACTCCACCTGCCTGAGCGCCGAGCGCGCCCAGTGCTCCCTCACGGTGGGGCGGTAGAAGTGCTCGGTCGAGCCGCGCACCCGTCGCGTGCGAGCCAGCCTCAGCGCGCCGCACCGGGCCAGCACCCTGACGTGGTAGCTGACCTTGCTGAGCGGTTCGTCGAGGCGCTCCGACAGCTCGGTCGGGCTGAGCTCCCGGTCGCCGGCGATCGCCGCGCGCAGGATGCGCCGCCGCAGCTCGTGTGCGAGGGCGATGAACAGGTCGTCTGTCTTGGCACTGCTCCGCGTAGCCATGTGGCGAGCAATATAGAGCAAACGAAATCTATTGTCTGTCAGACAGGCGTCTGTGCACGGCGATTTGCGCGGGATCAGGCTTCTTCGCGGACCCCGCCCATCTCGGTGAAGACCGCCGTCGGGCCGCCGTCGGCGCGCTGCTCGTCGGCGATCACGTGGGAGACGGCGTTGACCAGCGCCAGGTGCGTGAAGGCCTGCGGGAAGTTGCCGAGGTGCCGGCCGCCTGGCGCCTCCAGCTCCTCGGCGAAGAGGTCGAGCCAGCCGGCCGATTCGAGCAGCCGCTCGCAGAGCGCCCGCGCCCGCTCCCGCTCGCCGATCTCCGAGAGCGCCGAGACGAGCCAGAAGGAGCAGATCAGGAAGGTCCCCTCCTCGCCGTGCAGGCCGTCGTCGGTTTCCTCGACCCGGTAGCGCAGCACCAGGCCGTGCTCGGTCAGCTCGGCGGCGATCGCCTCCACCGTGGCCCGCACGCGCGGGTCGTCGGGGGGGAGGAAGCGCAGCAGCGGGATCAGCAGGGTGGAGGCGTCGAGCGCGTCGGTCTCGTAGTGCTGGCGGAAGACGCCGTCACGGACGCCGCGGGCGAGGATCTCCTCGCGCATCCCGGCCGCCGTTCGCTCCCACTCCTCGGCCAGCTCCTCGAATCCGATCTCCCTCGCGAGGCGGGCGCCGCGGTCGACCGCGACCCAGATCATCAGCTTCGAGGAGACGTAGTGGCGCGGCTCGCCGCGCGACTCCCAGATCCCCTGGTCGGGGTGCGGCCAGGCCGCGATCGCCGCTTCGACCTGGCGGCGGATCAGCTGGCGGTCGGCCGGCGTGCCGCTGCCGCGCAGCGCCTTCGCGTGCAGGTAGATCGAGTCGAGCAGCGCCCCCCAGACGTCGTTCTGGCGCTGGCTGTAGGCACCGTTGCCGATCCGCACCGGGCGCGAGCCGGCGTAGCCCTCGAGGTGGTCGAGGGTGCGCTCGGTGAGGTCCTTCTCGCCGCCGATCCCGTACATGATCTGGAGGTTGCCGTCCTCACCGCAGACGTCGAGCACGAAGCGCATGAAGGCGCGCGCCTCCTCGTCGAAGCCGAGCGTGTGCAGCGCCCAGAGGCTGAAGGTCGAGTCGCGGATCCAGCTGTAGCGGTAGTCCCAGTTGCGCTCGCCGCCCGGCGTCTCGGGGAGCGAGGTCGTCGGGGCGGCGACGATGGCGCCGCTCGGCGTGTAGGTGAGCCCCTTGAGGACCAGCGCCGAGCGCTGCAGGTGGATGCGCCAGGGGTGGTCGGGGAACTCACCGGCGCGCAGCCAGCTGCGCCAGAACTCTTCGGTCGAGTCGAGCCGCTCGAGCGCCTCGGGGGCGCTGCGCGGGCCGCCCAGCTCGCTCTCCCCCCAGCTGACCGCGCAGAAGCCGGTCTCGTCCTCGCGCAGCCGCAGCGTGCCCCGCGCCGCGCCGCCCTCGAGCCTCAGGTCCATGTCGCTGCTCAGGCGCAGCTCGGCGCCGTCCTCGCCCCGCGCCACCGCCTCGCCGAGCTCGCCGCCACTCCATCGCGCCGCCCCGGCGCCGTAGGCGAAGCGGGGCAGGCACTCCATCTCCATCTCGACCTCGCCGTCGACGCAGGTCATCAGGCGCAGCAGCGAGCGGTCGGCCTCGTGCTCGGTGCGGGGCCGCCCGCGCCGGCCCCCCTCGGCCGACCACTGGCCGATCGAGAGCAGGTCGTGGATCACGGCCCAGCCGGTGTCGGTCACCCAGGTCGTCTCGATCACCAGGGTGCCGGGCTCGTAGCGGCGGCTGATCGGCACGACGACCCCGCGCGGGGCGAGCTTGAAGTGACCGGCGTCGCGGTCGAGCAGCGCGGCGAAGGCGCTGGGCGAGTCGAAGCGGGGCAGGCAGAGCCACTCGACCGCGCCGTCGTGGGAGACCAGGGCGCCGGTGTGGCAGTCGGAGAGGAAGCCGTAGCTGCCGATCGGCGGGAAGCGCTTGTCGCCGCGGCCGCTCAAGGCGAGGGCCAAGCTAGCAGCGGCGCCGGGTGCTCGGCTGGCCGAATCGCGGCGCTACGCTGCGATTCGATGCCCTCGCCGCTCGCTCACGTCGCCGGCTCCTTCGTGCCGCTCGAGGTCGTCCCGCTGACCGCCGCCGGCGTCCTCTACTGGCACCGCGCGACGACGCTCGCCTGGGACGGGCGGCCGGTGCCGGTCTGGCGCCAGGCGTGCTTCGGCGCCGGCCTGGCGCTGATCGCGATCGCCCTCTTCAGCCCCGTCGGCCACATCTCCGAGGAGCTGGTCGTCGCCCACATGGCCGAGCACCTGATGATCGGCGACCTCGCCTCGCTGCTGCTCGTCCTCGGCCTGACCCGCTCGCTGCTGCAGCCGGTGCTGGCGGTCCCCCTCTTCAACCGCATGCAGATCCTCGCCCACCCGCTGGTGGCGCTGCCGCTGTGGACGCTCAACCTCTTCGCCTGGCACATCCCGGCGCTCTACCAGGACGCCTACGGCGCCGCCCCGGTCCACGCCTTCGAGCACGCCACCTTCCTCCTCTTCGGGGCGCTGATGTGGATGTCGATCTTCGGCCCGCTGCCGAAGCCGGAATGGTTCACGGCGGCTTGGAAGGTCGGCTACGTGATCGTGGTGCGCTTCGTCGGCGCGATCCTCGGCAACGTGCTTATGTGGTCGGGGTCGGTGCTCTACCCGATCTACGCGGGGGGTGAGGCGTACTGGGGCATCTCGCCGCTGGCCGACCAGGGCACCGCCGGCGTGATCATGATGATCGAGGGCACCTTCGTCGGCCTTGGCGTGCTCGCCTGGGTCTTCTTCGAGGTGGCCCGCGAAGGGACCGAGAAGCAGCGTCTGCTCGACCTGGCGCGCGAGCGCGGCGTCGCCCTCGACGAGGCCCGCGCCCAGCGCGCCGTCGCCGCCGGCCAGGCCGAGCTGCTGGAACGGCGCATCGTCGCCGCCCCGCCGCCCCCCATCCCAACCGAGGAGTCCGGACGTGCCGGTGGTTGACCACCCATACGGGCGGTCAACCACCGGCACGTCACCGTCACGGGGGCTGCTGGCGCTGCTGGTCTTCGTCGTCGGCGCCGCCAGCCTCGGTGCCGAGATCGCCGCGGCGCGGCTGCTGGCGCCCTACTTCGGCGCCTCGACGATCGTCTGGGCGAACACGATCGGCGTCGTCCTCGTCGCGCTCTCCGTCGGCTACTGGTTCGGCGGGCGCTTCGCCGACCGCCACCCGCACATGCGCGGGCTCTGCCTGCTCGTTCTCGCCGCCGCGGTGCTGATCGCCGCGGTGCCCTTCGCGGCGCGGCCCTTCCTCGGCTTCTCGGTCGACGCCTTCGACAGCGTCTCCGTCGGCGGCTTCGCCGGCTCGCTCTTCGGCGTGCTCGTCCTCGTCGCCGTGCCGGTCACCCTGCTCGGCGCCGCCGCGCCCTGGGCGGTGCGCCTCGCCGTCGCCGACCTCGAGCGCTCCGGCGAGGTCGTGGGGCGTCTATACGCCACCTCGACCGCCGGCTCGCTGCTGGGCACGATGCTCTCGGCGTTGCTGCTGATCCCGCTGCTCGGCACCCAGCGCACCTTCCTCGTCTTCGCCCTCGCCCTGGCGCTGGTGGCGGTGGCCGGGCTCGGCTGGCGCTTCCTCGCCGTGCCGGCGGCGCTCGCCCTCGTCGCCGCGATGCCCGTCGGCGCGATCAAGGCCGCCGACACCGGCCGCGTCCTCTACGAAGCCGAGACGCCTCACGAGTACGCTCGCGTCGTCGAACGGCCCGACGGCACGCGGGTGCTGGAGCTGAACGAGGGGCAGGCGGTGCACTCGCTCTACCGCCCGGGCAGCTACCTGACCGGCGACTACTGGGACGCCCACCTCGTCCTGCCCTTCGCCGCCCGCCCGCGGGCGCCGCGGCGGATCGCGATCCTCGGCAACGGCGCCGGCACGGTGGCGCGCGCCTTCGGCCGCTTCCTCCCGCGCACCGCCGTCGACGCGGTCGAGATCGACCCCGAGCTGACCGAGATCGGCCGCCGCTACTTCGACCTGCGCAACCCGCGCATGCGCACCTTCGGCGAGGACGCCCGGCCCTGGCTGCGCCGCGCCGCGGGCGGCTACGACGCGATCATGCTCGACGCCTACCGCCAGCCCTACATCCCCTTCTACCTGGCCACTCGCGAGTTCTTCGAGCTGGCCCGCGAGCGGCTCGCGCCGGGCGGGATCGTCGTCGTCAACGTCGGCCACCCGGAGGGGGGCGAGGAGCTGGAGCGGGTGCTGGGCCGGACGATTGCGGCGGCCTTCCCGCGTCTGCTGCGCTACCCGGTCGAGCCGACCAACACGCTGCTGGTGGCTGGCAAGGGGGCGCTCTCGGCGGCGGCGCTGCGCCGCCGCGCCGCCCGCCTCGCCCCGCCGCTGCGCCCGCTCGCCCGCGAGGCGGCGGCGGGGCTGGAGCCGCGCCTGCCCGGCGGCGAGGTCTACACCGACGACCGCGCCCCGGTCGAGTGGCTCGTCGACGCCTCCCTGCTGGAATACGCCGGTGAGGAGTAGCCAGCGATGAGGAGAGGGCCCCTGATCCTGGCGCGCGCCTGGCTGGTCACCGGCCCGCTCGGCCGGGGCCTCGCCTTCGCGCTCGACTTCGCCCTCGCCCTGCGCACGCTCGCCCGCCGCCGGGCCGGCTGAGACCGTCCCACCCCGTTTCGCTGCCCTTTCCCGTAGTGGGCAAGGTCCGGCGGCGGCGGGCATTGCTCTAGGGTCCGCCGCTCGATGAAGACCGAGGTCACAGAGCTGCCCGGCTCGCGGGCGCGGGTCGAGGTCGAGGTCCCCGCCGAGCAGGTCGGCCGGGGCGTGCAGCGGGCCGCGCGGATGCTGGCCCGGGAGATGCGCATGCCGGGCTTCCGCAAGGGCAAGGCGCCGCCGTCGCTGGTCGTCCAGCGGCTCGGCTTCGGCGCCGTGCTCCAGGAGGCGATCCGCGAGTCGCTGCCCGAGTGGTACGAGCAGGGCCTGCTCGGCTCCGGCCTCAGCCCGGTCGGCGACCCCAGCGTCGAGATCGTCGCCGCGCCCGAGGCCGAGGGCGAGCCGCTCAGCTTCAAGTTCGAGATCGGCGTGCGGCCGGAGGCGAGGCTCGGCGAGTACAGGGGCCTCGAGGCGGGCCGGGCCGAGCCGGAGCCGCCCGAGGAGGTCGTCGAGCGCGAGGTCGAGCGCATCCGCGCCGGCTTCGCCCGGCTGGAGCCGGTCGAGCGGCCCGCCGCGGAGGGCGACGCGCTGCTGATCGACTTCGAGGGCCTCCTCGACGGCGAGGCCTTCGAGGGCGGCAAGGCCTCCGACTACCTGCTCGAGCTCGGCGCCGGCCAGCTGGTCGAGGGCTTCGAGGAGCAGCTCGCCGGGGCGAGCGCCGGGGAGCGGCGCGAGGTGAAGGTCTCCTTCCCCGACGATTACCGCACCGAGCAGCTCGCCGGGCGGGAGGCAGTCTTCGCGGTCGAGGTGAAGGAGGTGCGCGAGAAGGTCCTCCCCGAGCTCGACGACGACTTCGCCGCCGAGGCCTCCGAGTTCGAGACGGTGGAGGAGCTGCGCGCCGACATCCGCGAGCGGGTGGCCGCGACCCTCGGCGAACGCGCCGAGCAGGACTTCCGCGTCGCCGCGGTCGACGCCGCCGTCGAGCAGGCGACGGTCGAGCTTCCCGACGACCTCGTCGCGGCGCGGGCGCGGGAGCGCTGGGACCGGGTCGAGCGCCAGCTGGAGGCGCAGGGCATGAGCCCGGACGCCTACCTGCAGATGCAGGGCAGGACCCGCGAGGAGATCCTCGAGGAGTCCAGGCCCGACGCGGAGCGGGAGCTGAAGCGCGAGGCGGTGCTCGCCGCGATCGTCGCGGCGGAGGGGATCGAGGTTTCCGAGGAGGAGATGCTCGAGGCGCTGGCGCACACCGCCGAGCACGAGCGGACGAAGCCGGAGAAGCTGCTGAAGCGGCTGCGCGACAGCGGTCGCGACGCGATGGTCTGCGAGGACATCCAGATCCGCAAGGCGATCGACCTGGTCGCCGAGTCGGCCAAGCCGATCCCGCTGGAGCAGGCCGAGGCGCGGGAGAAGATCTGGACGCCGGAGAAGGAGCGGGAGGACAGGGGCGAGCTCTGGACCCCGGGCTCGGGCGAGTAATGCCGCCGCCGGCTGCCTGCCCGCGGGTCGAGCAGGTCCCTTCTATAGAGTGGCGGGCATGAGCCCCCTGGTGCCGATGGTGGTCGAGCAGACCTCGCGCGGCGAGCGCGCCTTCGACATCTACTCGCGCCTGCTCGGCGAGCGGATCGTCTTCCTCGGCACCCCGGTCACCGAGGACATCGCCAACCTGATCGTGGCCCAGCTCCTGCACCTGGAGTCCGAGGACCCCGACAAGGACATCAGCCTCTACATCAACTCGCCCGGGGGCTCGGTCTACGCCGGCCTGGCGATCTACGACACGATGCAGTTCATCAAGCCCGACGTGCAGACGATCTGCGTCGGCATCGCGATGAGCATGGGGGCGCTGCTGCTTGCCGGCGGCGCCGCCGGCAAGCGCATGTCGCTGCCCAACTCGAAGATCCTCATCCACCAGGTTTCCTCCGGCTTCGAAGGCCAGGCGACCGACATCGAGATCCACGCCAAGGAGATCATCGACGTGCGCCGCCGCCTCGACGAGATCCTCGCCAAGCACACCGGCCAGCCCTTCGAGAAGGTCACGAAGGACACCGACCGCGACTACTTCATGAGCGCGGAGGAGGCGAAGGAATACAGCCTCGTCGACCGCGTCATCGAGCACCACTGAGGGCGGGCGCCCATCCAGGTAGGGGTTCCGCTACCGCTTCCACGCGGACGAAGGAACGCAGGGGTGTGTGTGAAGACCTCAGGGATCTCCCGGCCCGTCGTCCTCCTCTGTCAGGCCAAGCAAGCCAGCGAGCATGGTCAGGCCACTGACCAGCAAGGCGGCAACCCAACGACCGGCATAGACCACGATCGCCACAATCCCCGCGATGCTTGCGACAATCGTGGCAGGCGGCGTGTTCGGCCCAAAGACCCGTTGACTTGCTGCCGGGAAATCCTCCCGCATAAACTGCCCCACGGCATCTGAGCCTGGGATCTGGGGCGAGGATCGGTCTGCAAAGGTCGAGCGCAGTACCAGCACATCATGTGGATTACCTATCTGATTGGCCTGTTTTAGATACTTGCGGTCTGACCAGCTCTTGATCAAACCGCCTATCGGAGTCTTGTGGAAGTCGATCAGAGTGGTGACGCAGTTTGCTGGCACCGTGCCCGCACCGTTTCCCGCTCGATCGAGAGTGACACAGCCAGAGCCAACTCCGCCGGTGACTCGAAACAGAATTCTGGTCGTATCGCGCGTGAAACGCTGGTCAAGGATCGGAGCAAAGACGAAATCCCAACTATCTAGCCCACCGCCGCGATCGAACTGCATCGGATAAGCGAGCGCAAAGGTAATGCGCATGACTTCTGGCCTGCATCTAGTCAAGCAGATGTGGATGCGAGGGCTGCCTTCGAGGACACTGGTGCGATACGAGTCGACGGCGACATTGCCATCGCTAATGAAGCGTCCGACAGGTGAACGCTTACTGAGCAGCGGCGGCTTGATGCGAGCGGTCCCGAGCTGCTGAAGGCGTGCATCGGATCTTTTCAAGTACATTCTCATCTTCTGATCCGACTGTTGATCCTGCATATAGGACACATAGGCAAAGGCAACGTATAGCGCCGGGGCTGCGACAATGGCGGTAAGAACTAGCAGGAGTTGCTGTCTGAATGAGAGAGCTTGCCATGCGCGAGACATTGCTTCCTCGAGGCGATCACGGCGTTCTTCTGCCTTCGAGGTGCCTCGTCCTGAGCCAACTTCGTCGGAACGCTGTTTTCGCGCGGGCGGCTGTCGCTTGGGGGTCTTCTTCTCCACGGAATCGCTTTGAATCGAGGGTAAGGGAGACTGCCACAACCTCCGTGTAGCCGACATCGGGCTCAAGAGTCGGCTCGATGTGATGGGCGCCGATGACGAGGACGTCCCCATCTCCACTGGCCCCGATCAGCATCCTGCCGTCAAAGCGCGGTGGCGAGGCCAGGTAGCGCTGCGGCAGGGGACCGCGGACCTGCGCCTCAACCGCGTCCTCCCACGGTGTCCCCGCGCTACAGCGAAAAGCGTCGAGTGAGGGTAGATCGTCTGCCGTGAGGGCCCTGATCAGGACCTCGTCGGACTTCACCTAACGTCGGGAATGCCGTCCGGGATTGAGATCGTGGGGACGCCGCTCACGGACAGCGCCTGAGGGTCGACGTCGGCGAGCACCTTCCCCCAGGCCGTTCCGTAGATATCGGAGGGCGTGGCTCCGGCGCGGGCGCCGGCCACCAGCGCGAGAGCGTCGGCGGCCTCCTCCTCGCTCATCCCGGAAACGACTTGCTGCAGGCGTTCCTTGACGGTCATAACGGCATTCTACCGGGGGGACGGGGCACGAGTCCGAGCAATCTGCTCAACCAATCCGAGGAGGAAACCATGGACACCGTTACTCAACTCGACGCCGCGGGCCGTCGACGCTCGCCAGCACCACACTCCCTCTGGCTACCACACCGGTCGTGCCCCGCAGAACAAGGGCCGCGGTAGGGAGACCTCGAGCTCCGGCGCGGGGCGATGCTCGTCCGCCATGGCAGGGTGGCAAGCGCCGCGAAGTCGGAATGATCGGCGGGCCCACGACTGGACGGCTACAGCCCCATTTCGTACTCGATCCACTCGCTGCGCTCGGCGCCGGTCGTGTCGTAGAGGCGCTGGGCGGCCGCGTTGTCGGGGGCCGTGGCCCACTCGAGGCGCTGGGCGCCGCGCTCGCGGCCGACTGCGGCGCTGGCCTCGATCAGGGCGCGGCCGACGCCTTGGCCCCGGGCCGACTCGACGACGTAGAGGTCGTTCATCAGCACGGTCTCGGCGGGGACGATCGAGGTGAAGCTCCAGTAGAGGCAGGCGTAGCCGAGCAGGTCGCCGCCCCGCCGGGCGCCGAGCAGCATGCCGTCCTCGCTGGGGGCGAGGAAGCGGGAGAAGAAGGCGCGGTTGCGCTCCTCGTCGATCTCCTTCGCCTCGTAGAAGCGCTGGTAGGCGGCGATCAGCGGCAGCAGCGGCTCGAGCTGCTCGGCGGAGATCGGTTCGACTCGTGGCTCCTCGGGCACGCCAGCAACGTATCGCGCCGCAAGGCTGCGGTCACGGGGAGGGACCGCGCGGGCCACGGAGTAAACGACGGCACCCGACAGAGCCGGCTTGCAACCCCCTTTAAGCTAGGGACGCGAGCCGGTAGGCAACCCACAGCCCCGCAAGGAGGGGATTCCGCTGGCACGGCCCACAGACTCGAACGAGCAGCTCCTCTGCAGCTTCTGCGGCAAGTCGCAGCGCCAGGTCAAGAAGCTGATCGCCGGACCGGGCGTCTACATCTGCGACGAGTGCATCGACCTCTGCAACGAGATCATCGACGAGGAGCTGACCCCCCCGACCGGCACGGTCGAGCTGGAGAACCTGCCCAAGCCGCGCGAGATCCACGAGTTCCTGCGGGAGTACGTGGTCGGCCAGGAGGCCGCCAAGAAGGCCCTCTCGGTCGCCGTCTACAACCACTACAAGCGCGTCCAGATGTCGCAGAGCGAGGACATCGAGGTCGAGCTGCAGAAGTCGAACATCATGCTGCTCGGCCCGACCGGCTGCGGCAAGACGCTGCTCGCCCAGACGCTCGCCCGCATCCTCAACGTGCCCTTCGCGATCGCCGACGCGACGGCGCTGACCGAGGCCGGCTACGTCGGCGAGGACGTCGAGAACATCCTCCTCAAGCTGATCCAGGCCGCCGACTACGACGTCAAGAAGGCCGAAACGGGGATCATCTACATCGACGAGATCGACAAGATCGCGCGCAAGGCCGACAACCCGTCGATCACCCGCGACGTCTCCGGAGAAGGGGTGCAGCAGGCGCTGCTCAAGATCCTCGAGGGGACGACCGCCTCGGTGCCCCCGCAGGGCGGGCGCAAGCACCCCCACCAGGAGTTCCTGACGATCGACACGACCAACATCCTCTTCGTCTGCGGCGGCTCCTTCGCCGAGCTCGACAAGGTGATCGAGAAGCGGATCGGCGACCATGGCGTCGGCTTCGGCGCGGCGATCTCCTCGCGCGAGAGCAAGGACACCGGCGAGTGGTTCGAGCACGTGCTGCCCGAGGACCTGATGGAGTACGGCCTGATCCCCGAGTTCATCGGCCGCCTGCCGGTCGTCGCGGCGATCCACCAGCTCAGCCGCGCGGATCTGATCACGATCCTCACCGAGCCCAAGCACGCCCTCACCAAGCAGTTCCGGCGCTTCTTCGAGTTCGACGAGATCGAGCTCGTCTTCGCCGAGGACAGCCTCGAGGCGATCGCCGACAAAGCGCTGGAGCGTGAGACCGGCGCCCGTGGCCTGCGCTCGATCCTCGAGGAGACGCTGCTCGATGTCCAGTTCGAGCTGCCCTCGCGCCGCGACGTGACCAAGTGCGTGGTGACCAAGGAGACGATCGAGCAGGGGCGGCGGCCGACGCTGGTCACCGAGGCGGCGCCGCAGGACATCGGGCCCGACGAGGGTCAGCTGAACGAATCTGCGTAGGGGAAAAGGGCCCGGGCCCTTTTCCAACGCCGCTCTGAGACGCTTGAGGGCGCAGCTATCTAGACTCGCGGCGTGGACGCTGAGCGGCGGGAAAAGCTTGAGGAGACGACTCGGTACGAGCCTGCGGAGGTCGAGGGGCGGGTCTTCGCGGAGTGGATGGAGGCGGGGTACTTCCACCCGCGGGCCGAGGGGTCGCCGGAGGAGAGCTTCTCGGTGGCGATCCCGCCGCCCAACGTGACCGGGGCCCTGCACATTGGGCACGCGCTCAACGGGGCGATGCAGGACGCGTTGGTGCGGATGAACCGGATGCGGGGGCGCAACGCGCTCTGGGTGTTGGGGACCGACCACGCGGGGATCGCCACGCAGGCGGTGGTCGAGAAGGAGCTGCGGGCGGAAGGCCGCACGCGCCAGGAGCTGGGGCGCGAGGAGTTCGTCGAGCGGGTCTGGAGGTGGAAGGAGGAGTACGGCTCGCGGATCGTCGAGCAGTACAAGCGCCTCGGCGCCTCCTGCGACTACGAGCGCGAGCGCTTCACCCTCGACGAGGGCTACGTCAAGGCCGTCTACCGCGTCTTCAAGCGGCTCCACGACAAGGGCTACATCTACCGCGACAACTACATGGTCAACTGGGACCCCGGCTCGCACTCGGCGATCTCCGACCTCGAGGTCGAGAGCCGCGAGGTCGAGGACACGCTCTACTCGATCGACTACCCGGTCGAGGGCGGCGAGCGGGTGCTGACCGTGGCCACCGTCCGCCCCGAGACGATGCTGGCCGACACCGCCGTCGCCGTGAACCCCGGCGACGAGCGCTACGCCGAGCTGGTCGGCGGCCACTGCGTGCTGCCCCTTCTCGGCCGTCGCCTGCCGATAATCGCCGACGAGCACGTCGACCCCGAGTTCGGCACCGGGGCGCTGAAGATCACCCCCGGCCACGACCCCAACGACTTCGAGATCGGCCGCCGGCACGGGCTCGAGGAGATCGTCGCGATCGGGCCCGACGGGCGCCTCGCCGAGGCGGCGGGGGAGAGGTTCGCCGGGATGACCGCCGCCGAGGCCCAGGCGGCCGTGGTCGCCGCCCTGCGCGAGGAGGGGGCCTTGCGCGACGAGGAGCCCTACGTCCACTCGGTCCCCTTCTCGCACCGCTCCGGCGAGCGCATCGAGCCGCTGATCTCGCTGCAGTGGTTCTGCCGCATGGACGAGCTGGCCGCGCCGGCGATCGAGGCCGTGGAGAGCGACCGGGTGCGCATCGCCCCGGCCCAGTGGAAGCGCGTCTACCTCGACTGGATGCGTGAGATCCGTCCCTGGTGCATATCGCGCCAGCTCTGGTGGGGGCACCGCATCCCCGTCTGGTACTGCGACGCCTGCGAGGAGGTCTACGTGTCGGAGGGGGAGTCCCCCGGGCGCTGCGGCGCCTGCGACGGCGAGCTGCGCCAGGAGTCCGACGTGCTCGACACCTGGTTCAGCTCGGCGATCTGGCCCTTCGCGACGCTCGGTTGGCCCGAAGACACCGCCGAGCTGCGAGCCTTCTACCCGACCAGCTTCCTCACCACGGCGCGCGAGATCCTCTTCCTCTGGGTGGCGCGGATGATCATGACTGGGATCGAGTTCGCCGGCGACGTGCCGTTTCGCGACGTCTACGTCCACTCGGTGATCCAGGCCCGCGACGGCCGGCGCATGTCGAAGAGCCTCGGCACCGGCATCGACCCGCTGGAGGAGATCGACGTGCACGGCGCCGACGCGCTGCGCTTCGGCCTGCTGGCGATGTCCTCGACCCAGGACGTGCGCTACTCCGACGCCAAGGTGCAGCAGGGCCGCGATCTCGCCAACAAGCTCTGGAACGCCAGCCGCCTAATCCTCCTCAACGCGGCCGACGGGCCGATACGTCGAGGAGGCCTTGACGTATCGGCCCGTCGGCCCGCGGTGGAGCGGGTTGAGGATCGGTGGATCCTCTCGCGGCTGGAGCGGGCGGTCGGCTCGGTGAGCGAGAGGCTCGAGTCGTATGACTTCTCGCATGCCGCTGCGGAGGCGTACTCGTTCTTCTGGTCGGAGCTCTGCGACTGGTACCTGGAGATCGTCAAGCCGCGGCTCTACGCGGGGGAGGAGGAGGTTTCGGCCGTCCTGCTCCGGGTGCTGGAACGGACGCTGGCGCTGCTGCACCCGCTGATGCCCTTCGTCACCGAGGAGGTCTGGTCCTATCACCCCTGGCGGCAGGGTCACCTCGCCGTGCACCCGTTCTCCGAGGTCGAGGAGTCGCTGCTCGACGCCGAGGCCGAGGCCGAGATCGAGGTCGGCATCGAGCTGACCCGTCGCCTGCGCGCCTGGCGCGACCTGGTCGACGTGCCGGCGAAGAGCCGGCTCTCGGCGCGCGTCGAGGGCGAGCCGCCGCATGAGTTCGTCGGTCGCCTGGCACGCTTCGAGCTGGTCGAAGACGGTGGTGACCCGATCGCCTCGGTGGGCTCGGCGAAGGTGCTCGCCTCGGCGGAGATCGACGCCGCCGCCGTCGCCGTCCGCCTGGAGAGGCGGCGCGAGGAGCTGCGCTCGGAGGTCGCCCGCGCCGAGGGCAAGCTCGCCAACGAGAAGTTCGTCTCGCGCGCGCCCGCCGAGCTGGTCGAGGAGGAGCGGGCCAAGCTCGAGCGCTACCGCGCCGAGCTGGAGGAGCTCGCCGAATAGACCCGCAGGCCTACCTCGACTCGCTGGAGCCGATCGGCTGGAAGCTGGGCCTGGAGCGGATGCACCGGCTCAGCGCCGCGCTCGGCCTCCCCCAGCACCGCTTCGCCTCGATCCACGTCGTCGGCACCAACGGCAAGTCCTCGGTGACGCGGATGGTCGCGGCGCTGCTCGAGGCCCACGGCGTGCGCGCCGGCGCCTGCGTCTCGCCCCACCCGCTGCGCTGGTCCGAACGCGTCCTCCTCGGCGGCGAGGAGATCGGCGAGGCAGAGTTCGCGGCGGCGGTGGAGCGCGCCGCGCAGGCGGCGGCGACGGTCAACCTCGCCCTCGAGGAGGGCGAGGAGGTGACGCAGTTCGAGGCGGCCACGGCGAGCGCCTTCGTCGCCCTCGCCGCCGCGCGGGTCGAGGTCGCCGCCGTCGAGGCCGGCCTAGGGGGGCGGCTCGACGCGACCAACACGATCCCCTCGCGGGTGACCGTGCTGACCTCGGTGGGCCTCGACCACACCGAGTGGCTCGGCGGGACCGAGCTGGAGATCGCCGCCGAGAAGCTGGCCGTGCTGCGCGACCACACCGCGCTCGCGCTGGGCCGCGTCGGCCCAGACGTCGCCGCCCTGGCGAGGCGCACCGCGGAGGGGCGTGGGGCGGCCCTGACGGTCGCGCCCGAGGACCCCGGCGAGGGGGTCGAGCTGCGCGCCGCCGGCCGCTTCCAGCGGCGAAACTTCGCCCTCGCGACCGCCGCCGCCGAGGCCTTCCTCGGCGAGCTCGACCCGATCCGCGTCGGCGAGGTCGCCGCGACGCTGACCATCCCGGGCCGGCTGGAGCGCGTCGCGAGCGCGCCGCCGACCTTCCTCGACGCCGCCCACAACCCCGACGGTGCCGCCGCGCTCTCCGAGGGGCTCGCCGAAGTCGCCGCCGGCCGCCCCGTCGTCGCCTGCCTGGCGATCCTCGCCGACAAGGACGCCGAGGCCATGATCGCCGCCCTGGCTCCCGCCCTGGCCCACGTCATCGCAACTCACCCCCCCGCCAGCCCCGCCGACGGGCCGATAGGTCAAGCCGGGCTTGACCTATCGGCCCGTCGGCGGTGGTTGGGGGCTGGCGAGCTGGCCCGGGCGGCCGCGGCGGCGGGGCTCGGGGCCGAGGCCGTCGAGGACTTCGGGCGGGCCCTCGCGCTGGCGCGCGAGGAGGCCCGGGCGCGCGACGGGGTCCTGCTCGTCGCCGGCTCCCACTACGCCCTGGCTCCCGCCCGCGCGGCGCTGCGGCTGTGCGAGGATTGAGCCGGTGGACTCGCTGACCAGGAGCGCCGGCTCGGAACTGCTCTCGATGATGGCGCTGGTCGCCGCCGTGGTCGCCGCCGTGATCCTGGTCTTCTTCGGGCTCGGCTACCTCTTCGGCAGCCTCTTCCTCTGATCGCGACCTGTCTGTCTCGCCCGGCGAGGCGAAGTCGCCAATCGCGCCGTGCGCCGGCCCCGCGAGGATTCGCACGGGGCGCGGCGAAGTAGACTGCGCGCCCCCGCCCCGGCGGGGGCTCAGCCATGGCACCAGCGATCTTCGGCATCAGCAACGACGGCCTCAACCTGGTCGCGACCCTCTTCGTGCTGGCGATCGTCGTCGTCTGGCTGGCCCTGATCGTCTACACCTACCTCGACGCCAAGCGCCGCATCTCCGACCCCTTCCTGGTCGCCTGCGCGACGATCGGCTCCTTCTTCCCCTACATCGGCACGGCCGTCTACGCGATCGTGCGGCCGCCGGAGTTCCTCGAAGACGCCCACGAACGCGAGCTGGAGATCCGTGCCGCCGAGCTGCGCGTGCGCCAGCTGACCGAGGCCTCCTGCCCCAACTGCGAGTACCCGGTCGAGCGCAGCTACCTGCGCTGCCCGCAGTGCCAGCGCCGCCTCAAGGACCCCTGCCCGAGCTGCCGCAAGCCCGTCGACCCGCGCTGGGCGCTCTGCCCCTACTGCGAGACGCCGATCGGCCACGAGCGGCCCCGGCGGCGATCCAAGGGGGAGGCGCCCCCGGAGCGGCCCGCGGGCCGCGAGGAGCGGCCGAAGCGACGCCCGCCGGAACAGGCGAAGGAGCCCCCCGCAGGGGAGAAGGGCGAGCAGGAGACCGCACGACCAAAACGAGCCCAAAGGAGCCCCACCCGTGAGCCGGACCCTGATCCTCGTAAAGCCTGACGCCTTCCGGCGCGCCCTGACCGGCGAGGCGATCGCCCGCTTCGAGCGCAGGGGCCTGCGCATCGCGGCGCTGAAGACGATGCGAGCCGACGAGGCGATCGCCAACGAGCACTACGCCGAGCACGTCGAGAAGCCCTTCTTCGGCGAGCTGGTCGAGTTCATCACCGGCGGCACCCTGGTGGCGATGGTCCTGGAGGGCCACGAAGCGGTGGCGGCGGCGCGCCAGACGATCGGCGCCACCAACCCCGTCGAGGCGGCCCCGGGCTCGATCCGCGGCGACTTCGCCCTCGAGGTCACCTTCAACATGGTGCACGGCTCCGACTCCGAGGAGTCCGCCGAGCGCGAGATCGGCATCTGGTTCCCCGAGCTGCCTTGAGCCTCACCCTCGCCTCCGGGTCGCCTCAGAGAAGCGAGATCCTGCGGAAGCTGGGGCTGGAGCCCGAGGTGGTGGCGCCCGGGGTGGAGGAGCTGGCCGGGGGGGACCCAGAGGTCGAGGTTCTCGAGAACGCGCGGCTGAAGGCCCGCGCCGTCGAACGGAGCGGGGTGGTCATCGCCTGCGATACCGATGTGGTTCTGGACGGCAGGGCGCTCGGCAAGCCCGCGGATGCAGCCGAGGCCAGGTCCTACCTCGACCGGATGTCCGGCCGGGCGCACATCGTTCTGAGCGGGCTCGTCGTCTTGAGCGGCGGGGAGGAGCGCGGTGGGCTGGAAGCGACGACGGTCGTCTTCAAGGAGCTCACCGACGCCGAGAAGGAGCGCTACGCCGCCTTTGGGGAGTGGGAGGGGCGCTCGGGCGGCTACGCGATCCAGACGCTCGGCTCGACCCTGGTCGAGCGGGTCGAGGGCAGCGTCTCCAACGTCGTCGGCCTGCCGGTCGGCCTGCTGCTCGAGCTGGCGCCGGAGCTGCTCTCAGCCCCGTAAGTCGAGCGCGTCCTCGGAACGCTCCAGCAGAGCGCCGGCGACGCTCGGGTCGAAGTGGCTGCCGCGGCCTTCCTCGATCGCCTTCAGGGCGTCCTCGACCGGCAGCGCCGGCCGGTAGCAGCGATCGCTGAGCATCGCGTCGAAGACGTCGGCGACGGCGACGATCCGCCCCTCGGGCGGGATTCCCTTTTCCTGCAGGCCGTTGGGGTAGCCGCTGCCGTCCCAGCGCTCGTGATGGGTGAGGGCGATGCTCGCCGCCATCTGCAGCAGCTCGCTGTCCGAGCCGGCGAGGATCTCGTGCCCGACGATCGTGTGGCGCTGCATCTCGCGGCGCTCCTCGGGGGTGAGCGACCCCGGCTTGCGCAGGATCTCGTCCGGCGTGGCGACCTTGCCGACGTCGTGCATCGGCGCCGCGGTGCGCAGCAGGGTGACGCGTTCGTCGTCCATGCCCAGCTGCTGACCGAGGAAGGCAGCGGTCGAGGCCATGCGGTTGACGTGGCGCCCGGTGTCGGCGTCGTGCATCTCGATCGCCCGGGCGAGGCGGTCGACGGTTTCCCGCCGCGAGGCGCGCAGCTCCTCGATCGCCTGGCGCTGCGCCGCGATCAGCTCGTGGCGCAGGGCCTCGGCCCGTTCCTCGGCGCTGCCCAGCAGCGCCGCCTGGCGCTCCTCCTCGGTCAGTTCGAGCTGGTGGTGGCGGAGCGTCGTCGCCACCGTGATCGTCAGCTGGCCAGGCCAGAACGGCTTCACCAAGTAGCCGTGGGCGCCGAGCCTGAAAGCTTGCTCGGCGACCTCGGGGTCGTCGATGCCGGTGAGCAGGACGATCGCCGTCTCGCGGTACCCGCGGGCGATCTCCTCGACCAGGGTCAGCCCCGACTCCTCCGGCATCTGGATGTCGCAGAGGGCCAGGTCGATCTCGCCGCCGGCGAGCTTCTCGCGCGCCTCGGCGACGCTGCCGGCGAAGTGGCAGGCGTAGCGCTTCCCGAGCGTGCGGTCGATCAGCCGCAGCACCTCCGGCCGGTCGTCGGTGGCGAGGATGCGCTTCGTCGCCTCGGCCGTGGGCCTAGCCTCCATCGCCCGCCGCGACCCTCCCCTCGCGCCGGTCGAGGAGGTCGCATACGGCCTCCTTCAGCGCCTGGGCGCTGAACGGCTTCTCGATGAAGGCGCTGACGCCGTTGTCGGTCAGCGCCCGCGGGGCCATCACCTCGTGGCTGTACCCGGACATGTAGAGGACGGGCAGCTGCGGGCGCAGGGTGCGGATTCGCTCGCCGGCGACGAACTCGGTGCCGTTGCGGCGCACGGCGAAGAGCTCGATGCCGACGCCCATCGGGCGGGTGCGCGGTTCCTCGAAGTAGTTCTCCCGGTGGGTGGGGTGAGTGGCGCGGAAGCGCTCGGGCACGAGCAGCTCGACCGCCTCGCCGAGCAGCCCGTCACAGGGGTAGCCGAAGAGCTCCTCGGCCTGCTGGTTGACGAGGACTATCCCGCCGTCGCGTCCGACCCCGACGATCACGTCGGGTACGAACTCCAGGAACTGCTCGAAGGCCGAGCCGGCTCCCGCGGGTTTGGCGATTCTCTCCGCTGACACCGGAAACCCCTTGGGTATCTAGTAGCCAATAATCCGGTACTGCTGAGTATAGGTGCGCTGTTACACGTGGTCAATTCACCACCGATGCGGCGGGTTTGGGAGAATGCGCCGCGGAAGGCTCGCAAATTCACGAATGGGCGTATTCGGATACCTCAAAGGGCTCGGCGGCCGTGACATGGCTATCGACCTCGGCACCGCCAACACGCTGGTCTACGTCCGCGGTCGCGGCATCGTCCTCTGCGAGCCCTCGGTGGTCGCGATCGACTCCCACACGAGCCAGGTCCACGCGGTCGGCGCCGAGGCAAAGCGGATGCTCGGCCGCACGCCCGGCAGCATCACCGCGATCCGCCCGCTCAAGGACGGCGTGATCGCCGACTTCGACGTCACCGAGCAGATGCTGCGCCACTTCATCAAACGCGTCCACGCCAACCGCTTCGCCCACCCGCGCGTCGTCGTCTGCGTGCCCTCGGGCGTCACCGGGGTCGAGAAGCGCGCCGTCGAGGAGGCCTGCCTCTCGGCCGGCGCGCGCAAGGCCTACCTGATCGAGGAGCCGATGGCCGCGGCGATCGGCGCCGGCCTGCCGGTCGCCGAGCCGACCGGCTCGATGGTCGTCGACGTCGGCGGCGGCACCACCGAGGTCGCCGTCATCTCGCTGGGCGGCATCGTCGTCTCGCAGTCGATCCGGATCGGCGGCGACGAGCTCGACGAGGCGATCGTCAACCACTGCAAACATGCCTACAAGCTGGCGATCGGCACCCAGACAGCCGAGGAAGTGAAGCTCGAAGCGGGCTCGGCCTCGCCCCTGCCCGAGGAGGTTCGGGCCGAGATCCGCGGCCGTGACCTCGTCTCCGGCCTGCCGAAGACGATCGAGCTGGGCTCCGAGGAGGTGCGCGGGGCGCTCGACGAACCGGTCGGCCACATCGTCGAGGCGGTCAAGGACACGCTCGACCGCACCCCGCCGGAGCTGGCCGGCGACATCATGGACCGCGGCATCACCCTCGCCGGGGGCGGCGCCCTGCTGCAAGGACTCGGGCAGCGCCTGCGCGACGAGTGCCAGATGCCCTGCCAGCTGGCAGAGTCACCGCTGTCGTGCGTGGCGGTCGGCTCGGGCATCTCGCTCGAGGAGTTCGAGGCGATCCACCGCGCTTCGAAGCTGAACTCGGGGACGGCGCGCCGTGCGTAGCCGCCCGCAACCGCCAACCTCAGGTTTCCCACGTGTACCGCAAGCAAGTACGCCGCCGTAGGGCGGTCCTCGCATTCCTGATCGCCTGCTCCTTCGTCCTCCTGACGGTCACCTTCGGGCGCAGCGGGGGCGGGCTCCAGGAGGGGGTGAGCACCGTCTTCAGCCCCGTCCAGGGCGTCGCCGACCGCGCCCTCAAGCCGGCCCGCGACCTGGTCAACTGGTTCGACGAGACCTTCGAGGCGCGCGGCGAGAACGGCCGTCTCGAAGAGCTGCTCGCGGCGGCGCGGCGCCAGGCCGCGGCCGGCCAGGTGGCGCTGCAGGAGAACGCCGAGCTGCGCGGCCTGCTGCGGCTCGACGGCGACCCGGCGATCGGCGCCGCCGGCTTCCGGGTGCGCAGCGGCCGCGTGATCGCCCGCTCGCCGACCGTCTGGCACTCGACCGTGACCGTCGACCTGGGCAGCGGCGACGGGGTCGCCGTCGACGACCCGGTGCTGAGCGGCGAGGGCCTGGCCGGCCGGGTGATCTCGGTGCAGCCGGGCTCGGCTCAGGTGGCGCTGCTGACCGACAACTCCAGCGCCGTCTCGGCGAAGGTGGTGCCGAGCGGCGTGCAGGGGGTCGTCGAACCCGACATCGGCGACCCCGAGGACCTGATCCTCGACTTCATCGACTCGACCCGGAGCGTCCGCCGCGGCCAGCTCGTCGTCACCGCCGGCTGGCGCGCCCAGGGCCGCGCCTCGCTCTTCCCGGCCAACGTCCCGGTCGGCGAAGTGACCCGCGCCTCGATCGAAGAGCAGGAGGCGAGCCAGCAGGTGCACGTGCGGCCCTTCGCCGACCTCGCCAACCTCGACCTGGTCCAGGTGCTGACCGGGGGCCGACGGTGATCGTCACCCCGCGCATCCTCGCCCGCCTGGTGGCCATCGCGGTCGGCGGCGTGCTGCTGCAGCTCTCCTTCTTCTCGCGCGTCGCGGTCTTCCAGACCAGCGCCGACGCGCTGCCCGCCCTGGTCGTCGTCCTCGGCCTGCTCGGCGGCAGCATGACCGGCGCCGTCGCCGGCTTCTCGATCGGGCTGCTGGTCGACTGCCTCACGGCGGGGACGCTGGGCGCCTCCTCGCTGGTGCTGCTCGGAGTGGGCTACCTGGCGGGGCTCTTTCGCGAGCGCTTCGACGCCCACGGCTCGCTGGTGCCGCCACTGCTCTGCATGGGCCTGACCCTCTTCGCCGAGCTGGGCTTCGGCGCCGTGCAGGCGATGCTGGGGCTCGAGGCGCCGGTCAGCGTCGTCGTCGTGCGCGACATGCTGCTGAAGAGTGTCTTCGCCTTCTTCCTCGCCTGGCCGACGTTCCTGCTCGTGCGCCGCGTCCTGCGCCCGGCGCTGGTCGAGGAAGCGCTGCCGCGGCGAACGCGCCGAACGACAGCGAGCGGGGTTTAGGGCGGCGTGTACCTGCGATCCGGAGAGCGCGGCCCCGAGATGAGCAACCGGCTGGCCCTGCGCATCGCCCTCCTCGGGGGGCTCGCGCTGGTCCTCTTCGGGCTCCTCTTCTTCCGGCTCTGGACGCTGCAGGTCCTCAACGGCGAGGAGTACCTCGCCGAAGCGAAGAACAACCGCACGCGCGAGTACCGGGTCAGCGCGCCGCGCGGCCAGGTCCTCGACCGCGACGGTGAGCCGCTGGTCCGCAACCGCACCAGCCTGGCCCTGCAGGTGGACCCGACCAAGCTGCCCGGCGACCGCGCCCGGCGCCACCGCCAGCTGGCCCGCCTGGCAGAGCTCACCCACACCTCGCCGCGCCGCGTCCGCGAGCTGCTCGCCGAGGGCCGGCGCCGGACGCCCGGCGCGCCGGTGGCGATCCGCCGCGACGTCGGCCACTACCTCGTCTACTACCTCCAGGAGCACCAGCGCGAGTTCCCGGGCGTCTCCGTGCAGCGCGTCTTCGTGCGCGCCTACCCGCACGGCACGCTGGCCGCGCACATCCTCGGCAACGTCGGAGAGGTGAGCGAAAAACAGCTCGAAGAGAAGCAGTACGCCGGCCTCGAGCCCGGCGACGAGATCGGCCAGGACGGGGTGGAGGACGCCTATGACCGCTTCCTGCGCGGCGAGCCCGGCCTGACCCGGATCCAGGTCGACGCCTTCGGCCAGCCGACCCGCAGCGGCCACCTCGTCTCGCGCCCGCCGGTCCCCGGCCGCGACCTGAAGCTCTCGATCGACGCCGGCGTGCAGGCGGCGGGGGAGGCGGCGCTGGCCTCGCGCGGCCTGCCGGGCGGCTTCGTGACGATGGACGTGCACAGCGGCGAGCTGCTCGGCGTCGGCTCCTTCCCCACCTTCCACCCGGCGGCCTTCACCAGGCCGATGACCCAGGCTCAGGTGGACGCCCTCTACCGCGACGAGGTGCTCGCGCCGCTGGCCAACCGGGCGATCTCCGGGCTCTACCCGACCGGCTCGACGTTCAAGCTCCTCACCGCCGTGGCGGCCCTGGAGAGCGGCGAGATCGAGATCGGCACGCCGATCTTCGACGGCGGCTCGATCACGGTGGGCGGCCAGGAGTTCCAGAACGCCGGCGGCGCCGAATTCGGCCCGGTCAGCCTGGTGCGGGCGCTGCAGGTCTCCTCCGACGTCTTCTTCTACACGCTGGGCTGGAACATGTGGGACAACGGCGAGCTGCAGCGCTGGTCCCACCGGCTGGGGATCGGCCGCGAGCCGGGCCTCGACCTGCCGGGCGGCGAACCCGGCCTGCTGCCCAGCCGCGCCTGGCGCGACTCGCTCTTCGCCGCAGGCGAAACCGACCGCCCCTGGTCGGCCGGCGACAACATCCAGCTGGCGATCGGCCAGGGGGACCTGCAGGCCAGCCCGCTGCAGATGGCGATCGCCTACGCGACGGTGGCCAACGGCGGCACCGTGGTCACGCCGCACGTCGGGCTTCGGGTCGAGGACGCGGCGGGCCGGGTGCTGCGCGAGTTCGAGCCGCGGCCGCAGCGCCGGGTGCGCATCGAGCCCCAGTTCCGCGCCGCAATCCTGACGGGCCTGCACGACGCCGCCCAGGCTCCCGAAGGCACCTCCTACGCGATCTTCGGCAACTTCCCGGTCGGCGTCGCCGGCAAGACGGGGACCGCCCAGCGGGTCGGCTACGAAGACCAGTCCTGGTACGTCGCCCTCGCTCCGTACCCGAATCCGCGTATCGTGACGGCGGTGACGATCGAGCAAGGCGGCTTCGGCGCCGAATCGGCGGCGCCTGCCGCGCTCCAGATCCTCGAAGCCCATTTCGGCAAGCAGAGCAGCGGCGAGGCGGGCCCCAACGGGGGGAGCCCCGGCTGATGTACGCGACGCGTGCCCGCCAGGCCAGGCCGGAGGCCTTCGCCGTGCGCCCCGGCATCGCCGAGCGGCTCGGCCTGCCCTACATGGACGCGCCGCTGGCGCTCTCGGCGGTGGCCCTCGCCGCCTTCGGGGTCTTCGCCCTGGAGCAGTCGACCCTCAACGACGTGCCCGGCAGCCCCGGCTACTTCGCCGACCGCCAGGCGGTCTACGCCGTCCTCGGCCTGGCCGGCATGTACCTGCTGGCGCGCGTCGACTACTCGCGCTTCCGCGAGCTGCGGGTCGGCATCTACACCTTCCTCTGCGCCAGCGTCGCGCTGGTCCTCGTCTTCGGCTTCGCGGCGCGCGGCTCGCGGCGCGCCTTCGACCTTCCCTTCTTCAGCTTCCAGCCATCGGAGCTGGGCAAGCTCCTGCTCGTCTTGGCGCTTGCCGGCTTCGTCATCGATGGCGCCCGGCGAGGCTCGGCCCGGCAGCGCACGGTGCGCTACCTCTGCCTCGGCTTCGCCCCGGCTGCGCTCGTATTCCTGCAGCCCGACCTCGGCACCTCCCTGGTGTTCGGGGTCATCACCCTCGCCGTGATGTACGTCGGGGGCGTCCGCTGGACGCACCTGGCGACGATCGGCACGGTGCTGGCAGCGCTCGTCGCGCTCGTCCTCGTCGCCGCTCCCACCGTGGGGGCGCCGATTCTCAAGGGCTACCAGGAAGAGAGGCTCACCTCCTTCCTGGACCCGAGCGGGGACCCGAGCGACGCCGGCTACCAGCAGAACCAGGCCAAGATCGCGATCGGATCCGGGGAGAAGACCGGCCGGGGCGATCGGGCCACCCAGACGCGACTCGACTTCGTCCCCGAGCGGCACACCGACTTCATCTTCGCGGTGATCGGCGAGCGCTACGGATTCGGGGGAGCCGCGCTGGTCCTATCCCTGTACGCCCTGCTGATCTGGCGGGCGCTGCGGATCGTGACGCTCTCCAAGAACTCCTACGGAATCCTCGTAGCGGGCGGCATCGCCGCCATGCTGCTGTTCCAGGTCTTCGTCAACGTTGGGATGAACCTCGGGATCATGCCGATCACCGGGATTCCCCTGCCGCTGATGAGCTACGGCGGGTCGTCTGTGCTGGCGACCTTCCTGGCGATCGGGGTTCTGCAGAGCATTCACGCGCAAGCGCGGCTCAGCCAGGCAGGCAGGTTCGCCTGGTGATCCCTGGAAGGGAGCACCGGCGTGCGTACCCAACCCACCGAACCGAACTGAGCTAACAGATGAAGAAGACAATCCTGGTGTCCGCCGATCGCGGCGAGACCCGCGTGGCCGTGCTCGAGTCGAAGACGAAAGGCGGTAAGCGCGAAGTGGCGGAGCTCTACATCGAGCGACGCGGCCGGCGCTCCATCGTCGGCAACATCTACAAGGGCAAGGTCGACAACGTCCTGCCCGGAATGGAGGCCGCCTTCGTCGACATCGGCCTCGAGCGCAACGGCTTCCTGCACGTCGACGAGATCGTCCTGCCGGGCGGGGAGCAGGCGCCGAAGCGGGGCCGTGGCAAAGGCCGCCGCATCGACGAGCTGATCAAACCCGGTCAGGAGATCGTCGTCCAGGTCGTCAAGGACCCGTTGAAGACGAAGGGGGCACGGCTCTCGATGAACGTCTCGATCGCCGGCCGCTACCTCGTCTACGCGCCGCAGGGCAACGGCGTCGGCGTCAGCCGCCGGCTGAGCGACTCCGAGCGCGACCGCCTGCGCAAGATGGTCGACCGCACCTACAAGGGCCCGGGGGGGCTGATCGTCCGCACCGCCGCCCACGGGGCGAAGAAGGCCGACTTCGTGCGTGAGATCGGCTACCTGCACAGGCTCAACGAGGTGCTCGACCGGCGCACCGAGGAGACGGTTGCGCCCGACCTCGTCTTCCAGGAGGCCGACCTGCCGGTGCGGGTGCTGCGCGACGTCTTCCTCAGCGACTTCGAGAAGGCGATCATCGACTCCGAGAAGCAGTACGAACGGGTGACCGGCTTCTTCCAGCGCACCGCGCCGGAGCTGGTCGACGGCGTCGAGCTCTACCGCGACGCCAAGCCGCTGTTCGAGAGGTACGGCATCGACAAGGAGATCGAGTCGACGCTCGGCCGCCGCGCCGACCTGCGCTCCGGCGGCTACCTGATCATCGACTACGCCGAGGCGCTGACCGTGATCGACGTCAACAGCGGCAGCTTCACCGGCCGCGGCAAGGGCGGTTTGGAGGAGACGATCACCCGGGTCAACACCGAGGCCGCCGAGGAGGCGGTGCGGCAGCTGCGCCTGCGCGACATCGGCGGCATCATCGTCATCGACTTCATCGACATGGCGCGGGCGAAAAACCGCGACAAGGTGCTGAAGACGCTGCGCAAGGCGCTCGACGCCGACAAGTCGAAGAGCTACGTGGTCGAGGTTTCGCCGCTCGGCCTGGTCGAGATGACCCGCCAGAACGTCACCGACGGGGTGCGCGAGATCCTCACCGGGCCCTGCCCGACATGCGCCGGCGAGGGCGTCGTGCTCTCCGCCGAGACGGTGGCGCTGGAGGCGATGCGCCGCCTGCCCGACATCGCCGCCGGCGCCAAGGGCGCCGAGGCGCTGCTGGTGCGCGTCCATCCCAAGGTGGCCGCGGAGCTGATCGACCCCGAGAGCGGCCTGGCCGAGCTGGAGGCCGAGACCGGCAAGCAGCTCCACTTCGAGGGCGGCGACGCGCTGCCGATCGACACCTTCGAGGTGGTCGAAACCGGCTCGCGCGCCGCGATCGAGGAGCGGGCGCTGCCCTTCAAGGTCGGCGAGGAGGTGCTGGTCAAGATCGACGAGCCGCATATGTACAACGCCGACGACGCCGTCGCCCGGGTCGACTCCTACATCGTCAGCGTCACCGGCGGGGGACGCTTCGTCGGCGAGCGCAAGCTGGTGCGGATCGAGCGGGTCGAGCGGGCGGCCGCGGTCGCCTCGCTGCCGGGCGACGAGGCTGCCAACGGCGCCGGTGGCGGCGGCGAAAACGGCGCCGAGCTAGAATCCTCCGCCTCGCGCAATCGCCGTCGCGGTCGCAGGGGCGGTCGCGGCAGGTCGCGCTCAAGCAAGAGCGGCAAGGACGGATGAACACGTACGCAGTCATAGAGAGCGGTGGCAAGCAGTACCGGGTCGAGCAGGGCACCTCGCTGCTCGTCGATCGGCTGGGCGCCGAGCAGGGCGAGAAGGTCAGCCTGCGCCCGGTGATGTTCCGCGACGGGGAGGTGCTCGCGGCGGCGAAGGAGCTGGAGAAGGTCAAGGTCGAGGCGACCGTCGCCGAGCACCTGCGCGGCGAGAAGATCAAGGTCTTCAAGTACAAGCCCAAGAAGGGCTACCGCCGCCGCGCCGGCCACCGCTCCGAGCTGACCCGCCTGGAGGTGACCGAGGTGAAGCTGCTGGAGGGCAGGCCGGCGGCCGCCAAGGAGGAGAAGCCCGCCGCCAAGGAGGCGAAGCCGGCCGAGGCGAAGCCGGCGCCGGCGAAGAAAGCGGCTGCGAAGAAAGCCCCGGCCAGGAAACCCGCGGCGAAGAAGGCCGCCGCGAAAGCGAAAAAGGCGACGGCGAAGAAACCACCCGCCAAAGCCAAGAAAGCGCCCGCCAAAAAAGCCGCGAAAGCGAAGAAAGCGAAACCCGCTGCTAAAAAGGATTCTGACGATGGCGCATAAGAAGGGACTCGGCTCCAGCCGCAACGGCCGCGAATCCAACCCCAAGATGCTCGGGGTCAAGGTCTTCGCGGGCGAGCGGGTTGCCGGCGGCGAGATCCTCGTCCGCCAGCGCGGCACCCGCTTCTGGCCCGGCGAGGGCACCGGCCTCGGCCGCGACCACACGATCTTCGCGGCGCGGGCCGGGACCGTCGACTTCAAGCCCGCCCGCAAGGGCCGCACGATCTCGGTCCTGCGGGACTGACCTGTAGTGGGGGAGGGCCGGGCGCCCTCTCCCAAAACCCGCGGCAGGGGCCGCGCTTGAGTGTCTTGAGAGAGGGCGCCCGGCCCTCTTCCTGGCTCGAGATGTCCCACAGGGCGCGGACTACTCTCTTTAGCCGATGCACGACAGGGCGAGGATCTGGGTCGAGGGGGGTGCCGGCGGGAACGGGTGCGTGAGCTTCCGGCGCGAGGCGCATGTGCCGAAGGGGGGGCCGGATGGGGGAGACGGGGGGCATGGGGGTGACGTGGTGCTGGTTTGCGACGCGTCGCGGCGAGATCTGGGGGCGCTGAAGGGGAGCAGGCACTTTCGCGGCGATCGCGGGCGCCACGGGGAAGGGTCGAACCGGCACGGTGCCCGGGGGGAGGACCGGGAGATCCCGGTCCCGCCCGGGACGCAGGCCGACGCCGTGGACGGAAGCCTGGTCGACCTGGTCGAGGCCGGGCAGCGGGCCGTGGTCGCCAACGGCGGTCGCGGCGGCCACGGCAACAAGCGCTTCGCCACCGCGACGCGGCGGGCGCCGCGCTTCGCCGAGCGGGGCACGGCGGGGGAGGAGGGGTGGATCGAGCTGCGCCTGAAGCTGCTCGCCGACGTGGGGCTGGTCGGCCTGCCCAACGCGGGGAAGTCCTCGCTGCTGGGGCGGCTGACGCGGGCCGGCTCGAAGGTGGGGGGCTACCCGTTCACGACCACCGCGCCGGTGCTCGGCACGATCGACGGCGACGATCGCCAGGCGGTGCTCGCCGACCTCCCGGGGTTGATCGAGGGGGCCGCGGAGGGGGCCGGCCTGGGCCATGAGTTCCTCGCCCACGTCGAGCGCTGCGCGGTGCTCCTCCACCTGGTCGAGCTGGCGCCGCTCGAAGGCGACCCGGCCGCCAGCTACGAGACCGTGCGGGCCGAGCTCTCCTCCTACGGGGCCGGCCTGGACCGGCTGCCCGAGCTGGTCGTGCTCTCCAAGCGCGACCTGCTGCCGGCCGAGCAGGCCGACGCGGCCCTGGCCGAGTGGCGGGGGAGGCTCGGCGAGGCCTCGCTCGGCGTGCTCGCCGTCTCCTCGGCCACCGGCGAGGGGCTCGCCGAGCTGCGCGAGCGCATCCTCGCCTCGCTCTCCGCCGGGCCCCCCGCCCGGCCCGCGCCCCGGGTCGAGCAGGCCGCCGAGTTCGAGGCCGAGCACCGCGTCTACCGCCCCGCCGGCGAGGGCGGCTACTCGGTCCGGCGAGAGGAGGACGGCGGCTTCCGCGTGCTCGGGCGCGGGGTCGAGACGCTCTTCGAGCGTCACGACCTCGGCAACGAGGAGGCGCTCGCCTACCTCGAGCGGCGCCTCGAGGAGATCGGCGTCCTCGCCGCGCTGCGCGCCGCCGGCTTCGAGCCCGGCGACGACGTCCGCATCGGCGCCCACGAGTTCGAGCTGCGCCCGTAAGGCCGGCGAGAATCCCCGCGCCACCCCCGCTTTCGCAGCTACCCTTAGGCTGATGGCAACGACCGTTACAGGCGTGCCCGAGCTGTGCCTCGCCGCCCGCCGGGCCTCGCGCTCGCTGACGAGCGCCCCCGCGGCGAGCAAGGACGCCGCGCTGACGGCGCTCGCGAGGCTCCTCGGCGCACGCGCCGAGGAGGTGCTCGAGGCGAACGCGGCCGACCTCGCCGACGAGCGCGCCGCCGGCCTGACCGCCGCCCTGCGCGACCGCCTGACCCTGACCCCGCGGCGCGTCGCCGCGATGGCGGAGGGCCTTGGCGCGATCGCCGCGCTGGCCGACCCGGTCGGCGAGGAGCTGGAGCGCAGCACGCTCGAGAGCGGCCTCGACCTGCGCAAGGTGCGCGTGCCGCTGGGCGTCGTCGCGGTCGTCTACGAGGCGCGGCCGAACGTGACGATCGACTGCGCCGCGCTGACGATCAAGAGCGGCAACGCGATCGTGCTGCGCGGCTCCCACTACGCGGAGCGCTCCAACGCGGCCCTGGCGGCGCTGGCCCGCGAGGCGCTCGCCGAGGCCGGCCTGCCCGAGGACGCGGCGGTCCTGCTGCCCGCCGGCGAGGGGCACGGCGACCTCGCCGAGCTGGCGCGCCAGGACGGCGTCGTCGACCTGCTCATCCCGCGCGGCGGCAAGGGCTTGAAGGACGCCCTCAAGGGCGTCGCGACCGTGCCCGTGATCTACGCCGCGGCGGGCAACTGCCACCTCTACGTCCACTCGGCGGCGGACCTGGAGATGGCGCGCCGGATCGCCCTCAACGCGAAGGCGCAGCGGCCCGGCGTCTGCAACGCGGCGGAGACGCTGCTGGTCGACGCCGCCGTCGCCGCCGACTTCCTGCCCGCCGCCCTGGCGGAGCTGCGCGAGGCCGGCGTCGAGCTGGTCGGCGACGAGCGGGCGCGCGCACTGGCCGGGGGGGCCGCGGTCGCCGCCGCGACCGCGGAGGACTGGGACGCCGAGTACCTCGACCTGAAGCTCGCCGTCGCCGTGGTCGACTCGCTCGACGAGGCGATCGAGCACGTCAACGCCCACGGCACGGGTCACTCGGAGGCGATCGTCACGTCTTCGCGGGAGGCGGCCGACGGCTTCGCCACCGGCGTCGACGCCGCCGTCGTCTACGCCAACGCCTCGACCCGCTTCACCGACGGGTTCGAGTTCGGCATGGGGGCGGAGATCGGCAACTCGACCCAGAAGCTGCACGCGCGCGGCCCGATCGGCCTGCGCGAGCTGACCACCTACAAGTACGTCGTCCGCGGCGACGGCCAGGTGCGTGAGTAGCCCCCCCGCGGCCGGCATCGGCGTGCTCGGCTCGGCGTTCAACCCGCCGCACCTCGGCCATCTCGCCCTCGCCCAGGAGGCGCTCTGGCAGCTCGGCCTCGAGGAGGTCGTGCTGGTGCCGACCGGGGAGGCGCCCCACAAGCGGATCGCCGACGACCCCGGGCGCGAGCTGCGGCTGGCGATGACGCGGCTGGCGGCGGCCGACGACGCCCGCTTCTCGGTTTCGACCCTGGAGGTCGAGCGCGAGGGACCGTCCTACGCATATGAGACCTTGGAGCTGCTTGCGGAGCGACGTGGCGACAGGGGGCTTGTCTTCGTGATGGGGGCCGACGCCGCGATCGGGCTGGAGAGCTGGCGCGAGCCGCGCCGCGTCGCCGAGCTGGCGCGGCTGGCGGTGGCGAGGCGGGCGGGGGTTTCCGACGCCGAGGTCGGCGCCGTGCTGCGCAGGCTCGGCGCCGAGGGGCGCGCGACGACGCTGGAGATGCCCCAGTTCGGCGTCTCCTCCTCGGCGGTGCGCGAGCGCGCCGCGGCGGGGCGGCCGCTGCGCTACCTGGTCCCCGAGCCGGTGGCGCGCTTCGTCGAGGAGAAGGGGATCTACCGGTGAGCGGCGCGGCGGGGAAGCCGGATCGCTCGGAGGCTCTGGCGCGGCGCCTCGCCGAGCTGGCCGACTCCAAAGCGGCAAGCGAGATCGTCGTCCTCGACATGCGCGAGCTCGTCTCCTACACCGACTTCCTGGTCGTCTGCACCGCGCGCAGCGAACGGCAGGCGCGGGCGATCGCCGACGAGGTGAAGCTGCGGCTGAAGCGGGAAGCCGGCCTGCTCCCCGCCGGGGCCGAGGCGGAGGAGGCGGCGGGCTGGATCGTGCTCGACTACCTCGACTGCGTGCTGCACGTGTTCACCGCGGAGGAGCGGCAGCGCTACCAGCTCGAGGACCTCTGGCGCGAGGCGCCGCGGCTGGAGCTGGGGACGTCCGGCGATGGCGTCCGAGGGCACCTCTACGGTGCCGCGCATGGGTAGCTTCAAGAGGGCGTTCCTCGGCTACCGCCGCGCCGAGGTGGACGCGGCGCTCGCCACGCGGGACGCGCGCAACTGGGCGCTCGAGCGGGACGTCGAGGACGCTGTGTCGGGGTTGCGGGAGGCCGACGCGCGGGCGGCCGGCGCGGAGGCGGAGCTCTCGTCCCTCTCGGCGATGGTGATCGAGCGCGAGCGCGAGATCCGCGGCCTGGGGGAGCGCCTGCGCGAGGCCGAGGAGCGCCACCAGCGGGGGATCGCCTCGCTGGAGTCGGTCACCGCGAAGCTCGAGGAGATCCAGGCGCAGGCCCGCGGCCAGGCGACCCGGATCCGCATGAAGGCGCTGCGCGAGGCGGTCGAGGTCGGTCGCCGGGCCCGGGATCTGAGCGACGCCCAGGCGGGCGCCGCGACGGGGGAGGGGGCGCCGGCGAACGGTGCCGGCCCGGTCGAGCGCGCCGCCCTCGACCTCTTCGAGGGCATCGTCAGCGTCGAGATCGGCCCGCTCGACGACTTCTCCCAGCTGGTCGGCTTCGAGGACGCGGCCGGGCAGATCGGCGCCACCTCGGAGATCTCGGTCGAGCGCTTCTCCGAGGGCCGCGCGACCCTCTCGATGCGCCTCGACGAGCCGGTCGAGCTGCTGCGCGAGCTGGAGGAGCGCTCCCCCCTGGAGTTCCGCGTCCGCCGTACCGCCGACGACAACCTGATCCTCGACGTCGACGACGACGGCCCCGAGCAGCACGCCGCCTGACCCACCCGGCGAGCGCCCCTCGGCCAGCTGCCGCCCCGTCGTTAACCTTTGACCCCCCGGCGCCCTGGCGGAGTGGCTACGCAGCGGCCTGCAAAGCCGTTTACACCGGTTCGATTCCGGTGGGCGCCTCTGGCTCTGGCAAGCGGTTCTCCGCTTGCCAGAGCGGCTTGAGCGGCCTTTCAGGCCGTAGCCCGATTCCGGCTGAAACCGGCTGTTTGGGTGGCACACGGTGGCACGGGGGTGGCACGGGACCCTCTGGTACCTCGCTGAGGCAAGGGAGGATCGGGCGCTACTCGCTATCGCTTGACTGCGCAATAGAAACCACTCCATCCGCCAAGACAGTCGACGGCGCGATTCTCAAGTGGAGCTGGGGATCGCCGTTTCGCGAGGAGCGGTGCTCGAAGGCGGCGGCGAGGTAGCCATTGCCGGTGACGAACTCAGCGCCGCCAGCGCCGCGGCGGGTCCAGCACGCCTCCTGCTGGAGGTAGCCGAGGGCAGCCTCGACGGCTGCCCGGTGGGCGGCGTTCACCTCGACGCCCGCCACCGGGCCGCCGAGGCCCCACAGGAGCGAGACCGACTTCGGCGCTGAAAAGGTGAGGTCGAAGCCGGAAACCGGACCGCGCCCACCGACCGCCCGCAGGCCGAGCGGGGAGCCGTCCACGGGGTTTCGGCCGGTGAGCATCGCCGTGAGCTGGTCGGATCCGACCTCCCCGGAGAGCCCGAGCTCGGCGGCACCGTCGCCCATCCACTGCCCGGCGACCTCGCCCTCGCCGGAGTAGTAGTCCTCCGCGCCTTCGGCGACCTTCTCCAGGTAGTAGGTTTCCTGGCCGGTTCCGAGCTTGCCGATGGACAGCACACTCTCTCTGTCCATCGAGAAGGCGTTTTGCCCCGCTCACTTTTGGACAGTGATGGGGGCATGAAACTGCCGCCATGGAGTCCCCGAGGGAGCATCCGCAGTGCCGCCTAGCGTCGCTGGTGTGTTCCGGGTCCGGGGGCTTTTGGAAGAACGCAGGACGGGCAGGCCGTACACCGTATGGACCGCGAGTCCGCAGTTGATGGATGGCCGCCCCTGCGAGTGCCCGGATGGGCTGCGAGCCCGAATCCGTGGTTGCCGTTCTTGCCCGCCTCGCTTCCACCGAATCCGAGAGAAGGGAGCAACCGATGCGATTCATCGGGATCGATATCCACCGCGACTTCTGCGAGGTCGCGATCGCCGAGGGCGGGCAGGTACGCAGCGCCGGGCGCATAGCGAGCGAGGAATCCGAGCTGGAGCTGTTCGCCGGTAGCCTCGGCGCCGAAGACCGGGTGGCGATGGAGGTGAGCGGCAACGCCTCTGCGATCGCGCGAATTATCGAGCCCCACGTCGACGCGGTCCTCATGGTCGACCCCAGGGCGGTGCGCGAGCGGATCGGCAATGGTCCGAAGACCGACCGCCTCGACGCAAAGGCCTTGGCGAGGATGCTGGCCGGCGGCGCTCTGGCGCCGATCTGGGTGCCCGACGAGAAGACCCGGGTCAGGCGCCGGCTGATCTCTCGTCGCGCCCAGCTCGTCCGTCACCGCACCCGCGAGAAGAACCAGGTCCACGCCGTCTTGGTCCGCAACCTGAAGGGCAAGCCGCCGATGACCGACGCCTTCGGGGTCGCGGGGCGCAAGTGGCTCGCCGGGCAGCAGCTGCCGCCAGATGAGGCCGAGACGGTCGATGCCTGCCTGCGCCAGGTCGATTTCCTCGACGGCGAGATCAAGCTGATCGAGCAACGGATCGCGGAGCAGGTGGTGGGCTCGGAGGAGATCAAGCGGCTGATGGGCTTGCCCGGCTTCGGCATGGTTGCCGCGACGGCGCTGATGGCGGCGATCGGCGACGTCTCCCGCTTCCCAGCGCCCGCCACCTGGTCGGCTACCTGGGCCTCGACCCCAAGGTCGTGCAGTCGGGCACCGAACCCGCCCGACACGGGCGGATCGAAGCTGGAGAAGGAGCTCGCCAGACAGGCAGAGGTCGCCTACCGGCGCCTCGTCGCCGACTGGCAGCCGGCCGGCGCGCGCAGCTGAGTCAGATCCCCTCCCGACGGGAATGATGAGGTGTGGAGGGGGTCGCTGTTGGCTGACTGAGCTGAACGAGGACTTGACTTTCATCCGTGCGGTGTCGATCAATCCGACCCGCGACCTCGAACTTCCCGCGCCCGACTCGCGCGAGGTCGAAATCCTTGCGCCGGAGGTCGCGGCGGGGCTGATCGAGGCGCTGCCCATCGATGATCGCGGCGTATGGGCGACCGCGCTGTACGCGGGGCTCCGATACGGGGAGCTGCGCGCGCTGCGGTGGGGAGCGATCGATCTTGCGGCTGGGACGATCAAGGTGCGCGAGTCATGGGACCCGAAGGAGGGGTTGATTGCTCCCAAGACCCGCACCTCCCGGCGGACGACCCCCGTTCCGAATGTCCTGCGCGAGCTGTTGCATGACCGACGCTCTCAGGCTGATCAGTGCGCCGACGATGCCCTGATATTCGCGGGAGCTGACGGCCTGCCGTTTCACGCGGCGAGCCTTTATCGGCGGGCAGATCGCGCATGGTCGGCGGCCGGGCTGGCGGATCGACTGCGCCTGCACCAAGCCCGCCATACCTACGCCTCGTTCATGATCGCCGCCGGGGTCAACGCCAAGGCCCTCGCGACCTTCATGGGCCATTCCTCGATCAAGGTCACGTTCGACCTCTACGGCCACCTGATGCCCGGCACAGAGGCCGAAGCGGCAGCGCTCCTCGACGCCTTTCTCGACGGCGGGGGCTGACTGACCTCGATTCGACCGGTCTACGGATCATTCTCTTGGGCTATGGCAGCGGCGAAGAAGGAACTCAAGGAGATCGCGCGGGAGGCCGAAAGGCAAGGGTGGCGAGTCGGTAAGACCAAGAAGGGCCACCCGCAGTTCTTCGCGCCCGACGGCGAGAACATCGTCACGGCGGCGGGGACACCGAGCGACCATCGCTCGATTGACAACCTGGTAGCGAGGCTGAGGCGCTACGGTTTCAAGTGGAAAGGGCGGTGATCGACGGCATGGACGACATCTACGAAGCTTGGCATCGCAGGCTCGGCCACGCCGAGTACCGGATCACGATCACTATGGCCGGCTATGGCCGGGACGAGGACGCGGCAGATGCGTTCCTGGAGGGCTTCCTGGCGAAGCATCCGGAGACTGGCCCGGTTGTCTCGCAGAATCGGGCGGCCGATGCGCTCTCCGTGACCTTCTCCTTGCAGGCCAGCGATCAGGATCACGCGCTCAAGCTGGGCCATGTCGTTTGGGCCGAGGGCGGTGCAGCCTCGGGCCTCGAACCGACGCATGTCGTCCGGGTGGAGATCGAGCCGGTAGAAGAGCCGGTGGGGGACCAGTCGGATCGTTCGGGCGAGCGGGTTCCGGCGTAGCTGAGCCGCACGATGCAGGGCGGCAAGGCGCGGATTCGAGAGGGTGCCTTGAGTGCCCTGAATCCTCCGGCGCCGACGAAACTCGTGCCGCTTTTGTGGGGGCCACGCAGGACCCCAGAAACCGATCGTTCTGGCAGTTCGGCTGTCGAGCGACATGGCTGCCACGCCGGAAGGGCTGATTGCCACCGTGGTAGCTCTTGACGCTTCGCCTGCCAACGTCCTGCGCGCCATGCGCGGGGAGATCGTCGATGCTCGGATCGCCTACCCGGAGGTTCTTCACGTCGAGATCAAGGACTCGGACGGCGAACTCTGGTGGCTCGCGACGCAGGACGCGGAGTGGTCGCCGTCCGATCCCGCCGATCTGGTGGGTCGTTCAGTCGACGATGTCGGTATCGATGGAGAAACCGGCGAGCTGCGCTGCAAGCTGTCCGATGGCTCCATGCTCGACGTTAGACCGGCGGCCCAAGAGGCAGAGGACGATCCTCCGAATTGGGAGCTGATCACGCCGGGTGGCGTCGTCTTGGAGTTCGGGCCGGGCGTCCGCTGGCAGATCGGCAGCGCGGACGGTCGGCAGTCCTCACGCGCGTAGGCTCTCGGCAGCAGGGCTACGATGAGATGGACTCCGCGATGGAACTGACTGCTCGCATCCATACGAGGAAGGAGGCTGCTGGGCCGACGTGTCTGAGCTTCCAGGCTGCTTTGCCTCCGGCGACACGCTGGACGAGCTTTTCGAGTCCCTGCAAGAGGGAGTCGCGCTTTACCTCGCCGACGAGGGCGAACAGAGCGGCCCGCTGCATGTCGCGACACCATGAGCGACAAATTCGCCTACTACGACCGAGACGCCGATATCGCCTGGCTTCCCACCGGGGACTCCGCCGACGTGGTCAGCGAGGAGGTCGAATGGGGTTTGATCGACCATGACTCGGCTACCGGTGAGGTCGTTGCCGTCGAGGTTTGGTCGGCCAGCAAGCGTCTCCCAGCCGAGGTTCTGGCCACGCTTCCCGCGCCCGCAAGCACGCACGGCGCTGCTGTCTGACGCCGCTCCCGGTGGCACAGAGGGTGGCACGGCTCTGCGAAACCGCATGAGCAAGCCGATTGAGAGCGGTGTAAACGAGCCTGCAAAGCCGTTTACACCGGTTCGATTCCGGTGGGCGCCTCTGCACCGAGCAGGATCGGGTTGTCGGCATCACGCGCTTTCGCTCGCGTCCATTGAGCACGCCGATGCAACCGAGCGCGGGAGGGGGAAAAGTCCACATGTTGTCGACTTGACCACCGTATGCGTGGGCAAAGTCGGCAATCGTCGAGGGCGCCGTGAGCCTAACATTTCGGCTTCGAGCCCTCGCCCAGCGACGCAATGGCACCTTCGTGGTCCAGGACCTCGGGGCCTGAAGCGGAAAAGGGCCCCGTGAGGGGCCCTTTCGCTCCGAAGGACGTACCACCAAGTGAGTCTGCGCTTCCTGGCTCGTCGGTCCTAGGTCTGTACTGAGAAACACCGCGTTCGGGGGAAAGTTGCACCCGTTGCATCGACGGCCGCCGGCGCGATCTTTAACGGGGGTCTCCGTAGTTGCCCGTAGACCTCGGACGGCGCGACCCGCGGGCCGACGAAGGCGCCGCCCACGGTCGCGCCGCTGCTAGATTCAGTTCCCCGGGCGCTTAGCTCAGTTGGGAGAGCGCCAGCTCGACAAGCTGGAGGTCACTGGTTCGAGCCCAGTAGCGCCCATCGCCCCCCGTTCGCCTCGCCGCTCAGACGCCGGCGACCGAGCGATCGGCGTTGCGGGCGCGATTCGCGCAGCCTCGCCGGCTCGTGGCGGCGGCGTGACTCTCGTCGGTGCCCCGCACGGTGACCGTGAGCCTGCACACGACGCGCCGGGCGCTCGTCGAGCCGCGGGCGACGAACCTGCAGGCAACCCGCTGGCGGGCCTTGCGCCGGCAACCTCGGAAAGCCACGCGGCTGAGCCTGGCGCTGTTGCGGACCAGCCTCCTGGCGGCGCGTCGCGCCGCCGCTCGCGCCACGGCCTTGTCCAGCCTCGGAGGGGGTGGAGCGCCGGTCGATTCCCCTCCGCCGCCCCCTCCTCCGGCCGGCAGGGCCTCGCAGGCGATCCCGTCGCCGTCGCCGTCGAGCCGGTAGGGGTCGCCGGGCAGGAGGTATTCCTGCGCTTCCTCCTGGGTGACGAAGTCGGAGCAGTCGTAGTCGGCGGAGGCGCCGGCGGGGGCGATTGCGAACACGGCCAGCGCGGCGGCGACGGCGAGCAGCACGGTTCCCGCGAGTCTCATCGATCCTTTCGGTAGGGGTCTTTGCGCCAAACTATATGAGTAGTACTCATTGTCTTTGCGAATTCCGGTGTTTGCACTCGTCCTCTCAAGCGCCTTCGCCTGCGGCGCCGCCCCTGGCCGTTTAGGCTCGCCGCCTCGTGGTCGGGACCTACGCAGCGGTGCTGGTCGTCTGCGGCGCCTCGCTGGCTGTGGGGCAGGCGGCGATCGCGCTCTGCGGGGCGCGGGAGTGGTCGTGGCTGTCGCCCGCCGTGGGGTTGGCGCTGCTCGGCGCCGTCTGCTGGGCGACGGTGCGGCTGCCAGGCGAGGGCGCGGTGTCGGCGGTCGCGGCGGCGCTGCTCGCGGTCGCCTCGGTCGGCTACCTGCGGGGGCGCCTGGAGGGCGGCCGCGAGGCCCTGCTGGCAGGGATGCCGGTGGCTCTCCTCGCCCTCGTCGCTGTCTCGCTGCCCTTTCTCGTCGAAGGCCACTTCGGCGTCCTCGGCACCGGCTTCAACCCCGACATGTCCCAGCACCTGCTCGCCGCCGACCGCCTCGCCGCCGGCGAGGGCGGGCAGCTGCTGAGCCAGGGGTACCCGCTGGGGCCCCACGCCGTCGCCGTCGCCCTGCACGAGGCTCTCGGCGTCGGCTTCGTCCAGGCCTTCACCGGCCTCACCGTCGCGATCGCCGTCCTCTCCTGCCTGACCGTCCTGACCGGCTTCCGCGACCAGCCGGCCCGCCTCCGCGTCCCCGCCGCGCTCGTCGTCGGCCTCGCCTACCTGGTCGCCTCCTACTTCGCCCAGGGAGCCTTCAAGGAGACCGCCCAGGCCCTCTTCTTCCTCGCCTTCGCCCTCGCCCTGAGGGAGGCCACGACGAACCCCGCCTGGCGCAACCTTCCCCTCCGCTTCACCCCGGCCGCCCTCCTCGCCGCTGGCAGCACCTACGCCTACAGCTTCCCCTCCCTGATCTGGCTGCTGGGCACCGCCGCCGTCTGGGCGCTTGCGGAGCACGCCGTCCGGCGGTCCCGTCCCTCGGCGGGTGGCGCCGATGCGGGGGGGCCGAGAACGGAGGCGAAGCCCCCGCCCGCAGGCTCCCCCGCAGTCGCGACGGGCCCCGCCGCCGAGGGCAGCAGGCCGACAGCCGGTCCCGCCTCCAGCGGCCCGGCTCCCACCGCCTGGCGCCCTGTCCTGTACGCGTCGCTCCTCTTCCTCGTCCTGGTCGCCCCCGAGATCGGCCGGATGATCGACTTCCAGCGCTTCGAGACCTTCGACCCCGCCGGCCCCGGCCTCGGCAATCTCTTCGGCCAGATCTCGCCCCTCGAGGCGCTCGGCGTCTGGCCCACCGGCGACTTCCGCCTCTCGCCCGGCGACGGCGCGGTGCCGGCCTTCGCGTTCTGGGCAGGAGCCGCCTTCGCCGCGATCCTGCTCGCCTACGGGGCCCTCTTCGCCTGGCGCGGCCGCGAGACGGCGATCCTGGCCGCCCTCGCGGTCGCCGTCTTCGCCTACGTTGCCGCGCGCGCCGCCGGCACCCCCTACACCGCCGCCAAGGCGCTGGAGGTCAGCGCGCCCGCCGCCGCCCTCGTCATCGTCCTGCCGCTGCTGCGCCGCCCGGTCGCCTGGCTCTACATGCTGCTCGCCGGCGCCTGCTCGCTGCTCGCCCTCGCCAACGCCCCCGTCGGCCCGAGCTCCTATTCGCCGGCCCTCACCGGCCTGCGCGGCAGCGTCGGCGCAAGCCCGACGCTTGTCCTCGCCGCGAGGCAGCTGCTCGAGGAGGAACACGGCGCGCCCTGGGTCGCCTGGGAGCTGCGCGGCGGCCGGGTCTGCATCGAGCCGAGCGACGAAGCCGGTGCCGAGCCGCCCCCCGGCGTCCGCTACGTGGTCACCGAGCTGGCCGTCGCGGGTCCGCCGTTCTCCGGGTTTCGCCCGGAGCGAGTCGCGCCGCCCTACCTGCTCTGGGAGGCGAGCGGCCGCATCGCCGCTCGCAGCCCCTGCCCCCTCATCGCCGTCCGCCAGGCCCGCCAGGCCCACCCCCGGTAGCCACCAACCCGAAGCGGTCGTATTTGTTACCGCTA
>Ga0299914_10000024_pt1 | contig 113686 bp, 110 predicted proteins | sample RVTome_10_FD_201361 | JGI IMG/M metagenome (GOLD analysis project Ga0299914, IMG submission 201361) | Soil microbial communities from uranium-contaminated site in the Upper Colorado River Basin, Wyoming, United States - RVT153D57 (version 2) ... | reverse complement strand
AATGGCAGCTGCCGGTGTATTTCATGCTGTCTCTCCCTAAAAAAAGGTTCTTCACGGATCAGCGGGACGGAGAAGCCGAGACTTCCGCCAGCCGCCCCTGCCTTCCCCTGTGGCCCGTTGCAAAGGCAAGACAACAAGAGCGATGGACAGGATCAACAGGATGAAGAAAGATTTTCAGGATGAGAGCGTAGAGCAGGCAAAGAACCGTATTGCGGCTCACTTGATTTCGGAAATCCTGTTGATCCTGAAAAATTCTGTAGATCCTGTCCATTTGATCTTCTGCAGGCTGCCGGTGCTGCAAAAACCCTTTCTTGCCACCCGCAATGCGGCTCGGTCATCCAGGTCATGTCGATCCGGTTATCCCGCCAATCCGGGAAGAACCTAAAAAAAGCCCCGCATGGCGGGGCTGATTCTACTCGTGTCAGGATTTCCTGCTACTCCTGCGGTAGCCCTTGTATCTTCGAATCCCGGGGCTTCGACACGTCGCGGAAGAACAACATCTCCGGAATGCGCGCGGAAGCGCCCTCGTAAAAGCCCTGCTCTTCACGGAAATGCGCCGGGTTGCGGAATGTGCCGAAGATCATGTCCCACAGCGGCAGGTCGGAGAAATTGTAGCGATGCACACCGCGTGCATGATGCACGCTGTGGCTCTCCGGCCGCTGGATGATATAGCCCAGCCACTTTGGTGTCGGAATGCTGGCGTGCTGAAAGATCGCGTTGAAGCCGAGGAACGCTGCCGTGACCAACCCCGCTTCCGCAGTGATTCCGAGCAAAGGATAGATCATGAAACTCGCGACCGTCGTGAAGAACGCCACATCCAGCGGGTGCATGTAATACGCGCCCCAGGCGTCGAGGCTTTCCGCGCTGTGATGCATCTGGTGGCCCAGTCGCCACAACCAGGTAAAGCGATGCGCCGAACGGTGATACCAGTAGTGGCCGAATTCATAAACAAGAATGCCGGCCGCCGCCCCGCCCCACGTTCCCCAGCCGGACAGATCCAGCCAGTGATAATCGCCGAGCACCTCGCCCCAGAAACCGGCCACGACAATGGACACGTAGATCGCGCCGGCCGTTACGATAACCGCGCGCAGGCGCCAGAACCGCGTATGCGTGTATCGCTTTGCACGCCAGGCAAGATCGATCAGCAGAAACAGCGGTATCAGCGCCAGGCCGAAGAATTCAAGGTATTCAAACATGACGGACTCCTCAGTGAACCATGCCGCGACATGCGCAGTTGCGTGTGGACGAGGCTCAATCGGGAAGCAATGGAGATAAAGAAAAAGGGACGCGAACGCGTCCCTTCTCCCGGCGCGACGGAAACCCACCGAACAACCGCTTCCGCGTGGCGAACGAGCGCCGTGCAACTGCGCGTCATTTTCAGGTGTCCCGGGAACGACGGCGAGAACGGCCCGCTTCCAACGTTCCAGCCGACGCGAGGAAAATGCCTGCGCCGAAGCAACGCATACGAACTTTTCGCCTCCCGGCCAATCCGTGAAGAATAAAAAAGGGCTGCACGAAGCAGCCCTGAAGAATCAAAAGTTCGTTTTGGTTACAGCAATGGCGCGATCACCAGTGAAACAATGGCCATCACATTGATAAGAATGTTCATGGCCGGACCGGACGTATCCTTGAACGGATCGCCGACGGTATCGCCCACGACCGCAGCCTTGTGCACATCGGAACCCTTGCCGCCGAGATTGCCTTTCTCTATCCATTTCTTTGCGTTGTCCCACGCACCACCGGCGTTGGCCATGGTGAGCGCTAGCAGCACACAACCGATCAACGCGCCTGCAAGCATGCCGCCGAGCGCCGCCGGGCCGAGACCGAAACCGACCACGACCGGCGAACCGACCGCGAGCACGCCCGGCAGGATCATCTTGCGCAGCGCGGCCTGGGTGGCGATATCCACGCAGCGCGCGGTATCCGGCTTGCCGGTGCCCTCCATGAGTCCCGGGATTTCCTTAAACTGCCGGCGGATTTCCTTGATCATGTCGAAGGCCGCTTCGCCGACCGCGTTCATGGTGATGGCCGAGACCAGGAACGGGAAGATGCCGCCGAGGAACATGCCCATCAACACATGCGGGTCATTGACCAGCAGCTGGAAGCCCGGGTTATGCAGGGTGATCGTCTGGATATACGCCGCAATGATCGCGAGTGCGGCAAGACCTGCGGCACCGATGGCGAAACCCTTGCCGATGGCCGCCGTGGTGTTGCCGACCGCGTCGAGGCCGTCGGTAATGTCGCGCGTCTCCTTGCCGAGGCCGGCCATTTCAGCGATACCGCCGGCGTTGTCCGCCACCGGACCATACGCATCGATGGCCATGGTGATACCGACGGTCGCGAGCATGCCGACCGCGGCAATCGCGACGCCGTACAGCCCGACGAGTTCCGATGCGACGAAGATGATGCCGACGATCACCAGCACCGGAATGACCACCGACCGCATGCCGGTTGCAAGGCCCGCAATCATGACGGTCGCCGGGCCGGTTTCGCCCGCACGCGCGATGTCGCGCACCGGCTTGCCACCGGTGTAGTACTCGGTGACGAGGCCGATGATGATGCCGCCGAAGCTGCCCGCGATGACCGCGAACCAGACGTTCGAGCTGACGCCCTGCCAGCGGATCAGGAAGAACGCCGCGATGATGAAAATTGCCGCCGCCCCGATGGTGCCGAAGCGCAAGGCGACTTCCGGCGATTTCGCGGCATATAGTTTTACGAGAACGATACCGGCGATGGAACACAGCAAGCCCAGCGAGGCCAGTGCCAGCGGCAGGAACATCAGCGCTTCCTGTGCGCCCAGTTGCGCGAGTCGGTCCGCGCCCATGGTTGCGGCAATGGCAATGGAGGCGATCATCGAGCCGCAATACGATTCGAAGATGTCCGAACCCATGCCCGCCACGTCACCGACGTTGTCACCGACGTTGTCGGCGATCACGCCCGGATTGCGCGGATCATCCTCGGGAATACCGGCCTCGATCTTGCCGACCAGGTCCGCACCGACGTCCGCGCTTTTCGTGAAGATGCCGCCGCCGACGCGCGAGAACAGGGCGACGGTGGACGCACCCATGCCGAAACCATGTATGGCGTCCGCATGCGTGCCGCCGAACATCAGGTACAGCGCGCCCAGGCCCAGCAGGCCCATCGCCGCAACGGTGAGGCCCATGATCGAGCCGCCGAAAAAGGCAATAGTCAATGCCTTCGAGGCATCGCCGGCGGCGGCGGCCATCGTGGTGCGCACGTTGGCGCGGGTCGCGGTGTACATGCCGATCCAGCCGGCAATCGCCGAGGCCATGGCGCCGGCCACGAAAGCGAATGGCGTCTGCCAGTGACCGAATCCCCACCACAGTGCCGCCGTCACGATCACGACGAATACGGCGAGAATGGAATATTCGCGGCGCATGAACACCATGGCACCCTGGTGGATCATTTCGCCGATTTCCGCGACCTTGCCCTCGCCACCCGGATAGCGGCGCACCGTCGCGTATACGACGAAGGCCGCCACCAGGCCGAACAGGCCGAGCAGCACCGGTAACATTTGAACAGTCATGGAATCCCCTCTCTTTATATTTTGACGTTGTCTGAAGGCTGCCTTGCCGCCGGATCTTCTAGTGGCGTGTCCCGCAGCAAAGCCGGATTCTAGCCCGGGTTGCTGCGGTTTGCAGCGCGAGCTGCATGCAGCCTTGACCTTATGAAAAAGCGCCGTTTTTCCCGTATAATGCGCGCCTTTTTAACGCCAGAACTCACACGATTCCCTCCGGAGCAAACAAGATCATGAGCCTGCAAGACGTCACCAGCGGCCAGAACCTGCCTGACGACATCAACGTCGTCATAGAAATCCAGATGAACAGCGAGCCCGTGAAATATGAAGTGGACAAGGACACCGGCGCCCTGTTCGTCGACCGCGTTCTGACCACGCCCATGCACTACCCGTGCAACTACGGCTACATCCCGCACACTCTTTGCGGCGATGGCGATCCGCTTGATGTGCTCGTCATGATGCCTGTGCCGGTGCAACCGGGCGCCGTGATCCGCTGCCGCCCGCTCGGCATGCTGAAGATGACGGACGAATCGGGCGAAGACGCCAAACTGTTCGCGGTGCCGCATGACAAGGTCTTCCCGGCCTACACGAATCTTGCCTCCATTGAAGATGTGAATCCGCTGATGCTCGATCGCATCGCGCACTTCTTCGCGCACTACAAGGACCTGGAAAAGGGCAAGTGGGTGAAGATCGAGGGCTGGCAGGGCGTCGAGGCCGCGCGCGCGGAAATCATGGATTCCCTCAAGCGTTACGAAGCCGAACCGGAAAAACCTGCGTTCTGACGGACTCCGTGGTGTGCTGTATACCGAACCGGGCTTTTGCCCGGTTCTTTTTTGCCGGCAATTCCAACTAGACTCTGAGTACCTTTCCACACAAGGATGCTCGTATGGGTCGCAACGCGTTTCCCTGTTTTTTCCTGATCGTGTCGCTAGCCATACCGCTGGTCATGACCGGCTGTCATTACGGCGGCGACGGCGAGCACCCGCTTGACACGGTCGCGCAACGAAAGATCGCGCTCGGCAAGAGCACTGCGACGCACCTGGCTACCGCCGACAGTTGTCTCTCGCTGGAAGCCGAGCTCAAGGCACTCGCCGCCGCAGAGATCAAGACCTTCTTCGAGATGTCCGCCTCGCCGCAACCGGTACCCGTCGGCGCGCCCATGGCACCGCCTGCGGAAGTCGACAACGGCAATGCCGACGGAGCCGGCGCACCGGCAAACGGCGAAAATCTCACCAACAACCAGGTTGCCGGCGTCGACGAAGCGGATTTCGTGAAGACGGATGGCAAGCGGCTGTACGTCCTCGAAAACGGCGCGCTGCACCGCTTCGACATCACCGCGCCCGGCGTGATCGCAGCCGCCGGAAGGCTTGCGATCGAAGGCTGGCCGCAGGCCATGCTGCTCGACGACGAACGTGTGCTCGTGATTTCCGGAATGTGGAACGGTTTCGATCACGATGGAGATATCGCGATCGGGATGCCGTTCATGCTGGACGAACGCGTGAAAGCGACGCTCGTCGAATGGCCTGATGGCGGTTCGGCGCGAATCGTGCAGGAACGCTGGTTCGATGGCCACTATCTCACTGCACGTGAAATCGACGCAACGGCGCGGATCGTGCTGCACGGCCGGCTGCCGAACGGAATCCTCGACACACTCTGGACCTACCTCGGCGAACACGAATCCGCGGAAGCTGCAAAGGCCGCCGCGCTTGCCGATCTCGATGCGCTCGACCTCGACGCGTTGCTGCCACGCAGTTATGTACGCGACGCAGACGGGAACCAGCGAACCCTTCCCTACACGGAGAATGATTGCGCCGGCTTCGAGATTCCGGAAGACAGCAACGGCAGCGGCGTGACGTCGATCGTCACGCTTGCGCTGAACGATGCCGGCGCATTCGGCACACAACATATCGTTTCCAATCCGCCCGTGGTCTACGTCTCTGCGAATCATTTGTTTCTCGCCGAAAGTGCGCAGGACTGGTGGTGGTACTGGTGGAATGAAACCGAAGACGAGCGCCTGAACATCCATGCGTTCGACACCGCCGACGGCGGCATGCGCTATGCCGGCAGTGCGCGCGCGCAAGGCGCACCCATCAACCAGTTCGCGCTGGATGACCATGAGGGCGTGCTGCGTATCGCGACATGGACGGGCGGCAATCGCTGGTGGTGGACGGACGCCGCCGTCGAGTCGCGCGTGTATACCTTCGGCATCCGCGCGAACGCTCTCGAGCCGCTCGGCGAACTTACCGGCATTGCGCCAGGAGAACAGTTGTTCGCGGCGCGCTTTCTCGGCGACACCGCGTACCTGGTGACGTTCCTGCAGATCGACCCGCTGTTCAGCATCGATCTTGCGGACCCCGCGCATCCCTCGATACTCGGCGAACTGGAAGTGCCCGGCTTTTCGACCTACCTGCATCCACTCGAGAACGACCGCCTGCTCGCCGTCGGCGTCGGCGGCGATGAGTCCGGCGCAACCTGGCAAACCGTCGTCTCGCTGTTCGACGTCAGCAACCGGTCAGCGCCTGCCCTGCTCGCGCGTCACGATCTTGCACGCGACAACAGCGGCTGGAGCTGGTCCGAAGCGTTGTATGAACACAAGGCCTTCCAGTTCGAGTCCACGCGTGGACTGCTCGCCGCGCCGCTCGGCGCGGCGCGCGTCACGAACGGCATATGGGAATGGACCAGCACGCTGGAGCTCGTGAAAGTCGACGCCGACCGGCTGCTTGCGCATGGCAGCGTCGATCACTCGACGTATTTCGATTCGCACGACAACGGCTACTTCTACTCGCCCGACATCCGCCGCAGCTTCTTCATCGACGACTACCTTTACGCCGTGAGCAGCAAGGCGGTCACCGTGCATCCGGCGAGCAATCCCGCCGTGATCGTCGCGGACGCACTGATCGCCGTCGACTGAACGAGAGACCGCCACCGTTGAACGAAAGCCCGCATAACGCGGGCTTTCTTTTGGTTTTTCACGGATTGGCGGGGAGACGCGAAACGTCATTGCAGCGGTTCTTCATTGGAATCCGAGCCTGTCGGCCCGATTCCGCCAATCGAAGCCGTCATTCCCGGTACTCCGGGCAGGGTCCCCGCGGTTGGGGAAATCCATCTGGAAACCCAAGGAAGTTTGAAGTGCTGCGGCGAGTTCAATGCCGCTGCCGGGAGCGGAAACGTCACAGCGAATGTCGACAACTGGATTCCCGGAGTACCGGGAATGACGGCAGTAGCAGGCCGTTTCGTTTGCCACTGGCGCGGATTTCTACCTGCGGGATTACAGCAATGACCCTGTTGCTCCCCGTCGATCCGTAAAAAACCTTTCCCCGCTCGCGCCCCGATCCCATCCTGCCTAGAATGACCGCATGTTCGAACACGACCATCACCATAGCGACAGAAGTTCCCGGCAATTGTTCGTTGCGCTGTTCTTCACGCTCGGTTTCGCGGGTGTGGAAGCGGTTACGGGCTGGTTTGCGAATTCACTGGCGCTGATGGGCGACGCGGGTCACATGGTGACCGATTCCGTGTCGCTCGGACTCGCCGCGCTGGCAGCACGTCTGGCGCAACGCGCGGCGTCCGAAAAACATTCATATGGCTTCGGGCGCGCGGAAGTCGTCGCCGCGATGATCAATGCCGTCTTCATGCTGCTGATCGTCGGCAGCATCGTTTACAACGCCATCCAGCGCCTGCAGGATCCGCCGCAAGTAAGAGGTCTGATGGTGCTGATCGTTGCCGCCATGGGCCTGATGGTGAATGTCGCCGTCGCGTGGATACTCAGCCGCGGCGAAAAAACCATCAACGTGCGCGGCGCGCTGCTGCACGTGATGGGCGATCTGCTCGGTTCCGTCGCCGCACTCACGTCCGGCGCCGTGATACTGCTGACCGGCTGGACACCCGTCGATCCGCTGCTGTCGCTGTTCATCAGCGTTCTCATTCTCGGTTCCGCGCTGCGCCTGCTGATGGAAGCCTTCCATGTCGTCATGGAAGGCGTGCCGCCGGAAATCGATCTCGCCGTCGTCGGACGCAGCATGGCGCACGTGGACGGCGTGCGTTCAGTACACGACCTGCACATCTGGCGGCTGGATTCACATACCATCGCGCTGTCCGCACATGTCATTGTCGACAATCTCGCGGCGTGGGAACCGGTGCTGCGCAATCTGAAACAGCATCTCGATGCAACCTACGGCATCGACCACATCACGCTGCAACCCGAAACGATGGAAGAAGTTAAGTTCCCCGTAGCATCGCTGCGGCGCTACACGGACTGACATCCTCCCCCTCAAAAGAACAAAAAAGCCCGCTCCAAACAGGCTGTGTCAAAACCAGGGCAAATTCGATCACGCCGGGATGGAGCGACACCTTACGACAAGATGAACGTTAATTTTGTTTTCTGAAATCCACTTGTTAGCGAGAAGAAAGAAAAAGCGGCGGGATTACTCCCACCGCTTTTTTGTTTTTCGAGTTTTGACACAGCCTGCGAAAAGCGGGCTTTTTCGTTTCAGGCAATCGACTTCGTCAGAAACGCTGCTCGAACGACGCGTACAGCGTGCGGCCGTACAGTCCCGACGTATGCGTCGCGTCGATCGCGCCATCGGCCTGCAGCTCCGCAGTGCGGTCGAACACGTTGCGCACGCCAACCGAGATACGTGCATCCCATGGCATCTCGTATCCCGCCTGCACGTTCCACGTGGTAAACGAGGAAATCGGCGTGTTGGCTTCGCATTCCGGGCTCTCCGGATCCGCCGCCGCCACACGCGCGAGGCAGTCCTGCCAGCCGTCCGTGTAGTTGCCGATGATCGCGGCATTGAAGTCGGCGAAATTCCACAGCAGCGAGAGATTGGCACGCAGGTCCGGGAAGCCGCGGTAGGTGATGTTGTCCACCAGACCCGAACCCGGAACGGCTTCCGTTTCGAACGTGAATATCTTGCTGATGCCGAACTCCGTGCTGATGCGACCGAAGCCGGTGTCGAAACCGTAGGTGATATCCATGTCGATGCCATCGGTCGATATCGCCGCCGTATTCGCCAGCGGCCGCGTCACGATGATGCCACCGACATTGCTGCGATTAACCGAGCCCCAGAACGAGGTGTCGCAGAATTCGGTGCGGTTTTCGATCGTGCAACGGTATTCCGCATCAAGCACGTCCTGCGTCGTCAGGCGGCGGATCTGGTTGTCGATCTCGATGTTGTAGTAGTCGAGTCCGATCGAGAATGCATCCACTGGGTTCCACACGCCACCGAACGTCCACTGGCTTGCGGTTTCAGGTTCCAGATTCAGGTTCGACGGCAGGAAGGTTTCGCGCTGCACGTTGGCGCATTCCGTGGAGAACGGATCGATGCCAAGGTTGGCGCACTCGCGGCGGTCGCGCCCCGCATTGAAGCTCTGCGACGGCGCGCTGTAGAGCTGGTCCATGTTCGGCGCCTTGAAACCTTCGCCGATATTGGCGCGCAACAGCAGCGTGTCGGTCGGACGCCATGCGATGGACAGCTTCGGCGAGGATTCGTTGCCGAAATCGCTGTAGGTATCGAAACGTCCCGCGAGATTTATTTCAACCGTATCCGTCACCGGCAGCAGCGTTTCGAAATAACCTGCATGCCATGTGCGGGTACCGCCGGACGTCGCGCCCGCACTGCCGACCACCTGGCCTGCCTGCGACTGCTGGTCCGTCACCGACACATAACTCAGGTCGTGGTATTCGCCACCGGCGACAAAACCGACCGGTCGCCCGCCGATTTCCGCAATGTCCCAGCTGAGACGCGCGTCGGCGAAACGATCGCGGTAGTAGTTGTCGTTGGTAATGGTGACCGCGAACGTCGACGACGCGGCTGCGACGGCATCGTAGTCGAACGGGTTCAATCCGGCAGTGACCGCACGCTGCAGCAGCGGCACGATCACGTAGTTGTAACCGAAGCCGTCCTGCTTGTTGCGCGAGTTGCCGACCGCCACTTCCCATTCGGCGCCGCCGAACCAGTCGGCCTGACCGATCAGGCCACCCTGAATGTCCTGCATGTAGTCATACACAAAGGTATCGCGCGGTCCGAGCGGATCGAAGCGAATGTTCACGGCGAGGTCGTAGCCTTCCGTCGCGCTGACTTCACCCAGCGTCGGGTTGTAGGCCGCGTCGGCGGCGACAATCGCGGACACGGTGCTCGGCGTCGGCGCAAAACGGCCGAACGATTTGGCGCGCGCGTAAACCGAGCGAACGAACGCGGTCACGTTGCCGTTCACATCGTACTCGCCCATCACGGCAAGATTGTCGCGGTTCATCGCTGCGGTATTACCTGCAATCGCCGCAAAGTTGTAACCGCATACTTCGCCTGAACCCAGGCCGAAATCGGCGGCATCCACAACGCCTGAGCGTGGGAAGTTCGCATCGGAACCGAACGTATCCGGACAACCCGGTCCGGCTTCCCAATCGCGGCGAGGGTCGCCGACCGCGAAGAGATTGCCATCCGCGTCAAGCCGGCGATAGCGACCTGGGAATCCTGTCGGACTGATCAGGCCGAGCTGCGCGGCTTCCGTTACGCCCTCCGGCGTCGTGAGATCTTCCGGCCCCAGCAAGCCGGGACGCGACGCCGCGAGGATAATGTCGCGCACGTAGTTCTCGTAGCTCACCAGCATGTGTCCGCGCTCGCCGGAAATGCCCATCAAGGCGTAGAACAGTTCGTCGTCACCACCTTCGTCGGACGGCCGGCTGGCCTGGCCGCCAACCACCAGGCCTTCGTAATCGCTCTTCAGAATCACGTTGATGACACCGCCGATGGCATCCGAACCGTAGATTGCCGAGGCACCATCGCGCAGGATCTCGACGCGCTCCACGGCAGCCATCGGAATGTTGTTCACGTTCTGCTGGTCACCCGAAAACGCCGGCGAGTTGGAGAGACGGCGGCCGTTCACCAGCACCAGCGTGTACTGCGCACCGACGCCGCGCAGGTTCACCTGCGATGCGCCCTGTGCGCCGCCGCTGAATCCCGACCCGCCCTGGAATGAACCAAACGAGTTGAATGAAGAATCGCGCAACACATCGGACAGCGACGTGTGCCCGCTGTAGCGAATGTCATCTGCGGTAATGGTAATGACCGGCTGCGGACCTTCGACATCGAGACGCTTGATGCGAGTGCCCGTCACCTCGACACGCTGGAGCTGTGCCGCTTCTTCTTCAGCAGCCTGTACTGCAGAGGAAAACGCGGTTGACGCCCCCAGCCCCGCGATGACCGCCATGCGAATGGCACGCCGCGCGAACCTTGTGCTTGTTGTTTTCATGAACTGACTCCCTCTCATTGGTTTGCATGCTACGGAACAGCAACTGCACGAAAGCGATGACACGCGCCGACAACGCGCAATACATCGTCATCGTGAATGCCGTTCGTTCACGGCAGCGGTTCAAACAAAGCGCATGGAGTAACGATATTTTTTCACTGACGTTACGTCAGGCTTGTGCGGTTACCGATGCGCGAGCGGAACACTGACGTTACGTGACGCTTGCGAAAGCAGCGCAGTGCTCATGCCGAATGACAGCAAGGAAATCAAGGATGCCGGCGACACACCGTCGCCGGCCAAAGAGGGTCTTGTGACGGCCGGAATACAACACTGCCGATCGTCCGTCTTGTATTCCGGTCCGCGATGGCGGCGTTCAACGCATGAATTTTTTAATTCCGAAATATGCGAAGACGAATGCCGTCATTACTACAGGCTCACGCTCGCCGCCGGAGAACGCCGTTCGCATAACAACGCATGGCCGCGCTCAGAAAATCCGCCATGCCGGTGGCATATTTTTCATAGTATTCGCGAAACTCGGGATTGGTAGCGTAAGTCTGGCCGAGACCGTCGTACAGTTCCGCTGATGCCGTGTAGAAGTTCCGTTCCAGCCAGGCGTGATGTTCGGCCACCACCGCCTGCACGTTTGCGGATCCGGGGGGTTCGTTCACCAATGCGGACAAACGGCGAGTAACCACGTCGCCTTCCGCCTTCACCGCCTGCCATTCCGTCTTGCTCAGTCGCCGCATGCGGCGTTCGGTTTCCTCGACGAGATTTCCGTCATAGCGTTCACGCGCTTCACGGCGATAGCGCGCCACGGTTTCTTCGGAAAAACCTTCGTAAAGCTCCTTGTCTGTCAGCATGTCGTTCTCTCCTGCGTAGCGTGAAAGTGTGTCGTCCACAGTCTTCAGGAGGCGATGCAGGCGCCCGAGACGCACCTCGAGATTGGCACGGTGATTCTCGAGCGCAATGACCGGATCGAAATCCGGTGCGTCGAGAATGCGGCCTATCTCGTTCAATGGAATGCCAAGTTCGCGATAGAAGAGTATCTGCTGCAGACGCAACAGTTCGGTTTCGCCATAAACACGGTACCCCGCCGCTGTTCGCAACCGTGGCGCGAGCAGCCCGATCTCGTCGTAGTGGTGCAGCGTACGAATACTGACACCGGCGAGTCCGGCGAGTTGTTTTACGGTGTATTCGCGCATGACTCATCACCTCCGCGCGAATGTTGAAGGCTTACGCCGCGTGAGGGTCAAGCCTTTCCGACAAGAAAGAACATCGGCCAGGAAACGTCCAGCACATCGTCCGGATGCCAGTACGCCGCGATCTCGTTTTCGAGCCAGGCCAGCGGATCGTGTCCTTTCGTCTGCCGGTACCGGCGGACTGCAGACCAGGTGCCGATGTAATCGAGAAACTGCCGGCGGCTCCATGCCATTCGCATTGCGAACGCTGGTGGATTCAGCGGAAGGAAGGGAAAGTTCAAATCGCGGTAACGCGCATCGACGTGACGGCGTTCCGGCGGCCAGCAGGGGCCGATGATTTCCGCATCGAATACGTCGACGATGCGATCGATCTGTGGCGTGACGCGGGTCAGGTGATAACCCCATGCCGCGATGACACCTTCGGGTTTGAGTACGCGCCTCGCTTCTGCGCAGAACGCATCAACGTCGAACCAGTGCAAGGCCTGTGCGACAGTGACGAGATCGACGCTGCTGTCCGGCAATCCGGAATGCTCCGCGGGTACGACGCGATATTCCACGCCGGCTGCCGGCTGCGCATTCGCGATCTGTTCGGTACTCGCATCCGTGGCGATCACGCGATCGAAATATTCCGCAAGCATCACGGCAGCCTGGCCGCTGCCCGTCGCGCAATCCCACGCCGTCGCGCGCGCGTTGCAAAGCGAAGCGAGCCATTCGAACAGTTCCGGCGGGTAACCGGGACGTGCTTTCGCGTAACTGTCCGCGTGCCCGGAGAAATGATCCTTGAAACCGTCTTTCATCATGGCTCTGCCTGCATCGGAAACCGATCATCCATGCTGCGGGATTCTTCGTCAAACCGCGGGATGGCGCCGGTGGGCGCCATCCCGCAGGCGCTTAAACCACTTCCTCGCCGTCCGCCTGCCGGGCCAGCGCATACCAGTCGACGTTCCGCGTGAGATACATCGCCGCCGCCAGCAGGCCGAACAACAACAGTGATCCGAGCAGCAGCGCGTAGTCCTCGGACTGCAGGATCACGAACAACGCGCCGTAGATACCTGCCAGGAGAACGCCGAATCCAATGCCGCGGCCCAGCCCCTTCAAAACGTAACTGACGTAGAAACCCAGCAGCAACACGCATCCTGTTGCACCTGCCAGATACGCCAATCCGAACGCGACATGCTCGGACAGAGACAGCAGCAACAGGAAAAACAATGCAAGACCAAGTCCCACCATGCCGTATTGCACCGGATGAACACGCAACCGCTTCAGCACTTCGAGCACGATGAACACGCCGAATACCACGAGCACGAACAGCATGCCGTACTTCGTCGAACGCTCATTGAGCAGATAGACGTTGACAGGATCGGCAAGTTCGACGGTGATCAGCTGCGTCTCCGCGAACTGGCAGTCGCCCTTCCGCATGCACGCGTCCGCCGTTTCCCTGGCAGTGGTGGCATACAGCGACGTCTGCCAGTCCGCACTGAAACCGTCTGCGCCGATGTCACGGCTCTCCGGCAGATAACCGCCGGAAAAACGCGGGTGCGGCCAGTTGGACGAAAGCTGCATGATGGTATTGCCGCCGATGGGCGCAATGCTGAATCGACCCGTTCCACCCAGCACGAGTTCCGCGGATACGGGATAGGTGCCCGGCTCCACGTCCAGCACCGCATGTACGCCGTTGCGCGTTGCCGTTTCCGTGCCCGGCAACGCGGCGAGTTGCTCACCGCGCAGCCGCAGTAGCGGTTGCTGGCGAAAGCCGCGAGTGTCGCTGACGCCGATCACCATGCGATTGATCACATTACGCGCGCCCGCGGGCGCTGCCGGCACATCGAGCGTGGCCGTCATGGCGAGGTCTGCGCGATAAACGGGCACGACGTGGATGCCACGGTAACGTTGCTGCACGTTCGTATCGCCGCGGATTTCGAGCTGCTCGGGAAACCGCAGGACCTTGCGGGTTTCCCAGGCGGTTTTTTCGACGTAACGCTCAAGCTTGTCGTCCCAGACTTCCTTTGTGACACGCAGCTCATAGTGCTGTACCAGCAACGGTCCGATCAGCCGTTGTTCGCCGCCCCAGCTTGTTGCGATGTCCTGCTGCGCCTGGTATCTGAATTGCGCGCGTTCCGCGATAACCGAGCGCACCATGGACAACGGAATCATCAGCATCGCCACCAGCAGCGCCAGCGACACCGATTTCCACACCAACGGATTCTTCATTGCAGTTTCCCCGTGAATGAACGACGGCGACACTGTATTGCGGGGCGACGATTCGCGAGTGAACTGCAGGTGAGGTTTGTGTGAGCTATGCCGCCGGCAGCCGCAGCTCGGCCAGTGCGCCGCCATCCGGAGGGTTGGTCAACGCAATGCTGCCGCCGTGCAGACGGGCGACCTCGCGCACGAAACTCAGGCCAAGTCCCGTGCTTCTGCGTTGCGTGTCCGGGCGTGGCAGGGAATAGAAACGTTCGAACACGCGCGAGCGCGCGTACTCCGGAACTCCACCGCCTTCATCGGCAACGCGCAACGATACCGTTTCCCTGTCACGTGCAATGCGGATACTGATGGTGCCACCCGCAGGGCTGAAGTCGATGGCATTGTCCAGCAGGTTTCCAATGGCCTGTTCAAGCAGGAAGGTATCGCCGATGACTGCGGCATCGTTTTCCGGCATCCCCACCGTCAACTTGTGCGCATCAAGCAGCGCGTACCGCGATTGGACAGCCGCACGGACCACACCGGCCAGCACAACACGTGCCGAATGTTCCAGTACGTCGCGCCGCTCGACGCTCGCCAGTTGCAGCATGCGCTCGACGATACGCTGCATGCGCGTGCTCTCGTTGCGGATGTTTTCCAGGAACCGGCGGCGCGTATCTGGCTCCGGGTCCTCGCCCAGCAATTCGACGGCGCCGTGAATGGCGGCCAGCGGGCTCTTCAGTTCATGCGTCAACGCCTGCACGGTGTTCTCGACGTACTCCCGCCCTTCCAGTTCTTCGCGCATGCGCGCCATGGCGTTGCCGAGCGTCGCGAGTTCGCGCTCCTGGAACTTCGGCAACGCTGCGGGCTTGCCGGATGAAACAGCGTTGGCGTACGTGGTGAGCTTGCGCACGGAACGCGTGATCCACGCCGCGAACAGTGCACCGAGGACCACGGCGGCGGCGAGCAGCAGCACGGCGGCAAGACGTATGCGCGCCTCGGATGCCTGCAGGTACGGCAACAATGCACGGCTCGGCTTGCCGACGCTGACCACACCCAGCAGGTTGCCGGCATGACGCACGGGCGCGGCTACGTAGTAGATCGTGCTGAATTCGTCCAGTGGATCTTCACGCGTGGCGCGCGCGCCGTACTCGCCGCGCAATGTCAGGTACACGTCGTTCCAGCGCGAGTAATCGGCGCCCACGGCCTTGCCGCGCGAGTCGTAAACGACTTCGCCCGTTCGGTTCGTGACGTATATGTGCAAGTCGGGCGTTGTCTTGCGCAGCTCGTGAATGCCCGCATCGAACTGTCGTGATGAATAACGATCCAGTGCCGCCACAAACCCGTCGCCGGGCTTGCCGCTGGCCGCCATGTCGGCAACCAGCAGTTCCGCCAGCACGTTCGCCGTATCCACCAGCGTTTCTTCAGTTGCACGGCTGAAGCCGGGTTTGAGTTCGTTGAACACGGTCGCAAGCAGCGCGTAGGCGACGAGGCCCAGCAACAGGAAAAACCCGGCAAATATTCTTGTGCTGATGCCCATTTCAGCCGGTCACATCGGGCGCGATGCTGTAACCCAGGCCGCGATGTGTGCGTATGGGCGTCGAACCGGGATCAATGGCCTTGAGCTTTGCGCGCAACTGCTTGATGTGCGTATCCACCGTTCGCTCCAGGCTGACGTCCGGATGCTCCCAGGCTGCGTTCATCAGCGCATCGCGATCAAACACACGTCCCGGTTCGGCGATCAGTGTCCTGAGCAGGCGGTATTCGTAACGTGTCAGTTCGAGAACGACACCGCGGAAGGAAATACTTGCGCGAACGTCATCGGCAATGAACGCGCCGGCATGCAGAGGGCGTCCGGTCATCGCCGGTGTCCTGCGCCGCAGGATGGTCTTCACGCGCGCAACCACTTCACGCGGACTGAAAGGTTTGACGACGTAATCGTCGGCGCCGATTTCAAGACCCACGACACGATCCACTTCGTCGCCGCGCGCCGTCAGAAAAATAACAGGAATATCCGAGAACCGACGCAATTGCTTGCAGACCTCGAAACCGTTCATGTCCGGCAGTCCGACGTCGAGAATCAGCAGGTCGGCCTCGTCCTGTTTCACGAAGGCCAGCGCGTCCTCGCCCAGCGAAACCCACGTCGGTGAGTAACCTTCCGTGCGCAGCGCGTACATCAGCGTGTCCGCAATGGCCTGATCGTCTTCGACAACGAGTACGCGCTTCATCGATCCCCCGGCTACTGGCCGATCAGCAGTATTCCAGTCATCAGCATCCAGCCATAAAACAACGCTTCTATCGCACGCTGGATCAATCCGCGGACCGGCGACGGAAAGGCGAGCAGGAACACGCCGATGAATGCGACTTGCCCTGTCACACGCGAAATTTCCGCAATGGCTTCAAGCGCGGCAATGTTTTCCATCGCGCGACCAAGTTCGATCATTCCGCCCGCCGCACCGAGATACCCGAAACTCGCCAGCAGATTATGCAGATTGTTTCGCCAGGTTCCCCACAAGGGCGCGCCGGGATCGCAGGGAAAGATCGCCGCACCGACGTAACCCGCGCCCAGCAGCGAAAACAGCCAGAGGCCCGGTCCCTGCGCAAGCTCGGGAACCGCAAACGCCAACGCCGCGACGAACAGCCACACTGTGTGACCGGCGGGTGCGAACACGAAGATCGCCGCGTTCTTCGCGTCGCGCGATCCGGCCTCACCGAGTTCGCTGATGGTTTGCCGGGTATGGCTATATTCAGGGCGCCGTCGCGCAAGCAGAAGCACCGGGACGACGGCGATGACAGTCGCAAGCAATGCGGTGAACAGAACGCTCACAGCAACTCCTTGAAAATTTCGCCAAGTTTGAAAAGATGCCTGCCGAACGTCATGTCAGTTCGCCTAGGGTACCGGCTCGATGGCGACAGTGAGCGTATCCTGATCAAGGAAAGCTTTCATGAGTTGGCGGCTCATGTCATTGCGCCGCCAGTAATAAATCAGAAACCTGCCCTGATAGGCGGGTTCGATCTCCTCCGCGAATTCACCGTGATCGTGCAGGAACAACAACGCCAGTCGCGCGATTTGCTCCGGATCGCTTACGCCGGCATCCAGTGCCGCCTGCAATCCGTCCTTGCCCGCGAGAATCATGACGTCGTCGTGCCGGATCAACACGCCCCAACGCGGCGGCGTGAAATCGTGCATGAAGACGCTGGCTGAAGGAGACGGTGTATAGGAGAACAACGATATTCCCGGTATCGCCATACCCTCGTAGACACTCACCGTGGCCTCGTCGCCCACCCATCGCTTCACCTTCTCCAGCGTCACCGACTGCTTCATGCTTCCTGCTTCCTTTCCGTGGTCATCCGGACTCGCCTGCTCCGTGGACCATGCCAGTCCGGACAGGACAAACGCACTCATCATGCAGAATATCCTTCGCATCATGTCGAATTCCCTTCGAGAATGTCGCGTGAAAACCCGGCAGGTAGAAATTCAGCGGTCGCGAGTTTCGAGATACTGTTTCAGCGCCACCGCGTGGTTATGCGTTTCATCCCGCGCGCCGTATACCAATGTCACCGGTCCCTCGTCGAGACAATCCCGCAACTGCTGCACGGCATCCGTCGCGGCGTCAAGTTCCGCGAAGTAACGATCGCGGAATTCATCCCGCCGTTCCGGGTCATGACCGAACCACTTGCGCAATCCGGTCGATGGAGCGATGTCCTGCATCCACTCGTCCAGGCGAGCCGACTCCCTGCTTACCCCGCGCGGGCCACGGTCGATCAACCAGGATACGGCGGCCATCCTGCGCGACAGCTTTTTCGCAGGCGCGTTTCAACCGTATCTGCGTTACCATTTTTCGCCAGGGCGTTATCAGTGCCTGTCCGTGTCCGCCTGGCGCGATTCATGCTCGTTGAACGCTTCGGTTTCGCCTTTGCGCAACTGTTCGTGGCGGCGAGCGGTTGCCGCAGTCTGCGTTGCAAGCGTGAACAAGCGTGCCTGCTCGACCCACTGCAGACGCTCCAGCGTCGACAGCTTCGAAAACGCAGCGAGCTGTTCGTCGCTTACCCAGTAGTCAAAGCCGCCGGCGGGTTTGAATCCGTTCATTTCATTTTTCCTCGCCAAAGCGCCGTAGTTGTTCAACGTCAGCCGCGTCCTGACGACGCCCGGTTCCATCCTTCATCTTGACCATGTCTTCGATGCAGGCATATCGGATCGCAACATCTCCGGCTTCGCGGATCAGCGCATTTTCGTAGGCCGCCTCGAAATCCAGCGGGTGCCGGATCAGCACATCCACTGTCGGCACGGCGAATGAATCGCCGCCGAGAGAAAAAGCGATCATGTTTCTGCGAGTCGCCCACTCTTCACGGATACCCGCGTCCTTCAATTGTTCGATGGAAACCGGCAGTCGTGGCTTGATATCCAGTTCGTGCGCAGCGGCAATAAACGCGTCAAGATTTCCCGTATCCATTGCCAGCACGATGTCCACGTCCATCGTCATGCGCGGTACGCCGTGCAGGTTCATGGCGAGCCCGCCTACCAGCAGGTAGCGAACATTGTGCTCGTCCATCTTTCGGAACAAATCAAGATAGAACACGCTCTTTCCTTTCATCGACAGCATCCTTGCCGGTTGGCAACAGGTTCAGGCCTTCTTGTAAACCTCGGCGCCCGCTTCGCGGAATTTTTCCGACATCTCCTGCATGCCGCCTTCCTTCTCTTCGAGCTTCGCGGCGTAGTCGCGCACCTGCTGAGTGATTTCCATGGAGCAGAATTTCGGTCCGCACATGGAACAGAAATGCGCGACCTTGTGGCCTTCCTTCGGCAGCGTCTGGTCGTGGAAGTCGCGCGCGCGTTCAGGGTCGAGGCTCAAATTGAATTGATCTTCCCAGCGGAATTCGAAACGTGCTTTCGAGAGCGCGTTGTCACGCACCTGCGCGCCCGGAAAACCCTTGCCGAGATCGGACGCGTGCGCGGCAATCTTGTAGGTGATGATGCCTTCGCGCACGTCGTTCTTGTCCGGCAGGCCAAGATGTTCCTTTGGCGTGACGTAGCAGAGCATTGCCGTGCCGTACCAGCCGATGGTCGCCGCACCGATGGCCGAGGTGATGTGGTCGTAACCCGGCGCGATGTCGGTGGTGAGCGGCCCCAGTGTGTAGAACGGCGCCTCGTAGCAATGCTTCAACTGCTCATCCATGTTTTCCTTGATGAGCTGCAACGGCACGTGGCCCGGACCTTCGATCATCACCTGAACGTCGTGCTCCCAGGCGATCTTCGTGAGTTCGCCAAGCGTCCTGAGTTCCGACAGCTGCGCTTCGTCGTTGGCATCGGCAATGGAACCCGGACGCAACCCGTCGCCCAGCGAGAACGAGACGTCGTAGGCCTTCATGAGTTCGCAGATTTCTTCGAAGCGCGTGTACAGGAAACTTTCCCGGTGGTGCGACAGACACCATTTCGCCATGATGGAGCCGCCGCGCGACACGATGCCGGTGACGCGCTTCGCGGTCATGGGCACGAACGGCAAACGCACGCCGGCGTGAATGGTGAAATACGACACGCCTTGCTCCGCCTGCTCGATCAGCGTGTCACGAAAGATTTCCCAGGTGAGTTCCTCGGCCTTGCCGTCGACCTTTTCCAGCGCCTGGTAGATCGGCACGGTGCCGATTGGAACTGGCGAGTTGCGCAATATCCATTCGCGTGTTTCGTGGATGTGTTTGCCGGTGGAAAGATCCATCACCGTGTCCGCGCCCCAGCGCGTCGCCCACACCATTTTCTCCACCTCTTCTTCTATGGAAGACGTGACGGCGGAATTGCCGATGTTGGCGTTGATCTTGGTGAGGAAATTCCGGCCGATGATCATCGGCTCGAGTTCCGGATGATTGATGTTCGCGGGAATGATCGCGCGACCGCGCGCGATTTCGGAGCGCACGAACTCCGGCGTGATCTCCTCGGGAATGTTCGCGCCGAAGGACTGACCCGGGTGCTGGTTCAGGTAGCCGGCCTGCGTGTAGGCGTCGTGCATTTCGGCAAGCCGCCGCGATTCGCGGATCGCAACGTACTCCATTTCCGGCGTGATGATGCCGGCTCTCGCGTAATGCATCTGCGAGACGTTCTTTCCCGGCTTCGCCACGCGCGGGTTGCGGATGTGTTCGAAACGCAGTTTCGCGAGACCGGGATCATCCGCGCGCTTCTGTCCGTACTTCGAGGTCGGGCCATCAAGCGCCGTCGTGTCCGCGCGCTCGCGTATCCAGGTCTCGCGCAGTGCGGCAAGGCCGGTGCGCAAGTCGATCCTTGTTGACGGATCCGTGTACGGTCCGGAGGTGTCATAGATCGTGACGGGCGGATTTTCGAGGTTCCCGGTCAGCGCTTTCGTCGGCGACTGGTGGATCTCGCGCATCGGCACGCGGATGTCCGAACGGCTGCCGGGGACATAAACTCGTGTCGCATTGGGGAAGGGACGCGTCACTTCCTCGGCGAGTTCGCGGGCGCGCTGGGCAAATTCCTCGGGAATGGCACTCATTCGGGGTCTCCCGTTACTGTCGGTTGCGGGCCCCTGGCGGGGCAAAGAAGGCCGACATTGTACCCGTGCAGGAACACTTTGGCCGACCCTTCGGCTTGCCACCGGCGGGCGCAGCCCATACCATTTGCTCCCGTTTTTCCTGCCTTCCACGGAACATTGTCATGTCGAGCGCCGCCGAGAACATCATCGATTTCGAAACCGCCCGTGAAACCATGGTCGAACGCCAGGTTCGCACCTGGGAAGTACTCGACCCCGCGGTACTCGATGTGATGCGTTCGCTGCGGCGAGACGAGTTCGTACCGGCACGCTATCGCAGCCTCGCCTATGCCGACGCGCAGATTCCGCTCGATCACCACGAGGTGATGATGCAGCCGAAGGTCGAAGGCCGCGTACTGCAGGCGCTCGATATCGACAGCCGCGACAGCATCCTGGAAATCGGCACGGGTTCGGGCTGGCTGACGGCACTGCTCGCGAAGCTCGGCGGCAGCGTGCACTCGTTCGATATCCGCGAAGAATTCACTGCCGGCGCGCGCCGCACGCTGGAAGCCGCAGGCATTTCAAACATTCGGCTTGAAACCCGCGACGCCTCGACGCTCGAAGGCGTCGACGCGCAATACGACTGCATCGCGGCAACCGGCTCGATGCCGGTGCTGCACGATGCCTTCCGCCGGCAGCTCAAGGTCGGCGGCCGGCTGTTCGCGATCATCGGCACCGGTCCGATCATGGAGGCCCAGTTGCATACGCGCACCGCGCAGGACGCCTGGACCACCGACAGCCTGTTTGACGCGCATCTTCCCGCGCTCGTCAACGCATGGAGTCCGCAGCGCTTCGACTTCTGATCGAGGCGTCGTCATCCATGTCCGACGTTCGCCAATTGTCGCCAGCCGCTGTCCGCGAACGCTTGCGGACAGCGGCGGACGGCGTACAACTTGTCGATGTGCGCGAACCGTGGGAGCACAAGCAAGTCCACTTGCCGGGCGCGATCCTCATTCCGCTCGCGGAACTGCCGTCCCGCATGCGGGAATTAAACCCTCACGAACCGGTAATCATCTACTGTCATCACGGCGTTCGGAGTTGGCACGCGGCTTGCTTTCTTATGCAGGGTGGATTCGAGCAGGTCTTCAATCTTTCGGGGGGTATCGATGCGTGGTCACGGGAGATCGAGCCCGCCTTGCCACGGTACTGACCGAACCCGTTGAACAAAACAACGGCTGAGTAGTCTTACTTGGCAGGCTCACGGGTGTGGTGCTATAGTTCACCATAACACCTAGCGTGTTTTTCGCATTCGATTAGAACTATCAGGACGACAAGCTCATGAAAAATATCAAGATTTCCCTGGTCCTGGGCAGCCTCCTCGGGGTGCTGACCGCCACCAGCCCGGCCATGGCGGTCGATCTGCTCGACGTTTATCGCCTGGCGCAGCAGAACGATCCCGAGATCGCCATCGCCGAGGCGAATTTCATGGCCGCCGCCGAAGCCAGCCCGCAGGCGCGGGCGAGCTATCTGCCGCAGATCGAAGCCAACGTGAATTACGGCCGGACGGATTCGACCAGCGTCGGCGAACAGTTCTTTGCAGGCCAGATTTTCCCGGATGATTCGGAGTCCGAATCGACCTCGACGTCGTGGACGGTCAGCCTGCGCCAGACCATCTTCAACTGGGGCACGGTCAACCAGATCCAGCAGGCGGCAGCGGATGTTGCGCGCGCCGAAGCCGAATATCGCGCAGCCGAGCAGCAGCTGATTGTTCGTGTCGCGGAAGCCTATTTCAACCTGCTGGCAGCAAAGGACAGCCTCGAAGCATCGCGCATCAACAAGGAGTCCATTGCCCGTCAGCTGGACCAGGCGAAAAAACGCTTCGAAGTCGGCCTGATCGCGATCACCGACGTGCAGGAATCGCAGGCGGCCTTCGACCAGGCGACCGCCGAAGTGATTGCAGCGGAACGTACCGCATTCTCGACGCGTGAAAACCTGCGTGCTGTCATCGGCGAATACGTCGACGATCCGGCAGCACCTGCGGCCGACATGCCACTGGTCAGCCCGATGCCGCAGTCCCCCGAAAACTGGGTGGAAAAAGCGCTGGAACAGAACCTGACCGTAATCGCCAGCCGCTTTGCACTGGAATCCGCCGAACACGACACAGGCATACGCCGCGCCGGTCATTATCCGACGCTCGATTTTGTTGCGGAGCACGGCGAGACCGACAGCGATTTCGATAGCCTGGACTTCACCACCAACCCGGCCGTACCCGGATCCGGTACCAGCGAGCAGACGCGTGATTTCATCGGCCTGCAGCTGAACGTGCCGATCTTCAGCGGCGGCGCCACGCAAAGCCGTACGCGTCAGGCGGCGTTCCAGGAAAGTGCGGCGCGCTCCAGCCTGAAGCAGGCGATTCGCAACGCGGAGAGCCAGACGCGCGACACGTATCTCGGCGTGATCTCCGACATCGCCCGCGTGCAGGCACTGCGCCAGGCGTATGAATCGTCGCAGACGGCATTGAAAGCCACGCAGGCCGGTTACGAAGTCGGTACGCGTACCGCCGTCGACGTACTGACGGGGCGTCGCAACGAACTGCAGGCGCTGATCACCTACCAGCGCGCACGCTACGACTACGTGTTGAACACACTGCGTCTGAAGCAGGCGGCCGGCATGCTCACGGGCGAGGATGTTGCGGAAGTCGCTACGTGGATGAAGTAGCCGCGCTGCGCGCGGAGTGATCGTTATTTAGTGATCAGTAAAAAGCCGGGCTTCGTCCGGCTTTTTTTTATTTCGCACGCCACTGTTCACTAAATACTGATCACTCCGCCCCGGCGGTTCACTTCACCATCAGGAATGGCTCGATGTCCCGCATGACCTGCGCCAGGGTGCCGCGATTGCGTTCCACGATTTGCTGCGCCGCCTGGCCAAGCTCGTCCCGTTCCACGGGATCTTCCAGCAATTCACACCAGGCACGACCGAGGCTGTCGGCATCACGCACCACGACAATGGCCCTGGAATCGCGCATGTCCCGAAAGATGTCCGGCGCGTTCTGGTGCAACGGTCCGGTGACGGTCGCTATGCCCAGCGATGCCGGTTCCAGCAGATTGTGTCCGCCGACGGGCACGAGGCTGCCGCCGACGAAACAGGCGTCGGCCGCCGCGTAAAACGCATTCAACTCGCCGATGGTGTCGATCACGTAGACGTCCATTTCCGTCGGCGCCGAATCGGCCGTGCGCATCGCGACATTCCATCCGGCATCGCGCGCCAGCCCGGCGATATATCCGCCCCGCTCAGGATGACGCGGCACGATGACGAGACGCGCGTCGGGATGCACGGACCGGACGTAAGCGAACGCGGCAAGTACGGGCTCGTCTTCACCCACGCGTGTGCTTGCCGCTACCAGCACAGGCGCGCTGCCGAACAGCAGGCCACGCAACGCCTGGCCCTGTTCGCGTATTTCCGCGGACTCCGGAATGTCGAATTTCAGATTGCCGACGACATGCAATGCGGTCTGGTCCACGCCGACGCTCAGGAAACGCGCAGCATCCTTGCCGCTCTGGGCACCGACGTATACCGCTGCGCTCAACGCATCGCTGACGAGCTTGCCGAGCCAGCGGTAACGTCGCAGCGAACGGTCGGTCATGCGCGCTGAAACCAGCAGCACCGGAATGTTCCGTTCGCGCGCCTGGCGATACAGATTGGGCCAGAGTTCGGTTTCGAGGACGATCATGGCGAGCGGGCGAACGCGATCGAGAAAACGGTGGTTGAACGCCGGCAGATCGAATGGCAACGCGCACACCGGCACCGTTTCGCCGAACGCGGCACGTGCACGCCGCATCCCGCTTGCGGTGAAGCTGCTGACGACGACATGCGCGTCGGGATATTCGGCAAGCAGCGCTTTCACCAGCGGTACGGCGGCCTGCATTTCGCCGACGGACGAGGCATGCACCCACAACACCTTGCCGGATGGCATGGGTTCCACGAAGCCGAGGCGTTCACGCGTGGAGTCCGCACTGCCCGTCTGCCGCTTGGCGCGCACAGCGGAAACGAGCAGGAAGACCGGCAACAGCAGGACCAGCAGAACGTTGTAGAGAGCGCGCATGTATAAAGCAGCTACAGGCTGCGAATGCGCTGGATGATGCCGCTGGTGGAAATTCCCTCTTCAAACCGCAGTACTCGCACCTCGCCGCCGCCGGCAACGACTTCGTCGTAACCCGCAATATCCTCCGGCTGGTAATCCCCGCCCTTGACGAGAATGTCGGGTAGCACACGACCGATCAGTTCGCGCGGCGTGTCGGTATCGAACGCGACCACCCAGTCGACGGCATCGAGCGCGGCCAGCACCGCCATGCGTTGCGCAAGCGGAACAATGGGACGCATGTCGCCCTTGAGACGGCGCACCGATTCATCGGTATTCACGGCGATGATCAGCCGGTCGCCGAGTGCGCGCGCTTCCTGCAGGTATGCCACATGACCGGCGTGCAGGATGTCGAAGCAGCCGTTCGTCATGACGATGCGTTCGCCCTGGCTGCGCGCGAACTGCACGGCTTCCAGCAATTCGTCTTCTTCCAGCATGCCGGCAGCGCCGCCGGTGCGATGCTTCATCGCCAGCTTGAGTTCGGCGGGCGTGACGCTGGCCGCGCCGAGCTTTCCGACCACCAGGCCTGCCGCGAAATTGCCCAGCGCCGCGGCATCCAGCATCGAAAGCCCGGTGGCCAGGCCCGCGGCCAGCAAGGCGATCGCCGTGTCGCCCGCGCCGGTGACGTCGAATACTTCCAGTGCCTGCGCGGGAAGCAGCTGCACGTCGTTCGCGGTGATGAGCATCATGCCGTGCTCGCTGCGCGTGATCAGCAGCGCGTCCAGGCCGAGGTCGTCGCGCATGCGCCGGCCTTTCTCGATGAGCGTCGCCTCGTCCGGGCAGGCGCCGGCCACTGCTTCGAACTCACCGAGGTTGGGCGTCAGCAACGTTGCGCCGCGATAGCGAAAATAGTCCTTGCCCTTGGGATCCACGAGCACCGGCCTGCCGATCCTGCGCGCTTCGGTAATCAGCGTTTGCGTGTCGCCCAGCGCGCCTTTTGCATAATCGGAAATCACGAGCACATCGAAAGCCGGCAACGCCTGGATCACCTTGCCATTGAATGCGGCATCGTCCACCAGGCGGCCCGCTTTCGTGTCGGCTTCGAAATCCAGCCGTATCAACTGCTGGTGACGGCTGATCACGCGCAGCTTGGTCGTCGTTTCCAGGCCGTCGACGCGCAGGAAATCGCAATCGACATGATGCTCCACCAGCACGCGCTCGAGCTCATCGGCCGCTTCGTCATCTCCTGTCACGCCGATGACCATCGCCTGCGCTCCCAGGCTCGCGATATTCGCCGCGACATTGCCAGCGCCACCGGGACGGCCTTCCTCACTGTCGATACGCACCACGGGCACCGGCGCTTCGGGAGAGATTCGCCCGGTCGCGCCATACCAGTAACGGTCGAACATGACGTCGCCGGCGACGAGCACGCGGATATTGGAAAAGTCGGGAATTCGTATATTCATGGACGGGGAACGGCCCTTGTCCCGAGTGGATGATAGGGTGAGTGACAGCGGCAAATGTTAGCACAGCCCATATCCTGCCCGAGGGCGCTTCCCGGCGCCTGCGTGGTTCACCCGATCCCTGCCTGCCAGTAGAATGCCCGTTCGTTTCGAAATGCACGACAGGCAGGCGCCGTGAATCATCCTGATCGAATTCAGGCAAGGCATATCTTCAATCCGGTCTACTGGCCAATCTGGCTCGTCGTCGGCTTGATGCGCCTGGGTGTGTATCTGCCGTTCGGCATGCAGATCGTCGCCGGCCGGCTCATCGGCCGCCTTATTTACCTGGGCGCGAAACGGCGCCGCGACATCACGCACATCAACCTGGACCTGTGTTTTCCGGAATTGAGCGACGGCGAACGCAAGCAGCTTGCGCACGAGCATTTCGAAGCGCTGGGCATCGCCGTGTTCGAAATCGCGCTGTGCTGGTGGGGATCGGACCGCAAGCTGCGCAAGCTGGTGCGCATCGAAGGCCTCGATAACCTGCACGCCGTGCTTGCGCAGGGCAAGGGCGCGCTGCTGCTGTCCGCGCACTTCACGACGCTGGAAATCGGCGGCCGGCTGCTGTCGCTGTTCCAGCCGTTTCACCTGATGTATCGCCCCAACCGCACGGAAATACTGGAAGTGATCATTTCCGGCAGCCGCCGCCGGCATTTCGAGAAAGTGATTCCGCGCGACGACGTGCGCTCGATGATCCGCTCGCTGAAGGAGAATCATCCCGTCTGGTACGCGCCGGACCAGGGTTATCGCGGCAAGCATTCCGCCATGCTGCCATTCTTCAACGTGCCCGCGCCGACGAATACCGCGACGTCGCGCATCGCGAAATCCACCGGCAGCCCGGTGCTGCCGTTCATGGTCGAACGCCTGCCCCGCGCAGCCGGCTATCTGTTGCGCATTGATCCGCCGCTGGAAGACTTTCCGTCCGATGACGCCGAGCAGGACAGCCGTCGCGTCAATGCGATCATCGAAACCGAAGTGCGCCGCGTTCCCGAGCAGTACCTGTGGTGCCACAACCGCTTCAAGACCAATGCACACCGGCGCAAAGGGAAACGAAAATGAGCGCCGGAAAATGCGCGATGACGGGATCGATGCGACATCGCCTGTCCGCCGCCATCATCTCCGCAAGGAAATCGCATGCGCGTCCTGTTTGATGTTCAGCATCTTTACTATCTGCCGCACTACGAACCGGTCATGCACGTGCTGCACGCGCGTGGCGTCGAGTGTTCGGTCGTATGCCGGGATCAGAGCGACCCGGACGGGCAGGCTTGCCGCACGCTGCTCGACGGAAAATTTCCCGTCGAAACGGCGGCGGACGAAACCGCAGCCGTTGCCATTGCCGCACGATTCGCACCGGACTGGATCATCGTCGGCAACGACAATCCCTACTGGAAGAAGACGCGCGCGCGCAGCGCACTGCTTTATCACGGCAACGGCGTCAAGCGGGTTTACTACAGCCCGCACCTGATGAACGTCGACCTGCGCTTCGTCGAAGGGCCGTATCGCGCCCGGGAACTGGCGGCGCTGTATCCCGACGTCCGTCTTGAAGTCACCGGCTACACAAAAGTGGATCCGCTGCTGAACGGCTCCGCGCAGGAATTCGATCTCGCCGCCCACGGCCTCGATCCGCAGCGCCCGACGCTGCTGTATGCGCCGACGTTCTTTCCGAGCTCCATCGAATGCCTGCCGGCGGACTGGCCGGCACGACTTGCCGACGTCAACCTGCTCGTCAAGCCGCACCAGTTTTCGTTGACGAAACCGGCGTATCGCGAACAGCAACGGCTGTTCGCCAAATGGCAGGAATATCCGAACGTGTATGTCGCCGATCTCGGCCATTCCAGCCTCGTGCCGTTCATGGTCGTCGCCGACGTATTGATCAGCGAAACGTCCAGTGCGCTGTTCGAATTTGCGGCGCTGGACCGGCCCGTCATCTGGTGCGACTTCCTGAAATTGCGCTGGTCGTATCGAGGCCCGTTCAGTTACCGGCTGCGCCGGCGCATCGACCGGAACATCTATGCCTACGCCGATGTCGGCGCGCACGCCGCGTCGCCGGACGATCTGATCGAGCAGGTGCGCGCGGAACTGGCGGCACCGCAACGTCATGCCGCCGCACGGAAGCGCATCACATCGGAGCTGATCGGAAGCACGGATGGCCGCGCAGCGGAACGCGTGGCGGATGTGCTGTTGGCGGGTTGAGCGCGAGGCTCAGTTGTCCTGGTAGGCGGCGGTGAGTACCGACCAGCCGTCTCGCACCGATTGCCGTTGTGGAAACAGTTTGTCGAGCGAGCGTCGCAAGCGTGCAAGATTCGCCGCACTCCACGCAGTACCGTGCGTTCGTATCCGTGCGCGGTCAAAATCGATCAGGTGCACGGCGGAACCCTTGCCGACGAGAATATTGTTGGCATTCAGATCGGCATGCCACACGTCCAGGTCATGCAGACGCCGGATGCAGGCTCCGGTCGCGGACCAGTCGGCTTCCGTCACTACGTTGTCGTATATCAAGGCTGCGAGTGACCGGCCGGGCACGGTTTCCGTGATCAGCGCACCGCGGTAGGACAATCCGGTCCGCCACACTCGCGCGGCAACCGGCCGCGGCACAGGCAAACCCTGCGCCCACATCCAGGCAAGCAGATGCCATTCCCGCCAGGGCCTTGTACGTTCGATGCCGGTATAGAAATAGCTGTCGTGAATCAACTTGCCGGGTAATCCGCCACGCCGGTAGAAACGCAGCACCCAATCGATTGCTTCATCGGTGATTCGCCACGCCGCGCCACGGCCGCCCAACGGTTCACCCAGGGCGTCGCGCGCGCGCCAGTAAGACGGCGTGAACACGTAGTCGTGAACTTTGCCGCCCTGTTCGGCGTCATATAGGATTAGCCCGCCTTGGATCGCCCGGCTCGTAGCCTGAATCGGAACCTGGCTACTGACTGATGAATCTGCCGCCCGCATTTATTTCCGGAGCCCTCTGTGATCGAACCGCCGCGCAGCATTTGCATCCTGAGATTGTCTGCAATCGGGGACGTATGCCATACCTTGCCGGTGGTCCGAACTCTACAGGATCACTGGCCTGAAACCCAACTCACGTGGATCATCGGCACGCTCGAACATCAACTCGTCGGCGACATCGCGGGCATCGAATTCCTGCCCTTCGACAAGCGCGCCGGCATTGCCGCCTACCGCGATTTGAGGCGGCGCTTGCAGGGCCGGCGCTTCGACGTTCTGTTGCACATGCAAGTCGCGCTGCGTGCAAGCATGCTCTCGACACTCGTCAAGGCCGGGACCCGCATCGGGTTCGACAAGGCGCGCGCGAAAGACTGGCAATGGCTGTTCACCAACCGGCGGATCGAACCGCAATCGAACGCACACGTGATGGACGGACTGTTCGGGTTCGCGGATGCGCTCGGTGTGCCGCATGCGCCACCGCGCTGGGACATACCGCTGAGCGCAGAAGACCACGCGTTCGCACTACTGCATATTCCGGCGGAACAGAACGCGCTCGTCATCAGTCCCTGCTCCAGCCAGCGCACGAGAAATTTTCGCAACTGGCCGGTGGAACGCTATGTCGCCGTCGCACGGTATGCAATCGAACGACACGGGATGCGAATAATCGTCACGGGTGGGCCGAGCCGGCTGGAAACGGAATACGGCGCCGCCATTGCCGCCGCCGTACCGGAATGCGTCAATCTGTCGGGCCAAACCAGCCTGAAACAACTGCAGGCATTGCTGGCACGCGCCCGCGTGTTGATTTCACCCGACTCGGGACCCGTACACATGGCGAACGCCGCAGGCACGCCGGTCATCGGGCTGTACGCAACATCCAATCCGGAGCGTACGGGCCCGTATTTCAACCGGCAGTACGTGGTGAACCGCTATCCGGACGCGGTACGAAAATATCTCGGCAAGTCCGTGCAGGATGCAAGCTGGGGACAGCGCGTGCGCGCACCGGATGCGATGGAACTTGTCACGGTCGACAATGTGAATTCACGGCTGGACGCCCTGCTGCGCGAGATTGCCTGACGTCATGACATTCAAATACCTCCTGTTCGCGGCGCAACCCTACGCCTACGAAATCCTGCGGCCGCTGCAAACGGCAATTCGAAAACGTGGCGATGACGTTGCATGGTTCCTGGAACCATCGGCCGGCGACGGTTTGCGTGCGGACGAGATTCGCCTGCCCGATGTCGACGCCGTGAACGCCTTCGCTCCCGACGCCGTATTCGTACCCGGCAACATCGTGCCGGACTTTTTTCCCGGCCTGAAAGTGCAGGTATTTCACGGTTTCGGCATCGAGAAGAAAGGTCATTTCCGGATTCGCGGCTGGTTCGATCTCTACTGCACGCACGGACCGCTGACGACACGGCCGTTCGAGGAACTGGCGCGCCGTCACCGACACTTCGCGGTGCGTGAAACGGGCTGGCCGAAGATGGATGCGCTGTTTGAAAGCGCGGACGAACAATGGCGCAACGTCTTCGATGACGATTCGAAACCCCTCGTGCTGTACGCGCCGACATTTTCGCCATCGCTGACCAGTGCGCCTGCGCTGTTCGAGCAGATCCGGGCACTGGCTTCGAGCGGCGAGTGGAACTGGCTGGTGAAGTTTCACCCGAAGATGGACCGTCATTGGATACGGCAATTCGAAGCGGCGGAAAACGCTCATCTGCGCGTGGCACAAACCACGGACATTGCCGGCCTGCTGCGCGCAGCCGACGTGCTGCTCAGTGACACGTCTTCGGTGATCGCGGAATTCCTGTTGCTCGACAAGCCCGCCGTCACTTTTCGCAACAGCCGGCCTGGTCCGCACCTGGTCGATTTCTCGCGCGCCACCGAGCTGGAAAGCCGTCTGCGGCACGCGCTGGCGCTCACGCCGGACGATCGTGAAGCGGCACGCGCATTCGCGCGCGCAATGCATCCCTGTACCGATGGAAGATCGAGCGAACGCGTACTCGACGCGGTGGAAGACTTCATCCGCAGCAATGGCCAGGCGGGATTGACGCGCAAGCCGCTGAACCTGTGGCGTCGCTTGAGGATGCGGCGCAAGTACCGGCGGCTGATGACGAGACGCTGATCAGCGCAGCAGTTCGTTGACTCTTTCGAGGTCGGCAGCGAAATCGATTTCCATGCACAGCGAATCGGTGACATCGACCGCGCGGAATACATTGCCGCGTTCCTCGATCAGAAGTTCCATCGCACGCTCGAAGTAATCGTTGTCGCCGACCGCCGCCAGTTTCTCGCAGAACGGCTGCACCAGATCGGCGGGAACGTAATTGACACCCAGCGCTTCGCCGCGCGCACCCTGCACCTGCTTCGATATGCGGTTGATATAGCCCGCGTCGTTGAGTGTGTACTTCACTTCCTCGTCGCCAACGCGCGCATTGTTCACGGCCACCGCGGCCTCGCCGCAATCAAGCAGGCGCTGCAGCACTTCGGGCGCGAACACCACATCGCCATTCGTCCACAGCACGCCTTCACCCTGCAACTGCCGCAGCGCGCACAACAGGCTCTTCGCGGTATTGGTGGCATCGTAATTCGGGTTGTAGGCGAACAGCATGTCGGGCGCCGCTTCCATGATGAGCTCCATCTTGAAACCGACGACGCCGACGACGGGCAGGCCAAGCGTGCGCAGGACGCCCAGCTGGCGCTCAAGAATGCTGCTGCCATCGGCGAGTTGCGTCAGTGGTTTCGGATGCGGACGGCCCAGGCGGCTGCCAAGACCGGCGAGAAGAATCACTGCTCTGACTGACATGGTCGCTCCCGGAAAGGATTCGTTGAAGTCATCGGATGTCGCCGTCATCCGGTTCGGCGCGTTTCTGTTCCTGCTCGATCGCCCATAGCGCGGCGTACTTGTTGTACGTGTACTGCGCATGCAGGACCGCCAGCACGTAACCATGCGCGCCATCGAGAAAACCGAAACGCAGGAAGAAGTTGTAGATGAAATTGTAGAAGCCACGCAGCGCAGCCGTCGTCATGCTGCTGCGCCGGCCGCGCTGCCAGCGAACGTTCGCCTGCAGCCAGGCGTATTCGGAAAATTTCTGCATCGCGTGCGCGTAATCCCGGTACGTGGGATGCAGCAGGCCGCTGCGCAAAATTCCCGGCTTGCCTGCGGAAAGCACGACCTTCTCGTGAACCGGCTCATCGGTGTAGCGCGCAAGGTCCCGGCGGAACAACCGGATCGGCGCCTGCCAGCTGCCGCCGTAATCGACATGCTTGCCGAAGATGATCAATGGCCGCGGAATCCGATACCCGTTGCGCGCCGGCACGCCGCGCAGTTCGTGATCGATTTCGTTGCGCAATTCCGCGCTCGCGATTTCATCGGCATCCAGCGCCAGCACCCATTCGCAGCCCGCCTTGTCGAGCGCGCGCTGTTTCTGCTTGCCGAATCCTGGCCAGTCGGTGACGAAGGTCTTGTCCGTGTACTGTCTTGCGATCGCCTCGGTGCCGTCGGTACTGCCCGAGTCGAGCACGATGATTTCGTCAGCCCAGCCGTGCACGGAGGCGAGCGTCTGGCCGATGCGATCCGCCTCGTTCTTCGCGATGATGATCACGCTCAGGCTGCTCGCCCGCCGCGACGGGCGCCGCAGGAAACGGCGTTCGCTCGCGCGCACGAGACCGTAGATGACGGCGAGCGAGAACACGTAGAACGTGATCGGCAGTGTGCGGTCGAAGATCGCCTCGGTCAGCGCGAAATGTGCAAACGCGAGTATCAGTGCAAGGCCCGCATACGACAGCGCCGCGATATCGCGGTCGGGATGCCGCACGCCCCACACGAAATGCCGCAACGGAATGCCGAAAACCAGCAACAGCGCGAGCAGCCCGGCGAGGCCGCGCGTCGCCATCACCAGCAGGTACTCGCTGTAGGGATGGTCGTGCAGCAACAGACGGTCCGGTGCGAGTCCCGCTTCCACCCATTCACGCGTGACCTGCGCGTAGCCGCCGACCCCCGTGCCAAAAAACGGGTTCTCCAGGAAAGCATCCAGCGCGATTTTTGCCATTTCCGGTCGCAGGCCGATCACGCCTCCCGCGCGCTCGCCACGCAGCAGGCTGCCGAAATCGCCGAACAGCGCGTCAAGACGTTCGGCAACGCCGGTGTGCGGAATCGCGTAGGCCACCAGCACGACGCCGACGACACCGCCGAGCATCAGCCAGCGCGAACGGCGGCTGCGTTCGCGCGCGAGATACCAGAAGAGCAGCAGCGTGAGGCCGGGCGCCGCGATCCACGCGCCACGCACGCCTGACAGGATCGCCGCCACGCAGCCCAGCACGAAGCCGGCAACCGGCAACAGCGGCAACCAGCGAGAATGCCGCCGGTAGAATTCCAGACCGCCGAGGCACATGAACCCCACCGCGAGGGAGAGATAGCCGAACAGGATAGGTTCGGTGATGCCGTGAAAGAGTTGCACGTGCGAGGGATAGCCGTCGCCGACCAGCAGCAGGTAGATGCTGAAGGCGCCGGCCGCGATACCGCCAAACGCGAGGCCCGTCCACCACACGCCTTCTCCATCCGGCAGGCGGCGCACGACGAGATAGATCGGTATCAGCAGCAGGAAGCGCAGATAGCGCCCGAGTTTCTTGAATCCAAGGTAATTCAGGTCGCCCAGCACGTAGGACAGCACCGCGACAAAGACGAAGAACACCACGCTGAACAGCAGCAGTTTTTCATCGCGCGACAGCGGCATGTGCTGCTGTCTCGCTTGCAGGGCGAACACGATGCCGAGCAGCGACAGGAACAGCAGTGCGACAGTCGCCGCCCGTTCGACCAGCAGTGTTGCGACCGGAAACAGCAGGATGACGGCGGCAACCAGCCATGCGCGTACTCCGTGCAGAGCATCGCTGATGACGGGCGTGTTCGGCACTCGGGTGCTCAATCAGTCGATCAGGATGTATTCGGCGCTGCAGTACGGGCAGCGCGCGTTACCGGTGTCTTCAACCGGAATGAAAACCCGCGGGTGCGAGTTCCAGAGGCTCATGCCTGGCATCGGACAGTGCAGCGGCAGATCCTGCCGGGAAACTTCGTAGCGATTCTGTGCATTCGGCTGAATGCTGCCCTGCTGGCTGGTACGCGGTTCCTGCACGGTAATGCTCCCTGAAATTCGAAATGTGGGCTGCCGCAACGAATCCCCGCCGTGCAGCAGGCGCGGATTATATCAAGAGGTTCAGGCAGGGTCTGCGGGAATGCGCGCCGGATCCAGATCGCCGAACTCGGCTTGCCAGATGGTGATGACGCGTTCCCGTGCCGCGCGATGCGCGTCCGCCGGCACGAGCGCCGGCCGGCCCTGCAAGGCCTGCGCGTGCGCCGCGTGACGCAGCTCGCGGTAGGCGTCGGCGAGCCCGTCGAGGCGGTCTGCCGCCACGCGCCCGCACGACTCCAGCCCCTCGAGAAAACGTATCGTGTCGCTGAACTCAAGCAGCTCGGGTACGGCATGCGCCTCGCGCAGCACCCAGTATTGCGCGAGAAATTCGATATCGGTGATGCCGCCGCGTCCGCCCTTGAGGTCGAAAACCTCCGCTGCCGCGACCTGTTCGTCACGCATCCGGATTCGCATCTGCGCAACATCGCGGCGCAGTTCCCCGGCGTCACGGGCCTGCCCGAGAATCCGGCGCCGCAAGACTTCGAACGCCTGCGCCAACCCGGCATCGCCGGCAACCGCACGCGTGCGCAACAGTGCCTGGTGCTCCCAGGTCCACGCTTCGTCACGCTGGTATTTTTCGAATGCTTCCATCGAACTCACCAGCAGGCCGGCCTTGCCGGAAGGCCGCAGGCGCGTGTCGACTTCATATAGCACGCCGGCCGTTGTCGGCGTCGACAGCAGGTGAATAATCCGCTGCGTCAGGCGCAGGAAGAAGACGACGTTGTCGATGCTGCGTTCACCGTCCGTGTGCTGCTGCTCGCCCGCCGAATCGTGCAGGAACACGAGATCGAGGTCGGAGCCGTAGCCGAGTTCCAGGCCGCCGAGCTTGCCGTAGCCGATCACCAGGAACCGCGCGCGGCGCCGCTCGCCGTTTATTTCAAAACACGGCTCGCCATGCCGCCGCAGCAAATGGGATTCCGCCGAACGCAATACGGCCTGGATCACCAGTTCCGCGACATCCGTGAGCCGGTCGCTCACCTTCATCAATGGCAGGTTGCCACTGATGTCCGCCGCCGCAATGCGCAGCACGCTGACCTGCTGGAACTCACGCAAGGCGTCCATCAATGCTTCGAGATCGTCGCCCCTGCCCTGCTTCAGGGCGTGCCCGCTGTTCGCGGCCGCATCCTGCGCCGCGGAACGGGACAACTGGCTTTCCAGCTCCTGGGCCAGCATTTCGCGTGTCGGCACGTCTTCGAAAAGGCGTGGATCAAGCAGTTCATCGAGCAGCAACGGATGCCGCGTCACGAGTTGCGCGACCCAGTCGCTCGCGGCACAGAAGCGCGCAAGCTGCTCAAGCGCACGCGGACTTTCGAGCAGCAGCGCAAGATAGGTCGTGCGGCCCAGCACGGCTTCGATCAGCTTCAGCATGCGCGCCAGCGCGAGATCCGGATCGTCCTGCCGCGACGCGGCTGCAATCAGCCGCGGCATCAGCCGGTTCAGCCGCCGCAAACCCTGCGCACCCGGCGGCTGGCGCTCGACCCGTTCGCGCAAGGCCGCAAGATTGCGGGCAACCGCTGCATCATCTCTGAAGCCGGCCGTCGCCAGCGCGACCCTGCCCGCGCCCGATGCATCGCTCCAGGCGACGTTCAGCGGGTCGGTGTCGAGACGTGGTTCCGGGCCGAGGAACGTGTCGTCAAACAGCCGCCGTACCACCTGGCGGTGCGCTGCCCACGCCTGCTCGAAGCCGGCGGCATCGGCAAAGCCGAGGCTGAACGCCAGCCGTTCGCGCTCCGGACCAGGATCGGGAACGGTATGTACCTGCTGATCGAATTCCTGCTGCAAACGATTCTCGAGGCGGCGCAGGAAATCGTATGCCTGCTCGAGCGCCCCGGCATCAGCCAAGGTCAGGCAATCGAGTTTCGCCACTGCATGCAGCGCCCCCCGGAAGCTGCGCTCGCGCAGCGCCGGCTCACGGCCACCGCGGATCAATTGGAAAAGCTGCACGACGAATTCCGTTTCGCGGATGCCGCCGGGGCCGAGCTTGACGTGATTGCGAAGCTCGCGGCGCTGCACTTCCTGGTTGATGCCGCTTTTCATCTCGCGCAAGGACTCGAACACGCCGAAATCGAGATAGCGCCGGTAGACGAATGGTTGCAGGCGTCTCAGCAATGCCTCGCCGGCGGCTATGTCGCCTGCGACGGGCCGCGCTTTCACGAACGCGTAACGCTCCCATTCGCGGCCGTGCTGCTCGTAGTACGACTCCACGCCGTTCAACGTCATCACCAGCGGGCCGCCGTCGCCGAACGGGCGCAGCCGCATATCGACGCGATACACGAATCCGTCCGCGGTAGCTTCGTCCAGCACACGAATCAGCTTCTGTCCCAGCCGCGCAAAATACTGCTCGTTCGCCAGCGGTCGCCGGCCGTCGCTTTCCCCGGCGGAATCGAACGCGAAGATCAGGTCCACGTCCGACGAAAAATTCAGTTCGCGCCCGCCAAGCTTGCCCATGCCAAGCACCACGAGTTCCAGCGCGTTGCCCGCCGCGTCGCGCGCATCCCCGTGCGATTCGCGATGCCATGCGTGCAGCTGCGCCAGAGCACCCGAAATACAGGCGTCCGCCACCGCACTGATGGCCGCCAATGACTCGTCGACATCAGACCAGCCGGCAATATCACGCCAGGCGATGCGTGCCTGCATCGCCTGGCGGTGCAGGCGCAGGACTCTCATCAATTCCGTTTCATTGCCCGCGGCGGCGACAGCCGCCTGCACCTGCCGGGCAAGTTCCGCAGGCGATTCAGGCCTGTGCAGGCGTTGCGCCCATTCGCCGTCAAGCAACCCGGGCTGCGCACGCAATGTATCCGCGATGAAACCGCTCCACGCAAACACCCGTGGCAGCGATTCGCGAACGATCGCCGGCAGATCGCCCGCCGGTCGCGCGAGATTCTGCCAGCGGTGCTCGGCAAGTCTGCGAAAGTCAGCGGGAAGGGTTTCGAAGTTCATGGCGGGAATGCGTGCGTCCAGTGGACAGGATGACGCGCGCAACATAACAAGGCGCCGCAGTGTTGCCCAGCAGCGGGCGCCAAGCCGGCCGTCAGACAATGGACAAGCCGGATTATTGCGCCGCTGATCGCCGTTTCCGTTGCTGACGGCGAACCGGCATCAACAGGAAATGAATACTGACGAGTATGGCGGTGACGAGGACGAGGGTTTTCATGGCCAGCGTCTTCGCGACAACGACCAGGGTCGTGAACGTCGCGAGCCACAATGCGGCGAGCGCGCCCCACTTCATTTGCGGCGTAATGCCCTCTTCCTGCCAGTCACGCAGATAAGCGCCGACCAGCGGCAGGCGGTACATCCTTTCGACCATTTCCTCGGAGCTGCGCGAGAAGCACGCCAACGCGAGCAGCAGGAAAGGAGCCGTCGGCATCAACGGCAGGATCACGCCGATGGCGCCCAGCAGCAACGCAATCCAGCCGGCGGCCAGCAACAGCATGCGCAACGGGCCACTTGCCTGACGGGTGCCGGGCGAAACCGTCGCAAGAGCTTTCATGTCAGTCTGGAACATGTGCATATCTCACCGGAGACGAGACGGTTTTTCAAGGCTTGCCGCAAATGACCGTTTCATTGACGGGCCGCCGGGCCTTCGTTCCGCGATCCGGGCCGGAGCACCTCCGGCAGGTCGGCCATTTCATTCTCGACCAGTGCCTTGAACCGCAGCATGTCGTCTTCCAGCCGCTTGCGTATGCCGCTACGCATCAGCGGCGCCAGCAGCTTCACCCAGCCCTTGAAGCGGAATTCCGCGAATGCGCGCCAGCGCGTTCTCCCGCCCTGCAATGGCTGGAACGTGCATGACATTTCATTGGTTGACCAGACGTTTTCGTAACGCCCTGACAGGTGACGACCCTCGTCCCGGGCAATAATGGTTTCTGTCGTTTCCATCTTGCGGCCACCTTGGCGGCCGTGACCACGACCGCCCAGATGATAGACCAGCAGCGACACCGCACCCGGCCAGCCGGGCTCACCGGAAACGGCTTCGTAGGATTGCAGCGCCGGCTGCCAGCGCGGCATGTTGGCGGGGTCCGCGAATACGCGCCAGACCCGTTCGGGCGCAGCATCGATATCAACACACAGTTCGAAGCGCATTCTCCTCTCCTCGCCTGCCGGCAGCGCGGAGCACTGCAACAGCACGCATGATCCCCGGCGCCGGGAACCTCCCGTGCCGGGCGCGGTCCGATCGCAGGACCGCATTGAGGTAGAATGCCGCTTCCGCGCTCATGGAACCTTACTGGAGTTGCCCGATGTTGAATGTTCTTCGTCTTCTCGCCGCGCTGGCGCTGTTCGCCGCCACACCGGCGTTCGCTGCCGGTTTCGAGGCCGGCAAGCATTACACCGTCATATCGGAAGAAACCACCGACGAACCCATCGTCATGGAATTCTTCTCATATGGCTGTCCGCACTGTTACACCTTCCAGCCGTTCATGGACCAGTTGAAGACGTCGCTGGGCGACAAGGCCGAAGTGCAGTACGTACCGGTGGATTTCGGCGGCGGTTACTGGACGCCGACGCAGGAACTCTACCTCGTGATGGAAGCGCTGGGCCGGCTGGACGAACTGCACATCAAGGCGTTCGAGTACATCCACGGCGAACGCAGGATGATCAACACCAGCCAGAACGCGCAGGCGTTCATCGGGCGACACGGCGTCAGTGCGGAGCAGTACACGAAAGCCGCAAAGTCGTTCGCGGCGCATGTCAGGGAACAGCGCTACGACCAGTTGACGAAGCGCTATCGCATCACGGGAACGCCGACCATCATCGTGAACGGCAAATACCGCGTCGAGCTGCCCGCGCTCAAGGGCGGTCCGGCGCAGTTCGTCGAACTGGTCGAGTACCTGTTGCAGAATCCCTGAGACGGGAACGAACACGCACCTTCGGCCGGCCATGCGCCGGCCGTTTTTGTACCGGCGCTTCGAATGAAGCGCGACAGCGGTTACGCTGGCAGCCTGTGCGCATGGACGATCACCTGCAGGAGACTATCGATGTTACTGAAACCTGTTAGCCGCGCCGCGCTCTGCGCGTTATTGCTGCTCGCTGCACCAGCGGGCGCCGCGCAATTCGAAGCGGGCAAGCATTACGCGGTCATCGCGGAAGATCCGACCGAACAACCCACCGTAATGGAATTCTTCTCCTACGGCTGTGGCGCCTGCTTCCAGTTCGATTCCACCTTCCAGCAGCTGAAACGCGTGCTCGGCGAGCAGGCGGAAATAACGTATGTGCCGTCCGATTTCGGTGGCGGTTTCTGGACGCCCGCACAGGATTTGTATCTGGTGCTGGACGCGTTGGGGCGGCGTGAAGAACTGCATATTGACGCGTTCGCGTATTTTCATACGGGTTCAAAACCGCTGAACGAATCCACCGTGAAGGCGTTTCTTGCCAAGAACGGCGTGAGTGAAGAACAGTACCAAAAAGTGCGCAGCTCGTTTGCCGTGCATGTGAAGGAAAAGCGCTACGACCAGTTGACGAAGCGCTACCGCATCAGCTCGACACCGACCGTTATTGTCAACGGCAAGTATCGTGTCGAATCGCGCGAGTTGCGCAACTCGCAGGAATTCGTGCAACTCGTTCGGCACCTGCTGCAGAACCCGTAGCCGCGTCGAATATGCACACCAGGAAAGCGAGGCCCACGGCCTCGCTTTTTTCATGCGGCCTCACTTTGCCCCCGTCCGTCGCCGTCGCTTGAAATGCCGCGGTTCGCGCAAAGATCATGCTGTGACAAATCCCCTGTATTGAATCCAGGAGGTCCCGCAATGGCACGACGAATGGGCAAGGGCGACGCGCTCGTCATGCTCGACATGCAGAACGATTTCTTCCCGGGAGGGCCCATGGAAGTAGCCGGTGCCGAAGAAGTCGTTCCGGTACTCAACGACTGGATACGCGAGGCGCGCGACACGGAAGCGCTGCTGATCGCGGTGCGTGACTGGCATACCGTCGATCACGTGTCGTTCGAAAGCGAGGGCGGGCCGTGGCCGCCGCATTGCGTGCAGGACACGCCCGGCTCGTTCTTCCATCCGTCATTGCGGCTGCCGTACAACCTTGTCGTGGTGAGCAAGGGATGCGCTTTCGATACCGATGCGCATTCCGCGTTCGACGGAACCGGACTCGAATCCTTTCTTCGAAAACGCGGCATAGAGCGCTTGTGGATCGGCGGGCTCAACGAGGAGACAAGCGTACGGCGCACCGTTGAAGATGCCTGCCGTCTCGGTTTCGAAACACATGTGATCGTTGCGGCGACACGTCCGCTCGAACCGGCGGCAGCGGAAGGCGTACTGGCGGCATTAAGCAATCGCGGCGCGGTACTGGAGCAACCGCGCAACCGGGCGTAAGCACACGCCTCTCTTCACTAACGAAGCCCGCGTTCGCGCGTCACGTCAGCGGCAGGCAGTAAAACCACGTCTCGTCATTGCGTCGGTAGCCGAGCTTTTCATACAGCGATTGCGCGTTCCGGTTATCGGCATGCGTTTCCAGCAGCACGCTCGCCGCGCCGTCTGCGCGCGCCATGTCGTGCGCTGCCGCCATCAAGGCGGCACCGACACCGCTGCGCCGGGCTGTGGACGCTACAAACAGATCGTTCAGGATCCAGACCCGGCGCATACCGACGGACGAGAACAGCGGATACAACTGCACGAAGCCGGCGGGCTCTCCGTTCGCTTCCGCGAGGAACACGACCGACTCGCGATTCGTCATGCGCTGCTCGAGAAAACGTCGCGCGCCGTCGACATCCGATGGTTGCGCATAGAACTGCCGGTAGGCGTCGAACAGACCGGCGAGAACGTCGAGATCGGCGGGTTGCGCCTGACGTACGGCGGGATTCATGGACATACCTCCTGGATGACAAGTGACGGCGTTCGCACCGGTTTCATGACCAGCTGGCCGGCGGCAACCCTCGTTCGACGGCCGCCGCTTCCCGGCGCAGCCATTCCACGAACGGTTGCAGTTCCGGCGAGTTTTCCCGCCCGGATTCGCAGACGAGATAGAAGGACAATTCGACGGGAATGTCCACCGTGAACGGGCGTACCAGCCGTCCCGCCCGCAGGTCGGCGTGCACCAGCGGCAGCGACGCCAGTGCCACGCCCTGCCCTTCGATCGCAGCCTGCAGCACGACGTTCATGTCCTGCAGCACCAGCCCGCGGGGCGCATTGACCTGCCGGGCGCCGGCCGCCGACAGCCATTGCGCCCAGTTGCCGAAACCCATGTCGTGGATCAGCCGGAAATGCGCCAGGTCGTCCGGTTTGCGCAAAGGGTGCGCGCCTTGCAGCAGGGACGGCGCGCACACCGGAAACTCGCGCGGCGCGAACAGCCGCTCCGAGTACACGCCGCGCCACGCTCCCCTGCCGTAACGCAATGCCACGTCCACGCCGTCGCGACGAAAATCCGCCAGCTGGTGGGAGGTGGCGACACGTACCTCGCGGTCAGGGTGATCGGCCTGGAATGCCGCAATGCGCGGCACGAGCCAGCGCGCGGCCAGCGACGGCACAGTGCTCACCGTAATGATGCCCGGCTGGCGGGCATCTCGTAGCGAGCGCACGGCTTCCCGCAGATCCTCGAACAGCTTGCCGGTGGTGAATGCCAGCATGCGGCCTTCGCTGGTGAGTTCCAGGCCTCGCGGCCGTCGATGGAACAACAGGTGGCCGAAGAACGCCTCCAGTTCCTTCACCTGGCGGCTCACTGCGCCATGCGTGACGTGCAGCTCCGCGGCCGCGCGCGTCAGGCTCAGATGCCGGGCAGCGGCGTCGAAGGCGCGCAAGGCATTCAGCGGCGGCAGATCACGCATATGTGAGTTTTTCTCATAACAAATGAAAGTTTTTATCGATTGTGGCCCGGATACAGGAGCCATGAGAATAGCGCTCCCCAGTTTCACTCACAACGGGATGCGCAATCACATGACTCATACCGCTTGCCATACCGCCGATCAGACAGCCAACACCCTTGCGAGCGATCTCGCTGCCGAACGATTGGCGCGCCTGAAGCTCGTGGCGGCCGCCAGCTTCGTGCTGTTGTCCTGGGCGGGCGCGTACGTGGCTATCGGCATCGCCGCGCGCGAACTGTCACCCGCGCCCTTTGCGCTCGCGCGCATCGGCGGCGGTGCGCTGGTGCTGCTCGCGTTGCTGCCCTTCGTGCGCGGCGTCAGCCTCAAGCTGCCGCCGCTGCGGGACCTGCCGGCCATTGCGGCGATGGCGCTGCTGGCTTTCCCCCTTTACCACGTTGCGCTCAACGCCGGCCAAAGAGTCGTGTCGCCCGGCGTTGCCAGCGTATTGATTGCCACGCTGCCGATCTTTGCCGCGATCATCGCGCGCTTCACGCTGGGCGAACGTCCGGGCGCTCGCGGATGGACGGGTATTGCGATCGCGTTCGGCGGCGTCGCCCTGCTGGTCACGGCGCGGAACGGTCATTTCGAACTTGAGCCAACGGCGCTGCTGGTGATCGTTTCCGCGATGTCCGGCTCCGGTTATATGGTGCTGCAGCGGCAGCTGACACGCCGCTACACCGGGCTGCAACTGACGATCTGGGGCATGTGGCTGGGCGCGCTGATGCTGACGCCGTTCGCACCGGCGCTGGTGTCCGAAGTGGCCGGCGTGTCGAACGAGGCGCTGCTGGCGCTCGCCTATCTCTGCGTACTGCCCACCGCGCTCGCCTACCTGCTCTGGGCATACGTGTTGAAAATGCTGCCCGCCGCACGCGCGACGTCGCTGTTGTACATCGTGCCGCCGATCGCGTTCCTGCTGGCCTGGCTGGTTGCCGGGATACGGCCGGGCATGATGGACATCATCTGCAGCGGCATCGTCATTGCCGGCGTCGCGCTGGTGCAGACGGCGCGGAAGCATTGAAGGAAAGCTCGAATGCAACACCGTGTGAAATTTGATTTCGCCCTCACGTTCAGCAACGGCGGCAACCTGCGCGGCGAGGGCTTCCGGCTGGATATCGAGGGCGACGATATCGCTGACACCGCGCTGGCGTCGTACATCGTTCGCGACCTGCGCCTGTTGATGGTCGACCGCGTAACCATCAGCAACAAGACGATCATTGCCGAGGCGCACAAACGCATCCCCGAAAATCCCGCGCCATAGACTCGCCGCAGACTCGCCGCAGATCGCGATAGACTGCCGCACGGCCAATTCGGCCGGGTCTGTTTTCGGGGGGAATCATGGCTATTGCAACGTATCCCGCACGCGCCTGGGTGGCGCCCGCGTTCATCAAGGTTGCCGTGCTCTACTTTGCGCTCGGCGTTCTGCTTGGCAATTACATGGGCGCGAAACTCGATTTCAGCCTTTCCAGCGTGCACGCCCACATCAATCTGCTCGGCTGGGTCTCGCTCGCCCTTGCCGGCGTCGTCTATACGCTGTACCCGGTGGCCGGCAAGAGCCGTCTCGCGCTTTTCCACTTCTGGCTCGCCAATCTGGCGCTGCCGATAATGATGGTGACACTGGCGCTGTTCATGACCGGAACGCGCTCTGTCGGGCCGCTGCTCGGCATCGGTTCGGCCGTAATGGGCCTGGCGGTGCTGCTGTTCGCCGTGAACGTTTTCCGTAACGTCAGACCGAAAGCGGGCTGACGGCCTTATGCCATTGCCCGGCGGCGGTGTTGCCGTCGCCGGGCAATGAATATTCCCAGCACCGTGCCGGGGATGAACACCAGCACGCCCAGCACACGGAACCAGGCCGGGTGCGGCAAGGTGACGAGATTGAATACCGCAAGCGCGAGCAGTATCCCGCCGACCAGCAGTGCGGGTATCGGCCGGCGCGAATGATCGATGCGTTGCGCAATCAGCGCGCCTGTAAAACTTCCGAGCAACCAGGCCAGCGCGACGAACAGCAGCATTGCGGTTGTCGGCACGCCGGCGCGCTGCGCCGCGACAAGCTGGTGCGCCAGTGCTTCCACGGCGAGTATCACCAACCCTGCAGCGAACACGCCGGCCAGTACCGCGACAATCTTGCGTCCCATCTGTGTGTCTCCGAAAAGGCGTTCATCTCAGCATAGCGGGAATTTTTGCAGCTGAACCGGCAGTCGCTGCCCGCTACCTCTATAATCCCGGCCCCATGACATTGCTTACCCTTGACGATCTTTCCCTGGATATCGGCGACCAGCCGATTCTCCGCCATGCGTCGCTGACCCTGGAGCCGAACGAACGCGTCTGCCTGATCGGGCGCAACGGCGCAGGCAAGTCCACACTTCAGCGCATCATCATGGGCGAGCAACAGGTTGATGAAGGCGAAATCCGCTACCGGCAGAACCTGCGCATCACCCGGCTCGAACAGACACTGCCGGAAATGCTGGATCTCAGCGTCAAGGAATACGTCACGGGCGGCCTTGCGCATCTGCAGGGATTGATCGCGGAGTACGAGACGCGCTCCCGGGGCGAGATGGATCGCTCGGGCCTGCGCGAGCTTGAGGAACTGCAGCGGCGCATCGATGCGGAAGGCGGCTGGAGTCTCGACAAGCAGGTCGAGCGTGTCGTCACTGAAATGGAGCTTCCGGCCGAAACGCCGTTGCGCCAGCTTTCCGGCGGCTGGCGCCGCCGTGTCGGCCTCGCCAGAGCGCTGGTGTCGAATCCCGAACTGCTGCTGCTGGACGAGCCGACCAATCACCTTGATCTCGCCAGCATCGAATGGCTTGAGAACCGCATCCGCAATTATCCCGGCAGCGTGCTGTTCATCACGCATGACCGCGCCTTCCTGCAACGGCTCGCGACACGCATCGTCGAGCTTGATCGCGCGAAGCTGACAAGCTGGCCGGGCGACTACCGGAACTTCCTGCGCCGCAAGGAAGAGGCGCTGGACGCCGAGGCGCGCGACAAGCAACTGTTCCAGAAGAAACTCGACGAAGAGGAAGTGTGGGTACGTCAGGGCATCAAGGCACGCCGTACGCGCAACGAAGGCCGGGTGCGCGCGCTCGAAGCGCTGCGCGAGGAAGCCGCCGAACGCGACAGGTTCAAGCCGCAGCAGAACGCGCGCATGAGCATCGAGAAAGGCGAGGCTTCGGGCCGCAAGGTCATCGAACTGCACAACATTCATCATGCCTACGGTGACGACAAACTCATCGACGGCCTGTCGCTGAAAGTAATGCGTGGCGATCGTATCGGCCTGGTCGGCAACAACGGCGTGGGCAAGAGCACGCTGCTGAAGATCATGCTCGGCGAACTGCAGCCGGACAGCGGCACCGTGAAGCTCGGCACGAATCTCGAGATCGGCTATTTCGATCAGCTGCGAAGAAATCTCGACCCGGACAGGACGGTGGCGGACGTGGTCGGCGACGGGCGCGATTACATCCGCATGAACGGCAAGGACCGGCACGTCATCGGCTACCTGCGCGGCTTTCTGTTTTCCGCCAAGCGCGCCATGACGAAGATCGGCGCGCTGTCCGGCGGCGAATGCAACCGCGTCATTCTTGCACGGCTGTTCACACGGCCGACGAACCTGCTGGTGCTCGACGAACCGACCAACGACCTGGACGTCGAAACGCTCGAAGTGCTCGAAGAACAGCTCGTCGAATACCAGGGCACGCTGATCGTCGTCAGCCACGACCGCGCCTTCCTCGACAACGTCGTGACGCAGGTGCTCGTGTTCGAACGCGGCGGCGTGCAGCGCTACGTCGGCGGTTACTCCGACTGGATGAAACGCGGTCGCGCGCTGGCCGAAAAAGATGATCCGGGCCAAGCCGCCGAACATTCTCCGGCAACGGAAAAGACCGCGCAGCGCAGCGCGCCTGCGAAACTCAGTTACAAGCTGAAGCTGGAACTGGAGCAACTGCCCGGACGCATAGAAGCGCTGGAAACGCGCATCGGCGAACTGCAGGCCATAGCCGGGGACGCGGATTTCTATTCAGGCTCCTTCGATAACGTGCAGCCTGTACTCGATGACCTCGCGGCAGCACAGCAGGCGCTCGAGAGCGCCATCGAACGCTGGGCCGAGCTTGAGCAGATGCAGGAAAACGCGCGCGGCGCGTAGCGGAAAACCGATGCAATTCATCGACGAAGAAATCTTCCTGCTCGCGCCGAACGACTACCGCGTGATGCCATGGAAGAACGGCGGTGGCACCACGCGTGAAATTCTCGTACACCCCTCCGACACCGACGACTTCGACTGGCGGTTGAGCATTGCCGATATAAACACTGACGGTCCGTTTTCGGCGTTTCCCGGTTACGCACGCACCATCATGCTGCTCGAAGGCAACGGGATGCGGCTGCAGATGGATGATGCGCCCCCGGTCGAAGTGACCGGGAAACACCGTCCCGTGAATTTCGATGGCGACAGCAGGACGCATTGCACACTCATGGACGGGCCGGTGCGCGACTTCAATATCATGACGTCGAAGGCGCTTGCTTCGCACCGCTGCCAAATCATCGATACGTTTCCCTTCAGCGCGGACATCTCCGACGATATCGACGCGCTGGCCATCTTTACGCTGCAAGGCGAAACCCGGCTGCACCTGTCAGGCACTGCAACCGTCACGCTGCGGGAACATTGCACCTTGCTGCTTGCGGCGCCGCGACGTCTGCGGCGAGTGGCCGCTACACCCGAAAGCAAGGCGCTGCTGATCAGCCTGGTACGAACACCCTCCTGAACTACCGGATTCACCCGGCAGGAACGCCCCATGTATTGAGGCTTTCTCCCCGCTTGTTCCGCTGTGCATCCAACCCAACACTGTTTTTTCGAATGGTTCTTTGAATGGCCCGAATGATTCCGGGAGGTTGCATGGGTTCACGCTTTTTCTTTCCCGTCCTGCTGCTCGCCACACTGTTGGCGCTGCCGGCATCACAGGCCCGGTCCGGACAGTGGATAGCGGATCGAGACATCGGCAGCTACTGCCAGCAGTACCTGACGCGACCGGACAGTCCGTCGGGCGCTGTCTGCCTCTCCTACATTCAAGGTTTCCTTGATGGCCTACGCACGACCGAGACACCGGCCTTCCAACTGCCGGAAGAAGTCCGGGACGCCGCGTCACCCGAGGAGGAGGCTGCCATTTCGGCCCAGCGGATGAACGCGCTGGTGGAAGAGTATGGCCCGCCGGCCCGCGCAGGCATCTGCCTGCCGGCTGACCTGGAACGCGATGAAGTCGTCCGTGTCATTGCGCGCGCCCTGCGTTACGGCCGCAGTTCCGGGCGCAGCGCGCTGGACGATTATGCACAGGCAGCCTTGCAGGAGCGCTACCCCTGCGACACCAGCGATCCTGTCGCCAACGACAAAGGCCAGGACGTTCATTACGAGCAAGAGGAGACCCAGGAGGCCGGTTACGAGGAGGAGGATTCCGAAGGCGGTGCGCAATAACCGGGTGACGTTCGGCTACGGCGCTTCCCTGGGGATTCCTTTGCTCGAACCTGCCCTGCTTCTCGTGATCGCCGACCATGGGTCACGCGGGCACTAGCCGACTGTTCATGCAGGACTTGCTCGGGTAAACACCTGATACTCCCTCACCGCGGCAGGCAGGCTAAACTGCGGGACCGCCAGAATCTTGCGGCTTGATTCACCAGGAGGAATCCGATGGGCCATTTCAGAAAATTTCCGCTTCTGCTTGCCGGTTTGACGGCGCTGTTTCTTGCCGGCTGCACCGACAATGACGAAGCCTCCGAGGAAGCCGGGGCGATGTCCGAGCGGACCGAAGAAGCCATCGAGCGCGATCCGGCTACGGCACAGCAGACACCGTCAGCAGAAACGCAGCAGCAGGCTCAGAGTGTTCCGCCACCCGAGAACGTTTCCGCTCCGCCTGCAGACGCGCAGAAAACACAGAACGGCGTCGCTTACGTCGTGCTCGAAGATCAGGCGACGGACGTCAGCCCTTCGGCGACCGACACCGTTACCGTTCACTACACGGGCTGGACAACGGACGGCAAGATGTTCGACAGCTCCGTGGCGCGCGGCGAACCGGCCACGTTCCCGCTCGATGCCCTGATTCCCGGATGGCAGGAAGCCATTCCCGTCATGACCGTCGGCGACAAGTACCGCTTCTGGATTCCCGGCGAACTCGCGTACGACAAATCCAATCGTCCCGGCGCACCCAAGGGAATGCTGGTGTTCGACATCGAGTTGCTCGACGTGCAGCAACCGCAACAGGGACAGTCGCCGAAAAGCGGCGGCCGCTGACGTACGGCCGGAATGCCTCGCAGCAGAACGCGAGGCATTTCGGAGATTTGATGGAGAAGATCGCTGCAGCGCGGCGGACATATGTCATGCGCGATAGAATCAGCGCATGTCGATGGCAGAACATTCCTTGTGAAACTTCCGGGCTTCAACCTTTCGCTGAAGCTGTTCCTGGTGGTGTTTCTTACCAGCCTGCTCGCCATCGTGGTGATGAGTACCGCGATGCGGGCGGGATTCCAGCGCGGCTTCCTCGGCTTCCTCAACGAACTGGAACTGCGCCGGCTGGGCCAGCTTGAGCAAGTACTGGAACAGGCGTATGTCGCGGAAGGCGGCTGGACGTTTCTGCGTGCGGATCCGCGCGCCTGGCAGGCGTTCCTCGCCGGCTACATGCGCGCCGAAGAAATCCAGGGCAGCCTCATCCCCCGCAGCACGCCGCCACCCTCCCCGACCTTGCTGGCCAGGCTGGCAGTGCTGGACGCGGAGAAACGCTTCGTTGCCGGTCGCGCGCCGCCACCATCCGAGGCGAGCCTGCGCGCACTGGAAGTGAACGGCCGTGTCATAGGCTATCTCGCGGTAGCGCCCATCCAGGCGTTCACCGAAGCCGCGGAACTCGGTTTCCAGGAACACCAGTTGCGCATCCTCATCATGAGTGGCGCGCTGACCGCGGCACTCGCCGCGATTGCCGCCATCCTGCTGACGCGGTTGTTCGTGCGCCCCATACGCATTGCCACGCGTTCCGTCCGGCAACTGGCGGGCGGGCGTTACGACCTGCGCCTGCACGAAAGTTCGCGCGACGACATCGGGCGGCTGTACGCCGACATCAATCATCTGGCGGCGACGCTGGCTGACAACGAACGGCTGCGGCGCGAATACACATCCGATATCGCGCACGAACTGCGCACGCCGCTGGCGATCCTGCGCGGCGAACTGGAAGCCATCGAGGACGGCGTCCGCCCCATGAACGGGCAGGCGATGGACTCCTTGCGCGCCGAACTCGACCAGCTCAGCCGCCTGGTGGACGCACTGCATCAGTTGCAGCTCGCCGACCAGGGAGCGCTCGCCTACCGCAAGGACGATATCGACCTGGTTGAAGTCCTGGCCGACGAACGTGCGCGCTTCCAGGAACGTTATTCCGCCGCCGGCATCCGCGTCGAGATTTCAAGCCAGGAGTCGCCGTTGCTGTTGAACGCCGACCCCGAACAGATGAGCCGGCTGTTCAGCAATCTGTTCGAGAACACCCTGCGCTATACCGACCGCGGCGGCATGCTGCGCATCGTGCTGGGACGCGAAGGCGACACCGTAACCGTGGATTTCATGGACTCTTCACCCGGCGTATCCGAGACGGACCGGCAACGGATATTCGAACGCATGTTCCGTGCCGAAGCGTCACGCAACCGGGCAAGCGGCGGACACGGACTCGGCCTCGCCATCTGCCAGAAAGTCGTCGCCGCGCACCGCGGGCATATCGAAGCCCGTCACTCTCCGCTCGGGGGCGTATGGATGCACATGCGCTTTCCGCGTAACGTTGAAAATGACATCCAAGAGGAGCACCTGTCATGACGCAGGGCGCGGACATCCTGATCGTCGAAGACGAACCGAAGATCGCCAATCTCGTGGCCGATTACCTGCGCGCAGCCGGTCATCAGCCGCGCATCCTGGATAACGGCAACGAAGCCATCCAGGCCGTTCGCGAACGCGAACCCGACGTGATGCTGCTCGACCTCATGCTGCCGGGCCGCGATGGCATCGACGTGTGCCGCGAAGTGCGTGCGTTCAGTTCGGTGCCCATCATCATGCTCACGGCCCGCGTCGAGGAAGTGGACCGCCTGCTCGGACTCGAACTCGGTGCGGACGACTACATCTGCAAGCCGTTCAGTCCGCGTGAAGTCGTGGCACGGGTGAAAGCGATCCTGCGCCGCCTGCGTTCCGGAGCCACTCCCGCAAGCAACACGCCGGGGCTGATCGTCGACCCGAACCGTTTCGAGGCCAGCCTGGACGGCCAGCGTCTCGATCTCACGGCCGTCGAGTTCCGTCTGCTGCAGACACTCTCCTCATCGCCGGGCCGCGTTTTCTCGCGTGACCAGCTCATGGAGCACATCTACTCCGACCATCGGATAGTCGGGGACCGAACAGTCGACAGCCACGTGAAGAACCTGCGCCGGAAACTGAACGCCGTGCGGCCGGGCCTGGACCTCATTCAGTCGGTCTACGGCGTCGGCTATCGCTACGAAGATCTCAGCTGAAGCCGCCAACGGCGGGCGTTCCGGGAACTTCCACCGCTTTTGCACAATTTGATCGTATTTTTTGCGGCAGAAGCGTCTATGTTTAAGTCATGGGAACCGGTCGCGTGGCTACGGCGGGTTCACTGGATACACCCGTTCATCGGGTAAGCGCGCGGGCAAGCCCCGGGCGCTGCAGGCCTCGCCATCAGCGCAAGCCCCTCTCCTTGCGCTGGTGGCGGGATGACTCGGCAGAAGGCGGTGCATTGACAATGCGCCGCCTTCTGCTTTCCGCCTTCCGGCAATCCCACCCGCCACTGCTATCTATACTGAACATGAACGCGGCGTTCGGCAGTCACGGGAGGAAACATGAGCACTCGATCCATCGCGGTCCTGCCGCTGGCGTCTCGCGCCGGAACGGACGACGAGAGCTGGCGCGGGCAAGGCATTGCCGACGAGATCATTCATGCCCTGAGCTGGGCGGAGGCCTTGCGCGTCGCCCCGCTGTCCTCGTCCATGCGTTTTGCGGCGGAGGATACGGATCCTGCTGCCGTTGCGAACCGGCTGAAGGTGGAAACGCTGCTGCTTGGTGAAATCCAGCGAGATGACAGCAGGCTCACAGTGCAGGCACGGCTGGTGGAACCCGCGAGCGGGAAGACGCTCTGGGCGTCGGAATACAGCACGAACACCAGCACGCTGCAGGACACCGTGGACGACCTCCTCGCGCAGGTGGTGCAAGCGCTCGGCGTACCGGTCCGCGATCCGGCGCAACTGTCCGTGCAGAACGGATCCACCCGCAATCCGCAGGCCTACGAGTCCTATCTGCGCGGCCTCAATTTCTACTTCCGCTACGCCGCGAAGAATCTGAAGCTCGCGCAACAGATGTTCGAACAGGCGCTGAAGGCCGACAGCGGCTTTGCGCGTGCCTGGGCGAAGCTCGCCGAATGCCATGCCAAATATTTCATGTACTACGACTCGACCGGCCGCGAGCACATCGATTTCGCACTCGCCGCCAGCAAGCGCGCCGTCGACCTCGCGCCGAAATTCTCCCGCTCATGGACAGCGCGCGGCGTCGCACATCTCATCAACAGGGATTTCCCGGCGGCAGAGGAAGCGTTCTCACGCGCGGTCGCGCTGAACCCGTTCCAGTTCGATGCCTACTATCAACACGCGCGCACATGCTTTCAACAAGGCAACCTGCAGAAGGCCGCTGAGCTTTTCGAGAAAGCCGCCGTCTTCCAGCCCGAGGATTACCAGACGCCGCTGTTGCTGCGCCAGGTATACCTGAGCCTCGGCCGCGTCGAGGAAGCCCAGGCCACCGCACGCCGCGGCATCGCCAACGCGCAACAGCACCTTGAACTCAACTCGAAGGACGCGCGCGCCATCTACCTGGCCTGCGGTTCCATGATCCAGCTAGGCATGTATCAGCAGGCCATGCAATGGAGCGAGCGGGCGCTGGCGATCGATCCGGACGACCCCATGATCAATTACAACGTGGCTTGCTGTTACGCGCAGGCCGGCGAGCCGGAGAAGGCGCTGGACTGCCTGGAGAGAGCCAGGGGTTCCGGAATACTGTCGACGGGCTGGTTGAAGAACGATTCCGACCTGTTCTCGTTGCACGACCTGCCGCGTTTCAAGGCCCTGCTCGCCGAATTGCGCGAAGCGTGATCCGCTCCGCGTCATTACAGTGAAATGAAAAGCGCGCCCGATGGGTCGTTATTGCCCGACCGCTTTTTCCGACCGCTTTTTTCACTGGAGAACTTCATGTCGCGTATTGCCTTCGTTGCAGCCCTGTTGCTGGTTCCACTGCTGTCCGCGTGCGGAGATGCCGCTGACAGCGCTTCTTCCTCGCGCATACACGCCAGCGCTGCCGACGTCACGCCGCCACTGGTCGGCAGCCGCGCGCCGGGGTTTGTCGCGCATCATCCTGACGGCAACGAATTCCGCTTTGACCCGGCCAGCCTCGCAAGACCGGTCCTGCTCGTTTTCTACCGCGGCGGCTGGTGCCCTTACTGCAACGCCCAGTTGCTGGAACTACGGAAAGTGGAAACGCAGATTCGCACGGAACTCGGCTACGACATGCTCTTTATCAGCGCCGACAGTCCGCAAACCCTGTCCGCCGGTGTCGACGGCAACGAAGAAGCTGCGAAGTACACGCTGCTTTCCGACAATGATCTCGACGCATCAATGGCCTACGGAGTCGCGTTCCGCGTGGATGATGAAACACTCACGCGTTACCGGGAGTATGGACTCGATCTTGAAAAGGCATCGGGCCGCCAGCACCACAGCTTGCCGGTACCGTCCGTGTTCATCGTGAACACATCGGGAAACATCGCCTTCCACTACGTCAATATCGATTACCGGCAGCGCATTCCGCCCGAATTGCTGTTGACGGCTGCGCGCGTTGCGCTGGATGAACGCGATGTGCGCGCACGCAACGCGACCGACTGACGCGCAACGGTTCCGCTGCATTCACGGAGACCGACGAAATTGCAGATCGGAAAAAAAGCGGCCCATGGGCCGCTTTTTTTCGCCCTACCAGACGGGTGGAGGCGGCGCTACGGGACGGGAGAAATCGAACACGATCTTGAAACGGCGGCCCTGCTCTTCCCGGCGCAATGCGTAGGAAAAGGTTTCTCCGGGTTCGACCGCCAGCGTCCAGATGTTCGTTGCAGCAGCCGGCAGCATTTCCGCCGTGTACGTATCCGCCGGAAAATCGAGCGAGAGTCCGCCGGCATCAACGGTATCTCCGCCATACAGCGTGACGTCATCATCCGAGCCATCGGCATGCCGATGCTCGTGTTTCAAGCGTACGTAATCCGGCGCCCGCGTGAGCACCCAGGTTCGTGACCGGTTTTCACCCACGTGGAAAGGAATACGGATTTCGCGTTCCGAGCAGTGGCTGACATGCATCACCATGGCCTGCTCGCCGAATGCCTGATCAGAAGGATCGGTACCTTCGGTCATCCGGCCCGAATATGCCTTGCCGCACAGTGGCTCTATGGCATCCCACAGCGTTTGCGCCGGCAAGGCGCTGGCACCGCTCGTCAACAAGAGCGTGAAAAAGAATCCCTGCCACATGCTGGCGTCGCTCCGTAATCAGACCGACCGGTAATGTAACCGTTGCAGCCACGCAATGCATCGCCCTTCCACAACGAAAGCGGCACGCTTTGCAGCGCCGACGGAAACGACGGAATGATTTCGAAACGCATGCGTGCTTCAACGCGGCTTGCACCGCATCTCGTTCGGACAAAGTTGCAACAGTAAAAAGTGCGGAATGCACGGATGCACGCTGCAGCAGGCCGCGTTGCCCGACCTCTCAATGCAGCGTCATTTCCTCCGCACCCGGCGAACTGTCCACGCCGGATGTTTCCTCCACCGACTGCGCGAGGTCCTTGTTCTGCTTGGCGAAGAATCCCAGCACGCCGACGCGCAGCAGCGCGAGCAGCGGTTTCATGATCGATTCAACGGCGGATTTTCCCGCCGCTCTCCGCTGCCGTTTCGACGCGCCTCGCCGGGCGTTCCGCGCAAACCGGCTGCGTGCACCGATCAGTTCGGCGGCCATGAATCCCATGCCGGCAGAAAACACGAGGCTCGTCGGCGACGTCATGCGACGGCGCACGTTTCCACCGAACTCACGGACGTGAGCGATCACCTGCGCACGCTCGAGGGCCAGGCGTTCTTCCATGTCACCGATTCTCTTGTCCAGCGTCGGCGCATCGGTCGCGTATTCCTCCGTCCTGTCGTCCGGTCGTGACGATCGCGTTGCATGCATTGCCACTAGTGCAAATCTCCCTGGTACTCGTCCTGATCCGAAGGCCGAAGATTGCGAAGGGTTGCGGGGAAGGCGAGATACCGGCGCTTGTAATGAATCACTCCGTACAGCGCGGCCGATAAAGCGAGGTTGGCGACAACCGCGATCAGAATGGCGAGCCACGGCGCAACACCCGCCGCGATCATTCCGAACACGCCTGCGGTCACCAGGCCCAGCCATGCACTGACCAGGAGAATCGCCATCATCACGCCCGCCGCAAGCATGATCACCAGGCTTTGTCCGGCACGTTTGGTTTCGAGCGCAGCGAGCACGACATAGTCATGGGCCACACCCTGGAACTCACGTAACAGTCCGCCTGCACCTTCGAAAAAACCGGGACCGGTAGCGACATCGCTCACCGGCCGGCCCGTCGCTTCACGATGCGCCGCGGCGGGCGCATCGTCAGGCAACTCAGTATCGATCATGCGTATCGGAGGTCAGCAGGCGGCTCAACAGGAAACCCGCGGCTACGGCAATACCGATTGCAGCGACCGGATGCGTCTGCACGTAGGTACGCGTCTGCGACATGACGCGGTCCTTCTGCTCGTTGAAATATTCGCCCTTCTCTCCCATTTGTGCAGCGGCGTTTGCCGCCTTTTCGGCAAGACGGTCAACAGTCTGGTGCGCACCGCGTGCGGCACGATCGACCGTATCATGTGCCGTCGTCTCCGCACGGCGGGCTTTCTCTGCATGCCCGTTGCCACCTGCGCTGGTGTTCGTCGTTCTTTCGGTCGGTTCCATAATCGTCTCCTGCATCAAGTATTGGATCGGGTCCAGCCCATGTGACATCAACCCGCTGAATCTTCATGCTGTCATCCCGCCATCATCGGCAGGGGCAGCCCTCCAGGTTTTCAAGAACTGCGCTGGCGCGTTCACGTCAGCGCAGCGCTTCCTGCATTCTGCGAACGCTGCAGCAATGCCGTGACTCAAACTAGCATGCGTAGTACACGGTGCGGCACAAGGTAAAACGTCTACGCCAACGGCCACAGTCGCCGATTTTCATTGACGCACTTTTCCTCAGGACGTGAGCGTTTGATTGCTCTCGTCGCGTGACGAACCGGAACGGGGAATGAGCAGCGCAATATTCACGCGTACGAATTTCTCGCTGCACGGAAACAATATGAGGTGCGAACGCTTTCATTTTCGTGCTACCGATGGCGAAATCGAATGGGACCAAATTAACGTTGCGGCCCGTCTCTGGCGGACTTGCGGCATTTACCCTAATGCTTGCCGACGCGCGATTTCGCATAGTCCTGTCACTGATTCCGTTCTGTCTGGAGATTCCCCGTTGAGAATTGCCCTGCGCATACTGCTCATGTTGTTGGTGATGTTCCCGCTTGTCGCCGATGCATGTGACAACGCCACCTTCGCCAAGCTGAAACGACTGGCGGGTGACTGGCAGGTGACGAGGAACGGCCATACGGCGGGCGTGTTGCAGTTCCGCGAAGGTTCCGGCGGCTGCGCGATCATCGAGGAATGGACCGCGGCGGACGGTACGCGTGCGACAGCACTGCATTGGCCGGATCCGGTGGTGGACGAGGAAACGCCGGCTGGCGTGCACCAGGTCTATGTGGACAACAACGGCTGGGTGATGCAGGCCAGCGGACATCTTGAAAAGAACGTGCTGATCTATTCGGGCGAAACAACGATTGCGGGTGAAGACGTCATGCTGCGCGCAACCCTGCACGGCATCGGCAGCGACAGCATCGTGCATATCGGCGACGTATCAAAAGATGGCGGTGTCACCTGGGAGCGTATTTCGACGTTGCACTACTATCGTAAGCCCTGAAGTAAGCCCTGAAGTAAGCGCTGAAGCCGAGCCGAAGTCGGCGGAACATTCCCGCCGGACGCGACTATGTGCCGGCGTGTATCGCTCGCATTTCACTGGTCCTGTTCAATCACTGCAGCTATCCCCGATACTGTGAACAACGGTTCACGGTACGAGAGGTGATGCATGTCTTTTCAGGCACCGGACGAATGGCTGGCAGCACAGGCACTTGAACATGCGTACGCACTGCCGGCGCCTTTTTACGGCGACCGCGCAGCGGCGGATGACGAACGTGTACGCGTTTTCGCGCGCAGCTGGCAATTGGTGGCGCACCTCGCGCAGCTCTCGCACCCGGGCGATCACGTCGTAGCCGAGATTGCCGCGGTTCCGGTACTGATCGTTCGTGGCGACGATGACGTATTGCGCGGCTTTCACAACGTCTGCCGTCACCGTGCAGGTCCCATCGCATCGTGCAACGGACGCGCTGCACGTTCCCTGGTGTGCCGCTATCACGGCTGGACATACGCGCTGGACGGTTCCTTGCGTGGCGCGCCGGAAATGAAAGACGTCGAGGATTTCGACGTGAGCACGATCCGCCTCCCCGAGATACGGGTCGCCGCCTGGCAGGGACTCGTGTTTGCGGCACTCGGCGACGTGCCGGAACTGGGAACAGTGCTCGAAGGCATCGATGCGCGCCTCGGCGACTCACAACTGCACGGATACCAGTTCGAACGTCGCGTGAGTTACGAGATCCGCTGCAACTGGAAGGTGTATGTCGACAATTTCCTTGAAGGCTATCACCTGCCCATCGTGCACCCGGCGCTGAACCGGCTGTTCGATTACCGCAGCTACCTGACGGAAGTCGCGGAGTGGCATTCGCTGCAATGGAGCCCGCTGGAAACGGCCGGTGATACGAATTTCTACGGCAGTGGCGACGCGCTGTACTACTTCGTCTATCCCAACACCATGCTCAACATCCTTCCCGGACGCTTGCAGACCAACAGGGTCGTGCCGCTGGACGTGAACCGCTGCCGTGTGGATTTCGATTATTACTATCCGGCGGATGACAGCGCGGACGGCGAGGCACGTCGTGCGTGTGATCTCGAGTTCAGCGATGAAGTGCAACAGGAAGACATCGATATCTGCGAAGCCGTGCAACGCGGTATCGATTCCGGCTCGTACCATGCGGGGCGGTTGAACCCGAAACGCGAAAGCGGCGTGCATCACTTCCATGAACTGTATCGCCGCGCATGGCGGAGAACGTCATGAAGCGCCGCAACGTGCGGCCGCTGGGTTTATGGATGGCCACTGCGCTCGTGGTCGGCAACATGATCGGTTCCGGCACCTACCTGTTGCCCGCTTCGCTTGCACCGTACGGCGCGGCCAGCCTGCTCGGCTGGAGCGTGAGTCTCGTCGGCGCGCTGCTGCTCGCCTTCACCTTCGCGCGACTCGGCCGCCTGCTGCCACTCACCGGCGGCCCCTATGCGTACGCGCGCAACGCTTTCGGAAAGTTCGCAGGGTTCATCACGGCATGGTGTTACTGGGTTTCGATCTGGTGCGGAAATGCGGCCATTGCTGTCGCGTTTGCCGGCAGCCTGGGCGGCGTGTTTCCGGCGGTGACCGCAACACCGCTGCGCGGCGCACTCTGCGCGCTGTCCGCGGTATGGCTGTGTACGCTGTTCAATGTTCTTGGTGCGCGCACCGCCGGCTGGGTGCAACTCGTCACCGCCGTGCTGAAGCTGCTGCCGCTCTTTCTCATCGTGATCGTCGGCGCATTCTGGCTGGAACCCGCCGGGTTCACGCCCGTCAATCCTTCCGGCGCGCCACTGCTCGATATCACTACCGCAACCGTTGCATTGACCTTGTGGGCGTTCCTCGGCATGGAGAGTGCGACCGTGCCCGCGGAAAACCTGCGTGATCCGGAGCGTACAATTCCGCGCGCCACGATCATCGGCACGCTGCTCGCCGGTCTCGCCACCTTGTTCGCCTGCATGACGGTGCTCGGTCTTGTTCCCGCGGAACAACTCGCGGCATCGAATGCGCCCTTCGCCACGGCCGCCGGCGTGTTGTGGGGAAACACGGCAGGCCTGGTGTTCGCTGCGGCGGCCACGATTGCGTGTTTCGGCGCGCTGAATGGCTGGATACTCATGCAGGGACAGATACCGCTCGCAGCCGCACGAGACGGCCTCTTTCCGCACGGCTTCGCACGCCAGGATGCACGTGGCACGCCGGTCTTCGCACTGGTTTTCAGCAGCGTCGTCACCACGCTTCTGGTAATCGCAAACTACCAGGTATCGCTGGTCGAACTGTTCACCTGGTCGATACTGCTGTCCACCGCCGCCGTGCTGGTTCCCTATCTCGTCAGCATGGCGGCGGCAATCAGAATGGAACACGGCAAGCGCAATGGCGTTGCGATGACCGTATTCGTACTGGCGTTCGTGTACAGCCTGTGGGCGTTGATCGGCACCGGCATCGAGGCCCTGAGCTGGGGCGCAGGCTTGATCGTTGCCGGATTGCCGGTCTATTTCCTCCTGCCGAACTTCAAACGTAACTCAGCCAGCGGACGTGACGGCGCGCGCGCTTGAACTCCGCGTACCAGCGGCAAGCGGGATACAACATGAGGACCAGCGGAACCCACGCGGCATAAATCAACAGCAGCGAGAATTCATAGCCCGGCGGAAACGCCTCGGCGCCCCGGAACCACCAGTGCGACTCGCCATACATCGCGTAACTCCAGATGCTTGCGCCCATGACGATGAGCACGAAATGCATCAGATAGTAGAAGAACGGCACACGGCCGAATACCGCCAGCCATTGCGCGACCTTTCCTTGCAGTGACTCCAGCACGGGCATGAGCAGCAGAGCCGGGCCAAGCGTCATCAGCAGGAACTGCAGCGACGGCGGATATTTTTCGACGTTGATGAAGTTCATGAGCGAGGCGGCGAATGTTTCCCCCGGAACGAAATCGACCGGGTTGCCGTGGAAGTTCGTCAAGCGCAACACCGCAAACAGCGCGATGGCGGAAACGCCGCAGATACGCGCAACGGTCCGCCAGTCGCTGCCGTCGGTAAGGAATCGTCCGCCGACATAACCCAGCAGCATCACACCAATCCATGGCAGCACCGGATAGGCGATATAGAAGCTCCAGCCGTTCGGCAGCGCCGTGACGCCGGCGTGGTGCAGAAACGTCCACAGCGGTGCGAAAGCGCCGAGATCTGATGGCTCGATGCCGTCGAGAAGATTGTGGCCAAAGACGATGAGCAGGCCGAGCAGCAGCAGGTTGCGGCGGCCCAACGGCAGCAGCAAGCCGAGAGCAATCATGCTCCAGCCAATCGCCCAGATGACCTGCGCAAACAGCATGTCATTCAGCCAGAATGGAATCAGCGGGTTGAACAGCAGGAATTCCGCTATCACCAGCCACACGCCGCGGCTGACGAGGAAGCGGCGCAGTTCCACATCGCTGGCGCGGGCCTGCTCCCGGTATAGCCAGGCGCTGGTACCCGCGAGAAAAACAAATACCGGCGCGCAGAAATGCGTCACCCAGCGTGTCAAAAACAACGCGAGCCCCGGGTCGGCAAGATCTTCCGGCTCCATGATCGTAGGACCGAAGTAGTGGCGCACGTGGTCAAGCGCCATGAGGATCATAACCAGGCCACGCAAGACATCCACGGCGGCGATACGTTGTCGGATAGGCATGGCGACTCCTTGTCGCAAAACGATGAGAGATAGCTGGAATGCGAAACACGCGTCCTGACCAGCTCATCGCAAACGCCGATTTACATGTGGCAGCGGCACCCGCAAGCCGCTGCCGCCCCCGGATCCGCAGTTACCCGAAACCGGCAGTTCAGCGTATCCAGGTTTCGTTACCGTTTCGGCGATGTCCGGTCTGGCCTGGCACAACGCAACGCAACGCATTCAGTTCAACACGCGCCTTTTCGCCGGTAACAACCATTCGACGCATTCCACAGCGCGAACACCGCCGCTCCCGAACCAATCCGGAATGCAAAAAAAAAAGGTTCTTCACGGATTGGCGGGATAACCGGATCAACGTGACCTGGATGACCGGGCCGCATCGCGGGCGGCAAGAAAGGGTTTTTGCAGCACCGGCAGCCTGCAGAAGATCAAATGGACAGGATTAACAGGATTTCCGAAATCACGTGATGCAGAGCCGCAATACGGTTCTTTGCCCGCTCTACACTCTCATCCTGAAAATCTTTCTTCGTCCTGTTAATCCTGTCCATTGCTCTTGTTGTCTTGCCTTTGCAACGGGCCACAGGGGAAGGCAGGGACGGCCGGCGGAAGTCCCGGCTTCTCTGTCCCGCTAATCCGGGAAGGACCAAAAAAAAGCCCGCGGCGATGCCGCGGGCTCGTGCGCCACGAGAGAATTATCAGTTACGCCATGTTGCACGCACGTAGTAGAACCGTCCCGGCACATCATAGGTAGAGGCGTCATAGCCGTTCAGCGAGCACGTCAGACAGATCGGTGGATCTTCGTCGAGCGCGTTGTTGATGCCGAAGCTGATCGACAGGTCCTGTCCGCCAAATTGATAGCTGACGAGCAGGTCGTTGTACATCGTGGCTCCGAGTTCGTTCACGGCCGCAGCTTCGTTCGAGCACAGGCTCTCGCCCAGGAAATCCGAACAATCTTCCGTGATCGCGTCGATGTAACGCATCGTCCAGCCGAACGTCCAGTTGTTCAGGTACCAGTTGGCCAGTATGTTTGACTGAAATTCCGGAATCGCCCGGTCGTTGCGTTCCAGACCCTCAAGTGCAATAACGTCGCCTGTCACCAGAATCTCGTCGTAGGAATTCACGAACGAATTGAACCAGTCGATGGTGATCCGGCCCCAGCTGAATTCCGGTGAGCCGTAGCGGATGTTGAAATCCATGCCGCTGGTTTCGACACCACCGATGTTCGTCAACTGATTTGCAAAACTGTTGATCTGACCGGTCGAAGTACGGCTGATACCATTGCAGAACGGTGATGCAGGGTCGCCCGACGCCACGCACTGATCAAGCTGGAATTGCGCGTTGATCGCCTGGATCGAATCCGTGACTTCATGATCATAGAAGGTCAGTTCGAAATCGATGCGATCCGACCAGTCGAGTCCCGTCGCCCAGACCGGGCTGTACACCAGTCCGTACATCGTGCTGTCGGACTGCTCGGGCACCAGGTCCGGATTGCCGCCGGTCGTTATCGATATCTGCGGATTGATCTGCGTGTAACCCAGCGGAACCCCAAGCGCCTGGCAATTCGCGGTCACGTTGCCCGAGCACGGATCGTTCAGCTGCGCATCGAAGCGTGACTCAGAACCGAACAGCTCGCCGATACCCGGCGCACGGAAACCTTCCGCCACGCTGGCGCGGAACAGCAGCTCGTCGCTCGGCCGGTATTCGATACCGAACTTGTTGGTGCTGTCGCTGCCGAACGTGCTGTAGTCGAACCAGCGTGCGGCAACGGTGAGGTTGAGTTGCTGTATCGCCGGCATGTCGGCAAGCAACGGAATCTTCGCTTCCGTATAGAACTCGTCGACATCGTAGGTGCCCGATGTCGGCAGCGAGGGCACGCCGTTGCTTTCTCCTGCCACGACAAGCGCATCCGGCTGATAGAAGCCGGACAGTTCCCTCGTTTCGAAGCCGGCGGCAAACGCGAAGGGTCCGGCGGGCATGTCGAACAGGTCGCCGGTGATGTTCGCGGAGTACAGCCGCAGCTTGTTCTCGGACAGGTCATGAAGAATGGGCTGGATGTACCCGAGCATGTCCGGCGTGATCGAACCCGCACCGCCGAACAGGTTCAGCGGCACGCAGGACGGATCGGCGTTGCAGTCTGCAACGGGACCGAGCGCGTTCGCGATGCGGCGGCTGTTGTAACTGCCATACGTCGTCTGATCCGCCTGGCTGCGGGAGTCGGCCGCATTCACATCCCAGTAGTAAATCTGTTCGCCGATGTCGAAGTCGCCGCGAACGCCGCCGCCCACATAGAAGGTGTCGACGTTCTGCTCGAATACGCGCGGCCCGCCTTCGACCGGCCGGCGGCCGAGCAGGATGAAATTGCTCGCGGCGTCGAGCGTTATGCCGAACGGGTTGTACGGATTGGTCACGTCGATCGATGTGACATCGCCGAGTCCGCCGGTGCCCGCATCGGAACCGAGGAAGATCGGTTCCGGTGCCGCCCGGTTCACGGAGCGCCGGTTGTTGAACATGCCGCGCACGTAGAGTTGCGTGCGTGGCGTGAGTTCCATGTTCGCCTGGCTGAACATCGACACGCGACGGCTGGGCGTCAGCACCATGTTGAACGGCGCGAAATTGAAGCGCTCGTCGTTGGAAAACGGAATGAAGTCCGTCGGAAATGCGGGCACGCCACCGGCAAAACTTGCACCTTGCGGCGTCGTGAGGTTGCAGACGTTTGCGCCAGCGTCCAGCGGGCACAGGCCGCCGGCATCATCCGGGTTGATGAATATGAATCGGCCCTGCGGCGTGCCCGAGCTGCCGCGCGTCACGCCTGTTCCCGGTACCGGAAAAAACGACTGTTCGCGATCCGCTGCGCTGATTTCCTTCTGATCCGTATACGAGAGGCTGAAGAACAGCGAGGATTTCTCCTTCGTTATGCCATACGACACGTCCGCGGATGTCGTTTCGCCGTCGCCTTCGTCGTATTCACCGTAGTAGGCGTCCACGCCGAAGCCGTCAAAATCCCTGCGAGTGATGATATTGATAACGCCGGCAATGGCATCCGAACCGTAAATCGCGGATGCACCGTCCTTCAGGATTTCGATGCGCTCGACGATGTTCATTGGAATGGTGTTCAGATCGGTGGCGGCGCCCACGCCTGATGCGGAAGAGTCGTTCACCCAGCGAATGCCATCGACGAGCACGAGCACGCGCTTGGGACCGAGGTTGTGGATGTCGGCATACGTTGCGCCGGCACCGACACCGGTACCGTCGGGCGGAAACCCGAAGTTGCCGGAACTGTTGAACTTGGTGTTGATGGTCGAGCCGGAAATGGCCATCGCCTGGAGGAAGTCGCCGATCGAGCGCAAGCCGCTGCGATCCAGCTGTTCGCGCGAAACCACCTGCACCGGGTTCGCGCCTTCGATATCCGTCTGCCGGATGCGCGTGCCGGTGACCTGGACGCGTTCCAGTTCCGTTCGTTCGTCTTCCGTGGCGTCCTGCGCCAGGCCCGTTGCCGGTATTGCCATCAGGCAGCCCGTCAAGACGATGCTCAACGCGCGAAAGTGATTCTGTAAACTCATCTGAATTCTCCCCGGTTAGGTGAAATCCCCCCTGTAACGCTGCTTAATTTGCCTGCCTTTATCCCAGAAAAGCAACCACCTGCTGTGCCGCAAGATTATGTTCAACGGCGTACGGACGAGGCTCATGCGATCCGTTCGCAGACCGCCCGCGTGACGAAGAACTGGCGGCCTCTCCCTTTGCCGGGTCGAATTGCCTCAACGGCGCTTCTGCAATCGGCCTGTGAACCCGGTTCGCATGCATTGAGAAGAGATTCAATCGACCGGCGTGCAATGTGTTCCGGCAGCAAGTTGCATGGCCGGCTGCAAAGAAGCGCGTTCCGCCATTGTCGTTTGTCCTACCAGTACCCATACCTCCTGCCAAGCACTCGACCGGCAACGAACCGGAAAGGAGGATCGCATGGCACTACTGCACTCAAATCAGCATCGCACCGGTACCCGCAGCCGGAAACCGGAACTTCGCAAAGTCGCCGATCAGACCATTGTCATCACCGGCGCGACCAGCGGCATCGGCCTGGCCACGGCACGAAAGGCCGCTGCGCGTGGCGCACGAATCGTTGCGGCGGCTCGCAACGAACAGGCATTGCAGGAACTGGTCGACGAACTGAAGGCTGCCGGTCATGAAGCCCTCGGCGTCGTCGCGGATGTGTCGAAGGAAGATGACGTTCGCAGGATCGCGAGCACGGCACGCGAACGCTTTGGCGGGTTCGATACCTGGGTCAACAACGCCGCCATCTCGATGTACGGCCGGTTGCAGGACGTACCGATCGAGGATGAACGGCAACTGTTCGAAACGAACTACTGGGGAGTGGTAAACGGTTCGCGCGTCGCCGTCGAACACCTGCAGGAACATGGCGGCGCCCTGATCAACATCGGCAGCGCGAATTCCGATTACGCCGCTCCTTTGCAAGGCACCTTCAGCGCATCGAAGCATGCGGTGAAGGGTTATACCGATGCGCTGCGCATCGAACTCGAAGAGGCGGGCGCACCGGTTTCGGTCACGCTGGTGAAACCCAGCCCGACCGATACGCCCTACACCCGCCATGCCCGCAACCACCTTGATACCGATCCGCAACTGACGCCGCCGGTGTACTCACCGGACGTGGCGGCAGACACCATTCTTTATTGCGCCGAAAACCGGAAACGCGACGTGTACGTCGGCGGCGGTGGAAAGCTCTATGCCATGGCCGGGCGTATCGCCCCGAATCTCGCTGACCGTCTGATGGGCCGGCTGAGCACCCGCCTGCAGCAGGGGGAGTCGCGACAGCGGACGCCTGCAACCGACAGCATGTATTCGGCGGGCGCGGACGGACAGGAGCGCGGCGATTACGAAGGCCGCGTGATGAAATCCAGTCTTTACTCGAAGGCCAGCCTGCATCCGAAAAGTACCGGTGCGCTGGTGCTCGCATCCGGCGTCGTTGCGGGCCTGCTGTGGCGTGCCTATCTCAGGAATGGGCTCAGGAACGGTCTCAGGAGCGGCAAGCCCGTCGCCAGCAGCGAAATGCGGCGCCTCGCACGCAAGGGAAGCAAGGTTGCACGTTCACTGCCACACGTGGCAACCAGCATGCGCAAGACGGTCGAACACAACCTGCCGCGGCACTGATGAAATAAAACAGCTGGTGCCGTTGCAGTCTTATCCGGCGAGCAACGCAACCAGGGACAACACCGTCGCGAACAACGCCGCGGCGACGGCGATGCTGCATAACAGGAATACGCGGCGCAGTCTTGCCTGCGCTACAGTGGCGGCCTCCTCAAGGGCCGCGACTGTTCGCTGCAGTTGCGCGGCAAGATCCTTGACGTGTTCTGCGTTCCGCGATGCGGCGGCCTGCAGTTCGGCGATCTGCTGTTGCAGCACCTCGTGATCCACGACGGCTTCGCCCTGCTTCTTCTTCGTGAACACCGGCGCGGTGGCACTGATGATGCTGCCGACATGCGGCAGGACGGCCTTCAGTGCAGGTATCAGCCAGGCAGCCATTCGAACTCTCCTGATGAAACTCGTTTCATTGCATCGTCGCACTCTCCGGAATTTTTGTCTGCCTGAGTTATCCGCCTGCGTTGTCTGTCTGGACGCGCTTGCAGCGTTCGATCAAAAATGCGACGGCAGACAGACCTGTGGCGCAGACTGTCGCTTGAGCGGTGTGCCGGCTTGTGGTTCCATCGCCCTGCACAAAAACCCGGGGACACCGAATGCCGCGCCAGCCTGTCGAGCGAACCGCCATTGCCGTATGGCGCTGGGAGGCGATTTTCACCAGCCTCGTGATTTTCATTGCCGGCGTGATTCCGCTGTTCGCATCCCGTGTGCCCGTCGGCATTTCGATCGGGCTTGGCGGCTTGGCATTCCTGCTTCTTGCGGCATGGATAGCATGGTATCCCGGCGCGAAATACCGGCACCTGGGATGGCATCTCGATGACGTCGGTATCACGATTCACGCCGGTATCTTCTGGCGCACGCAATCGTCGCTCGCGCGTGCACGCATTCAGCACACCGATGTTTTCCAGGGACCGCTGCAGCGGCATTACGGCGTTGCGACCTTGAAGCTGTATACCGCCGGCAGTCATTTCAGCAGGATCGAATTGCCTGGTCTGTCGCATGACACCGCGATTCATTTACGCGATGCGTTGCAGTCCGCGGACGGCAGCGATGCCGTCTGAATCAACGCTCGACTTCGCACCACGGAAACGCCTGCACCGCCTGTCGTGGATTTTCGCGTCGATCGAATATCTGAAGCATTTCCTGCTGCCGTTGCTGGCCGCTGTGTTCCTGGGCGCGCAACGCGATTACAGCCTGTGGGCGGCATTGCTTGTGGTGCCGCTGATCGCCAGCGCCCTGTGGCATCAATGGATCTATCGTTACGACTTCGGACCGCGCGGACTGGTCATTCGCGAGGGCCTGGTATTTCGCAACGTACGCAACATCGACTACCAGCGCATCGAGAACGTCGACACAGAACGAAACCTGCTGCACCGGCTGTTGAAGGTCGCGCAGGTGCGCGTGGAAACATCGAGCGGCGGTGGCTCGGAAGCCGTGGTGCGCGTGCTCGATATGAACGCCGTGCAGGAAATGCGCGAACGCATCTTTGCCGCACGCGCCCGCCAGGAAGCGACGGAAACCGGAAACGCCGTTCCTGTCCGTGAAGACCTCCTGTTGCATCTTGCGCCCGGCGAACTGTTGCGCTTCGGTCTCATAGACAATCGGGGCCTGATCGTCGTGGCCGCGGTATTCGGCCTGGTCACACAGATCGGCAGCGACAGGCTCCTGGAGGCCAAGGTGCAGCCGCTGCTGGAATCGCTGCCCATCGGCGGCTTCGCGACATTCGGTCCGCTGCTGCAGGCGTTTTTCATCTTTTCCGCGATCGCCGGTCTCATTGCCGGAACGCGCGTGCTGTCCGTCCTGCTCGCGTTCATTACCTTGCACGATTTCCGGCTCACGCAGATGCGCGATGACCTGCGCGTGCAGCACGGCCTGTTCACGCGCATTTCTCTCACGCTGCGCCGGCCGCGCATACAAGCCGTGCATCAGAAAGTTTCGCTGCTGCACCGTCTGTTCGGACGCGCATCGCTGACCGTTGATCTCGCCGGCGGGCTGAGCGGTAACGCAGGGCAGGACGGATCTCGCACGCCGGCGCGGGAACTGTGGCTCGCACCGGTCTGCACGCCGGCCGAAGCCGACAGGCTCTTTCGTATTGCGCTGCCACGCGTGCGTTTGCATGAAGCGGCATGGCAGCGCCTTGCACCCGGTGCACGCGGACGATTGTTCCGCCTGTTGAGCATGCTCTGGCTGTTGTTCTCCGTGCCCGGTGCGGCGTGGCTGCTCGGCAGGTGGGCACCGGCCGTCGTTCTTCCCGTGCTGCCGCTGTTATGGCTGCGGCGGCTGTCCGTTACGCCGCGCAACCGCGTGCAGGCCGTACGCCTGTCCACATCGCCATTCGATCGCCGCTATGGAATGGCCAGCCTTGTCGTGGATACCGCGGGCGCGAGAGCAGTGCATTTGAAAATACCTTACCTGGACGAGGACGTGGCAACCGGGCTCATGCGGGCACTGCACGCTGCGTGAACGTGTCAGTGCGGTACCGCCTGCGCGTTCAGTGCGTCCTGCAGCGACCGGAACAATATTTCGAAGTCTTCGTCGTGACCGCGGGAACCGTTCATCCCGGCATTCAGGTGATGTGCCCATTCGTGCGCAATGGTCTCGTCATGCACATGCCAGAACTTGCGCGCGTCGTTCACCGACTCGATATCCAGGCTCAGCATCGCGTGAACGTGATCGTACTTTCCGTGCCCGCCGTGCAGGCGCTCCATCGTCATCCGCGGCAAGCGGTCGTTGCGCTGGTGGATCGCATTGCTTGTCACGACGACGTGCGCCAGCCGTTCGCGCAGCGCGCGTTTCCTTTCCGACCACTCCAGGGAAACGGGTTGCGCGAGATGGCCCGCAAGCGTGAGCATTTCCAGCATGCGGACAGTCTTGCTGTCGTTACGTTACGTGTCATTCCGCGCGATCTTTCAATCTGCATGTCGCAGGTGTTCGCTCGCGAAAGACGCATACGTGCATTTACCGACCTTCACTTGCCGTTCGCGCAGGCTCGCGACACACTGCCACGCATCCGATATCTTCCTTGCGGCCGATGAGATTCAAACATGACCCGGAAAATCCCTTTCGCATCGCTGTTCACCGTCGTGGCGCTGTCAGCACTGGCTGGCTGCGTGGATGGCAAATACCTGGCACACGATTTGCTCGTCGGAGCAAAGGTCAATGAATGCTACGACCTTCCCGGGCCGGCACAGGAAGACTGCTTTGCCAGACACAAGGTGAGCTACGAGGAAACGCAACGCCAGCTGGAAGAAATCCGTCGCGACAGGAACCGCGAAGATGAAGCGGTTCCCGGCCTGGAGGATACCGACCGGTTCTGACACCGGTAACGCGTTCTGCAAAAAACGGCCCGCGCAAGGCGGGCCGTGTTTCCCTGGCTTGCTCGCCAGGCAGGATTATCGATAGGCGTTACTGGTCGGATCCGATCTCGTCCCTGCTGATTTCATCATCGTCGTTGGCATCGATACCATCAAAGGCAGTGATGACGTAATCGTCGCCGGACTGCTCGGCTTCATCACGGCTGATGGTGTCGTTGCCGTCCGCGTCGATTTCCTCGAATGCGGCATCGCTCATCTTCGCGCCGGTGCCGCCTTGCTGCTGTCCGGATACATCCTGCTGCGTGGCAGCCTGTTCCGATTCGCCCTGCATGCCGCTCTGATCGTAGGTCGCCGTATCTTCCGTTTCCGATGCGGTGTCATAGCCGGTCTGCTGGGTCGCTTCATCCTGGGTCGCCGTATCTTCCATACCGCTTTCGGTTGCCGTCGCTTCCGTTTCCGATGCGGTGTCATAACCGGTCTGCTGGGTCGCCTCATCCTGAGCCGCCGTATCTTCCATACCGCTTTCGGTTGCCGTCGCTTCCGTTTCTGATGCGGTGTCATAGCCGCCCTGCTGAACGCCAGTTTCCTCCGAGCCCTGGACGGAAACGTCCGAGGTCGCGGCAGCCTCCGAATCTTCAGCGCCGGTATCCTGGGTGGTGACCTGCGTGTCCTGTTCCGCGCCGCCCTGTGCGCTGGACTGCTGCCAGTCCGATCCCGCATCGCTCTGATCTTCCGAGACCGCCGACGTCAGCTCCATTTCCGAGAGGCGGCCATCACCGTCCGAGTCCGCGTCGTCAAACGACACGTCAACTGCCTGGACGTTGCTCCATTCGCTTTCCGTGATATAGCCATCGCCATCAATGTCGTGCTGGTCGAACTGGACTTCCTGCGCCATGACGCCGAGGCTGGTGGCCGAGAAAAGGCCTGCCACGATGATTGGGGTAAGTTTCTGCATGTTCGCCTCCTGAAGACGGTTGTTGTCCGAGAGAGGTGACTGCGGATTGCGACGTGCATTTGCAAGGCGGTATTTCGACTACAAAATTGGAGAAAGCGTCACCGGGGAGCGACATAGCCTCCATCGACGCCGTTCGGCGAGAGCACCAGCTGCCAGGTTTGCAGATGACGCGCGCGAAAGCCCGCCGCGCACATGAGCAGGTAAAGCCGCCACATCCGCCGGAACCGCTCGTCGTATCGCGACGGAAGGCTTTCGCAACGTGACTCGAAGTTACGATGCCAGGCAAGCAGCGTCCTGTCGTAATCGGCACCGAAGTTGTGCCAGTCCTCCATCACGAACAGGCCTTCAATCGCGGCGCCGACCTGCCGGATCGACGGCAGGTTCGAACGCGGGAATATGTAGCGTGCGATCCACGGGTCGGTGTGCGTGGTGCTCGTGTTCCTGCCGATGGCATGCAGCAGAAACAGGCCATCGGGTTTGAGGCAGGTACGCACAACGTCAAAGTAGCGCCGGTAATTCCGGTGGCCTACGTGCTCGAACATGCCGATTGAAAACGCGCGATCAAAACGCCTGGCGGGAACGGATTCAGCAGCAAATTCACGATAGTCCTGCAATCGAATATCCACCGGCAGTCCGGCATTGCGCAGGCGCGCGTGTTCCGCCTGGCGGCGTGAAACCGTGACACCGACCACTTCCACGCCGTGGTGTTCCGCGAGGTACTGCGCCGCCCCGCCCCACCCACAGCCGATATCAAGAACGCGCATGCCCGGTTGCAGGTCGAGCTTGTGCGCAACCAGTTCCAGCTTGGCTTCCTGCGCCGCTTCGAGATTTTCCGCCGCACGCCAGTAACCACAGGAATACATCATCCGTGAATCGAGCATGCTCTCGAAGAGCTCGTCGCCCAGATCGTAATGCCGCTCGCCGATCCGGTAGGCGCCGGCTCGCGTCTGCAGGTTGAACAGCCGGGTGCGCAAGGTGAGCAGCATGCTCCGCCAGTCATGGACGGCCTTGCCGGCATCAGTCTGCAGGAGTCGAACGAACATGCTGTCCAGACTGTCGCAATCCCACCACCCGTCCATGTACGACTCGCACATTCCCATGGAGCCCTCCAGTCCGGCACGGCTGAAGAAGCGCTGATCGTGAACACGGATATCCGTCGGGCGCGGGCCATCGATTTCGATGTCCGCGCGCTCCAGGACCGTTCTTACGCGGCGTTTGAAAAACGCGGAAACACCACGCTGTTCATAGTCCGGAACCGATCGTGTCGACCTGGCTGTCATGATGTGCGGCTTGGCCCGGCAGGCCATCTCCTTCGCAATGCAGCGCATTCGAGTTTCACTCGGCGATTCGCTGACTGCATTAGGGTAATCGCCCTAAAGCCGTTACCCGGGAGAACCGCCGTGAGCAGGAGAACAATGGGAAGGGAAAATCCGGATCGGAGAAGAAGACGGGCCGCCAGTCACGGCGACCCGTCTGACACACGAAATGGCTTTGCCCGGCGTCGAAGCGCGTGCATGTCAGACATAAACCAGTCGGTGTGAAGCGTGCTCGTGGCGTATCACGCCGCCTCGCGCATTACCTGCACGGCCTGCATGTCGTCTGGTCGACCCATCTGTTTCAGCCACTCGAAATGCGCCATCACGCCGCTCGTGAAACTCGGGAACTCCGCGTAACGCACGCCGAATTCCTCGCAGGTCCGCTTCACCAGCGGCGCAAGCGCCGGGTAATTCACATGACAGATGCCCGGCAGCAAATGGTGTTCGATCTGGAAGTTCAGCCCGCCGAGATACCACGCGGCAAGCCGGTTGTCGCGCGCGAAGTTGACCGTGCTCTGCGCCTGGTGCACGGCCCAGGCCGTCGCGATCTCGTCGCTGCCCTCCTGCGGTTCGACGAAGTCGGCGTGCTCCACGCAGTGCGCGAGCTGGAACACGATACTCAAGGTGATGCCCGCGACGGCGGCGACAAGCGCATAAAAGATCGCGACCGTGCCGAAGGGATGAACCAGCAACGGAATGCCGAACGCCAGCGTAAAGAACACCAGCTTGCCGGCAATCAACGCGAACAGATCCCAGCCCCGTGGCCGCGGATACGGCTGCGTACCCATCCGGCCGGAAACGAGGTCACGGAAGTCATCATAGAAATGCCACTTCATCGCCATCACGCCATACAGCGGCAACGCGTACCAGTGCTGTACGCGCTGATGTGCGAAACGCGTGTGATGCGGGCTCAACCGGAACAGCACACCAAGGTCGATGTCCGCATCGAAGTCCTTGATGTTGACGTAGGTGTGGTGAAACACCGCGTGTTTCCAGCGCCAGAGATAGGAACTGCCGCCGATCAGGTCCAGGGTCAGCGCACTCGCCCGGTTGATCCAGCGCCGGTTCGAATAGGCACCATGCCCGCCATCATGCTCGATGTTGAATCCGATGCCCGCCACTGCAAGCCCGAGCAGAATGGCCAACGGGACGGCCTGCCACCATGCGTTGGCGCTGAACACGAGTACGGCCCAGATGGAAAAAAATCCGGCGAGGATGATCGCGCTCTTGAGATACATCGAGCGGTTGTCGCGCTTGCTGCGCCCGCTTTCCGCAAACCACGCGTCGACGCGGCGGCGTAACTCCTGGTGAAAATCCTTGCTCCCCGCGAACCTCAGGCGGGCTGCGGGAACTGCCGTGGTCTGTTGATGCTGCAAGATCGCCACCTGGACGTTATGACAAGTTGCGCAGAGTAACAGATCGGGACACGGATGAAATCGTCGCATTGCGGTGCCCGCGCCGCATCATGCAGCTCGGCACAGGTATCGGTGGCGACGCGCACAACTTCCCCCGTTCAGGTGGAATCGCTCTAGGTGAATGGCAGGCTACCTCGCCTCAACGAGCGCGACTTAGTGTTCTGCACGCGAGGCGCATACGACGGTGCTTCGTGCTCTCCACGCAGAGCTTCTCCGGTCCAGCGGGGCCATCAACACGAGGAAAAACGACATGCCACAGAAAGACCGTCAAAATCCGCAACGCAAATCCGGGCAGCCGCAAAAGGAACAGCAGCCCGGCAAACAGGCAAAACCCGCTCGTCAACGCGAGCAATGAAGGCAGGCGCAACGGTTGGGCGTTGCGCACGAAGATGGCGCGGCCGCCGGAAGGCGGTCGCGCGTTTCAAACCCGCTGCCAGATGAATCGAAAAAAAACCAGATGAGTCGAAACTAAAAAAACAGAGACGCCTCCCGCTCCCTATTCACTATTCCTCACTATTCCGTTCCCGTCGATCCGAATCCGAAGGCATATTGCCTGGACCCATATGTTCGTTCACGCTGGCGTCTCCGGAATTTTGCGCTGGCTGAAACAGAACATGCTGCACTGGATGACGTTCATGAACGGACAAACCACTTTCCGTGCAGGCGAATGCAATGCCCAACCAAAGGCAACGACCACATCAACACCGTCCGGCGAGCACCCGCCGATCACCCCTCAGGAGCAAGACCAATGAACCGACCATGGTTTGCCAGCATTCTTCTTGTGCTCATGTTTCCCGCGACAGCCGCTGAAATCGCGCCGTCCGCGCTGATGCGGCAACTGCCTTCCATCCCCGCCGTTCCACAGGCGGAGAGCTGCGCGGCGACAGAACCCTTGCTCGCACAGATGGAACAACACGGCAGAGCCGACATGATGCGCACCCATCAGGTCTCGGTGAGCGCAATGTCCGCTGGTGGCGCTGCTATCACGGATCGGCAAGGCGCGCTCATCCAGCGTCTGATGGACCCGTCGGTGACGATGTGCGACATGCACGTGTCGACGTCCGTCGCGGGCGTGGATGCTGCCAATGATTTTCGCAAGGAACAGAGCGCCATCCGGCAGAAGGCGCATCAGCGGATGGTGACCGAATGTCCGGTAATCGGCATGGCGGACTACCGCGATCCGGCATGTGTCGGACCGATCGAGAAGCGCAGTCACCAGGAAGAGCACGCCGCCCTGGCACGCTTCGTGACAACGGCAAATACCCAGTTGCGCAAGGAGGTCGACGGCTACGCGCAATGCGCGGAAGCGCGCGAACGGCTCGCCGATGAAGCGGAAGCCGCGAAACTGCCGGCGCAGTTTCTTTCGGTCGCGCTGGGCAACCGCGCCGGCGGCTGGCAGACGGTTGCCACGCTGGCGGAACGTTTCGGAAATCTCTGCAACACCGCGGTCAGCGCCGGCGACGAACTGCGCATCCGTGAAGATGCACACTGACACGGGTTTCATGAACCGCAATAAAGAACCCCGCCGGTGGCGGGGTTCTTTTCAATCCGGATCGAACAGTGCTGGCTTACCAGCGGCCACCACGACCGCCGCCACCGCCGCCGCCGCCGCCGCCACGCGCCGGTTTCTCGGTGGCCATGTTGACCTTGAGCGGGCGACCGCCCATGTCCTTGCCATCCAGTTCCAGCGCCTTTTCAGCGGACTGCTGCGAGGCGAAGGTAATAAAGCCGAAGCCCTTCGGCCGACCCGTGTCCCTGTCCTTGATCAGCGCAAGATCTTCAATCTCACCGTACGGAGAAAACAGTTCGCGCAACTGTTCTTCGTCCACCGTGTACGGAAAATTACCGACATAAAGTTTGTTCTGCTTCATTACCGCTCCAATACATTCAATTGATATAAAACACGTCTTTTGTTTCAGGCCGCATAGTACATCAAGCGCAGGGACAAGCCTCGAAATTCCGATACACGCGCTGCTTTTGACGGCCCGTTCGGGCTATATAAGGTCTTCCCAACGCAATTTCCCGTGATACGTCCATTTTTTTCGACTCCGCATGCAGAGGGCGCCTTCGGCGCGATGCCCGTCGAAAAACGTCTCCTGGCACCAGAAACGCCAGCCATCCGCCTCCAAGGGAAGAACTAGGCAAGCCCGGGGAGCGTCAGGCCGCTGATGTCGATACCGTGCGTTGATGGATCGGCGAATTTGACGATATGCCAGCGGTTTCCGGTCTTGCGCTCCACGCTGCTGAGATCGACGAACTTTCCCGGTAGCACGTGCTTCCCCTGCTCGTCGCGCAGCATCAGCAACAGCGGCAGCAGGCGCGCACTCTCATTGGATGCGACGACAACGCCGATCGCCCCTGTGTTCAGTTCCACGACGCTCGCCGGCGGATACACACCGATGCACTGGATGAAGGCCTGCACAGTCTGCTTGCCGAACGTGGTGTCCGCGAGACGATGAATTTCGATCAGGGCCTCGCCGGGCGGAATGCCACGCCGGAATGCGCTGTCGCTGACCATGGCGTCGTAGGTGTCGGCAATCGCCACGATCCGGACGTACTGCGGAATCTGCGTCCCGGACAAGCCATCCGGATAGCCGGAACCGTCGACACGTTCATGGTGCCAGCGAATGATGTCGCGGATCACCGGATCCAGGTGCGCGGCATCGCGAATGGAATACAGGCCGTCCGCGGGATGCTTGCGCAGGGTGACGAAGTCCTCCGGCGTCAGCGGCTCCCGCTGCCGAGTTATCGGCGCCGCCTTCTCCGTCAGGCCGATGTCGTGCAGCAAGGCGCCCATGCCGATCGCATGCAGTTGCGATTCCGGCAACTCGAGATGCCGTGCAAAGGCGAGCGAGAGTGTCGCGACATTCAGGCTGTGCGCAGCGCTGAATTCATCTTCGCCTCGCATCCGTGTGAGCCACAGCGCGGCACTCGGGTCCGCGAGCACGGAGCGCATGAGATTGTTGACCGAATGACGTATGACGTCCGCCGCGATCATGCGGCCCAGCCGGCGGTCGTCCAGCAGCTTGATGACGCCCTGGCTGGTTTCGCTGCGCGCCGCGTGCGTACTGGCATATGCCATTTCGAAGCGGCCGGGCGCCGTGCTCGCCGGTTCCGTCGATGTCACGGTGATACTGGCGCCATCGCGTAGCGCGGTTCGCCGGGTAAAACGTGATGCCACCGGCTGCGAACGCTGCTGATCCACCATCACGTAGTCGCAGCACTCCTGGAGTTTGCCGAGATCGTCTTCGTTCTCGATCATGAATCCCTGGAAGAGAAAGGGGCTTTCCAGCCAGGAACGGTCAAGCTCGCTGACGAACATGCCTATCTCCAGGTCCTTTACTTCGACACGCTTGCTCACGCTGGCCTCCCTGCTTCTTCGTCGAGTCACCATTGTCACCGAGCGACGATAGTGAACGCGGCGAACGCGAACGGCACGACTCCGGTGCCTGAAATCGATAAGGAAGTTCCCGAGTCCGGTGCAAAAAAGCGAACGGCATCACTCGATTCGACGCGCTATGCCCGCCAGTACTGGCCCATAAGAAGGTGTCGAACGCTTCGTCCGATTGCAGAGCGAAGCCGGCGATCTCATGCGGCGCGCCGCGGCGGAAACGAGAATGCCCGTCGTCCACAATGTGATCGCGGCATGACCGTGCTCGCGTGCAGCCTGCACGCACTTTGGACTGGATGCCGGGTAAAAGCTGAACCCGCCGGTCCCCTGCTGAAGATGCAACGCAATGCCGATACTCGCCGTGACCCGTACCGCCTTGGCGCAGGCGTCAGGAATTCATCTTCTTCCATGCGGCGGAAACCATTGCACCGCGCTCCGGGTCGTCCACCACCAGCACCAGCTGGTTGGCGTGATCGCTGTACATGGCTTCGATGTTCACGCCGGTTTCCGCCATCAGGCGACAGATCGCGCCGAGCTGACCCGGGCGTTCCTGGTCGAGCTTCTGGACATGTACGGCGTGCACACCCAGCACACGGATTCCGGCGTTTTCGAGCGCGTTGCTCGCGGCGCCACCGTCGTGAAACAGGAAATGTCCGATGGCCTTGCCGTCGATGTTCCAGATACCGCCGCCTTCAATGCTTACGCCTGCCCTGCCGAGCGCTTCGCCCATGTCGGCCAGCGCACCACGACGATTTTCGAGATGCACGCAGATGCTCTTCATGTCTCCTCCTGCAACACGCCGTACTCGCGTTCCACGCGGGCAATGCGCACGCGATAAGCGGCGTACCATCGCTCGCGTCCCAGCCGCTGCGCCTGCCGGTGTTCCATGTTCGCTTTCCATTGCCGGATCGACGCGAGGTCGGCCCAGTACGAAACGGTGATTCCGATTTCAGTGCGCGCGCTTTCCATTCCGAGGAAGCCGGGCTGACGGCTAGCCAGCTCGAGCATTGCCGCCGCCATCGCATCGTAGCCGGCGATATCGCCGGTTCTTTCCGAGGTGAATACCGCGGCGTAATACGGTGGTTCCGGCGTCTTCGCAATTGTCATCGCAATCGGTGCCATGGGTAGTCCTCCTGTGCGTCATTGCCGGCCCGTGATGCACTGGCGGCGGACTGATAAGCTAGCGCGAACAATGCGGTGGATGTTTCGATGGCTGTCGAGTCATTGGAGCGGGGAACAATGAAACAGGAGGAATGGCTGGCGGATGTCGGCAGCCTGCTCGCGGACAAATCACGCAGTGCGATGCTGCTGGTGATGATGGATGGACGCGCCTACACCGCGACGGAGCTTGCACGTGCCGCGAACATTGCTGCATCAACAGCGAGCCATCACCTTGAACGCATGGAAAACGCCGGCGTGCTGACCAGGATACGGCAGGGGCGGCACAGCTATTTCAGAATCGCGGACGAAAACGTTGCCTGCTTCATCGAACAATCACTGGGCGTGTACGCCACCCTGAACATACGTACCATCGCGACATCATGCCCCCGGCACCTGCGCAAGGCGCGGCTTTGCTACAACCATCTTGCCGGTGAACTCGGCGTGCGAATACTGAATGCGGGACTCGAACGCGGCGTGTTCGTCATGCAGTCGGAGCGCATTGCATTCGGAGATGCGGCTGTCCCGTTTCGTGCAGCGCTTGCATTGCCGGCAGCTGGCGAACCGTACGGCCGCTTCTGTCTCGATTGGTCGGAACGGCGCGAACACCTCGCCGGCGATCTTGCCGCGGATATCACCGGTGCGATGCTCGCGAAGCGCTGGTTGCTCAGCGGCACACACCGGCAGGTGACGCTGACGGAAAAAGGGCGGCAACAATTGCGGCAGTGGTTCGGCCTGTGACGGAAAGGGTGATGGGTGATGGGTGATGGATAATCGCGGCAGAAAACAGAAATCACAGCGGTACAAGGATTCAACAAAAATCAACGGCGGCCTTGCGGCCGCCGTTGTTCCTTTCAACGTCTTTATCTCAGAGACACGCTTCGCACATCGCCTCGATGTGGCGGTGGTCGGTTCCGCAGCATCCGCCGAACACGACCAGTTGCGGCAACAGCCGCTTCAGCTCGCGATACTGCGCGCCCAGTTTCTGTGGATTGCCATCATCCAGATCCAGCGCCGGCCGCTCGTTGGAAAGCGTCAAGGGAACACCGGTCAGCTCATTGTCGTGCCCGGGTTCGCGATGTCGATTGTCAGGATGCGGCCATGAGAAATGCTCGCGGGAAATGCCCGGCGGTGTCCGTTCGATGTGACGACGAAATAAATTGGGTGTTTCAACCTCACTTTCAAAAAGTCGTGGCTATACTCAAAAAAAGGTTCTTCTCGGATTAGCGGGGAACCCGGCGCTTGCCTTCAGGAAAAAGCCGAAGTTTCACGGTCGGACAGGGTCCCCGCACTTGGGGAGACCGCTCCTACAAAGGCTTCGGTAACGGTAAACGAAGGATTGTAGGAGCGGTCTCCGACCGCGAAGCGCAATGCGAAGAACGATACCGCGACTTCGCTTCCGGTAGCACGAAGGTTTTCTATCCGCTAATCCGGGAAGAACAAAAAAAAGCCGTGCACGGGTGTCGCGGCGGGACGCCACCGAAGCGTTCAAAGAGAGGGGGCTTCAATGCAAACGGCATGCTGCCGGATTCTTCCAGGCTGTGCGCGGCTGTCAGCCGCAATCGTCGTCGTGCACATGTGCGCGTCACCAGCGCCGCGTGCCTGTTCCCGGCCCGACAACCTCGCCGCTTGCCGTATGCCACACCCCGCGCATTCCACATCGTGAACAGGCCTGGCGGGAGATCGACGGTCATGGACAAGAAAACCGGGGAAAGAACGTCTTACATCGATTTCCAGTTGGGGCTGACCCGGCCCGTGCTGGCACCACATCAGTATGCCCAGCATTACCCGCGCGACATCCGCGACATGGACGAGGACTGGATCGCGAGACGGCGTGCACACCTCAAGCTGGCGGCGTTCCAGGGACCGGCTGCGGGCATTGCACTCTCCGGCGGCGGCGTCCGCAGCGCCACGCTCTGTCTTGGCGTCCTGCAGGCGCTCGCCGGCCGCGACAAGCTGAAGTATTTCGATTTTCTTTCCACGGTTTCGGGCGGCGGTTACATCGGCGCCTGCATGAGCTGGCTGCATCATCGCCTGCAACGCTTCCCGTTCGGCAAGCAGATCAACGACGCACGCGGCCAGGGTGGCCGTGTGCTCGCCTGGCTGCGCAGTCGTGGCAAATATCTCACGCCGGGAGCCGGCATCGGCGTAGCCGCACTCGCGAGCGCGCTGCTCGGCGCGACGTTCGTGAACCTGTTCGTGATACTGCCGGTGTTCCTGCTGCTGTTCTCGCTGCTCGACTCGCGCCTGATGTTCACCGACGGCCTGGTCGCGGAAATTCACCGGCTGCCTTTTTTTCCGAATGCCGTTTCGCAGATCTGGGTGGATCGCGCGGGCGAAACCGGTTACGCCGACTGGATGACCGGCTTCGATGCTTTCCTGTTCCTCGGCTGGCTGGGTTTCATCGGCTTTCTGACATGGACGCTTTTCGCCGCATGGCTCTCCCGCTTTCCTGCCGTACAGGACGGCCTGATTCGCGACGGCAGCCGGCGCTTTCTGGGCCGCGTGCTGGCCTTCGCCTGCGGCATGACGCTGCTTGGCATGCCGCCACTGGTTTATCACCTGCTCGCTGATGCAGTGGGCGAATGGACCCTGGCAAGCGTCATGGGCAGCGGCGCCGGCGGCGCAGCGAGTCTTTTGCTGGGCCGCTGGATCGGCAAGGGCGGCGAGGAGAATCGCGGCGTACCGGCGTGGGCGTATCGAATCGGTCTTGCCTTGCTGGCGTTCGCGGTCTTCGTCCTGCTGTACCGCGCGATCCACCGCAACTACCCGGGCGGCCTGCTGCTCGCCGAATCCTGGTTGTGGCTGTGGCTGCTGGGCGCGATCGTCATCAGCTACATGGCCGACATCAACCATGTCTCCATGCACCGCTACTACCGCAACCGGCTCATGGAAACCTATCTCTCCGGCAAACTCCTCGATGCAGAAGCAGCAGGGAACGACGACATGGATGCGAGCCGCTTTCCCATGCGCCTGCTGCACCCCGATGCCGGCGCGCCCATGCACATCATCAATGCCACTGCATCCATGGTCGGTTCGCGTGAACCGGTACTGTCGCAACGTGGCGGCACCAATTTCGCGTTCACGCCGAGGTATCACGGCAGCCAGGCGACCGGGTATCGCCATACGCGTGGCCTCACTGGCAAAAAGCCTGCGGGACATTCCGACATCACGCTCGCTACCGCCATGTCGATCTCCGGCGCGGCGGTGAATCCGAACAACTATTTCACGCGCTCGCGGCCGCTGAGCTTCCTGATGTCGCTGCTGAACCTGCGGCTCGGCTACTGGTTTCCGAATCCTGCCGGCAGCAACGCCTCGCACAGCTGGCATTCGCTCATGTTTCGCGAACTGTTCGGCTACGGACTGCACGAGAACTGCGACGCGCTGCAGCTTTCCGACGGCGGTCACTTCGAAAATCTCGGCCTTTACGAACTCGTGCGCCGCCGCTGCAAGTTCATCCTCGTCGTGGACGCCGGGATGGACGACAACTGGGAGCACGTGGATCTTGCCCGCTGCGTGGAACTCGCACGCGTCGACTTCGGCGTCTACATCGACATCGATATCAGCGCGATGCAGCCGGACGACAGCGGCATGTCCGCGAGTCCCTGCGCGGTCGGCACCATCGACTACCGCGGTTATGCCGAACCTGCGTCCGACGGTGAAGCCGCCACGGGCGAGGACCGTGTCGGCGACACGCGCGTCGAGCAGGGAACGCTGCTGTACGTCAAAAGCGCCACGTTCCGCCCGCCGCTGCCGGAGCTCGCAAGCTATCGCAAGCGGAATGGCGCGTTTCCGCATGAATCGACGGCGGATCAGTTCTTTGATGAAGAGCAGTTCGAGGTTTACCGCGAACTGGGTTACGTCATCGGCCGCATTGTGCGCGGCGAAGGCAATGGCGAGGCCTTGCCGGAAATCGAGCAGTTCTGGAACGCGATGATGCGCGACATCGGCGCCACGCCCGCCCCGGAACCCACGGTACAGAAACGCGGCAGCACCGCGTCCGATGTCGAGCCGGCATAAGGACTGCATCAATGACACCAGCACACGCAAGCACTCCGTTGTGACCACCAGGGAGCACACATGACCATCGACTTCAGGAAGCCTGCACACATACTCGTGGTGCACTGCGTGCAGACCAGCGAGGACGGCAAGATCGAATGCGACAAGCAGATCCGCCTGCTGATGAACCGTGCGCTGGCGGAAAATCACGTCGTGGACAAGGAATTCGACGTCAGCGGATTTTTCTACGAGAACATCAACGACGAAGCGCAGAAACTCTACAAGTACATCGCGAGCGCGGTCAGCTCCGGCAAGCCCTTGCAAGGCAAGGTCCTGCATGCGGTGATCGATCTCGCGGGCGACGTGGTGACCGCCGCGCGCAGCACCAGCACGGCGCAGAAGATACGCGCCCTGCTGAAGAAGGAAGTTCTCAAGTCCTACGCAAAGGGCCGCCAGCTCCTGCTCGTCGCGCACAGCCTCGGCACGATCTACGCCCTCGACGTGATCAACGAACTCATGGCGGATGCGCGTTACTTCAAGGGCGACAACATGGCGACGTGGCCGGTGCAGGGTTATGTGTCGATGGGCAGTCCGCTCGGACTCGGCATGGATTTCGCCGGCGTGCGGATATTCGAGAAGCGCACCGTGCGCAGTGTGCGCAACGCGAAGTTCGCCGTCTTCCCGTGGCACGACTACTTCAACCGGCTCGACCCGATCGTCAGCGGCAGCCTCTTCGGCAAGCCGGTACCGGTTGATGTGAGCGCCGGTCCGCTCGAGAAACGCTACGGTCCGGGTCTGCTGGAAACGAACTGGAAGCTCAAGGGGCACGTCGTGACATCGGGCGAACAATGGCTGATGGCCCACGTGCAGTACTGGACGAATCCGACGATTGGCGACCGCATGCTCGACATGCTTTGGGGATGAACAATGAAAATTCAAAAGCTCCTGCTGATCATTGTCCCGGCCATTGCGTTGTCGGGATGCGCCACCAACTACCGTTATGAGGCGCGCGGCGAATTGCCGGGCACGGATGGCGAACCCCGCAACGCGGTGCTGTACTGGTTCAAGGATGAAGGCCGCCTGTGGTACGGCAGCCGGTACGAACAGGTCGACTCGGATGCGATACTGCGTGTCTGCAATGACCTGCCAAGACCCTTCTCGCCCGACGATGATGGCTGGCTTGCGCTGGAAGGGAAAAGCGGCGACCTGCTGGCGGCGCGCATCCTGCCCGAAGGTGGAATCGAGCCGTTAGCCGAACCCTTGCAGGAGCTGGCGGCATGCGGCCGGGTGCAGGTGAACGGTCAACCCGCCGGTACCGTCAACATGGCCGTCGGCATCCAGCCCGTCGTGTCCATCCTGTGCCGGAACCCCGCACGGCCCGGCCGCTATCCGGAAATCGGCAGCTATCGGTTTTCCATGGTTTCGCGCGTCGTGACGGACGACAAACGTACGGGCGCGGAACCCTGCGAGTGAGCCGGGAACCGTACGATTCCGGACACCGGAACATTGCGCTCATCGTGGAACACGAACGAACACCTTGCCGCAAACGCGACATCGCACTGACGCACCGGGCCTAACGCCTCGGTGACGATGATAATATTCCAGCCCGCAAGCAGGCCGTGCCGTATATGATCGACCGGAAGATCACGACCGTCACCTTGATGGTGGCCTTGCGATAACGACATGAACAACGTCAACCCGATGGATAACACTGCATGAAAAAACACTACCCGCGATTTTCGCTGGTCTGCGGCATTGCGCTTGCGACGGCCATGCACCTTGCAACGGCCGCAGCACTTCCACAGGCATTGCTCGATTGCGCCGCCGAGCGCGATGACGCGCTGCGGCTGGCGTGTTACGACGCGCAGATCGACGCAACCGGAAAACGGCGGCAGGCAGGCGTCGACGAATCCGCCGCCGCTTCGAACACACATTCGCGTGCAGGCACGACGGCACCTGGCACCGCGGCCGGACCCTCCGATCCGGCGCTGATCGACGAATTCGGCATGACCGGCGAACTCGCGCGCAAGACGCGGCCTGCCGAGGAGCAACCTGCGCTGCCCGAGTCGATCACCGCGATCATTACCCGGATGGAAGAAAAGCCGCGCGGCCAGCGCGTCGTGCATCTCGATAACAACCAGGTCTGGGAAGAGCGGACGAGAACGCGCAACCTGTCGCTCGACGTCGGCGACCGGATCACCATCGAGGCCGGCGCACTCGGCTCGTTCAAACTGATCGGCCCGGGCGGCAAGCGTTCCACCGGCGTCAGCCGCACCCGGTAGTCAGGAACAAGGCGCAGCGTCTTCGACAACCGGTTTCCCCGCCATTCGCACAAGAGCGAAACCGGCCTGCACTGCATCAACGTGCGTGCCCGCAACTCGCTATCCTTGCATCGGGCGGCTCGCGGATAAGCCGAACCGCGGGCTGGTGTTACACTCCGAATTGATTTTACATAAACACGGTATTTCCCAGGGACGGCCGTGACTCCGGACGAAGCTCCGGTGTGATCGAAATGATCGAGGTCCTTGTGATGACCGTATGCCGACTGCAGGTCCCTGTTGCACACGATATCCGTAGCGGCGTGTCCTGCATGACTCTGGCAGTCATCATGCTGCTGGCCACGGCTTGCGGCGCGCCCGACGACAACGGCAAGGACCACGCCGTGCTCCACCGTGGAAACGGTCCCGATCCCGGCACGCTCGACCCTCATCGCCGGCAGGACGAGACGGCCGGCAACGTGCTCCGCGACGTGTATGAAGGCCTCGTGGTCGAAGGGCCGCGAGGTGATATCGAGCCCGGTGTCGCCAGGCGCTGGCGCTTCGATGAAGAAGGCCGGCGCATCGTTTTCGAATTGCGGGACGATGCGCGCTGGTGCAACGGCGATCCCGTGACGGCGGCCGACTTCATCGCCGGCCTGCGCCGTGCGGTCGACCCGGCAACGGCGGCGCCATTCGCAAGCCTTCTGCTTCCCCTGGACAACGCCGCCGCGATCATGGCCGGCCAACTGCCTCCCGCCGAACTCGGCGTTACGGCGTCCGGCCCGCACGCACTGGAACTGCGCCTGACCGCGCCGTCGCCATGGCTGCTGCACGTGCTGGCGCATTCCATTGCCTATCCGGTGCATCGCGAATCCCTGGCGGCATATGGCGACGCGTTCGCGCGCGCAGGACACCTCGTCGGCAACGGCGCCTACTGCCTGACCGAAGCACGTCCGCAATCGTATCTGCGCCTTGATCGCAATCCGCATCACTGGAACGCCGCAGCGCATTCCATCGACACCGTCTATTTTCACACCGTCGAAAACCTGGATGCGGAGCTGGACCGTTACCGCGCCGGCGAACTCGACATCACCGTCAGCGTGCCGCCGGGCCGCTTGCGCTGGGTGCGAGAAAACCTGGCGCCGGATCTCAGGGAAGCACCCCTGCTCGTGAGTTACTACCTCGGCATCAATCTCGCCGAGCCGCCGTTTCGCGATGCGCCTGCGTTGCGCCGCGCGCTGAATCTCGCGCTGGACCGCGAGCAGATGGTCGCCGCAATCCTTGACGCGCACGCCATGCCCGCCTACACGCTGGTGCCGCCGATGCCGGCGTACGAAATGCCGTTGCCCGACTACGCCAGCTGGCCGTATGAGCGGCGTCTTGAGGAAGCCCGCCGGCTGTATCGCGAAGCGGGTTATTCCGCGGAAAACCCGCTGCGCGTCGAATTGCTGTCGCCCATCAGCAGCCACGGCAAACGGCTTGCCACAGTGATCGCCTCGCTCTGGCGCGAATCGCTGGGCGCGAACATCGTGATCAACCAGATGGAATGGAAAGTCTTTCTTTCCACCAAGGCGGCGGGAAAATCGCCGGGCCTGTACCGCGACGGATGGACCGCGGATTTCGGCGATCCGCTCGCCTTCCTGCAGATGTTCGCCAGCGATGATGTTTCCAATGCCTATGGCTTCAACAGCGTCCGCTACGACCAGTTGCTCGCACGCGCAAACACGACGGAGTTTCCTGTGGAACGCCTGCAACTGCTGGCCGCAGCCGAACGCGAATTGCTGGAACGGGACGGGTTGATTCCGCTGTATTTCGATTACAGCCGCCACCTGGTGCGCCCCGCCGTGCTGGGCTGGCAACCGCATCCGCTGGATCATCATCCGACCCGCTATCTCTCTATCGCGACGGAGCCGTCCGAATGACGTCGCCCAGGAGCGCCACACCCTCCGCAACGGGCAGCCTGCGCGCTTTCGGCGTGACGCTGCTGCTCGCGTTCGCGGCACTGGGCCTGCAACTCACCGTCGTCGAGGACGTGGATATCGTGCGCCGCATCGAGTGGCTACCCTGGTGGTCGATCGCACTCATCTCCTTTGGCGTGGAGCATTACGCGATTCATATCGAATGGAAGGGGCACGGACGCAGTCATGCGCTCAGCGACTTTCCCATCATGCTCGGCCTCATCGCGCTCTCGCCCATGGAGCTGATACTGGCGCGCATGACCGGCGTCCTCGCCCACCGCGTCATCACCGTGCGTGATCCGCTCATCAAGATGGCGTTCAACGTCGCCATCGTGTGGTTCGAGACCACAGTGCTGCTCGCCATCATCGCGGTGTTCACAACGCGGCTGGACATCGCGGCGTGGCAGAGCTGGCCGCTGCTGATCGTCGCCATCGTTTGCGTGGATGCGCTCGGCACCACGCTGGTGGCCGCGGTGGTTTCCATTTCCTCCATGGAACCCGGCTCGTTCGCCAGGCTGCGCGTCCAGGCACTCGATGTCATCGCCGTCACCTTCAGCGCGATCGCCGCCATCGTGCTGACGCTGACGCTGATCGAATACCCGTATTCCGTGTGGCTGGTGTTCGTTCTGGCGGGCCTGCTGATCGCCGCGTACCACCATCACCGCTCGACAGCCAACCGGTACGAGTCGCTTCGCCAGCTCAGCCGGCAAATGGATGAAGTCGCCGCCGTCGCCTACAGCAGCGGCTGGAACGAGTTGCTGCAGAAAATGGCGGCGACGTTCAACGCGCGCCGTGCCGAGCTGATTGTCTTTTCCGCCAACGGTACCGGCGAAGCGACGCGCTACCGGCTACAGCAGCGCGGCGAGGGCGAGGAAGAAACGTTCATTCCCGACGCGGATGAACGCCGGCTGCATATGGACATGCAGCGCCACCCGGCGGCGCGTTTCCTCGGAACCGCCGTTCTTCCGGCAAGCGTGACGCGCAGCGGCGCGGGTGCGAAAGGCATGGCGGCGCCGCTGGTCGTGCACGAGCGCGCCATGGGATTGCTGGTGGTGATGGACAAGGCGGCGGGCGAGCGCACGTTCAACCCGGCGAACCTGGAGCAGTTCGGATTGTTCGCCGCGCGCGTCGGTCGCGCCGTCGAGCAGGGACGGCTGGTGGAGCGCATCCGGGAAGAGACGGAAACCCTGCGCGAGCGCATGTACGTCGACACGCTCACCGGGTTCCCGAGCGAATCGGCTTTCCACGAACGCATGCGCGCAACGCACGCGCAGGAGCAGGATGCCGCCATTGCGGTTGTTTCCATACGCAACATGATCAGCATCAACCGCAACTTCGGTCGTGCCGTTGGCGACGGTGTGTTGATGGATATCGCCGGCAAACTGAAACTCCTGCTGCGCGACGGCGTTTCCGTCTATCGTCCGGCCGCCGCGAAATTCATCGTCGTCATGCAGGATGTCAGCCGCGAGCAGGCCGCCGATACGCTGCGCGAGTGGCTCGCGGAAAACGACCTCGTCTACCATCATGGCGACGTCAACATCTTCGCCGAAGTCTACTGCGGCGTTGCTCACTACCCCGACGACAGCGACGAGCCCGCCATCGTGATGGAATCCGCCGGCGTGGCGATGACGCACGCGGAAGCGTCCCGGGAACCTGTCGCGGTCTATGCAACGCCGGTCACCCGGGACGACGCGTTCGACATCATCCTGCGCGGCGACCTCGCCGAAGCGGTGCGCAATCGCGAAATCGATCTGGCTTTCCAGCCGAAGATCCTGCTGCGCAATGGCGAGATCATCGGTTGCGAAGCGCTGGCGCGCTGGCGGCATCCCAAGTACGGCTACATCCGTCCGGATATCTTCATCGCGATCGCGGAAAAGACGAACATCATTCTCGATCTCAGCCGGCTGGTATTCGAAAAGTCACTGCAGGCGCTGGGCGGATGGCTGAAGACGCGGAGCGACCTCGGCCTGTCCATGAATCTTTCCGCATACGACCTTCGCCAGCCGGACCTGGTAGCGCGCGCCGCCGAAATGCTCGAAGCCTGGTCGATCCCCGCCAGCCGCATTACCTTTGAAATCACCGAAACCGTGCTCATGGAAGACGTCCAGCAATCGGCGAACGTCATCGAGGGCCTGCATCGCCTCGGCATACGTATTTCCGTCGACGATTTCGGCACCGGCTATTCTTCGTTCGCCTATCTCGCGCAACTGCACCTGGATGAATTGAAAATCGACCGGTCCTTCGTGTCCAACATGGACTCGCGTACCGCCGATGCGGCGGTGGTCGAAACCCTGATCCAGCTTGCCCACCGGCTGAATATCGCCGTCGTCGCGGAGGGTGTCGAGACCGGCGCCGTACTCGCGCGGCTGGCCGCACTCGGTTGCGACGAAGCGCAGGGTTATTTCATTTCCCGCCCGCTTGATGCGCACGGATTCGAAACCTTTCTCCGCGAACGGGAAGCCCTGCCGCTGTCGAACGTATCGCCCTGATTTCTTCCGCCTCTTCCCTCTTCCCTCTTCTCTTAACCAATCACTGCTATTAAGCAACAATTAGCTTGTTTTATTCCGGCAAGCTGCTATTTTTACAAGTGACATCTTGTCTAATACAAGGAGACTGATCATGCCCATGATCGCGCTAGTCCTGTTTCTCGCGGCAGCCGTTGGCGGCCTGGTGATGGCGACCATGATCTTCCGCGAAAGAAAGCCACCGCTGTGGATTGCGCTGCTGCATGGCGCCGCAGCGGCGACCGGCTTGCTGCTGCTCGCCATGATCTGGCTGGACGGCAAGGCAACCACGCCTGTGCTCGCCGCGCTGGCCGTGCTGGTGATTGCCGCGCTGGGCGGTTTCTTCCTGCTCAGTTTTCATTTGCGCGACAAGCCGCATCCCAAGGCCGTCGTGGTGCTGCACGCCGTGCTCGCCGTCTGCGGCGTCGGCGCACTGTTGATCGGCGTACTGTGAAACCGCTGCGCGTGCACGGCTTGCCGCTGCACCCGATGCTGGTGCATTTCCCGGTGGCGGCATGGACCGTCGCCACCGGACTCGCGGTGCTCGCTCCGCTGGAACTCGCCGTGGATATTCCGCGTTTTGCCGTTTATGCAAACGCGTTCGGTATCGTGACCGGCGCGCTGGCCATGCTCGCAGGATTGCTCGAACTCGCTGCGCTGCCCGCTGAACGGAATCTCCGCGACACGGTTGCACGGCATTTCGCGCTGGCAGGCTCGGCATGGCTGACGTATTGCCTCATGTGGGTATTGCAGATGAAGGCTCTGCTCCTGCCAGCAGCCGCTACCGCGATCGCGGGCTTCATCCTGCTGGCCGCCGCCGGTCATGCCGGCGCACGCGTGGTTTATTGTCATGGTTTTCCACGTCGCGGCTTTCCACACCAACCGGATCACCAATGACAGCAATTCAACAATCCACACGCCACGACATCCTGCGCGAACTCAAGATGCGCGGCGGCGCCAGCCATACCGAACTCGCCGAACATTTCGACATCAGCCGGGAAGGCGTGCGTCAGCAGATGACGCAACTCGAAGCGCTCGGCTGGGTTCGAAAGGAAACGCAGGAAACGCAGGGCCGCGGACGGCCCGCCAGTCGCTGGATACTGACGGCAGAAGGCGACGAGCAATTCCCCCGCTTCTACGATGCGCTCACCGTGACATTACTCAAGACCGTCGGCGAACAGCTGGGCAAGGACGGCTTGCGCAATGTGCTCGCCAGCATCACCGACCAGCAGGTCAACGCCTGGCAACCCGTGCTGGAAGGCAAGCCGCTGAAGAAGCGCATGGCCGCGCTGCGCGGCATTTATTTCGACAAGGATCCGTTCACGACAGTGGAGCGCGACAGGGACGGTGCCATGCTCGTCGAACACAACTGTCCGTATCTTTCAGCGGCCATGGACGAACCGCGGCTGTGCAGCGTCACCGTCTCGACAATGAAACGCCTGCTGGGCGTGGAAGTCGAACGCACCGAGCGTTTCCAGCAAGGCGACGGGCGCTGTGTTTTCCGCATCAGGGACGACAAGCCGGTTGCGAAACGTTTCCGGTTCGCCTGGGAAGACCGGGACTGAACATCAGCCGCCGCATGAGCACTTTCCCCTGACCTGCATTTCGTATTACCCGTCTGCGTGAAATCCCCTGTAATGGACGCGAGCCGGGAAGCGCTGGGAGGCACCGCATGACATTTTCCGTCGTCGCACGCTGTGCGCGTACCGGTAAATGCGGCGTCGGCGCCGCCACCGCGGCAACCGCCGTCGGCAAGCTTGCGTCTCATGCCATGGCGCGAAACGGCGCAGTCGCAACACAGGCGCTGATCAATCCGTACATCGGCTATGACGGCTTGCGGCTGCTGGAACACGGTCACAGCGCTCGCGATACGCTGAACCTCCTGCTGGCAAATGATCCGCATCCAGAACAGCGCCAGGTCGGCATCGTGGACCGTGAGGGCAACACTGCCGCATGGACCGGCGCCGAAAACATCGCCTGGGCCGGCGACCGGCAGGGCCGCGGATTTTCCGTGCAAGGCAATCGTCTCGCGGGCCCGCAAGTCCTTGAAGCGGTCATCGACGTCATGCATGCGACGGAAGACAAGGAACTTGCCGAACGGCTGCTGCTCGCAATCGAAGCCGGCGACGCCGAAGGCGGCGATTTGAAGGGTGAACGTTCAAGCAACATCTTCGTATTCGATCGCGAAGAGTATCCGCAATGGGATATCCGCGTGGATGATCACGACGAACCCGTCAGGGAACTGCGCCGGCTGTTTCACCTTTTCCAGGACGAATTGCTGCCGCATATGGAAAGGATGCCGACACGCAAGGAGTTCCCGCGTATCGTGGACTGAACGATCCGCTTACACATCGCGCTCCGGGTTCGCGCGGCGCATGGCGTCTGCCAGATCGCCATGATCGCCATGATCACGATAGTCGTCATCAAGGCTTTCCATTATCGCCCGCAGATCCACGTCGCTTTCATTCTGGCCCAGCTTGAACTTCGCTTCGACCGTGTCCACGACGACGCGCACACCCGTGACATGACGCATCAGCTTTTCCCGCCGCGGCCCCATTTCCACTGTGGACCACGGCGACGTACGCCCGTTTTCCATTGCCATCACCAGCTTCTCCACGGCGAGTTCCGTGTTCGTCTCGTTCAGCACTTCGCAGCGTCCCTGCGCGTGCACGGCGATGTAATTCCATGTCGGTGCACTGTGCGGTGTGGGCAGGATGCGCGGACTGATGTAACCGTTCACACCCGTGAAGACGATCAGCACGTTGCCGTGCACCTGCTGCAACTGCAGGTTGGCGCTCGCGAGATGCGCCCACAGGATCAGTTGTCCCTGCTCGCGCTCCGCGACCCAGGGCAATGGCGTCGCATCGAAGCCGCCGGCCGTATGCGTCACCAGCGTTCCGAAGCGATGCGTGTTGATGAAATGAAATACGTCGTCTGTATGCGCGGGCCTGAAGCGTTCGGCAATATGCATTCACCGCTCCCGTTCGCGCTGCAACAGCGCGGCCTTGCGTTCAATGCCCCAGCGATAACCGGCGAGTTCGCCGTTCGCGGCCACCACGCGATGGCAGGGAATCAGCAGCGCCACCTTGTTGCGTCCACACGCTGATGCAACGGCGCGCACGGCTTCCGGGCGTCCAAGCTGCGACGCCACTTCCTTGTAGGAAACCGTTTCGCCGAGCGGAATCCTGCGCAGCACTTTCCACACGCTGGCCTGGAATGCGGTGCCTTGCACGTCGATCGGAAGATCCAGTGCATCGCCCGGCAGGAGCACGAAATCGCGCACCTTGTCGAACCATTCGCGCAAACGGATTTCGTCGTTGCTGAAACGCGCCTTCGGAAATGCCGCGTAGAGTTCTTCCAGCAGCGCGCCCGGCTCTGCGCCGAACGAAAGCCAGCAAATCCCCTTGTTGGTTGCCGCCATCAGCATCCAGCCGAGATCGGAGAGACCCAGCCACCATCCGATCGCGATGGGTTTGCGCAAACCTGCCGGCGCAACGCCGAGGCTCGTTCTCGAACTTTCATACGCCGTGGTAACGGATTCGAATCCGGCGGCGTAAAGCGCATCCAGTGCGTTGCGGTTCCGGCCCACGACCCGCACCAGGCGGTGCAATTGCAGCGCCTGCGCGTACGCCTTCGGGCTGATGCCCAGCCGCCGCGTGAACTGGCGCTGCAATTCGGAGGCGCTGACGCCGGCCTGCTCCGCAAGCTCCGTGAGCGCGGGCGCCTTTTCCGCGGACTCGATCGCACGGCAGGCGTGCAGCAATACGCGCGGCCAGTCGATTTTCGGTTTACGGGAGTTCATTGGCGGAGCCCGGATCAATGGAGTAGGGATAAACGGCAGCAAGAAACCCCGGCTGCGACCGGATCCTCGCAATCCAGTTCACGACATTCGAATAATCCTGCAACGGCAGGTCTGCCTCGTCCGAGAATCCGACGTACGCATACATCGCCATGTCGGCGATGGTGTAGCCGCCGCCGTCCACCAGGAATTCGCGCTGGGCGAGCCAGCCGTCCAGGATCGCGAGCGTCTTGAGGCTGCCGGCCACCTTGCCGCGTATCGCCTCTTCGCTGCGGCGCGCACGCTTTCCGGTCATCGTCCAGTGACGCAACGACGCAATGCCGTTCTGCACGTAGTCTTCCTCGAAAAACATCCATCGCGCCACTTGCGCGCGCTGCCACGGATCGGCAGGCAGGTAGGACGTGCCGTCGGCGAGGTACAACAGGATCGCGTTCGACTCGGACAGGACGCGTCCGTCTTCCAGCTCCAGCACGGGAACCGCGCCGACGGGATTCTTCGCCAGGAACCACGGCTGTTTTCCTTCGCCGTCGAAGATACTCACGTTCACGGTTTCGTATTCCATGTTCAAATGGTTGAGCAGCAACCGCACCTTGTACGCGTTCTGCGAAGGCAGGTAATCGTATAGCTTCATCATGCCGGACACTCCGTTCAAATTGAATGAGCACGATCATGCCGATGCAGTTGCGCGAACTCTTCCCGTTTCTTGCGCTGCGCCGCGCTGGATTCCACGCACGATTCAGACGTCCGAAAATGGCCAGACGCGCCCTTCGCGCTGCTCTATCGTTACGCCTGCAAAACACGTTCATCCGCAGAGATGATGATGCGGCGGAAGATGATATTTCGGATAAACGAGGTTCGCGCAACAACATGAACATGACAACGACAACGGCAGTGACTGCCGCGAATGACTTCTCCACGCGTAGCCAGGAGCGCGTGCGGACGATCGACTGGGAAAGCGTGGCGCGAAACCTGGATGCGCGCGGCAATGCCGTGATCGAAAATCTTCTGTCTGCGCGGGATTGCGATGCGATCTCGCAACTGTACGACGAAGACGTTTTTCGCAGCCGCGTGGTCATGGGACGGCACGGCTTCGGCAAGGGCGAGTATCAGTATTTTCGTTATCCCCTGCCGGCGGTGGTTGCCGGCATGCGGGCCGCGCTCTACCCGCACCTGGCGCCGGTGGCAAATCGCTGGACCACGTCAATGAGAATCGACGTGCAGTATCCCGCGCACCACGCGGATTTCATCGCACGCTGTCACGCCGCCGGACAATGCCGTCCGACGCCGCTGTTGTTGCGCTACACGACGGACGATTACAACTGCCTGCACCAGGATCTGTACGGCGAACACGTCTTTCCGCTGCAACTCGCGATCCTGTTATCCGAACCCGGCCGCGATTTCACCGGCGGCGAGTTCGTGCTGACCGAACAGCGGCCGCGCATGCAGTCGCGTCCCGAAGTCGTTCCCTTGCGCAAAGGCGATGCCGTCGTGTTTGCGGTTCACCGGCGTCCGGTACAGGGCGCGCGCGGCGTATACCGGGTCAACATGCGCCACGGCGTGAGCCGGTTGCGCTCTGGCCGGCGTCACACGCTGGGCATCATCTTTCACGACGCGAAATAAAAGGTTCTTCGCGGATTGGCGGGACGGAGAAGCCGAGACTCCCGCCGGTCGCCCCTGCCTTCCCCTGTGGCCCGTTGCAAAGGCAAGACAACAAGAGCAATGGACAGGATCAACAGGATGAAGAAAGATTTTCAGGATCAGAGCGTAGCGCGGGCAAAGAACCGTATTGCAGCTCTGCATCACGTGATATTGGAAATCCTGTTGATCCTGAAAAATCCTGTTAATCCTGTCCATTTGATCTTCTGCAGACTGCCGGTGCTACGCAGCTGTCAGCGTGAACGTCGCCCCTCCGGCTTGTGCTGCAAGCCCGACGAAGTGACATGTCGCGCCCCGGGCACTATGCTGAGACTGGGATGGGGAAGCAGTTGACAATAATCTTCCATATGAAAATCAGAAGCCTCGCGCTTTGCGCACTCTCGATCTCCCTTCTTCCGTCCGTCGCCGGCGCCACCGACCAGACCTTGCCTGACATTACATTCAACGGTTTCGGCACCCTGGGCCTGGCCCGCTCAAGCGAAGATCAGGCCGATTTCAGAAGCAGCGTGTTCCAGCCTGATGGCGTGGGCTACAGCCACGAGTGGGCGCCGCACGTCGACAGCCGGCTGGGACTGCAATTGACCGCGAATTTCAGTGAACGATTGACCGCCGTCGTACAGGTCGTGGCAGAGAAACATCACGATCACACGTACAAGCCCGAACTCGAGTGGGCCAACCTCGGATATTCGTTTACGCCGGATTTCAGCATGCGCGTCGGGCGCATCGTGCTGCCGACATCGATGGTCTCCGACTCTCGCAAGGTCGGTTATGCCAATCCCTGGGTACGGCCACCGATCGCTGTCTACAGTCTGCAGGCGCTCACCAGCAGTGACGGTGTTGACGCAACCTACCAGTTCCGAGCCGGCGAGATGACCGGCAGCGTGCAGGCGTTCTACGGCAACAGGGATTTCGGAGTGCCGGACCTCGGCACCTGGGAAGCGAAAGACATTTACGGTGCCTTCCTCACGACGGAGTTCGGCGACGCCACCCTTCGGGGCGGCTATCAGCACGGCAACTTGCACTCCGCTGCGATCAACGAATTTTTCGATCTGTTCCGGCAGTTCGGGGCCGAGGGAGACACCATCGCCGACAACTACGAACTCAGCGACAAACATATCAGCAGCTGGACCATCGGCGGCAGTTACGATCCGGGCGCCGGGTTTGTCATGGGTGAATGGTACAGAAGCTCAAGCAGCTCCTTCATAGGCACCAGCACGGGTTGGTACATATCCGGTGGTTATCGTATCGGCGAGTTCACGCCATACGCGACCTACGGACAGCGAGACAAGCGGCGCACCGAAGAGTCCGGCCTTGATATCGCCGCGTTGCCGCCACCGCTGCAGCCAACAGCAACTACATTGAACGGGGTTCTGGCCCGTTACTTGCGCACCAATGATTTCGCCACATTGAGTGCGGGCATGCGCTGGGACTTCAGGCCGGGGTTCAGTCTCAAGTTGCAGTTCGATCATGTACGCCTCGGTGAAGGCTCGTACGGAGATTTCAACAACATCCAGCCGGGCTTTGAACTGGGCAGCAACGTCAACGTGTTCAGCACCACCCTGGACTTCGTTTTCTGATGAAGACTGCGAACATCAACAAGCATGTCCTGGTACTTGTCGCAGGGATGGCGCTCAGTGTGTGGATCAGCGCCGTGCGCGCCGAAGTAGTGGTCGTGGTGTCGCCCGCGAACAGCGTGACCGCGCTGAGTGCCGAGCAGGTTGCGGATATCTTCCTGGGCAAGAGCAGCCGCTTCCCGGATGGCAATGTCGCGGTGCCGATCGATCAGGCGGAAAACTCCAGCGAACGAACCGAGTTCTATTCCCGATTCGCCGACAAGACGCTTGCACAAGTGAAGATGCACTGGGCAAAACTGATCTTCACCGGTCGCGGTCAGCCGCCGCGAAAAGCGAAAGACGCCGGTGAAGTGAAGAAGCTGCTGGCACGTAATCCGAATGCCATCGGCTATATCGATCGCAGCGAGGTCGACGACACGGTCGTCGTGCTCGAAATCGACGAGCCGGAACGGTAACGGCAATGGCAACGGAAACCCCGCAGAACGTTGTCACAGGGCCTGCACGCGGCGTGCATCGCCTTACCGACTCGCGCGTCCTGTTTCCCCTCCTCGCCGTTATCCTGCTTGTCACCATCTGGACGGTCGCGGCGCTCCTCATCCGCTCGGATTACGTCACTGCGCGACGCGCCGCGGCGACATCGACCGTCGATCTCGCGCTCACCTACGAAGCCCAGGTCGTGCGCGCGCTGCGTGAAATCGACCAGACATTGAAATTCATCAAGTACGCCTACGCGGATGGCGGCGACGCGTCGGTCCTGTCTGAACTGGACGCACAAGGACTGCTGCCGTCGGATCTGTTGTTCGTGGTCAGCATCGCGGACGGCCAGGGCAACATCATCGCGACCACGGGAATGTCCAAAGACACAGGCATTGCCAATGAGGATTATTTCCAGGCGCAACGCGATGCGGAAACCTTTGCCGTCGGTACGCCACAACAGGATCCGGAGAACGGCGAGTGGGCCGTGCATTTCAGCCGCCGGCTGGAAGCCCCGGATGGCAGCTTCGCCGGCATCGTCATCGTCTCCAGCAATCCCGCGTACTTTGTCAGCAGCTACGAACGCGCGACCATGGGCAGGAACGGCGTGCTCGGCGTGCTCGGCACCGACGGTGTTTTCCGGGCACGACGTACGGGCGATGCCGTCTCCTACGGCGACACCGTCGATTACGCCGCTGTCGTCGTGGAGAATGCGGAGCACGATGCCGGCGCGGAAGTCTCGATCAATGAATGGGACGGCGTGCCCCGCTACACGATTGCGCGAGAACTGTACGGCTTTCCGCTCGCGGTGATCGTTGCGTTGTCCGAGCAGGAACAGCTTGCCGCAGCCGATGCGTTGTTGAGCGGCCACTTCTGGCGAGCGGGCATCGCCAGCGCCCTTGCGATTCTTGTCCTCGCGCTGCTTGGACGGCTCAACTGGCAACTGCAGCAAAGCCGCTTGCGCGCCATGGAGGAACAGGTCGCGCACGCGAAACAGGTGGAACACCTGGCGTACCACGACAGCCTGACCGGACTGCCGAACCGCAGCCTGTTCAGCAAGCTTCTGAATCTGTCCATCAGCCAGGCATCGCGCTACCAGCGGCGGCTGGCCGTGTTGTTCCTCGACCTGGATCGCTTCAAGCTCATCAACGACACGCTCGGACACCACGCCGGTGACGAGTTGCTGATACAGGTTGCCGAACGGCTGAAATCGTCATTGCGCAACAGCGATACCGTCGCTCGCCTCGGCGGCGACGAGTTCGTCGTGCTGCTGCCGGAGATGAACGAGGAAAAGCAGCTGACGATAGTCGCCACGAAAATCCTCGCTGCCGTCAGAAGTCCTTTCGTGCTGGCGGGCCAGGAACTGCGCGTTACCGTGAGCATCGGCATCAGCAACTATCCGCAGGACGGAGAAGATGAGCAGACGCTCATGAAGAACGCGGACATCGCGATGTACAACGCCAAGGAGGAAGGCAAGAACAATTTCAGGTTCTACTCTGCGGAACTGAATGCCAATTCACTGGAACGGCTGTCGCTCGAATCGAACCTGCGCCGGGCGTTGGAAAACAACGAATTCCGCCTGGTCTACCAGGCAAGGAAAAGCATCAACAGCAACCGGATCACCGGCGTTGAAGCGCTGTTGCGCTGGCAGCATCCGGATCTCGGGCTGATCGCTCCCCTGCAGTTCCTGCCGATGGCGGAAGAATCCGGCCTGATCGTTCCCATCGGCAAGTGGGTACTGGAAACCGCCTGCCGGCAAAGCGTGGCGTGGAAGGAACAGGGGCTCGCGCCGTTGAACATGGCCGTGAATCTCTCCGCACGGGAATTCGCGGACGAGCATCTCCTGCAAAGCACTACCGCAATCATCGGCAAGACCGGCATGGATCCGCGCCTGCTGGAGATCGAGTTCGCCGAAAGCATGCTGATGCGCGATCTGGACAAGGCCGTGCCGGTGCTGGATGGCCTCACGTCGCTGGGTGTGCGGATCGCGATCGACGACTTCGGCGCCGGCTACGCTTCGCTGTCAGCCTTGAGAAAGTTTCATGTCAACACGATCAAGGTGGATAACCGTTTCATCCGCGACATCGTCAGCAATGCGGAAGACCGGAACCTGGTCGAGGCCATCATTGCGATGGCCAAGGTGCTCGGCCTCACGGTGGTCGCAGAGGGTGTTGAAACGCAGGAGCAGGCGGATTTTCTCGGCCGGAAATCCTGCGACGAAATCCAGGGTTTCTATTTCAGCAGGCCCTTGCCGGCAGACAGCCTGACAAGCCTGCTGGAGTCCTACGAACAATAAGAGTTGCGGCCACCGTCTTCCTGTTCCTGTTCCGCCGCGCGCGCCTTGACGATGCGTCCTGCACGCGCGTTCTTCTACTCAGTGCGGCCCACGCCGCAGGCTTCCCGCAATACTCGGCTGGCTTCTCCGTTGATGTGCGCGATCGACGGGCCCGAAAAAGCGGAGGCCGTCTCCACCGGCATCCTTTGCGGCATACATCGCCTGGTCGGCGTGCGTCGTCAGCTCGTCCACCGTATCGCCGTGCTCGGGATACAGCGCAATACCGATACTCCCGGCAATCCGCACAGTTTCGTGTCCGATGGAAAACGGCCGCGACAATCGCGCCAGGATCGCGCGCGCGACCGCTTCCACATGCGATTCGTCTCCCGCACCGGTGAGAATGACGGTGAACTCGTCGCCGCCCATGCGCGCTATCGTGTCCGTCTCGCGTATGCATGCCTTGATGCGATCCGCAGCCTGTTTCAACAACAGATCACCGCCATCGTGGCCGAGGCTGTCGTTCGCTTCCTTGAACTTGTCGAGATCGATGTACAGCAGCGCCAGCAGGCCGCGGTTGCGCTTCGCCAACCGGATGTCCTGCTCCAACCTGTCAAGAAACAGCCGCCGGTTGGGAACGCCGGTCAGATGATCATGGTTGGCATGCTGCCAGAGCGTCCGCTCCCAGGCCTTGCGCGCGGTGATGTCGCGAGAGTTGCCGGCGACGGCTTCGATCCGGCCATCCTTGTCGAGCACGGGCGCAAAAAGATATTCGACAACATGCACATCACCGCGTGAAGTGGTGGTGGTGAATTCGCCCCGGTACACCTCGCCGGTGTCGACCACCTGTCCGATCCGGTGATGCACTTCCGCGGCGAATGCCGGGTCCACTGCGTCGACGGCCTTGCCGATGATGTCCTTCGGATGTTTCCCGTACGCTTCCGCAAGCGTGCGGTTCGCATAAAGAATGCGTCCTTCGAGATCGAAGATGTAGCTCTGGTCCGCGGAATACGACAGCATGGCTTCGAGCAATCGCGTCTCGTGCTCCTTGCCTACGGTGAACGCGTCCAGCGATTCCGCAAGCGCACAGTCAATCGCGTCGTCGAACTTCACCAGCTCTTCGGGATGCATCCGCTCCGATGCCTGCCCCCACAGGCGCATCACGCTGGCGCGCAAGGCACGAAACTCGGCCACCATGTCGCGGATGCTGAAGCCCCACTCCATTCGATCGCCGCCGTGCGCTTCGGCAGCTGACCTGGCGGATTTGCGCGGCGAAATCTGCCGCCATTTCTCCGCCGTCCGTGCGCGATCCTGCGACGGATCGAGATCATCGGCGATGAAATCCAGCATTCCCCGCGCGTGATCGCGCAATGCGCTGTTCGTCATTTCGTCTGGCGAAGTCTGCAGCTTGCGCGCGAAGTCCTCCCACTCCTGCAGGATCGCCTCTTCGTTGGCGCGAATGAATGTCGATAACGGCATGTTGCTCTCCCGGCTGTTCAAGCACGGATATTCACGGGAGCAAGACGGAACGTCCAGACGGGGAAAACCCCTGTACGAACATTACATAACCGGGTACGGGCACAACATCGGCCCGGCGGTGAAAGCAGAAATATCGTCACCGAGACCCGGAAACGAAATGTCCGCTGGGCATTCATCCCTCTATGCAGTCACCGGGAGCAGAAAGTAAGGTATTCACCTGAAATGAAACGGCGTGACATTGCACAACAACGAACGTGAAGTGAATGCCGTTTGTAACAACCGCTCATGTACGACGCATATCTTTGTTACGGAGGCTCCGCATGTCATCTTGTTCGGAAATACTGCGCAACCCGCCAAAAGGCCATCACTTCTGCCAGCTGCATACAACCGGAAAAGCACTTGATCGCGCATTGCGCGTCTACGTGATGGCAGGGCTGCAGAAAAAAGAAACCGTTGCCATTTTTTCAAACGCGGACCGGCTGGGCATGATACGTACCTGTATCGCCGATTCCGGCCTCGATCCGGAGGCCCTCGAAGCCGCCGGCAAGCTTTCACTGCATGACGGAAGCAAGACACTCGAGGCATTTCTTTCCACCACCGATCCGGACTGGACAGGTTTTCGCCGCGCGATACAGAACACGCTTGACGCACTCGCTACCCGCGGCGACCACAGCGGTGGAAAGGTCATCCGGATCTATGGCGACATGGTCAACGAACTGTGGCGAAAGAAAAGAACCGAAGATGCGGTTCAACTGGAAAAACTCTGGAACGAAATCCTGCAGGATGGCAACGCTCCGTTGTTCTGCGGTTACGAGTTCGATGGTCTCGATCCGGCGGCTTACAGGAACCCCGTCAACAAGATCGGTTACGTCCATGCTGAAGTGGCGGCCACCGAAGAAGATGAACTTTCCGTCCACGCACTTGATCGAGCCTGTCTGGAAATCATCGGGTTCTCGCTTTCCGCAATAACCCGTTCCTCGATATTCCGCGCATCGAAGAATGAACCTTCTCTCCCGGCGCTACAGCAGATTGTCGTGTGGCTGGAACGAAACCTGCCCATGCATACGGCGGAAGTGCTGGAACGTGCCCGGACGCATTACTCGGATGCGGGCTTGAAGCGCGCATTCTCGCCCGGCGACATGCGATGTGCCGCGAACCAGCCGTATTGATCAACGCATTCATTTGATGACGGCCGCAAACGAAAGGCGACTGAATGCCGCCATGCCATTTTCGCGGCGCACGCATCGAAGCCAGTATTGACTGAGGCACCGGTCGCCTGCATCCTCCCTATGTGTTCCATGTGGGGCTTCGCACTTTCTGCGAAGGGGGAATCGCAATGAAACTTCAGCACCTTCTTCTTTTCATCGTGTTCGCCGCGCTCGCCGGCTGCAGGGATTCCAGCGATCCGCAGACCGATGACGGCGCCTTTACCGGCTATTTCCCGCTGCCGCAGAACACCGGTGCGCCGGTCACGTCGGAAGCATTCGACTTCCACGTGCAGACCGTCGTCGACGGATTGAGCATTCCCTGGAGCATGGCGTTTCTTCCCGACGGACTGCTGCTCGTTACCGAGCGCGCCGGCTCGCTGCGACTCGTCAATGCCGGTGAACTGGATCCTGTCGCCATTGCGGGAACGCCCGCCGTGTTCGCGCAAGGCCAGGGCGGCCTGCTGGACGTCGTCGCGCATCCCGATTACGCGAACAACGGCTGGATATACCTTTCATATTCCGCCATCGAACAGGGCGGCTCGCACACCGCGCTCATGCGCGCGCGGCTGGACATCGAAGAGCACCGTCTCGTCGAACAGGAAGTTCTCTTCACGGGTCAGCCTGCGACATCCGCAACCCAGCACTTCGCCGGACGGATCGTGTTGCAGGACGGTTACGTTTATCTTTCCGCCGGCGACCGCGGCGTGATGGACGAAGCGCAGAACCTTGCCACTCACAACGGCAGCATCATTCGCCTGCATGACGATGGCCGCGTGCCTGCCGACAATCCGTTCGTGGATGAAGCGGATGCGCTGCCCGAAATCTGGTCCTACGGTCATCGCAACACGCAGGGTCTCGCGCTGCACCCGCTCGATGGAACGCTCTGGAACAATGAACACGGCCCGCGTGGCGGCGATGAAATCAACGTGATCCGCGAAGCTGCCAATTACGGCTGGCCCGTCATCACCTACGGCATCGACTATGACGGCACGCCAATCAGCGATCAGACGGAAATGGAAGGCATGGAACAGCCGGTCATCTACTGGACGCCGTCGATAGCGCCCTCGGGAATGGCGTTCGTGACAGGCGATCGGTACCCGGACTGGCAGAACAACATCATGACCGGCGCACTTGCCGGGCAGGAATTGCGCCGCGTCGTGCTGGACGGCCATACGGTCACGCACCAGGAGACGTTGCTGCTGGGCTCCGGCCGTATCCGCGACGTGAAGATGGGACCGGACGGCTTTCTCTATATCGCCAATGAATCGAACGGCACGATCGCGCGGCTGATACCTGCCGAATAGCGCATGTGCGTTGCGTAGCCCCTTCTTGAACAGCGTACGATGCGCGGAACGTGAAGCGGAAACGGAAACCGAATGGACGGCGCTTGCGTTTGTTCGACCGGAGTTCGCAGTCTGTCCGGTTATTCACTGAGGAAGATTTTCGTCGCCCCATGCCTTCAACAGGCGGATGATCGGTTCGAGAGTTTCACCTTTCTTCGTCAGCGAGTACTCCACGCGCGGCGGCACCTCCGGGTACACCTCGCGCCACAGCAGACCATCGTTTTCAAGTTCCCGCAGTTGCCGGGTCAGCATGCGCTGCGTGACGTTCGGCATCAGCCGTCGAAGTTCATTGAAGCGTTTCGTACCGTTCAGCAGGTGGTGAATAATGACGCCTTTCCACTTGCCTCCAAGTACTTCAAGGCTGGATTCCACACCGCAATCGGTGCTGAGGCTTCGGCTGTCGACTTTCTGTCTCATGGTATACAACCTGTAAGTACGGGACAGGTTTGTGCATTCTTACATGAACACTTGCACGGCGATATGATCCCCGCAGCTTCACAACCCGGATCGAACTGCCATGCAAGCCATCGGTTACATCGAGAATCTTCCCATCGATCATCCGCGCGCATTGCGTGATATCACCGCGCCCGATCCCGTGCCGGATGCACACGACCTGTTGGTGCGGCCGCGCGCGGTTTCGGTCAACCCGGTGGACATCAAGACCCGGCTGGGCAAGCCGGCGTCAGCGGATGCTCCGCGCATACTCGGCTGGGACGCCAGCGGCGACGTCATTGCCGTTGGAAGTGAAGTTTCCGGATTCATGGTCGGCGATGCCGTCTGGTATTCCGCACAGCTTGACCGGCCGGGAACGAATGCGGAATACCACCTCGTCGATGCGCGCATCGTCGCGCATAAACCGCTCAGCCTGGATCACGCCGCTGCGGCTGCAATGCCGTTGACGAGCGTAACCGCGTGGGAATGTCTCTTCGACCGGCTCGGCTATACGCCCATGCCGAGCGCGTACAACAGGGAAAATTCCTTGCTGCTGATCAACGGCGCGGGAGGGCTCGGCTCCATGGTCCTGCAGCTCGGCCGGCTTGCGGGCATTGAAATCACGACTACCGCGGGTCGTGACGAAACCGTCGCGTGGTGTCAGGCCATGGGTGCAACGCGCGTCATTCCGCATACCGCATTGGCGCAAACGCCCGACAACACTTTTGCACGCATCCTCTGCGCGCACGACACGGACAGGTATTTCGCGGAAATGGCGCGACTCGTCGCGCCGCAGGGCCTGATCTGCGCCGTCGCAGGAACAAGACAGCCACACGACCTGCAGCCGTTGATGAGCAAGAGCGCCGGTTTCGTCTGGGAACTGGTCTTTACCCGCAGCCTGTACCACACGCCAGACATGAGCCGGCAGCAGGAGATACTCCAGCAAGTAGCGCGCTGGGTGGACGAGGGAAAACTCCGGACCACGCTTACGGAAACACTGGCAGGATTGAACGCGGCGACATTCATCGAAGCGCATCGCCGCATCGAAAGCGGCCGCATGATCGGCAAACTGGCGGTCGTACTGGATTGACCCAACCACGCCGGGTCTTCTTCCCTCCATTCCGGAAAGCTCGCGTTCGATTCAGCCGAAACAGGCCTGCCGGATGGCTACCTTTCGTCGATCTTCATTGCTGGCAGAAGAATCAGTAAATGCTGACACCGGCGAATCAACCCGTGACCTATATTCAGGTGAAGTCGCAGTAACGGCCTGAAAAGGGGGGCGGGAATGCGTCGCATCGTGAACGCATCGCAGCTGCAGGCATTGGCCGAAGACATGCTCCGGATACTGGATATCCGCAATCGTCCGGATATCGCAATCGCAATCGCTGCGCTGTCGTCTGAGGAAAATCGCCGCCATTCGGACACGATCAACCGTCTCAAGTCCGAGTGCGGCTGCTTCGCCGGTGGCATATTCATGGCCACTTCAGTACTTCTCGTTGCGAGCTACCTGATTTTCAACAGTGCACAAACAATGCCGCACGGCGTTGGCGACTGGCTGCAACTCGCGGCTTTTGTCGCCGGTGCAGCGCTTTTCGGAAAGATGCTCGCCGTTACATGGGCGCGCGCAAGAATCCTGCTCGAAATCCGGCACGTGCTTGCATCGTTGCACGGATATCGGCAGTAACGACATCAAAGGGGGGGATCGAAGATGGCAAGAGTCTGTAGCGAAATTCAGGAATGGGTGGAAGAACAGGTTGAACGTCCCATTGAAGAATGGGTGAACCGGCAGGAAGAGCGATGCCGCGATGAACCCTGCAACTGGTGGCTGCTCTGCCTGAACAAACTTTTCTGCTGGCTCGTATGGGTGACCGTCAGGGTGGTCACCTGGGTCGTTGTCACTGTCGGCAAATGGGTAACGCGCGTGGTATGCGAAATCATCACGTTCGTGCTGGACGTGATAGGTTTCATCGTCAATCTGATCCTCAGCATACCCATCATCGGCGGCATCATCAGGACGATACTGAACTGGGTTACCGAAATCATATGGAGACTGGTCGGACTGATCGATTTCTTCATCTCCCTTGCCGGCGGGCGGGCACGCAAGAAGATGTACTTCGGCGTTGTCGTACCGAGTGTCGACGGAACGGCGATAGCCAACGACGTGGACATCATGACGCAGGTCAACGCGACAATCGCGTTCTATGACACCACCTGCAATATCAACATGATCTTTACGGGAATCTGCCATACGGATATCGCGCCACCGGATGGCGGACTGACCGTCGCGTGTGACGCGGAAGGATTCTTCAACGACTGGTGGCTGCCCGGCTCCTATTTCGAGTTTGCTGCCGCCACCTGCAAGTTCGTCGACGGATTCCGGCGAGTCATCGGTTATGGCGGCGAGATCGTGGTGTTCGTCGTACGCAACGTCACACCGGACACGCCGATGCGGGGAACGGCAGGATGCAGCTTCGGCTCGACGCATAATTATGTTGTGGTGGAAGCCCGGCCCACATCGCCGATATTGCTTGCCGCACATGAAATCGGGCATGCCTGCTGGCTGCCGCACGATGGCGGCGTCAACAACCTGATGTCGGGCAATGCCATTCCGCTACCGGCAACCGCAACGCTCACCAACCTGCAGATCGCAACCGTTCGCAGCAGCAAACATTGCGTCTACATCTGAGGAGTAAGGTCATGAACGACAAGAATCCAGACGAGCAAAAACCCGGCCAGCCCGATAACGAGCCTCCCGTCGTGGGCTGTGGCACGAACTCCACGTTCAACAACATCGTGGGTGTCGTTGCTGTGGTCGCTGCGGGAGCGATCGCGTACACGGTCTGGAAAGTGTTCTTTCAATGAAGATCCATACAGCGCAGACCCATCGACAGGTCCGGCGGTACTTCGCCGGCTGTTGATGTTTTTCCGCTGGCTTGAAACAGAAAGGCGGCCATTTGGCCGCCTTTCGCAATCATGATCGCGCGTTGAACGTTCAGCACCGGGAACCATGCAGTTACTGCTTCACGAAAGAGGGTAGTAACCCTCAGTGCGAATGCACATGTCGAATCACTCTACCTTGGATATGACAAATGCGTTTACACTCGCGTTTTTCCATAACCCCGGAACTGCCGCCGCTCCATGAACAGATCACTTGCACTGTCGTTGTTTTTCATTGCGCTGTTGATGCCGCAGGCTCATGCCGATGCATCGCTGCCGAACGTCGACAATTTCGACGCCGAATTCCGGCGCATCCTCGAAGGCGCCGGAATTCCGGGCGGCGCGTACGCCATCGTCCGCGAGGGACAGATCATCCGCGCCGGCGGTTACGGTGTCCGCATGTCAGGCGGCGACGACGCCGTTACCGCCGACACCGTGTTTCGTGTCGCGTCCGTTTCGAAAACATTTGCCGCACAAATCACCGCGTTGCTCGTGCAGGAAAACAAGCTGCGCTGGGACGACACTGTCAGCCGCTTTCTTCCCGACTTCCAGTTCAAGCACGGCGACAACGCCGGCGGTCTGCAGATCCGTCATCTGCTCGGTCAATCGACCGGTGTCGTTCCCAATGCGTACGACAACCTGCTCGATGCCGATGTACCGCTCGACAAGATACTGCCGCGCTTCAGCGAGCTGGATCCGATGTGTGCACCGGGCGAGTGCTATACCTATCAGAACATCCTGTTCGGCCTGATCGATCCCGTCGTCGAATATGCCACCAGCCGTTCCTACGGCACGCTGGTGCGGGAACGCATATTTCAGCCGCTGCAGATGCAGCACGCGTCACTCGGCATGGAAGCGTTTCTTGCTGCCGACAACCGCGCGCTGCCACACGTCAGAAAGAAAGGCCTCTGGCAACCGACGGAAGTGAAAGCCGGCTATTATCAGGTGGCGCCCGCAGCGGGCATCAACGCCAGCGCGAATGACCTCGCTCTCTGGTTGCTTGCGCAAATGGGACAGCGCCCGGATGTGATTGCGCCCGAACTGGTGCAAGTGCTGACCGAGAAGCACATACGCACGCCGCGGGACCTGCACCGCAGGCACTGGCGCGACATGCTCACCGACGCGCACTACGGCATGGGTTGGCGCATCTATCAGATCGGCGACGAGGAACTCTACCTGCACAGCGGCTGGGTGAAAGGCTACGTCGCCGATGTCGCGTATTCGCGCACGCGCCGCACGGGTCTCGTCGTACTGCTGAATGCCGAGTCCGGCGTTATCAGCGAAATCACCACGGGCTTCTGGAAAGAAGTTCTCAACGGCGAACCTCTCGCCGATCCGCTGCACATCGCTGTACCCGAAGAAGCGAACGTACTTTCTGCCGACGCCGGCGCGCAAGAGACAGTCGCAGCGCCAGATCCAGGCATGGCGCAATAAGCCGCCACGGCCGAAACACTGAACTGCCATTTGCCTGCGTAGCCTCGCATCACCGGCTCCGCCGGTGATGCGCGATGGCTCTCAATCCTCTCTCGGCAGGCAGTCGCCTGCCTTGGCGACTATCCAGCGCCAGGCATTGGTTGCATCCTCCACCGTGAACTGCGGCTCACCGCCAAGTGCGAGATATTCAGCAACGGTTTGTACGGTCACGAAATCGAGGCCTGCGCCGCTTGCCGCCGTGAACATGATGTTGTCGGCGCCATGATGGCCGTCATGCTTCAAGTCGAAGCAATGCCCGGCTTCATGAATCGGCACGGTGAGAAACACGAGTTCGGGCTGGAAGTCGCGCCACGTGGCGCCGATGTGAAAACGCGTTGTCGATCCGCCGCTCAACCAGTCCGCCGACGCGAAACCGAAATTGCCGCTCTGGTAGCCGAACACGCAGATCATCGGCAGACGGCAGTAATTTTCCGGCACGCCACCACCCATCACATCCGACACAATCGTCCTGGCGGTGTTATCGCCGAGATTCGGCAGCATGAACTGGTCCGTATTATCTATCGTGAAGAGTTCATAGCCATCCCACTGAAAATCCAGCCCAAGCTGGCGCGCTTTCCTGCGTGCCATCTTCATCTGCCTGTCGAATACCGCGCGCTTCACGGAAATGACGACAAAGTCCGGCACCTCTTCACCGGCGAGGTATTGACGGATATCCGAATAGGCGACAGCACGACGGGTGCCTTCGTACACCACGTCGAGTCGTCCGTGATTGAAAAACGCGCGCTTGCATTCGGGTCCGATGCGCGCAGCGCCGTAAAGATCCAGCGCGCCTGATTCGTGCAGTGTCCTGAGGTTGAGTGTGCCGCGCGAATGTACCTGCAGGCGAAACGGCAGGATGGTCCACGGTGCGCCGTAAGTTGAACTCGCCAGCGCGATCCCGTTCTTTATCTGCTCCAGTTCATCGCCGTCGAAACTGTCTTCCAGCACCGCTGCAATGGCATCACGCACCTGACTGCGTTTGATCCAGTCGCGAACGCCGCCCGAACCGACCAGGACAATGCCGAGCGCACCGGTTATCACGTTACCGAGACCGGACACCCCGTATGCCAGATCTTCGACAAAGCTGCAGAAATCGAGCCGCAGGATATCGACAATGGCTTGTGCGATGCCGGCGACGATCTGCCGCACGCCTTCGACAATGCGGCGTATGCCATCCAGCACGCCGGCAAGAATTCCGAACACCCAGCCGAGCACGCCGAAGCGGTCCGCAAGGTTGGCGAGCAGATCGGTGACGATCACCAGCAGATCCACGACCTGTTCCAGCAGGAAGTCGACGAGCGCCAGTACGTCTTCGACAATGCCGACGATGTCGTACCAGAGATCGACCAGCGTATCGAGCAGGCCTTCCGGGTCGGTGAACAGACAGGTAAGCCCCACGACAACGAACTTGACGACGGCGACCACGATTTCGACGACGATCTTGATCAACATGACGATGATCTTGCAGACCGTCTCGACCAGCCACTCGCCGACGACACGCACTACCCACTCGACGATGATCTCGATAATGGTTTCCAGCCAGCAGAACCACTTGTTGCAACACAGACACCACCAGTTGCATTCGCGCTCTTCGCAGCGCCGTTCGGTACGCTCCCTGCGCCGCTCTATCGGTTCCCGGATTTCCCGCTCGACCCAGCGCCGCGCTTCCTCGCAACTCTCCTGTGCATCCTCGACCCAGCGTTCGACGGGAACCGTTACATTTTCGGTAATCCACTTCCTGACTTCGGTACAGGCCGTCATGTTCGTATCCCCCCATGCGGTCAGCGCGCGGCGCGCCGCCTTGTCATCTTCGGTTTGCGCAGGTGTCCGCTGCCGCCTGTTGCGGCAACAGCGAGTCCTGCAGTTCATCGATGGTTCGATTGGCCAGGTGAAACGAGAAGAACAGGCTGATCAGCTTCGCAAGCACAGCACCGGCACCAGCGCTCGCGATGTAGAAGACCGTGTTCGGCCAGACCGGCAACGGCGAAACATCACCGGCGAGAAACAACAGGACAGGAATCAGGATCATCGCGGCAGAAGCCAGCGCACAGCCGCAATCCGAAAGTGCAAATGCCAGCCTGCGCTCCAATGTCTTTCGCCTGCCGGGAGACAGTGCATTGGCCGCGAGCAACTCGACGCGGAAGAAAGCCGGTCGTTTGAAGAGACCTGTCTTCTCCCTGAGCGCTTCGATCTCGCTACTCGAATGTATCCGGCAGACCGGCATGTCAATCAGCCGCCCCGACCCGAAGCTGCCTGTATCAAAAGGTGGTTGATGCGTTTCGAAACCTTCATGCCCGCCCCCCGCTGGCATCCGTATTCACGGCCTATTTGGGAAGTCTAGTCCCGTTTTTTCAACAAGCGAGGGAAGTGCGATGAATTCGTTCAAAGACAGGATCGAAAGCGGCCAGCGCGCGCCGGAGCGGCGTCTACTTTTCGGGATGCATACCGGAAGGCCAAGCGGTTTGAGTGCATGAAACGTCGAATTCCGTCCGCCATACCGTGGCTTTACGATCCCCGCGAGCGCGGCCGAATCACATCGCTTGTTCAACCGCCTGGTAGCCCTGCTCGCTGAACTGAATGAAGCAGAATCCATGACCGAACGGATCGCTCATCACAGCGAGCCTGCCCCAGGCCGCCGTGGTGATATCGCCTTCGGCTTTGGCGCCTGCGGCAATGGCGCGCTCACGCGCCGTTTCGATATCGTCGACTTCGAAATCGATATGCACAGGCGTCCAGTGCCGCGCATAACTTCGCGCGCGACGCGAAGATTGAAGGCGCTGCAACATGCTCGTATTCTTCATCTACGTAAAGCTTCGTAGATGGAGTGATCCCATGGCCAGATTGCCGGCATTCCCTGTCCTCGCCGTGATTTCCTGCGTGTTGTCACCGCTGCTCGCAAGCTGCGTCCACGAAGAAAGCGCTGCAGCCGGGCCACCCGCTGCGCGGGTAGAGATTGTCGAAGATACGTACTTCGGCGTTTCCGTACCGGACCCCTATCGCTGGATGGAGGCCATGGAAGACGCCGAATTCCAGGACTATCTCCGCGCGCAGAACGCCTATGCGCGCGGCGTTCTTGATCGCCTTGCTGCACGCCGGGAACTGCTGACGCGCGTTCGCGAACTCCAGGCAGGGACTTCGCAAATCCGCTTCGTGCAGCGCGCCGGAGACCGGTTCTTCTTTCTTGAAACGCCGGCAAACTCCGTCAACGCCCGGCTGGTGCAACGACGCGTGGATAGCGAGCGCAAGCACGTACTCGTCGAGCCGGGGCAGTTCGACGTTGACGGACGCAAGGCCTCCATCGATTTCATCGGTACTTCGCCCGACGGCAGCCACGTGGCGTTCGTCGTATCGCATGCCGGTGCGGAAGACTGGACGCTGCGGATTGTCGAAACAGCCACGAGCAAGCTGCTCGACGACGTCGTGCCGATGATCGCCAATCCGATTCCCAGATGGAGCGCGGATGGCAGCGGCTTCTATTACTCACGCCTGCAGGACATGGCGCCCGGCATCCCGGAAGAGCAGCGCTACGACAACGTCCGCGTCTACTTTCATGCGTTGGGCACCGAGGCGAAACGGGATCGCGCGATCTTTGGCGCCGGCGTTTCTCCGGAACTTGATATGCCCGCCCGCTCGGTATTCCCGGATGTGATTCCCTCGAGCGATGGCCGTTACCTGGTTGCAACACTCGCGAAAGGCACGGATTACAACGCCAGGGCAATGTGGATTCGCGAGCTGCAAGGCGAAAAACCGCAATGGCGCAAGGTCGCCGATTACGCCGATCTCGTGAGCGCGGTGGAACCGCATGCCGATGCACTCCATGTCATAAGCAGTCGCAATGCGCCGAATGGTGAAGTACTGCGTTTCGATCCGATCAACGAAACGATTGCCGATGCGCGTGTCACGGTGCCGGCCGGCGACGTCATCGTATCCGCGGATAACGGTATGCTGGGTGCGACGCGCCGTGCGCTTTACGTCATGGGCCAGCGTAATGGATACGGTATCGTGCGCCGCGTCGGGCTCGAGAAATTCGACATCACGGAGCTTGTAATGCCTTCCAGCGGTGTCATTGTCGAGTTCACAACCGACAACACGGCAGATCACATGTGTTTCGGATTGCAGTCACCGGTACTTTCGTCGCAGGTATTCTGTCGCGATCCACGCAAGGGCGAAATAACCAATACAGAGCTTACCGAACGCGATCCTGCCGATTACTCGGAGATTACGGTCCGCCATGCGGAAGTGAGCAGCACCGACGGCGTGCGCGTGCCACTTACCATCATCGGGCCGAAGAACGTGAAATTCGATGGAACGAATCCGGTCCTGCTCACCGTCTACGGCTCCTACGGAGTCATCGTGCCGATGTGGTACATCGGCCCGAACCTGGCTTGGTATGAACGCGGCGGCTTCATCGTGTTCGCGCACACGCGCGGCGGTGGCGAGAAAGGCGTTGCGTGGCACCACGCTGCGCGCAGGACAGGCCGGCAGAAAACCATCGACGACACGCTCGCCGCAGCGCAATGGCTGATCGAAGAAGGCTATACCTCGCCGCGCCATCTCGCGATCGCGGGCAAGAGCGCGGGCGGTCTTCCAACCGGCGCAGCGATCACGCAACGTCCCGAGCTGTTTCGCGCGGCACTGTTTCGCGTCGGCGTCACCGACATGCTGCGGATCGAACAAACCGCCGGCGGACCGGCAAATGCACAGGAATACGGATCGGTAACCATCGAGGACGAGTTCCGCGTGCTGCATGCGGTGAGTCCGTATGCCAATGTTCGCGACGGCGTCGAATACCCGGCCGTCATGCTTGAAACCGGCGTGAACGATCGGCGCGTGCCACCATGGCAGCTTGCGAAGATGGCCGCACGACTGCAGGCCGCAACCTCCTCCGATCAACCTGTCCTCCTGCGTGTCGACTACGCATCCGGGCACGGCCTGGGCAGCGACAAGTTGCAGGTCGCAGAACTCCTTGCGGATGAATACGCATTCCTCGGCTGGCAACTCGGCATGAAAGGATTCGAACCGGCGGACAGGTCCCGGATTGCAAACGGCGGGCAACAATAGTTCACGCGCTCATGCAGATGATCGGACTCGTAGCTGGAAAGAAAAAAGCGGCCGAATGGCCGCCTTTTAAAACCAAAACCGCGACCTGTCCCGTTTATTCAATGACATCACTGCTATCGCTCGCGCGCGCCGGCGGATGCTCCAGCTTGTTGCGCTGTGCCGGGTCGACGGGTTCCTCTTTCGCGGAAACGCGTTCCGGTTCCGTCGTCGCCGACGGCTGCTTGCTGCTGTCCCTGGCCGGTGGACGGGTAAAATTCTCCCGGCCGCGATCTTCCTCGCGTGCCTGCCGTTCAATTTTCGAAGGTGCTTCGTCCTGCCGATGTCGCTTTCCTTCGGGCGCTCGCTTGTTTTCCTGGTTGCTGTGATTCATGTGTATGCCTCGCTGTACCGATTACCAGTGCGATGACGGTATGCTCTGCATCGCGAGCGGGTATAGCCCGTCGTTTCCCCTAGGCACAATGCCTCCTCCTTCAGTGAGAAGGCTATAAATAGAAAGCCGGCCCGCAGGACATCGGCGCTGCGAAATGGCCACGCGGACAAAAGAAAGAACCGACAAAAGGAACGCGGATGATGTGGCTTGCAGGAACAGTGGTTGCAGCGATGGGACTCGGGCTGGTTGTCATGGCATTGCTTGGCGTGATCGCAAAGGAGCCGCTGCACCGCTTCCTGCGCGGATTCGCAACCTCGGCCCGTGCGCACTATGCCGAGCTGTTCGTACGCCTGATCGCCGGCGCGAGCTTCGTTATCTTCTCGCCCCGAATGCATTTCGCGGAAATCTTCAGGCTCTTCGGGTGGATCATCATCATCACGTCCGTCGCCTTGCTGTTCATTCCATGGCAATGGCACCAGCGTTTCGCCGGCTGGGTGATCCCCGTCGTTATTCGTTATCTCCAGCTCTATGCGTTCGCCAGTCTCGCGTTGGGTGCGTTCATTCTTTACGGGCTCGCCTACCCTCTTCTTTGAAACAACCGCAATCCGGTTGCGAACGGATGTCCTCAGAAGGGTCTGTGCGTTGCGGAGTATCAAGCGCCTTTCAGGCACTTACCCGTAAAAGCGTATTGCACCAACTGCTGACGAAACGAATGCTGGCGTTCGAGTCGTCCGATTGCCTTACGAAGTCAGGCGTCACCACATGATGGATGAACACCGGAAATGCGATTCAACCACGCTCTTCGTGCCTGCTTGCTGATGATCGCGCTCCTTACAGTCGCCTGCGCAGGTTCGCTGAAGCCTTTGCAAGGTTCTTCGGAGATGCAGCCGTTGATAATCAGCGTAATTCTTCAGCCCGCGGAAGAACCCACCGACCCGATTGAATAATCGGCACTTCCGGAGCCGCCATAGCGGCCTGCAATACCGCTGGTGCAGCCGTCTCGACGGGATGCCTTGCCCGAATTGATCTAACGAATTACATTCCCTTGGCCATTAAGGCTCAAAACAAAAAGGGAGTAGATTGTGAAAAAACTGTTAAAGGCAATTGCCGTGGGGGGACTCGCTTTCCTGACAGGTTGCGCGAGCATCATGACCGGATCGACCCAAGCCATCAGCTTCAATTCCAGTCCGCCGGGCGCCTCGATTGTCGTCGACGGAGCGGATATGGGGAAAACGCCGGCTACGCTGAACCTGAAACGCAACAAGGGCTACGCTGTGTCCATTCAGCTCGAAGGTTACGAGACGCAGGCAATCAATCTCGACCGCTCGGTTAATGGCTGGGTGTGGGGCAACATTCTCCTGGGCGGGCTGATTGGCCTTGTCGTTGATGCCAGTACCGGCGCGATGTACAAGCTCACCCCAGAGCAGGTTTCCGCAACGATGGGGCAAACGGTAGCCTATGACGGTACGGGCGATATGCTTGTTGTTGCCATCGCAATGAACGTGGATCCGAGCTGGCAGAAAGTCGGCCAGCTTCAGGCGCGTTAACAGGATTTCGCGGTTATGCGATCATTCCGTAAAAGCCGGCGAGTGATCGCCGGCTTTTTGTTCCTCACAAATCGACGGGCAGGTGTCGTCCGCTCCGGTTACCCGCCTGTGTCTGTGGCCACGAGCCATGCGAACAACGCTCCGGTAATCAGGCCATAAATCAAGCCGTCCACCACGTCCTTGAACACCGTCTTCCAGGTAGCGGGGAAAAGAAAGGCGGCCAGATAACCGCCTCTCGAAATCGTGTTCGGTCGCCGTCTCCCGGAGCGCACCGTTGCTGCAGGAAAGAGTGTCAGTCTGCGCAACATTTCGTATCACCTGCGTCCTGTGATTTCGCTAATGCTTCTGGTTTCCAATGAATTCTCCCGTTCGTTTCAATGCACCATGCGCTTCGAGAATCTCGATGGTACGCTCTACAGGCAAGGCATCGACTGTATTTCCATTCCTGCCGCGCATGGATGTCGCGCGCAACAGCGCGTTGTAGATCGCTTCTTCCGTCGCCTCGACAGCCGCAAGAAACAGCGGCGACATGGCATCGTTGCTCAGTCGCGATGTGCCGCTGTCACGGCCGGCTGCGCTGAACGCGATCACGTAATCGCCGCTGCCGTTCGTCGCAGGCGATCCGGTCCTTGCAAGGCCCAGCATTCCGCGCGCGGCGAGCCGCTCGAGATTGCGTGAACTGAGCGGCGCATCCGTCGCCACCACAATGATGATCGAACCATCGGCGTTATCAG